>FWPU01010930.1_pt1 | contig 13078 bp, 8 predicted proteins | sample 2228361 | NCBI WGS metagenome assembly FWPU01 (sample SAMEA103939777, study PRJEB20133) | metagenome | reverse complement strand
CCTCGATTGAATCTCTGGGTTGGATGAGGAGTATAGCATATCTATCCATGAACAACGACTATCTTAAAAAACTTATCGAACAGTCCACTAACAACTCCGGCGGCAAACGTCCATCTTTCAACACCACCGAATCGTGATTGCCCCTCAGCATCGCGCCCTTAAAATTTTTCATCCGCTCCAAACACGCTTCGTTCGCCGACGTGCGCGCAAAGAACGCCTCCACCACGTCGCCCAGACAAACCAACTCCGTCGCGCCTTCTTTCTGCAACCGCCTCAGAACGCGCTCCAACTTGTCGACGTTCGCGTGAATGTCCGTCAAGATGCCGTAAACCATGTCATCGTTCCGCCTGTGGGCTGGATGGGGAGCGGTTATACTTGTTCATCGCCGCTTCGATGCCTTCGCTGAGGAACGTCACAACGGCGTCCGCTGCGCGGAGGATGGTGTCCTGCAGGTCGTCCCATTGCTGGCGGGGGAAGGTCGAAAGCACGTGGTCAATCGCATCGGCGGGGGGGCGTCCGATGCCGATGCGCAGGCGGGGAAACTCCTGACTGCCGAGCGATTGAATGATGGACTTCAAACCGTTGTGTCCCCCCGCGCTGCCTTTGGGGCGCAGGCGGAGTTGACCGAACTCTAAGTCCATGTCGTCACAAATAACGAGGAAGTGGCTGAGGGGAACCTGCCAGAAGTGAACGATGGACTGCGCCGCCTGTCCGCTGAGGTTCATGTAGGTATGCGGCTTCGCCAAAATGACTTTCTTGCTCGCAATGACGCCCTCGCCCCAGTAGGAGTGATGTTGCCGTTTGTTGGGCGAAATATCGTACTGTTCCGCGAGCGTGTCCACCACCACGAAACCGAGGTTGTGGCGCGTGCGGCTATACTGCGCGCCGGGGTTGCCCAGCCCGAAAATGACGAAGCGGTCGTCGGACACAGCGTCATTCATTCACCGCAGAGGACGCGCAGGTCGCTGAGAAGAAGGAGTGATGGAGTGCTGGAGTAGTGGAGTATTGGAAAGTGGAAAGCCTCACTCCACCCCCCCTTTTGCTTTTCCTCCGCGCCCTCTGCGGTGAAATTACTGTTCTTCTTCCTCTTCCTTCTTGCCCTTTGTCTGGATGACTTCCGGCTCCGCTGCCTCCTCCTCTACCGGAGCGGGTTCTTCCACGACGCGCGGCGGGTGAACGATGGCAACGACGGTTTCGGCGTCGCCCAGAATCTCCACGCCAGCAGGTGGTTGCAGTTCGCGGACGTGAATACTGTCGTTGATGTGGAGGTGCGACACGTCGAAAATAATCTCCTCTGGAATGTCCGTCGGCAGGCAGGAGATTTCGACCTCGTGAACCGCCTGCTCTAAAATGCCGCCCTCACGTGCGCCAGCGGGCGTGCCATGCGCGACCAACGGCACAGAGGTCGTAATTTTCTCCGTCAGAGAGATGCGCTGAAAATCTATGCTGAAGGGCGCGCCCGTGACAGGTTCGCGCTGCACCTCTTTCACCAGCGTCGTCAGCGTTTCCTCGCTGCCGTTGCGCTTCAGGCGCAGGTTGACCAAGTGCCCCTCCGCGTGCGACCCCAACGCGGTGCGCACCTCGCGGGCGTTGACCTGAATCGCAATCGGTTCCATGTCGCGCCCGTAGGCAACGGCTGGAATAATGCCCTGTCGCCGCAGACGACGGCAGGCGTTTTTCCCGCGCTCCGTCCGCACCGTGGCGGTGAGTTCTCGTTGTTCCATGTAACTACCTCCGTAAAACGTGAAACGTGAAGCGTGATACCGGGATACAAGGAGGCAGGGATACAAGCCATTGCGTCTTCGCCGGGTGCATTACGCGGAATTTGCCGCCCTGCTGCCCCCGAATCTCCCACCGAATCGAATTCGATGTCTAAAACGCCTGGACAGAAGTCTGCTGAAGCAGACTTGCTTGCAGTTCAGCCTGCTTTTAGCAGGCTTTCCAGCCGTTATAGACGCCGAATTCGATTCGGCGGGACGAGGGCTGCCACCGAATCAAATTCGATTCGGTGGAATGAGGGCTCCCGCAGGGCGCAGGGCGTAAAATTTGCCCCCTGCCTCCTGACCATCCTCCGTCGGCGCAGCGACTCCCTACGAGGGTTGCAAATTTTACGTCCTGCCCCCTCTTCGCCTCCCTGCCTTCCCGTATCCCTGTATCCCCTGTATCACGCTTCACGCATTAGAACGTCTCATACAACCGGCTGACCGACTCGTTTCTATGAATTCGATAGATTGCCTGCGCGCATAGCGGCGCAACCGATAGCACGGTCAACTTCGGAATCCGCTTCTCCGGCGGCACGGGAATCGTGTCCGTAACGACGACCTCCGTGATGGGCGCGGCGTCAAGTCGTTCCATGGCGTTGCCCGACAGAATCCCGTGCGTGGCGCAAGCGTAAATCTCTTTCGCGCCGCGCTCCTTGAGAGCCATCGCGCCTGCCGTGATGGAGCCTGCCGTGTCAATCATGTCGTCAATCATAATCGCCACTTTGCCTTGCACATCGCCGATGATTTCCAGCACCTCGGCGCGATTGGGTTCGGGGCGCCGCTTGGCGATGATGGCGATAGGCGTCGCCAACTCCTCGGCTAAAATCGTCGCCCGCTCTACGCCGCCCACGTCGGGCGAAACGACGACGATGTTGCCGTCGTACAGCCCTTTCCCCCGCAAGTAACGGGCAATGAGCGGTCCGGCGGGCAGATGATCCACCGGCGCGTCGAAGAATCCCTGAATCTGCTCCGCGTGCAGGTCAATCGCAAAAATACGGTCTGCGCCTGCGTGCATGATGAGGTCGGCGACGAGTTTGGCGGAAATCGGCTCACGCGGATTGATTTTCTTGTCCTGCCGCGCGTAGCCGTAATACGGCACAATCGGCACGATGCGTCCCGCCGACGCCCGCTTGAAGGCATCGCACATGATGAGCAGTTCCATCAGGTTCTCGTTCACCGGCGGGCAGGTCGGCTGAATGATGAACACGTCCGCCCCGCGAATGCTCTCCTCAATCTTCACCCGCGTCTCGCCGTCGCTGAATTGCGACACGATGATTTTGCCCAACGCCACGCCCAACTCTTGGGCGATGTCCTGGGCGAGTTGCGGGTTCGCATTGCCCGCGAACACCTTCAAGTTGTCGTCTGGACCCAGCACGGTCAGCCCCCTACCCACAACAAAGCGTGTGGGCGTATGGAGGTATGGGTGAAGAATCGAATTCGCCCACACGCCCATACGCCCACACGCCCTTCGACCTGGCTGGGGTGCTAGGATTCGAACCTAGGAATGGCGGATCCAAAGTCCGCTGCCTTACCGCTTGGCTACACCCCAACTCGCCGTCCTGTGCGTTCCGCTCATATTTTAGCAATTGGGCAGGGCGATGTCAAGGTGACGGTCGCTTCCGGGTGCATTTCAAACTTGTTGGTAGTGAGGCGATTTATCGCCGTCTATGACGCGCAATGAATTGCGCTACTACCAACGCAAATGAAATGCCCCCCGCTGACCCTCACCGACCTGCTGCTGGAACGGGAGACGGAGAACACGGTGTGTCCCTTCGTGAACCGAGTGGAAAAAGTGGAATCCGATGGGGTATGGCGAACTGGGAGACTGGCGGATGCTCCTTGATAGATATGTCCGGGAGTATCTTCAATCGTCGAACGCTGCATCCGATAGCCCGCCAGAGTGACCATGAAAGTGAGTGAGATGCTTAAAATGAACAATACTTCGGGAGGAACACTACCATCTTCTGAACGCTGGGCGCGACTGCGACGTAGCGCCTGGCGCGTCGTTCTCGGCGCGCCTGTCGTCGTTCTCGGTGGGGCTTACCTCTGGGCTTACTTCAGCGTTCACCCGCCCAAGTGGAAGCCGTGGCGCACGCCGAAGAGCGTCGGCGTTGCTTACGAGAACGTGAAGTTTCAGTCGCTGGACGGTGTTCTGCTGGCGGGTTGGTTTGCGCCCGCGAAGGACGCGAAGGCGGTCATTATTCTGTGTCACGGATTCCCCGGCACGCGTAGTGAGGTTGTCAACCATCTCGCCTTTTTGCGCAAAGCGGGCTTCGACGTCTTCGCGTTCGACTTTCGCGGGCGCGGCGAGAGCGAGGGGAACACTTGCACCATCGGCTACCATGAGGTCAACGACTTGCTCGGCGCGGTGCGATACCTGCGCGAACGCCCCGATACAAAGTCGCAGAAAATCGGCGTGTTGGGGCTTTCGATGGGTGGGGCAGTCTGCATCATGGGCGCAGCGCGGGAGAAGGGAATCGCGGCGGTCGTTGCCGACGCGCCTTACGCCCGCCTTGACCGCGCCGTGAACCAACGCTTCCGCGCCTTCCTCGGTCCGCTCGCGCCGGTGTTTCGCGTGCCGTCTCAGTTCTTCGGCGAACGCATGGCAGGCTTCAAAATCGCCGACGTTTCTCCGCTCAACGAAGTCGCCAAAATCAGCCCCCGCCCGCTATTCCTCATTCACGGCACCAGCGATTTCCTCATCAAACCCACCGACAGCAAAATGCTCCACGCCGCCGCCCGCGAACCCAAACAACTCTGGCTCGTCGAACGAGCGCGGCACACGAAGGCTTACAAAGTAGCAGGAGCGGAGTATGAGCGAAGGGTGACGGAGTTTTTTCGGAAGGCGTTAAACTAACGCTCACCACGCAATGCCTTCTGCACGAAGTCGGGACGATGGTAGGTCTTTTCGTAACGTTCGGCAGGGAGAAGTTCGTCACCAACCCGCCAGCGGATGAATTGCTTGGCTTCCGGCGAACTGTCATAGTATCCTTCGGGCGTGAAGGCGATCCAATCGGGAGACGCTTTCCCCGCCTGGCTGGATGGAAGAATCAGAAGCGTGGTGAGCAATCGCTCGTTGCTCGCGTCCCACAGTTTTATTGTCCCGCCTCGACTGCCGTTTGCTAACCATTTGCCGTCGGGTGAGAAGGCAATCGAAGCCATGATACGGTCGTGCCCTGTCAGCGTCCGTTTCAATTCTCCTGTTCGTAGGTCCCACAATCGAATGGTTCCGTCAGAACTCCCGCTTGCCAGCGTGTTGCCGTCAGATGAGAAGGCGACGGAAGTCACCCCGCCGCTGTGCCCAACTTGCAGAACAAGTTCAGGACGAGCGGCGGATGGAGACGGATCGAGACGGAGTTGGACTTCACTCATCATGGGCGACGGATTTGCGCTCCGTCGCTGTCGCGAACAGCCGGAATTCAGAATCACGACAAGGACAGCGAACAGGATGCTGAATCGCCGGAGATTCATCGTGAAGAGCACAGATGACATCGTTGATTCCTCCTTGCCAAACTCACACCCGTATCATACACCTGCAACCAACAACAGTCAAACGCATGAGGCACGTTCAGCCGCTGCGCCTCCCCTCGTTCTGTGTTATACTCAAACGCAACAGCACAGGTTTGAGGTGATACCCAAATGTCCACGATTCTGATTCAACACGCCACGATTGTGACGATGAATGATAGTCGTGAGGCGATTGGCTCTCAGGGCGTTGCGCTGCGTCGCTTCTGGAATCGCTTGCCCCTCAAATAGCGCCGCCTATCTCCTTCGCCGTCTCGTATACCGCCAACAGGTTCTCAATCGGCACGTCGTGTTGCACGACGTTGTTGGGCGCGATGACCAATCCGCCGTTGGCGCCGCAGCGTGCGATGCGCTCGCGCACCTCGCGCCGCACGTCCTCCACCGTCCCGTAGGGCAGCGTGTGCTGAGACGAAATCGTGCCGTGCAAAGTGATGTCGTCGCCCCAGCGCGCTTTCACTTCGTAAGGGTCCATGCACTCCGGCTGAATCGGGTCGAAGATGGTGAAGCCGATTTCGATGAGGTCGTCCATGACTTCCATCAGGTTGCCGTCGGTGTGGAAGAAAAAATGCTGAACGCCGTGCCGCTTCGCCTCAGCGATGAGCACCGCGTCGCGCCACTTGAAGTGCCTGCGCCAGACGTCGGGGCGCATGAACAACTTCGTGTGCATGGCGATGTCGCCCCCGATGCTGAAAATGTCAATGCCCAACTCGCACAGCCGCCGTGTCTGTTCCAACTTGTATTCGAGCAAGCGGTCAAGCAATTTGCAGACGAACTTCCCCGGCTGGACGAGGTGCGCCAACCAGTTCTCCAACCCGCACAAGTCCCACGCATGGCGGAAGAACGTCGAGACGCCCGCCGACACCGTGTAATTGTCGCGCAGTTTGGCGGCGCGTTCGGCTTGACCTTCCCAACGTTCGGGTTCGTCAAGGCGCGGGAATTTGTAACTGTCCAACTCGCGTTCATCGGCGAGCGGGCAGCGGACGTAGCGCATGTAACGTTTGTTGTCGTCGAACGCAATGCGCACGCCCCAATCGGTTTCGAACGTTCCATCGCCCAGCGGAATCGCCCAGCCCCACGCCGTCTGCACCGCCTTCTCGCGGAACTCCGCCGCCAGCCCCATGCCGACGCCCTTGAAGTCCATGCCCAACTGCTCGCTGATGGCGTTGGTATCGTTCGTGCCAAAGTGTTGCTTCAACTTCTCCCAGACTTCCGGGCGGAACGAACCCGCCAACGGCACGCGGTCTGCTAACTGATGGTTGAGACAACGAAGAACACGCTCGCGTGAAGTCATAATTGTCCTCCTCTCAAATGACGTCTTTCTATTTCGCCCCTCCTCCCATCATTGCCTTCTTATCACTGAGAGATTGTGGGATTTCACCTACATCAAGAAAAAAAGTTGTTTACTTTTCCGCCGCCCGCTGTATAATGAAAGCAAATCTGATGGACGAGTCTCACCTGAGACCTGCGGTCATGCCCAGCCCGCGCAAGGGTGAGGTCGGAATAGGAGGTTAGGTGTATGAATCGTCTCTCTCTCTCTCTGGAGGATTTTTTGTCTCTCGCGCACTCCGAGTAAGCCTAACAGCAATCATGGTTCTTCTCCTCTTCTCTCCGGGGGGCGACGTGCTTGCCCAGAAGAACACGCCGATGACCTTGCCCTGGCGGAGTCAGTGGTCCCCGGCGGAAGCCGAACTCCTCCACGCCCTCGCCCATATCCAAAGGGACCTGCCTCTGAGGAGTCTGCTTGACCTTGAGGAGATTGTGCGCAAATATCCCGGCACGCCCGTGTCGGCGATGGCGCAGTTTGAAATGGGTCTCCTCCTGTTCGGAAACGGATGGCTGGAGGAGGCGCAGTCCGCCTTTGGAAAATTGACCGCTGCCGCGCCCGCGCCTGACCCGGTCATCCGCGTCCACCAGATGCGGGCGCAACTCATGCTGGGCGTCCTCCAACAAAGACGCGGGCGCGGGGATGCAGCGCGACTGGCGTGGCGGAAGGTGTTGACGGACTACGAAGATCGGGGACTGAACATGTCGGACGGCTCCACCCCGGCGGAGATGGCGGACTTCCAAATCGGCTGCTCCTACCTCGCGGAGGGGAAGACGCAGCAAGGCGTCGCTTACCTGCGAGACTTCATCCGCCGCCGCCCGGACTGCTACCTTGCCCACCGCGCCGTCACGCTGTTGAGCAGGCAGGGTGCGCGAATTGGAGCCGCCCCACCCCCCGCGAACCAGCGACGCATCGTCTACGGACATCCCGCTGCGAAACCCGAAACTCGAAACCCGAAACTCGCAATGGCATGGTGCGGTCCGCTGTGCTTGACGCGGGCGCTGCAACGGTGGGGCATCCGCGCCGAGGCATCCGCCGTTGCGCGACAGGCGGGCACGCAGGCGAACGGGACGACGCTCTGGCAATTGAAACGGGTCGCCGAGAAGCAAGGGTTGGTCGCCGAGGGCTTCTACTTTGCCGACCGCGACGTAGGCAAGTTGCAATTGCCCGCGATAGTGTGGGTGAAGCGCAACCATTACGTGCTGGTGGAGGCGGTGGAAAAGAAGTGGTTGGGGATTTCGTATTTCGACCCGGTGGCGCAGGACTGGCGGCGCAGCCGGAGAGCGGTGCGGGTGTATGACCCGGCGGCGCAAAATCCGAGCCGCGACAGTAATGGAGCGATTCCGAACCGCGACAGTAATGGAGCGATTCCGAACCGCGACAGTAATGGAGCGATTCCGAGCCGCGACAGTAATGGAGCGATTCCGAACCGCGACGGTCACGGAGCGCATCTGCGCACGCTTGCCCTCGAGGAACTGACCGCGCCGTGGGGCTACGGCTGGGACGGGTATGCCCTTCAGTTGCGGCGGAAAGACGCGACCAAGACGCTGGCGGCAGGCGGTTGGCTGAGGTTGGCTGGGGTGGGCTGGGGTTGGCTATGGTTGGTCGGGGTGGGTATCGGCGGCTGTCTCTGGCGTCTCCGTCCCTCATCTCTCATCCCTCATCCCTCATCCCTCATCCTTTTGCTCACTGCCTTCCGCTTCCTCCCTCCGCGCTATGCCCATCGCCCGCGGCGGCGGGTGGCACTGGGCGCGCTGGTCTGCTTCCTCAGCAGCCTCTACCTCGCGCCGGCGGCACACGCCTTGCGCCCTGCGCCTTCCGCCCGCCGTCTTGCGCCCTGCGCTCCGGCGCGTCCGCTGACGGCGGTGGAAATGCGCCAGATTGTCCGCGGCTGCTGCGGAGGGGCGGATGAGAGTGGACCGCCGCAGTGCTGGGAGGGCGGCGACTCCGGCGGAGTGGGCGGCGGGGGCTGCGGGGGACGCGGCGGGGGCTGCGTGGTCAAATTCTCCGTCAACACCAACACCGGCAACGTGCAGGACCCGATGACGCTGCTGACCGGACACGGTTCAGTTTCATCCGAGTCGCTGTTGAACCTTCGCCTGATGCGCGACAGCAAATGGGCGCCCGCTGGCTTCAACGACCCCACCCGCATCGGCGGGAGTTGGTTCCTTAACTACAATATGGCGCTGCAAGACCCGGGTGCTGGTCAAGTCTACGTTCGCATGGCGGATGCTCTCGTCATCACGTTCACTGAGGTCTACGGTTATCCCGGTACATACGTGCCGCCGGCCGGCTTCCCCAACTGGTCGCTGCAAAAGATTGAGGGGGTGGGCTGGAGTCTGAGTCGCCAAGATGCTTTAGGCATCGCGGAGGCGACCTACCACTTCCCGCCCACCAACCCCGGCGGCGGGGTGACTAACGTTCTCCTGCAAACCATCGAGGACGGGAATGGCAACCAGTTGACCATCACCCGTCTGGCGGACAACCGGATTGACACCATCACTGACGCCGCCGGACATGGGGCGACGTTCGTGTATGATGCCAACGGCTCTCTGGTGCGCATTGACGCCGCCGATGGACGTTCCGTCCAGTTCCAGTTCACGTCCACCACGACGGGAGGTTATCCGCCCACCACCACGCAAGAGTTGCGCGTGACCGACGCTTCGGGGGGAGTGTGGAAGTTCGTTTACGTCTTGCGTCAATTCATGCTTCCGCAGGTCGTTCAGCACACGATGACCGACCTCCTGCAGAACACGAAAACGTTTGCCTACGATGGAACGGGCAAGGTCACGGGCATCACCGACGCGCTGGGCGGGGAGCGGCAGTATGGTTACGTGGACAATGGAGACGGCACCCGCACGACCACCATCACCAACGAGGAGGGCAACTGGACGAAGCACACTCACGACGCCGACGGCAACCTCATTCAGGTCGAGCAACAAATCGGCGGCGGGCAGAGCGCGGTCGCGCAATACGTTTACAACGCCGACCGCCGCGTGACGCAGGTGACCGATGCCAACGGGCGGGCGACTGACATGACCTACGACGCGCAAGGCAACCTGCTAACGGTGACCTACCCCAGCGTGGGCGGCGCGCCCCGCGCGCAAATCAGTTACACCTACGACCCCACCAACCGCCGCATCACCTTCACCAATGAGTTGGGGAAAGTCTGGACGACGGAGTATGATGCTGCCGGCAACCTGATTAGCGACCAAGACCCGGTGCAGGCGCTGCAAGGCGTGAGGACCTTGCACTTCTACGATGCGCAAGGGCGACGTGTCGCCACGACGAACGCGCTGGGCAAGACGACCACTTTCGGTTACGACGCCAACCACAACCTCACCAGCGTCACCGACCCGCTGGGCAACACTACTACGTTCGGCTACGATGCCGCCGGACGGCGTGTCAGTGTCACCGTCCCGGAGCCGCCGCCCAACGGGGCGACTACCTACTTCACCTACGATGCCTTGGACCGCGTGGTGCAGGTGACGCATCCCGACAATACCTTCCGCACCATTACTTACAACTGCTGCAACAAGGTGGCGGAGACGGACGAGAACGGGAAGACCACACAGTTCGAGTATGACGCGCTCAACCGGCTGGTGCGCATCTACCCCGCCGATGACCCCAACAAGTTGGGGACTCCCATCCAATATGCCTACGACGCGGACGGTCGACTGCAAAGCATCACCGACCGGCGGGGGAACAAGGTGGTTTACTTTTACGACGCCGCTGGCAGACTGACGCAGGTGCAGCAGACCGACAGCCAGAACAACGTGTTGAGCAGCGAGGCGTATAGCTACGACGCCGCCGGGAATCTGACCGCCAAACAGAAGCCGGACGGGAACGTCATCAATTACGGCTATGACGAGCGCAACCGCCGCACGCTGATAGACTACCCAACGGGCGCGGACGCCACCTTCCTCTACGACGACGCCTCGCGGCGGACGCAGATGAGGGACGGGACGGGGACTTACACCTACACCTACTCCGACCGCGGCGAGATGTTGAGCGTGACCTATCCCGGTGGGAAGGTAGTGCAGTATGCCTTCGACGCGGCGGGGCAGCGCACCTCCCTGATGTTGAGCAACTACGGCACGACGACGTATCTGTATTATGACAACGGGGCGCAGGCATCGTTCACCACGCCGGACGGGAAAACGTTCTCCTACGCCTACAACCGCAATGGGGCAGTAACGCAACTGGTCAACGGGAACGGAACGCAGGTGGAGTATGTCTACAACAACCGAGGGCTGCTCACGAACCTTGTCAACAAGAAGTCGGATAACACCGTGCTAAGTTCGTTCGCCTACACGCTGGACAACGCGGGCAACCGCACGGCGATGACGGAAGCGGACGGGGCGCAGACGACGTGGAGTTACGACGACCTGTATCAGTTGACGCGGGAGGTCAAGCGCAACGGAGGGGGTGCCGTCACCTTCGACACCAGTTACACCTATGACCTTGCCCAGAACCGCACCAGCATGACCAACAACCTGACGCAGAGCGTCACCAACTACACCTACAACAACCTGAACCAGATGCTCACGGCGGGCAACATCTCGTTCACCTACGATGCCAACGGGAACACCGCGAGCAAAACCGTGAACGGGCAAACCACCGCTTACACTTGGGACTACGAGAACAAGTTGACGCGGATAGACTACCCGAACGGGGCAAACAACACCTTCACGACGAACGCCGACGGGCAGCGGATGACGGCGAACGACAGCGGCGGGCAGCGGCGGTTCCTCTACGACGGAATGACGCTGATCGCGGAGCAAGATGTGGGCAGCGGGAATCTGATTGCCGCCTACGACCACAGCGTCGGGGGATTAGCGCGGCAGATGCGTGGGACAGGGGCGAGTTACTATCAGTTTGATGGGTTGGGGAGCACGCGGCAGTTGACCAACGCCAGCCAGACCGTCACCGACACCTACGCCTATGACGCCTGGGGAAACGTGACCACCTCCAGTGGGAGCACGACGAATCCCTACCAATACGTGGGAGCGTTGGGGTATTACAGGGATGTGATGGGCGGGATGATGCTGTTGGGGGCGCGATACTATGAGGCAGGGGTGGGCAGGTTTTGGACGGTGGATCCAAGCAGGGATGGGTTGAATTGGTATGCTTATGTATCCAATGCACCAATCAATAATGTTGACCCTACTGGACATTTGACCGTTATTGGGGGTATCCTCATTGGCCTCGGGATTCTTGTTGGTGTGGGGACCATTTGTGGAATCGCCGGCGCTACCGTGGCAAGCATCGAGGGTTACACGATGCAGTGGTCTCCAAATCGAGACAGGTTCATGCATTGTGTAGCAGCCTGCATCATCCGTCAGTGTGGAAGCATAGTTTCATCGTGGTTCTGGGGTCATTTCAAGGAGCAAATAATCGATCGGATTTTTGGTGGAGGTCCCAGTCCGGCAGACTATTGTGCCAACAATCGAGGGGAGTGGTGTGCCAAGCAAATTCCAAGTGTTTCCGCGTGCGAGGCGTGTTGTGCACAGATATACCCTGTTCCTGGATTTGTGCCGATCCCGTCTTGGACTCCTCCTCCTGGCGTGACATGTCCACCTCCTAATTGCAGATAGAGGTGAGTCGGGGAGGAATTGAGACTGTAGCAAGGATGCAGAGTCCTTTTTGCGTTGACGACGCGATTGACCATTGTATTTCAATGCTCTTTTGCAAAGTCAGCATTCAAAAGACTTGGAGTGACACATGGACCAGACTCAGCAGGAGCGATTCCCGATATATACTTGTTTTTTCGCTCAGATTGGGCATGTCTGGCGAGGGTTGAGCCATGAATCACTCTGCATCCTTGCTACAGTCTCGAGGAATTGAAAAATTGAAATGCAAAGATGGTGGAAGCAAAATGCCTTCAGCCGTCGCGATTACTGGCTTATCATACCCATCACCTGTTACTGGCTATTCTTGTGTTGTGACTGCATTGTTAGGCCTGGGAACTGGATGGGTGTTTTAATAGCGGTTTCAATCTTTTCGCTTGTCTTAGCTCTCCCTATATTTTACAGCCCCCGGGCTGTGTGGGTTATTACAGTGTTCTATACAATCGGTCTTGGAGGTACCATTGTTGAAATTTGGATCGGTGGGGAGCGGCTGAGTTGGGACATATTGCTGCATCTATTTTGGATCTATCTGACTATCGTCCTATGGGTCAGGTATTTTGGTGAACGGAAACGACGTGCCCGGCGCATCAAAAGTGGGCGTTGACCTATCACCTACTCTGGGGGAGCTGTCAGATATGAGTAGACCCTTCCTTCTTTTAGCTTTTATCGGCGGGCTTGCAGTAGTCGCAATAGTTTACTGGATAGATAGGGATGCAATCACGAAGATAGCATTACTCGGATGTGGGGTGGTTTTTTATACCGCCAACGGTCACAAAGTTTCATTTTCCACCACCTGAAAGTTGAGGGTCAACAGGGTGGCCAACTTGTCCTTATGC
>FWPU01010929.1_pt1 | contig 13079 bp, 11 predicted proteins | sample 2228361 | NCBI WGS metagenome assembly FWPU01 (sample SAMEA103939777, study PRJEB20133) | metagenome | reverse complement strand
CGAACAGCCCGCAGAAGTAGCCGAGCGCGATCCACCAGAACCGCGACCTCGGGAAGATGGCGCAGGATCCCGGCCTCGTCGGCGACGACGATGGAGCACGGCAGGCCGAGGTGGGCGCGGACGCGCGTCTCCAGCCGGCTGGCGAACGTCCCCGCGAAGGCCACCCGGAGCGATTCCATGCGGCGTCAACGAAGCCCGAACGTGAGCCGCCCGCGCAATTCCCCGCCAGGGAATACCGGACCCGATCAGCGGGTCGCCGCCCAGTCCCGGAAGACGCCGGCGGTGGCCTCGGCGATGGCGTCCGCCTGCACCCCACGCAGGAAGTGGAGCGCCACCTCATCCCAGTTGACGATCCACGGCCGCAGCCCCTCGGGGGCCACCAGCGCCACGGCGAGGTTCACGGGCTCGTCCGGTGCCGCGTCCGCCGCGGCCGGCCCCGTGAGGAACTCGGTCAGTCGCCGGGCCCCGGCGTTGGCCCGCAGCAAATTCCACCGCCGGTCCACCACGAACGCCGGGTAGGGCTCCTGCTGCGCCAGCATGTAGTCGAGCGCGCGGTTCACGGCCGCCAGCTCGGGAGCCGACAGCCCGCTCTCCCGCCACGCCGGCGCGTAGCCGGCGGCCAGGAGCAGCGCGTTCTGCTGGCGCAGCGGGAGATCGAGGGCCGCGGCCAGGCGCAGGATCATCTCCCGGCTGGGCGCCGCCCGCCCGGACTCGAGAAAGCTGAGGTGTCGCTGCGTGGTCCCCGCCGCGCCGGCCAGGTCGAGCTGCGACAGCCCGCGGCGCTGGCGCCACCAGCGCAGTCGAGCCCCGAAGTGCTTGACCGTGGCGTCCATCCCGGCTCACCCGCCGGGCGAGTATACTGCCATCCGCCCCGAACCCGACCGCGCGAGGTGGCCATGCTCTCCGTCTACGCGCTGAAGTACGCCGAGCGGGACACGACGATGTGCCAGTTCTTCTACCGCGAGTCCTCCCACGCGCCGCTGACCCTGCACTACTACGTCTGGCTGATCCTCGGCGGGCGGCACCCCGTCCTGGTGGACACCGGCTTCCCGGAGGACGAGGCCCGAACGCGGGGCATGCGCCACTACGCGAGCCCGGCCGCGATGGTGGCGCGCGCGGGCGTCAGGCCCGCCGACGTGCCGGTGGCCGTGATCACCCACCTCCACTACGACCACTGGGCCGGGCACGACCTGTTCCCCGCCGCCGAGTTCTGGATCCAGCAGGAGGAGGCGGCGTTCTGGACGGGGCCATGGGGCCCCTCGCCCGCCTTCCGGCAGTCGGCGAACGTGCCGTCCCTGGCCAGCCTGGTCACGCTGAGCTACGCGGGCCGCGTCCGCCTGCTGGCCGGGGACCGGGAGGTCATCCCCGGCGTGCGGGTGCACCGGGTCGGCGGGCACACCGCGGGCCTCCAGATCGTGACGGTGGACACCGCGCGCGGTCCCGTCGTGCTCACCTCGGACGCCTCGCACTTCTACCGGAACGTCGAGACGCGCCAGCCCGTCCAGATCGTTACCAGCCTGCCCGAGATGCTCGCCGCCTTCGAGACCATCCACGCCCTGGCCGGCCCGCAGCGCCTGATCGTGCCCGGGCACGATCCGCAGGTGGCCGAGCGGTTCAACGTCGAGGCGCCCGGCATCATCCGCATCGCCTGACCGGGCCGCGCCGGGTCGCGGCGGCGTGTGCTAAGGTGCCGGCCGGGAGGATCCCATGCGCCGACAGACGCGCCTCGTGCACGCCGGCCGCGACCCCGGGCGGGATGCCGGCGCCGTGAACCCGCCCATCTACCGCGCCTCCACGATCATCTATCCGACCTTGGCGGACTTCGAGGCCCGGGCGGCGCGGCGCTACACGTCGTTCGCCTACGGCCTGCACGGCACGCCGACGACGCTGGCCCTGGCCGAGGCGGTGGCCGAGCTGTCGGGCGGCCACCGGAGCGTGATCGTCTCCTCCGGTCTGGCCGCCGTGACCCAGGCCCTGACCGCCTTCCTCGGGGCCGGCGACCACCTGCTGGTCGCCGACCACGTCTACGGCCCCACGCGGACCTTCTGCCAGTCGGTCCTGGCCCGCTTCGGCGTGGAGACGACCTTCTACGACCCGCTGATCGGCGGCGACGTCCGCCGCCTCATCCGCGACCGGACGCGCATCGTCTATCTCGAGTCCCCCGGCTCGCAGACGTTCGAGGTCCAGGACGTCCCCGCCATCGCGGCCGCCGCCCGGGCCGCCGGCGCGCTCGTGATGCTCGACAACACCTGGGCCACGCCGCTGCGCTTCCGCGCCTTCGAGCACGGCGTGGACATCGAGATCCAGGCCGGCACGAAGTACCTGGCCGGCCATTCCGACCTGCTGGTGGGCGCCATCACGACCCGCACCGAGGAGCAGTTCCGCGCGGTGAAGGACGCCGTCATCGGCTTCGGCGACTGCGTGAGCCCCGACGTGTGCTACGAGACGCTGCGCGGGCTGCGGACCCTGGACGTGCGGCTGCGGCAGCACGAGGCCTCGGCCCTCACCGTCGCCCGCTGGCTGGCCGGGCGGCCCGAGGTGGCCCGCGTGCTGCACCCCGCCCTCCCCGGGCACCCCGGCCACGAGGTCTGGAAGCGCGACTTCCTGGGGGCCTCGAGCCTCTTCGGCGTGCTCCTGCGCACCGACTCGATGGCGGCCGCGGCCCGCATGGTGGAAGGGCTGCGGCTGTTCAAGCTCGGCGCGTCGTTCGGGGGCTTCGAGAGCCTGATCATCGTCGCCCACCCCGAGCAGCACCGCACGGCGCGGCCGTGGCGGGAGCGGGGCGTCCTCCTCCGGCTGCACGTGGGCCTGGAGGCGGTCGAGGACCTCATCGCGGACCTGGAGGACGGCCTGGCGCGCCTGGCGGGGTGAGCGGCGCCGCTTGCGCGATCCCCGCGCCGGCCCGATACTCCGCTGCATCGAGCCGCCCGCCGGGAGGAGCCCATGAAGAGCGTCGCCATCAACCGCGCGCTGCCCCTGCACCAGGAGCCCAGGACCGGCCACAACCGCTGGCACCCCGACATCGCGCCCGTCGTGGAGGCGGACGAGGGCGAGGAGGTCGTGCTGGAGACCCGCGACGCCATCGACGGCCACCTGACCCCGAAGTCCACCGAGGCCGATCTCGCCACCATGCCGGCCGGCGCCATCCATCCGCTGACCGGTCCCGTCCTGGTCAAGGGCGCCCGCCCCGGCGACCTGCTGGAGGTCGAGTTCCTGGACATCGTGCCCGAGCGGTGGGCCTTCACGGCCATCGTGCCGGGGCTGGGCTTCCTGCGCGACATCATGACGGCGCCCTTCCTGGTTCACTGGGACATCGCGGACGGGCATGCCACCTCCCGCCAGCTGCCGCGCGTGCGCATCCCCGGCGCCCCCTTCATGGGCGTGTCCGGCGTCGCTCCCTCCCGGCCCCAGCTCGAGGCGTGGACACGGCGGGAGGCCGAGCTGCTGGCCCGCGGCGGCACCGTGTTCCCGCCCGATCCCGGCGGCGCCGTGCCGGCCTCCGGCCCCGCCGCCACCCACGGCCTGCGCACGCTGCCGCCGCGGGAGAACGGGGGCAACTTCGACGTCAAGCAGCTGAGCAAGGGCGGGCGGCTGCTCCTGCCCGTCGCCGTCGAGGGGGCGCTGTTCTCCACCGGGGACGGCCACTTCGCGCAGGGCGACGGCGAGGTGTGCGTGACGGCGATCGAGATGGGCGCGACCTGCGTGGTGCGGTTCCGGCTCCACCGCGGCCAGGCCGAGCGCCAGGGGATCCGGTGGCCGCGCTTCCAGCGCAGCGACTACTTCGTGGATCCCCGGTGGGCGGCGCCCCAGCGGTTCATCGCCACCATGGGCCTGCCGGTGGACGACCAGGGCGTCAACCAGGGCGAGAACCTCAACCTGGCCTGCCGCAACGCGGTGCTGACCATGATGGCCCTGCTCCAGGAGCGCGGCTACAGCCGCGAGCAGGCCTACGTCATCTGCAGCGTGGCGGTGGACCTGCGGATCAGCAACGTGGTGGACGTCCCCAACTACGTGGTCTCCGCCCTGCTGCCGGAGGAGATCTTCCAGTGACGCCGGCGGCGGCCGCGCGAGCCCCGGGGCTTGCCTCGAAGCCGTCGGGAGTGCGATAGTCCCGCCCACCGTCTCGGGAGGACCCGACCATGACGCTGCCCGGACGCTGCACCGCGCTCGCGCTGTTCCTCGCGGTCCTGCTGGCCCTGCCCGGCCCCGTCGCGGCCCAGAAGGTCGTCCGCATCTGGCAGACGGAGACCGAGCCCCAGACCCTGGCCATGCTCAACCAGCTCGCGGCCGAGTTCGAGAAGACGCGGCCGGGCGTGTCGGTGAAGATCGAAGGGCTGGCCTGGGGCGACCTCGAGAAGAAGCTGACCGCGGCCCTGGCCGCCGGCGCCCCGCCCGACGCCGCCCACGGCCAGCCCATCACCTGCGTGGCCTTCGCCAGCAAGGGGCTCCTGCGCCCGCTGGACGACCTCGTGCAGGCCATCGGCGAGGACAACCTGGTGGACGCCTTCCGCAACCTCTGCCGCGTGGGCGGCACGTACTACGGCGTCGGCCACTCGCCCGCCGCGTCCGTCTTCGTGTACCGCAAGGACCTCCTGGCCCAGAAGAGGCTGGCCGTGCCCCGCACCTGGGACGACCTGATGTCTTCCGCCAGGACTGGATCAAGCCCATCCTGGTCACCGAGTGGGACGACGTCACGAAGCCCTACCTGCTCGAGGTGATGGGCTCCGGCATCATCGTGGACATGGTCCTCGACTCCGTGAAGGGCATGCCCTCAACGGAGGCGGCCGCCAGGGCCCAGAGGCGGGTGGAAGAGCTGCTGGTGCGGGGCGGGTACCTCAAGAAGTAGCGTGAGCCTCGACGTCGCGGCCACCGCGGCCGGCAGCGTGCGCCGGCCGCGGTCCCGCCGTCTGTCCGACCGGACGCTCGGCCTGCTGGGCGTCCTGCCGGCCGTCCTTCTCATCGCGGCCCTGGTGGCCTACCCGGTCGGGTACGCCTTCTGGCTGTCGCTCTTCGAGAAGCACTCCTTCTTCCCCACCCAGCGCTGGGTGGGACTCGGCAACTACGCCGAGATCCTCCGTGACGAGGAGTTCTGGGTCAGCCTCTGGCGGGGCGTGGTCTACGCCGGCTGGACGACGGCCCTGCAGCTGGTGGCCGGCGTGGCCATGGCCCTGGTCCTGCACCGGGCCTTCCGCGGGCGCACGCTGGTGCGGGCGCTGGTGCTGTTTCCCTACATGATCCCCACCATCGTGGCCGTCATCGTGTGGCGCTGGCTGCTCAACGAGACCTACGGCCTGGTGGACTACCTGCTGGTGGCGTGGGGCATCGTGCGCCAGCCCATCGTCTGGCTGGGCGTGGACCACGTCATGACCTCGCTGGTCATCATGAGCGTGTGGCAGTTCACGCCGTTCGTGGTGGTGAGCGTGCTGGCCCGGCTGCAGACCATCCCCCCCGAGCTGTACGAGGCCGCCCGCGTGGACGGGGCCCGGGCCTGGGCCCGGTTCCGGCACGTCACGCTGCCCCAGCTGCGCTCGGTGCTGTTCGTGGTGATCCTGCTGCGCTCCATCTGGATGTTCACCAAGTTCGACACCGTGTGGCTGTGGGGCGAGGGAGCGGGTGCGGGACGGGAGATCCGGACGCTGCCGATCTACACCTACATGCGCACGTTCACCTATTACCAGGCCGGCTTGGGGGCAGCGCTGGCCATGGTGATGTTCGCCATGCTGATGGTGGCCACCCTGGTGTACTTCCGGCTCTTCTGGCGGGAGGAGGAGGCCACGTGAGGCGCGCCGTGGGGCGGGCGCTGCTCTACACCGCGGCGGTGGGGCTGGCCGCGCAGGCCGTGGTCCCGCTGGTCTGGATGCTCTCCACGTCGCTCAAGCCGGCCCGCGAGGTGCTGGCCACGCCGCCGACGCTGGTGCCCGCCGCCCCCACGCTGGAGAACTTCGTGCGCCTGGTGCGGGACACCGCCTTCGTGACCTACTTCCGCAACAGCGTGGTGGTTTCCGGGCTCACGGTCGTCCTCACGATGGCGGTCGGGGCGGCCGGCGCCTACAGCCTGACCCGGTTCACGTTCCCCGGGCGGGAGGCGCTGGCCCGCCTCATCCTGTGCACCTACATGTTCGCCCCCATCATGATCGTGGTGCCCATCTACGTCATGGCCCGCTGGCTGGGCGTCGTCAACACTCACACCGCCCTCGTCCTGTCCTACTCGTCCTTCTGCCTGCCCTTCGCTCTCTGGCTGCTGCGGGCGTTCTTCCGCAGCATCCCCCTGGAGCTGGAGGAGGCCGCGCTGGTGGACGGGGCCGGCCGGGGCCGGGCCGTGCTGCACGTCGTGCTGCCGCTGGCCCTGCCCGGGCTCATCGCCACCTCCATCTTCACGTTCACGCTGGCCTGGAACGACTACATCTTCACCCGCATCCTCATCGCCTCCGACGAGCTGAAGACGCTGCCGGTGGGCGTGCAGGACCTGTTCTCGGCCGCGGTGGTGGACTGGGGGCTGGTCATGGCCGCCGGCGTGCTGATCACGCTCCCCGCCCTGGCCTTCTTCATGGCCGTCCAGCGCCACCTGGTCGAGGGCTGGGGCAGCGGGGGCCTCCGGGGCTGACTTCCCGGTGGTGGAGCGGCCGCCGCCGGTATAGAGTGCGGACGCGGTCCCGGCCGGCGGGTGGGAAAACGTTTTCCCACCGCGGCCGGACGAGGAGTGCGCGTGCGCCGACTCCTGGAGCGGTTCAGCCTCCGAGCGATCCTCATCGCCAGCGCCGTGATCACCGCCGTCGCCTTCACGGGGCTGGTCGGGATGGGCTCCGTCCGCGCCATGCGCAGCGTCGTCATCAGCACGAGCCTCGAGCGCAACGCGGCGCTGGCCCGGGAGCTGGCCGCCGACTACGAGCAGTTCCTCCTCCTGCACCTGGCCGCCGTGGAGACGGTCGCCCGCCACGCCGCCGCCGCCCGGCGCCTGGACACGGCCTCGCTCTACCCGGTGCTGGAGCGCACCAACAGCGCCTACCAGGCGCTGTGGGGCGTCGGCGTCACCGACGAGCGAGGCCGGATCGTGGCGGTGGACCCTCCGGTCACCAGCGAGGGAACCCCCGCCCTGGGCGTGGACGTCTCCGATCGCGCCTGGTTCCGGGAGATGCTGCAGACCCGCCGGCCCGTCATCGATCGGCGCGTGGTCATCGGCCGCGTGAAGTACACGCCGACGATCACCATCAACGTCCCGATCATCGACGACCACGGCACCTTCCGCGGCGCCGTCACCGGCGGGCTGGAGCTGGGGCGCGTGCGGGAGCTGGCCGAGCGCACCCGGCTCGGCGCCACGGGCCGGACCGAGGTCGCCTCCCCCGACGCCGTCCTGTTCGCCGCCGGCCGCTCGGACGGCAGCGCCGTCGACCTCTCCGGCCTGCCCGTGTGGTCGGCCATGGCGGCCGACCACGGCCGGATCGCCTCGTACCGCGACGCCGACGGCCGCGAGCGGCTGGCCGGCTTCGCCACCGTCCCGCTCGTGGGCTGGAAGGTCTGGGTCAGCCAGGAGCTGGCCGAGATCGAGCACGAGCTGCGCGCCGCCTACCTGCCCCTGCTGGCCTGGCTGCTCGCCGCCCTCGCGGGCCTGACCCTCGGCGCGGTGCTGCTGGGGCTGGCCGTCACCCGGCCGCTCCGGGCCGTGCAGAGGACCGCGGCCGCCATCGCCGCCGGCGACCTGGCCCGGCGCGCCCCCGAGCGCGGGCCGGTGGAGATCGCGGCCCTGGCCCGGAGCTTCAACCGCATGGCCGAGACGCTCCGCGCGCAGATCAGCGCCGAGCGCGACGACCGGGCCCGCCTGCAGCAGGCGCTGTCCGAGTACGGCCGGCTGGCCGCCAGGGTGGCGCACGGCGAGCTGGGGGCCCGCGTGGAGCCGGCCGGCGACGGCGAGCTGGCCGAGCTGGGACGGAACCTCAACCGCATGGCCGCCGACCTGGAGCGGCAGGTGGCCGGGCTGCGCGAGGCGCGGGAGGAGGCCGAGCGCGCGCGGGCGCGGGTCAGCCAGATCCTGGACGGCATCACCGACGCCTTCGTGGCGCTCGACCGCGGCTGGCGCTTCGTGTACCTCAACCGGCAGGCGACCGAGCTCATGCGCCAGGTCCGGCCCCGGGCCGACGAGCTGCTGGGCAAGGCGCTCTGGGAAGAGTTCCCGGACCTGGTCGAGTCGCCCCTGTGGCACGAGTTCCACCGCGCCCTGCGGGAGCGGACCACGGTCCAGTTCGAGTTCTTCTACCCGGCCCTCGGGACCTGGCACGAGATCCGCGCCTACCCGTCGGCGGACGGCCTGTCCGTGTACGCCACCGACATCACCGAGCGCCGGCGCGCGGAGGCGGAGCTGGCCCGCTTCAAGCTCATCGCCGACCGGGCCACCGAGTCCTACCTGCTCTGCGACAGCGAGGGGTGCATCGTCTACGCCAACCAGGTGGCCGCCGAGCGCCTGGGCTACTCGGTCGCCGAGCTGCAGACGCTGGGCGCCGCGGTCGTCGATCCGCTCTACACCCGCGAGCTGATCGAGCAGCTGGTGGCCCGGGCCCGCCGCGGCGAGACCGTCCCCCCCTTCGAGTCCATCCACCGGCGGCGCGACGGCTCCACGTTCCCCGTCGAGACGAGCGTGACCGTCGTCGAGCTGGACGGCGAGCCGCACCTCTTCGCCGCCGCCCGCGACATCACCGCCCGGAAGCGGACCGAGCAGCAGCTGCGCGAGGAGACGGAGGCGCTGGAGACGGTGAACCGCGTCAGCCGGGTGCTGTCGGCGGAGCTGGACCTGCACAAGCTCGTCCAGGAGCTGACCGACGCGGCCACCAGCCTCACCGGCGCCGCCTACGGCGCCTTCTTCTCCAACGTCACCGACGAGGGCGGCGAGCGGTACGCGCTCTACACCCTGTCCGGCGTGCCCCGCGAGCGGTTCGCCGGCCTGCCGGCGCCCCGGAGCACGACGCTGTTCGGGCCCGTCTTCCACGGCCACGGGATCGTCCGTGTCGAGGACGTCGCGCGCGACCCCCGGTTCGGCCAGAACCCGCCCTACCAGGGGCTGCCGCCCGGCCACCCGCCGGTGGCGAGCTTCCTGGCCGTGCCCGTCGTCTCCCGCACCGGCGAGGTGCTGGGCGGGCTCTTCTTCGGCCACCCCCGGCGGGGCGTGTTCACGCACCGCCACGAGCGCCTGGTGGCGGCGCTGGCCGCCCAGGCCGCGGTGGCCATGGACAACGCCCATCTCTACCAGACCGAGCAGCGCGCCCGCGCCCAGGCCGAGGCGGCCAACCGGAGCAAGGACGAGTTCCTGGCCACCCTGTCCCACGAGCTGCGCACGCCGCTCAACGCCATCCTCGGCTGGGCCGTCATGCTGGGCAGCCGCCAGCTCGACGCCCCGACCCGCGAGCGGGCCGTGGCCGCCATCGAGCGGAGCGCGCGGGCCCAGAGCCAGCTCATCGAGGACCTGCTCGACATCTCCCGGATCATCACCGGCAAGCTCAGCCTGGATCTCCGGCCCCTCAACGTGGCGGCGGTCGTGGAGGCCGCCCTGGACGCCGTCCGTCCCGCCGCCGAGGCCAAGCCGGTGCAGCTGCTCGTCGAGCTGGCGCCGGCGCCCCTGGTCGGCGATCCCCAGCGGCTGCAGCAGGTGGCCTGGAACCTGCTGTCGAACGCGGTCAAGTTCACGCCGGCCGGCGGCCGCATCGAGGTGCAGCTGCGCCCGGGCGGCGACCGCGTGGAGCTGATCGTGCGCGACACCGGCCGGGGCATCGACGCCCAGGTCCTGCCGCACATCTTCGACCGCTTCCGCCAGGCGGACAGCAGCACCACCCGGCGCTACGGGGGCCTCGGCCTGGGGCTTTCCCTGGTCAAGCACGTCGTGGAGCTGCACGGCGGCACCGTCAGGGCCGAGAGCCCCGGGCCGGGCCAGGGGGCCACCTTCACCGTGACCCTGCCGGTGACGGCGCCGGTCGCGCTGCCGCCGGCCGAGCGCGCCGCGTCGCGGGGCGGGGCCGAGGTGCTGCAGGCGGTGGACCTCGACGGCGTCCGCGTGCTCATCGTGGACGACGACCGGGAGGCGCTCGACCTGTTCGCCTCGGCGCTGGGCCGCCGCGGCGCCGAGGTGCGCACCGCCGCCGACGTGGCCGGGGCCCTGGCCGTCTTCGCCCGCTGGCGGCCCGACGTGCTGGTCTCCGACATCGCCATGCCGGACGACGACGGTTACGCGCTGATCCGCAAGGTGCGCGCCCTGCCGGCCGGCGAGGGCGGCCGGGTGCCGGCCATCGCGGTGACCGCCCACGGCAGCCTGGAGGACCGGCTGCGCGCCCTGGCCTCCGGGTTCCAGGCCCACATCGCCAAGCCCCTGGACCCCTCCGAGCTGGCCCTGACCATCGCCAGCCTGACCGGGCGCGCCAGCGAGTCCTGAGCCGGGCCCGGGACCGGCCGCGTCACGGCACCACCTCGAGCGCCGCGTCGGCCGCGAGCCCGACGGCGCGGGCCTGGAGCCGCCAGCCCCAGCCGCCGGCCGGCCTGTGCACGGTGCGCTCGGCGATGTAGTGCCGGGCCAGCGCGGGCCGGCCGCCGCGGAGCGCCGCCTCGATGAGCGTGAGCGCCAGCACGTCGCGCTGGGCATGGCTGCCGCCGAACCGCCAGGCCGTGTCCCGGACCGGCTCCACCCGGGCGATCGCCTCCTCGTACCGGCCCCGGCCGAAGGCCTGCAGGCCGCGGCAGAGCGGCAGTCCCACCTCGCCCGCCATCATCCGGTTGCTGCCGGAGCCATGCTGCGCCGTCCACTCCAGGTCGGCCACGACCCGGGCCGCCTCGGCCTCGCGCCCCGCCATGACGAAGGCCATCATGGCGTGGAGGTCGTTGAAGGCGTAGAAGCCGCGCTCCGTGTCCAGCCGGCCGGCCCAGTTGTCGGCCACCACGGCCGCCCGCGCCCCGAGATCCACGCCCTCCAGGTACAGGCGCCAGAGGAGCGCCGTGGCGTCGACCAGCTGCAGGGCGAGGTCGGGCGGCGCGGGATGCACGCAACGGTCGTAGAGGGCGAGCGCGTCGCCGTACCGCTGCCGGTCCAGGTAGTAGAGGGCCAGGTGCCAGTAGTTGTGGAAGGCGAAGCCGTTGCCGGGGGCCCAGTCGGCCTCCCGCGACTCGAGCCAGGCGATGCCCTCGTCGATCCGGCCCTGCATCTCCATGACGTGCGCCACCGCGTGCACGGCCCAGCCGTCGCGCGGCTCGAGCGCCAGCGCTCGCCGGGCCGTGGCCTCGGCCTCGGGATACTGGTTGCACTCCTCCAGGCCGAAGGCGTGCATGCCGAGGACGTAGGAGTAGCCCGGCACGCCGGGGCTCCAGTGGGGCAGCACCCGCGAGATGCGGTTGCGGAGGTTCAGGGCGTCGCCGCGGAAGAAGTCCATGAGGTGGGCGGACTGGATCGCGAAGGCGTCGCGCGGGTAGTCCACCAGCACGCGGTCGAAGGCCGCGCAGGCGGCGTCCCAGTCACCGTCCACGAGGTGACGGGCCGCCGCCGCCAGCCCCCGCTCCCGGGCGTTGGCGCGCGGCAGCAGCGCCTCGGCCGAGGCCACGCTGACCCGGGCCTGCTCGGCGAAGCGGCGCTCGCCCAGGGTCAGGAGCGCCGTCGCCCGCACGAGGTGGCCCAGCACGAAGTCCGGGGTCTGCCGCAGCGCCTCCTCGATCGTCGCCACCGGGTCCCCCACGTAGCTGTGGTACTGGACCAGCGCCCGCTCGTAGGCCTCGAGGGCGCCGCGGTCGGCGCAGGACACGGGGACGCCCCGGGCATCGCGCGCGGCCGGCGCCTGGCGGCCGGTCCGGTGTCCGGCGGGCATCGCAACGCTGGTGCACGTCATGGCTGACCTCCTGCAGGCATCGTTCTCACCCTGCAGGCGTGAGGCGGGGCCTCACATCGTGAGGCGGGGAATCAGAGCGCCCAGTCGACCGGGCGCTCGGGGGTGTACGCGCAGTAAGTCCCCGTCCGGACAGCGTTCTCCAGGTGCCGGCCCAGGGCCGGATGGGCGGCGGCGATCTTCCGGATGGCGTTGCGGATGCGCCAGGTCACCGCCGTGCGGGCGCGCTCGGCCGCGCTGCCCAGGCGGCGGGCGCGGCCGCCGAGCCCCAGCGCTCCGGCCAGGACCTCGACGATCCGGTCCAGCTCCTCGCGGGCCCGCTCCGCGCGTCCCCGATCGTTGCCGGCCTCGGCGGCGTCGATCTCCTCCTGCAGCTCCCGCACGCGGGCGGTCAGCTCGCGCCGGGCCCGGGCGTCGAGCGCGGCATCGTCGCCTCGCGGCTCGGCGGCGCGCCCGGCCAGCTCCAGGCAGTGGATGCGGGCGTCCGGCTTGGCCAGCAGCTCGACGAGATCGTGGAATCCCTTCGCCTCCGTCAGCTGGACCGTCAGCCCGTCGAACGTGAGCGTCCACAGCTCGCCGTTGCTCCGGAACACGGCGGGCGCCCGGCCCGCCCGCTCCCGGTGCGCGACGGCGTGCGGGCGCCGCTCGTCGGGGTCGGCGGCCAGCCCGGCCAGCCGCAGACCGCGCGCCAGGTGCTCGGCATCGTGCGGGCGCCGGAACGGGTTGACGTGGAGCAGCCAGCGCAGGGGCTCGCCGCACTCCGGCGCCCGCCCGAACAGGATCTTCTCCCTGAAGTCGGCCAGGAACATCTCGAGGGCGGCGGCGGCGCGGGCCCCGTCACCGTCGAGCGCGCGGCTGGCCGCCAGGTACGCGGGCAGGTCCACGGTGGCGCCGCGGCCTCGGCGTACCGGCGCAGGAGGAAGAGGGGCACCGCGGCGCAGGTGACGTACCAGTCGGGGTGATGCGGGTTCAGCCGCGCCGCCCTGGCGGCCAGGGCGGCGGCGGACTCCGGCTCGCCGAGGTACGCGCGGCACAGCGCGGCGTGCGCCAGCACCTCGGCGTCGTTGGGGTTCAGCTCGATGGCCCGGTCCACGTGCCGGGCCGCCTCGTCGAACTGCCGCCGGTAGATCAGGATCCGGCCCAGGACCATCTGGACGAGGGCGTCCCGGTCGTCGAGGGCGGCGGCCCGGCGGGCGTGCTCGAAGGCCAGGCGCTCCTTGTTGTCCCACAGCT
>FWPU01010928.1_pt1 | contig 13080 bp, 28 predicted proteins | sample 2228361 | NCBI WGS metagenome assembly FWPU01 (sample SAMEA103939777, study PRJEB20133) | metagenome | reverse complement strand
ACCCCCCCCTGGGGGGCAGCCCCACCACGACGAAGATCACAACGAAGACTACGACGAAGACCACGACGAGATTTGAAAATTACCATCACGGCGCATACTCCAACGCCATATAGACCGGTGTCGCCGCGTTAAACTCCGGCAACGTTGTCGGAAACTGCGCCGGAAATGAACCGTATGTCGTTTGCGCAACAACCACGGTCACCGCCGTGCGCAGGACATTCGCCGGATCCAGAATATAGTATTGTGTTGACGGCAGAGTTACATCCCCGCAGTAACACGGGAATCCTGTGTTGTAGTATACCGACAACCAATATAGATCGTAGACGGCGATTGGTAGCCAGAGGCTAAGCCTGTGAGTTTGTGGCGCCCCCGTAGCCGTAGATATCTCTATCGTCTCAGCTAACAAGGACCCGGGATATCCAGTGGATGTGCTGGAGTATACGGCGAACCGAGCTAGACCGCCGGCATAATTACCGGGTTGGTGATATATTACATTTAGGATTGTACCTACAGGCAGCATCACCGCCTGAGCTATTATTCGAGGGCCGGCACCATGACTGCCGGAAGTGAAACCTCGGATTGGCGTTCCGACGAATACTCCCCGCGTCGCTGGCGGCAGTGGACCCGCTGACCCGTCTATGTCTACCATTGGCTCGCCGGAGACCTGGGGTGAATCGACTACCAGTACTTTCGGCAAGTCACTACCTCATCGTTCAAAACAGACCTAGGGGCCATTGTTCGTCTTCAGTATCCTCTTCGGATTCTTCGATGTCTTCGCTGGAGTCCCAGGACTCACATTGCGAGCATCCAAGACAAGCCTTGGCCGTCAGTGCGCCACAATCGCACTGCTCCCCGCATACTACACAGTCATGGTCTGCCATCTGACACCTCGATCGTAGGACGCACGATAGGCGACCGGGCAGCTTGTACCCGAGCCGCGATTTCGCGATTGAGCTCAGCTATGATATAATCCCAGACCGGCCGCGCGGTGACTAGATCGGGCCCAGTAATGACTAGCGATCCATCCGAGCGCAGCACGATCCGCACCTCTAAATCGCCACCCAAGATCATGACATGCGCTCCAAGATGGCATCCAGTCGTGCCACCGTTTGACGGAACTGCTCGATCGCAGTGCTGTGCTGGCGCAACTGCGCCTCATGTTGCTCGAGCAGGACCGTCACACGGCCTACCCACCGAAATATAGCGGCGGTCTGGACGAGCACGCCGATCAACAGAGCCGCTACGGCGATCCACATTTCGTACACGCACCACCTCTGCGGAGAGCCACCGGTTATCGATTCGACGCAGCGCCATGCAACGTAGACCCCTACGGCGCAAGAGCCACCGTGCCCGCGCTACTGTCTGCCACTCGGGCCCAAGAAGCAGCGCATTCCTACTTCTTGAGCTTCGCGATCTCGCGCGCCGCATCGACGATCGCTTCGGCAGCAATATATACCGCTGACACGACAGGTGCCAGGTCTACACCTAGCGCATTGCCAACGATGCCGCCTAAAGCGACCAAAAATTTGCGACTCAGAAACTTTGTCATAATACCCGCTTGAATACCCGCTTGACCATTGCGACTAGGAGCGGCACCGAAAGCGCCGTCGCCATCGCCGCCTCTGGCGACGGCGTCAGCCCCTGGTAGCGCTCGAGGAATCGCAGAAACTTATCGACGTACGGCTGATTGCCAAACTGCCCGGGCTTGGCGTCGTAAGCGAAAGTGCATCGCCCTGTTTTGGGATCGCGTCTGAGACATACTTTTTTGGGCACAGTCAAGCGCCGACCGAAACCGAGATGCGGACGGTAACCGCCGTTGTAGGCGCTCGCGACCGCGGCCCAATCGATGGGCGGTGTCTCACCCATCCGCTTCACCAGATCAGCCAGAAACGCAGTTCCATAGTAAATGTTCACCTGGGGTAAAAATAAGTTCTCGCGCGACCCCGCATAACCGATAGCACGTGCGGTCGAAAGCCGAATCTGCATCACCCCGATCGAGCCATCACCGCCGCGCTCCTCCAGATAGGCACGAGGATTCCAGCCGCTCTCGGTGGCGATAATCGCTTTAATCACCGACTCGGGGATGCCGTGCTTTCCGGCCGCCGCTTTAATTTCGCCTTCGTACACGATCCACCACAATAATACATAGGTTAGGCTGGCCATTCCTCGACAAAATATACGGCCTGCGTGTACTGATCACTAACTTGAAGTCCGGCCGTGACAGTCCGCAAGCGAAAACCAGGACGTAGATACAGCGCAGGCGGCAACGGCATCAGATAGAGATTGGTTGCACTATCGATCACACCAGGAGCTGTACCCAGCGCAGCTCCTTGATAGCGAAACGTGAGACTCGCAAGCTGATCCACATTCGCCGAGCTGCGAATGACTATCGGGCCAACAGGCCCAGTGTCAACCACAAAGACTACGCGACGGGTCGCTACATCAACTGAAGTACTCAGATCGAACGAGACCGCAACTAACCGCCACAGTACACCATCCGGCACTGTATCGAGTATTTCCGCACCAGCCGCAGGCACGGTACCTAACACTGCTTTATAAATGCCGATCATGGCCATGATGACCTAAATTGTCCATGACTGACCCACGCCAACATATCGATCCCCACTGCCTGCGTGCGCGGATTGAATGTGAGCCCACGAGATTGACCTAGCCGAAAGGGTCCGTATATCACCGTGGGCGTAAATGCTGGCACGTATACCTCACCGACTACGGACAGACTCAGCTCGGTCGGCGATGTCTGCGAGCGCCCCTCGACCTGCAGCGTAAACGTTATTTGATCATCAAGTTTTTGCGCGATGCCATCTACAGATGCCAGTGCGGTGAGGGAGACACCGAATCGGACAGTCGCCGATTGGGTTGTCGCAATCGTCACTCTATCAACAATCACCTGCCATCCAGTTCCATCTAGCGCGAAACTCTTAGCGTACATCTGGACGTGCGCAAACTGTCCAGATGTACCAGGCTCCCGGACAGAGACGTAGACCAGGCCGGGGAAGCCAAGCGTCGACTGCCAATTCACATTCGGCATCATTATTCCGGCGAAAAGAAGTAGATGTGAGCCCAGAACGAGCCGCGACTCATAGTGTGAATTAAGAAATTTGTGCTAGGCGGCAACACGAGAGGGAACTGAATCATCTGAGGCTCAGCACCTACCATCAGACGACCGCGTTCCTGTGTAGCAGTAGTTAGCCCAGCAAATGGATAGCTCGTCTGAATCGCGGAACCCCCAGTGACATTCGGAGTCCCCGCCCTACCCAAATCAAGCCACCGAATACTCCCAGCCGAATCGACAGGGTTCCCCTGATTGGTCTCGATGCGCAACGGTATAGCATCCAGCCCGTCTGACCGAGCGACTAGTATGCCAATAATGAACACATTACCGGTCGCACTGTTGTTCCGCACACGGAAGTACACCCACGACGTCACAGGGCTCGGGATGCTGAGAAGACCCGATATCGCCACCGCATTGGGCGGCGGCGAAGTGAAACCTGGAAGTACAGTCTCACGCGGCATAGGTCGAATAGACGCGATCTAGATCTGCGTCGTAGAACCACCCCCGATAGAACGCGCCGACCAAGTACGTACCGATATCACCTGGCTCGACGCGCACTAGCACGTCGACCCGTGCCGGCCCACTCGGGAGCCGGATAATGGTAGTGGGCGGATCAAATTCCATTAGGACGTGCGACGCTACACGCGGGAACACGTCCTTGGTGTAACCGACCACCTCGGCTGCGTTCAATCGCAGCCGGAAAGACACACGCGTTGAGATCGTGACATCGTTGATCGCATAGGTCAACTCGCGGATCACGACCACCAGGTGCGGCGGGATCTCAAGCGGTGCAATTGAGACCGTCACCGCTGATGCACCCTGGCCCGTCACTGTCGTACGCTCCTCAGCCTGGAACGCGACCGCCCCAGGTGGGGGAGTGACCCAGGGCGCGTCTTTCGGCACCGGTAACTCCGGCACCGTGGGCCGCGAATGCGCAACCTCAACCGGGAGCGGACGGCCCCATTGAACCATCACACGCCGTAAATACGGAACCCGTGGAATGCTATTCGGGCATGCCGCGCAGTAGCTGTCAGATTGGAGATCGTGATCCGAATCGTACTACCCGGATCGACCAATCGCGGCAACTCAAGATATCGGTAATGTGCGTCGCCAGCGGACGCGCGGCCGAAAAAGTCCAGCCAGTGCACAGGCTCCTGGGTGAGTTCGAGACCTGACCCTGCATCGACTACCTGTACCAGCAGAGCCGGCGCATCTACAGTAGTAGCATCAGTAGTGTCAGTGACAGTACCTGAGACCGAAATGAGCGCGAAGACTGAGTCGCGATTGATCGCGATTGTACGAGTCCTAGATCCGTTAGCTGGGATGTCAGCACCAACGCCGACAAAGGATGTAGTGTAGACATAGAAGCGCTTAGGCTTGACCCACAGCTCTTCAGGCAAGAGCCATGCATATGGCCCGTATGCACTGAACACCTGCATGGGCGGACCCGGCATGCCGGGTTGCATAGGACGGATCGCAGTCATCAGACGACCTTTCGATGCAGCGCTCCCCAGATACCAAACTCGATCGTCACGTTCCCGCTCAACGTCTGCGCCGACGTCCACCGCAACCGCGCGCGGAATCCCGTGGTCGGCGGAATCGTGATGATCGGATCAGCCGCCGCAAAGAGAGCAGCCCATCCAGAGTACGAGACGAATTCGTCCGCCGCCTCGCCGCCGGCACCGGCAATGGCACCGGTCGGGTTACCGATCGGACCGATTCCAGTCAGGGGGAACTCACCGTACACCTTACCCGCGAGCTCAACCGACCACCGCCCGAACCGCCGCAACAACAAATTGTCGTTGATTGGGCCCGTAGCGGTAGTCTGGAGCGCCACCGTCGTCAGGATATCGCAGTGGAACGAGTAGACCTCGAAGAACTGTGGCGTGGGCAGCGCACCCGCGAGCTCCATATTGGACAGCTGCGGATCGGTCTCGGTGGAGTCGAAAAATGTTAACGCTGTAGTCGTACCACTAGTATATGTCTTCCGATGGAAGAAGTACCACGGTACGACCTCGGGCAGGCCCGCAGCCGGCCGAGCTGCTGCAGCCAGCACCTCGACAGGCTTCGAGACGAGTCGAATGCTAGGTGTGTACATCATTGTAATCTACCTCTCAATAAACCCCGGTAGCATATGCACCGAGACTAAACTGTTGATCGACCGTTGCGCCGGCCGGCAAAGCCGCCGTCGGATAGGCCGATAGCGGCACTTCGTATTCCTCCACTTCACCGAGCAACTTGGTCCCGAGACCCGGCACAATCAGCTTCAACAACGACTCAAACGCGCCGGCGGCCGCGCCATAAATCATACCATCGCGGAATGGACCTTTGAGCTTCAGTACATCGGCTCCGATACCTGCGGCCAATGCCACTGCGAGTTGCCCCGCGATGCCGATCGGCGATCCCGGAACAAGTTTAAGCAATGCTGTCCCTTGTCGCGCGACGAGCTTACCGGCCGCTACCCCGGCACCGCCGACCAGTGTCTGCATCGCCTGGCCAATGATACCATCTCGCCGCGTAGCGAACAGCGACGGATCACGGCGATACCTTCGCCGCCGGATCGTGTCGAACGGGTTGCGCCGCCGCCTAGCGCGACGCCTGCGTGCTTTACCGGCTCCCATGACAACTCTCCTTCTCTTGCTTGTGCATACTCGTCGGCGACGGCGGGGGAGAAACCGACCGGAGACATCCCGGGCCCGATGGACCCGGCGCCGCCGCCGACGAGGATTCACGAAAAATGGTGCAGCCATAGATCAATCCCCAAACATCTGTATGATAGCACGCTCCCGACCAAAGATCAAGACTCGCCGACTGTCAATCACCCAAAGCTCTACCTCACCGGGCCGCTCGAATGTATGGCGGTACCGCTCCCCGTCCCGGGCATGACGGTAGGCGACCTCATAGACCGCTGTCGCCATCTGCAGTGATCCGGGTGGCGGGTTGACCAATGCCAATAGAGGATTCGGCTTCTCGGGCACCTGCATTCCCTTCCTGCGCGCGGTTTCGTGCGCGACCGCAATCGCCTGCTCGTGTGAATATCCACGATGCATCAACCGTCGAATTTCACGGCCGATGAACTCCCTCGCCTTCGCCGAATACTCGCTCATGCTCATCGTCCCAATCTGGGGCCGAGCAGCAACAACACCGCAACCAAACCGAGTGGCACCATCTTGCCCACATCGAGTCCAAACAACGGCCGGCCAGCACCCAGCGCCTTCGCCTCTTCAGCCGTCAGCGATCCCTTCGCTACCTGATCTAGCAACCTCTCCTGCTTTGCCATGTCCGCTAGGATCGCCGCTACGGCCACGGCGACAGCACCAGCCGTGATGACAACCGCCACCGGGATAGCAGGTACGACACCTAGTCCTGGGAGCTCGAGTCCGAGAGCACCGAGCTTGTCCCAGAGCGCAGCCACTTTTGCTTGCACTTTCCCATGATCAACCTGGATCCGGGATAGCTGGGCTACTATATGATCGACGCGCGCCACGTTGGCTACATCACCCTTGCGCGCCAGCGCGGCACGCAATCGCTGCGCCCGCTGACGAGCAGCACCGATACGTCGAGGCAGGACGTAGAACTCTTTCAACTGCCGTTCAAACCAGGCCATCATCTCGCCTGGCTTGCGCGCCCATTCAGCAATATTGACACTCACCGGCGACGACCAGCTACGAACGTCAACAGCAACGCAGCGGCGCCGAAGAGCAGCAGCGTGGGATCGATTGCCGGCCGTGTCACCGTCACCGGCGGCGTAATCGCCATAGGAGTGATTGCCGGAGCGACCGGCTGAGGCGGCGGTGGTGCCGGTGGCGGCTCCGGTGCTACGACTTGGGGCACAATCGGCGCCGCTGCTTCTACTATCCGCTTGAGCACCTCCTTCGGCTTAGGTGCCACCTTTTCAACGATCGCGCTAGGCGGCGTCACCACGGCACCCGGACGCCGCGCGGCCTCGAAGACAGGCCGCAAAACGCTAGGACCTCTAACGCTAGATGCCGGGACCGAAGGTGCCCTACGAGGAACCAAACGGGTGAGTCGTGCAATACGCGGGACCAGCTCTTTCGCGCCAATCACGCCAGCCGCAACCGGCGCAACAGCACCAGCTGCAACTGGCAGGGTTCGCAAAACCACCTTACCCACTCTCCCCAACGCTTTTCCAATCTTAATCCCTAGCCCCAACCCCATCGCGGCCAGCTCATCTTCGGCCGCTCTGACCGCCACTGCATCTAATCCCAACGACCGCAAGTCTTGATCCGTCACATAGGTAGATGGAAGGACCCTGGGAGGGATAGCATATGCATCCGGGTGACCATACATAGTTTTATATCCTCACCACCTTAACCCGCGATGGCGCCGGCCGCACTCGCGAGCGCGTAATATCCAGATCGAGCCATCCAGCTAGCGGATCCACTAGCAACTCAGTGTACACATGCTGATAGGGCCCGCCGCCAAACGCTAGCACGACGAACCTACCTGCAAAGCCGAGCGCCAACCCCAACGCTCCACCCAGCACGGCGGCATCATCGCAATCACCGCTAATATACCCCGTCGCCTGCCACTCGTCAAGCAAGCGTTCCGGTCGATGCACTAGCTCCACTCCAGCTGGATCTCGTTGGAATCGCCACACTCGGCGTAGCCACGCACGCAGCGACCAGTACACACAACACTGACTCTGTGGCGAGGGACCCACGCCGCATCCCATCGCGAGATCACGAGCCCGGCTACGCACAACAGGCTCAAGCAGCGCCTCGCGGACGAAGCGCCGCATTGCCTGCAGTGTAATGTCAGTGCCTAAATCCCCCCGTGGAATCCAGGCCGTCTGTATCGTCCCCGGTGGTGGTTTCCTCATAGTACAGCTCCCGGGCTCGCATCAACACTTGCCGCGCCCAAGGCCAATATACACCCGGGAGACGATCTTGCAACATCGCAGGATATTCTGGAGCACCGAACAGTGCGTCTACTCGCTCTACCAGTTCATCTGGCACCTGTTCGAGCACCCACTGAGCATGGAAGTCGATATCACCATTTCGCTGAGAGGGCCCCGCGAGCCCAGCGGCTAATAGCTCAAGCAGCGATGCTACTTCATCCCGAGCTTCGGCAGCTGGCTGCGGCGCCGACTCAGGAACCGATGGCGGTGCCGCAGCCAGCGCTTGTGGCTGTTGGGGCGTAGTGACAGAGCGCGGCGGAATACGCTCGACGAACTTCTCGAGAGCGCGACCCAGCGTTGCAAGCTCCGAACTTTCGCCGCCACCCTCACGTGCAAGATCGATCCCTAGACGCAGTGCCTCGATCAAGTCATCGATTCCGCCTTTGGACCCAGATTCTTTTACAAGCTTGGCCAGCTCCAGCGCCACCGTCAAGGGGCTTTCCGCAGGCTTCATTAACTGGGCCACCGCCTGCACTACTTGTGCCATCGACTCGCGGGGTTGGTTCGCCTGGGCCGCGATGACGGTCTGCAGTAGCTGGAGATTCATCCTGAACGCTTCCGCCACCGACAGCCCCAGATCAGTCGAGCCGCCGGCAGACGGCGGAGTAGCAACACCGCTGATCACGAAGACACGGCGATATTTTTGCACAATCTTAATTCTTCCTTCGATTTCACGCGGCCCGCGAATGACGAGACGATATTTGCCCGGACCTCGAGTACGAGCGACCATATCGAGCGAGAAGCCCTGCGGCGGATACGTGCCGACATAGCCCCAATCTTGCGACCCGGGCGGATCGTCCCAGCGCCAGAGCTGGATGCGATCTTCCTGCGGAAGCTGGGAGATCACTTCCTCCACATCGTCGTCTTCTTGCACGGGTCGTGACGTCGGTGATTCGACGTTTACTTCTTCTTCCACCTCTGGCTCTACTACAACTGGTATAGGCTTCCACTTTACCTTCTTCTTCGGCATTCTCACCTCCCCAAACAGTATCCACACAACAGAACTATGAGACCCAAGATCGGCACTGCCACGAGTGGCCACAGCGGCGGCCCCGGATCGGGCGCAAACCCCAGTCGCCGCCGAAACGCACGCAACGCCCACTCTGTGTCAGCTACATCATGCATGTTCAACATGCCTCTGCCTCGGGTTTAGAAAGGAACATGTCCCGTAACATCCCAAAACGCACAATCCCACCGGTGCCGGCGGTGCTCGGTAGCACCGCATAGCCGACACGGCAACGGCCATATCTCGACTTCGCCAGGCCCGCTGAACGACCCCGACACGGCATCATCCAACTGTTCCTCAGTAACGGGCACTGGTACTTCTTCCGGCTCATAAAACGTGAGACCGGCAAAGCGGGACGCCCGGCGCGCACCCGGACGCTTACGCCCGCTTTCAACACCACGCTTGACACCGGCTATGCGCTTGCGCTTGCGGGCCCGCTTTACCTTTTTGCGTCTCACTTACGCGACCTCTTCCGGCGTTTCGCCGCCGCCGCCAGCAAATCATCCCAATCTTCCGGCGCAGCGACGTGGAACTTCCAGGTCGGCTGGCCTGTCTGAGGATTGGTGACGCGCACTTGGAGCAGCGGGACTTTTTGACCGGGCCAATTTGCGTCGTCGTCACCCAGCCGCTCCACCAGGGCCGCGATACCGGTCTTATTCAACCAGTAGTTGTAATCCGGCGTTTCGGCGAATACCACGAACGCCGCTTTGCGACCCGACTCAGTCGGAAGCCCCGTGCGGGCTTCATGAATCGTCAGCACGGCCACATCTGGCGATCCTAGCACCTCCGGTGTGAGCGGTGGCCGCCGCTCGCCGCCGCCGCCGTGGGCGGCTACATCGACTTTGGCCATACTACTCCCCCTTTCTTGGCGTTGGGCGCTCAATCACCACTCTGATCTCCCGGACCTTGGCGCCCCCAAGGCCAGGACTGGTCGACAGCACACGCAGCAGATCAGCACCGACACGCATCAACTCGTACGTCAAGGGCTCGTCGGTGCGAATCCCGAATACTAGTTGTTCATACATCGAGGCGTACAATTTATTCCGGTCAGTCATAGAGCACATTCCACCTCTCGTGCCAATAACGATCGACCTGACCCGCATCCACCCGGCGGGCCCGGAATAAATTGTACGCCTCCCGGTAGGGATCGCTGCCGGCAAGCAGTTGCAGCGCCACCACCTCCACGGCTGTCGCCGGCCGCGGGCTAATCTCGATTGCCAGATGCCATCCACGACCACTCGGCGAGCGCCACTGAGACAGTGACCGCACACGATACCCAGCTCGCCCCAACAATCCGAGCACCCGACCCAACTTCCGCGGACGCGCATGATCCACATCAATCAGCAGTCTACCTCTGGTCCCCATGTCCTCGACCCCACTCCATGATAGCACGATCGATCTCTCGCACCACCCTAGCCACTCTCCGCCGCAGACGAAACATCGCATAGAGCGGCACCGGCTCTCCCAACTCATGATACGCGCGCACTATCTGCAACACATTTGCGAGATGGTCTTCGACCAACACACTGTTCATCCGCCCTCCCTGACTCGGCCAATGCGCAGACCACGCCACCCGACTGCAGCGATGATAGAGCGCATCGCACGCAACGCATCTTCCACCGCCTCACTCCCAGCATATCTGTAGCCCCGCCAATCGATCGCCTCGACTCGCCATCCGCGCAACACACCAGGGCCATGGACATGCGCCACCCAAAACGCTGCCTTGGCGTCATCGACCGAACGAGCCCCTGGCATCGTCGGGATCAGCCTCACTGTCACGTCCTCGGTGCGCCGGCTACCACGATAGCTGATCGTCACCTCATACACCTGAGGTGTAGACTCCCTCACTGCACGTACACGACGAATCTTGCGCTCAGTGATGCGCCAGCGCACACGCTCGAGACGACGCACACGCGTAACCTTGCTCGGCCACCGTGCCGCATACCAGATCGGCACCCGTTGCCCCGGTCGGTACCGCTTCGACACTGCACCCACCCTCAGATAGTGACCTATCGTGCGATAACGGCGTCGGACCGGCTCGGCCTCGAGGACCTCATAACCTGCACGTGCTCGAGGCACCTCACCGGGTACGAGCCACTCATATCTTACCGCCACCTGAGCACTACCACTCTCTCTCGAGGCGCGAGTCGCACAGCCACCAGGTCGACTTGCCCGCTACCGCCACGCCCCAACCCGGCAGAATACCATCCGGGCACGTACACAGTGGGCACCCGTTCGACGATCCAGTGACCCGGGCCCACCGCCCGCGCCATTTCGAGCGTAGACGGATAGTCCAGCTCACACACTATCTCCACAGCCCCGCAGAGCACGTCACAAGCCACCCGCAAGCGATCCCATGCCCGCATCAATCCTCCAGATCACTAGAAATCACCAACCGGTCCCAGTAATCGCGGAACTGATACACACCGCGCTCGATGTCGCTATCGCAGCACACATCGCGACCCTCGAGCACGGCGCTCGACGCGACCAGATACCGGAACCTCTGAAACATTCGTAGCGCGGAATCCGGCCACGACTGCCAGACGTAATCCCTCAAACGCAAGCCGACTTCCGCAGGCTGATCCACTACCACTACGTCAGTCGTAGCTGGCAGGATTATCGGCGCGAGATCGGATCGATCACCTCTGGCGATCCGCGACATGATGTCCTGAATCTCAGAATCCGGCGGGTGCCACGGTATCACTGCAGCCCGATCCAGAAAACCCATCTCGTAGAGCAGCGGCCCACGACGCCGTAGACTGCGTCCAGTCATACCACCGATCAACCCCAGCCGCGCACCCCGGAACGACAGCTTCTGGGGCCCCACCTCAGCATCAGTCACTCCCTCGTCCATCGCCTCGACCAGTGTCCCGATGCAATTCTCGGCTGTCGCCAGCTTTCGCTGAAACACCTTTTGGAATTCCGGCATAGCCAGATGCGTGTGCCGGCCACGCTCAGCGCGGTCGAGGAGGCTCCACAGACCCCGCACAGTGAGATCGGATCGATACGCTATCGAACGGTTCGCCCTGAACCGCTCGATCAGTTCAGTTTTGCCCTTGCCCGGCGGCCCGACGAGTACTGCCGATTGCGGTCGCGGTCGCGACTCGATGTGCGACCCGACCCGTAGTCTCAATCGACCCGTCACCACGAAGAGCGCCAGCAATTCCGTACCCCGGTCCCAGTGACGACCCGAGACCGGGGCCACGACTTTCGACTTCTTTTTCTTCGTCATCATTTCCAGTACGGATCGGTGACGATTATCTCACCCTCGTACTCTTCGTGCGTCAGACGGTAGCTACCGTCCCGCAGTCGCACGCCCGAGAGCCGCAACAACTTCCGCGCCTCTCTCGGGTGCACCACATACCAGGCACGAGGCGTGCTCTCGCCGAGCCTGAACTCGGCTATCACCTCTCCCGGCCATACCTCCCCCCACTGCACATCTTGCCGATCCCGGGCGTAGTATCGCCCCCGACTGGCGGGCCGTGAAACCCACTGCCACACGACATCCCGGAGTACACGCCTGGTCATCGTGTATCCACGGCCCCGCGCGTTGTAATAATTCTCCGCGCCTACGATTTCCACCGGCTCCTGCAGCTGACGCAGCTGCTCCACTAGGACTGGCAGGCTCTGCTTCGACATGGTTTCCCCCCTTTTCTTGGTGGCATCATCGCCGGTGCCACTCGGCTGCCCGGGACCGCCCCCGGGCTGGCATCGTACAAAATCTAATGCTACGAGTCACGGCTGTCAAGCCCTCCAGGTCTAAAACGCCCGGACAGCCCTCCGAGGCAAAAAGCCAAATAGCCAGAAGCGACAAAATAGCCGAAATCGACCAAACAGGCAACCCAGGTAACCCGACGCCCTGGAAATTTCCGTCGAGGGGCTTCTTGCCCATTTGGGCTATTCTGCCCTTAGGGGCTCCCGGCATAGGTGCCTGCCCTGAGGGGTTCCCGGCAAGGTGCCCGTCAAGGTGCCCGGTCGATGTACCCGGCAAGGTGCCGAGGCGGTGTACCGGACAGGGGGCTCTCGTCGTAGTCTTCGTTGTGATCTTCGTCGTGGTGGGGCTGCCCCCCAGGGGGGGGT
>FWPU01010927.1_pt1 | contig 13080 bp, 13 predicted proteins | sample 2228361 | NCBI WGS metagenome assembly FWPU01 (sample SAMEA103939777, study PRJEB20133) | metagenome | reverse complement strand
GATGCCGTCGTGGTCGGCGCGATAGACCAGTTCGGCATCCTATGCCGACATAACGTGCCGTCGTGGTCGGCAGATGACACTGCGATTAGAGATTGAAGTCAAGCCGGTGCGTGGGGGCGACCCGCCCCTGTTTGGTTCTCCCTGATGTGTTGAGGTCTCCGACCTCAACACAAAACTGACCGAAGGTCTCCAAACCGTGAGACCTTCGGTCAAATGTTTCGGCGCGGTCTGGAGACCTGCGCCGATCTTTTTTACTCCACACTAATCTCCACCGTCGAATTCCCCTTCACCTGCAAGATCAACCGCCCCTCTTTTTGCATGAACTGGTGCGGCGCAGAGAACGCCACATCTTTTCCGTCAATACGCACGCGCGGGGTTTTCTTGCAACCGACGATGAGGAGGTAGTAGGGATGCTCCACCCAACCCTGAACTTTGAACGAGACGCGCCCGCTTTGCTCGTTGATGTTGGTGATGGCGCCCGGCGCGTGAACCCACAACCCGACGGAGCGAAAGGCGCGGAAGTCGTAGATTTCGGGGCGGTTGAACAGCCGCACGGCGTTGGTCTGCACGGTGCCGGGGTTGATGGCGACGCCGTTGCGCGTTTGCGGGCGGAGGTTGTAGGAGTCGGGCAGCAAGCCCTGAAAAACGGGGTCATCAATGTCCCAGTTCTGCTGAATTCCTGAAGCGGTGATGCCATCGGCGAGTTGCTTCCACACGGGGTTGGGGTCATGCCGAGTCAGGCGATACAGGGCGTCGGAGTAGACCAGCGCGCACCATTGCACGGGCAGCCCAAACCATGAGTGCGTCCAGTGCGTCGCGCCGAACACCGGGATGGAGGCATAGAGTCCGACGGGTTTTGCGGCGGGATTGACGAGATAGACAAACGGCACGCCCGTCCACGCCCAGTAAATTGCCTGCTCGAGGAGATGCCTGTCGCCCGTGATTTCGTAGCCAATTGTGTAAGCGCGGACGAGATGAGCAGAAGCCAAAACGTCGGGCGTGTGCAGCGGCACCTCCCACGTCTGCGCCCCACGCGGCACGGTGTTGGTGAACTTGTCCAATGCGCGCAGCAGACGCAAACCCTCGCGGGTCAAGTCAGGGTCGCCCGTGAGAATCGCGGCTTCGAGCACGCCTTGAACCACTGGTGAGGTTAAGCCGTTCGCGTCGGGCGCGAAGTGCGTTTTGCCGAAGTCGGGGCGATCGGGCGATTTACGGTAGATAATGGAGCCATCGGGTTCAAACCGTCTCAACTGCCCGCGTCCCACTTCCAGCGCGCGGTTCGTGCTTTCGGCGACGTGACCGTAGAGCAGCGACTGAACGGGATAGCGGACGTGAGAAACCCCCGCATAGTTGTAATCGGGGGGAGGCACTTGAGCAAGGGCTTCTTTCGCCGCCTCCTTGAGGCGTTGCGCCAACGCCGCGTCGTTTGTCTGCCGCGCCAGCCAGTCCATCAATGTCGCCGCGTCCGCCGCTCGCTGCGGACCGAACGACGAACGCGGCCAGTAGGCGTGGCGGTAAAGACTCCCCTCGCGCAACTTGGAGTCCAGCCACCCCCCGGCGGCTTGCCTGACGTAGCGCTGAAAATCCATGCCGATATTCGGCGGCGGCGGCAGAGGGCGCAGCGCGACGTATTGCTGAATTGCAGGCACGACGCTTTGTCCCTTGCCGCCGATGAGCGTCGCCCGCAACGTCAGCGCTTTTCCGGCGGCAAGTTTCTCCGCGTCGTAAGGCAGCAGATTCCCTTCCACGCGATTCACCCCGTCCGAGCCGGGGAACAATACGCCCATCACATGCCCGCCCGATTTGAACAGCCGGTCGGGCGAGTCATACATCGCGCTGAAGTGCGGCGCCATGTCCCAAATCAAACCGACGTATCTGTCCTTCGTCGAAACCGCCATCAGCGGAAACGTAATCTTCACCGAGTCGGGAACCTGACGCTTTGAGCCGGGACCCACAATGTCCGCCTCGGAACTGCTGGGTTCGTTGTCCAGATATTCCAAGCCTGCCAACAGCCCTTGCGTTTTCGACTCGCCGAATGAACCGACGCCGGGGCACACGACGAACATCGGCAGGAACAGCACAGCGCGGTCTTGATTGACCGTCACCTGCGTTTCCACGTCAATCGCGCCCGGCTTGCCCGCCGCCGAAAAACGCTGGCGAATCTCCCACCTCGCGCCGTCAGCATCCGTCGCGGTTGCCTGCACCACGACGGCATCACGCTCTTTTTTCGCCGACACTTTCGCCTTCTCCCCCAGCGCAAGCCAGCGGGGTTCGTTGCCCTGAATGTAACCAATCATCGGGCGGTTGAAGCCGATTGCTACATGCTGTCCCGCCACTTGCAGCGCAAAGCCGCCCAACTGGTCGTCGGTATGAACCAAACTCAAATCGCCGGAGCGAACGGAGAGCGATTCGTTTTTCAACGTCGGCGCGGTGGGCTTCTGCCACGCCGGTTCCTTCCAGAAAATGCGCGGCTCGAAACTGATGGAAGCGAGAATGCAAGTGCCCTTTATACCCGGCGGGTCGAAGCGCAGGCGGTAGCCCGGACCCAACGCGGGCATTGCGACGCGAATCTCCTGCCACTCGCCTGCCTTCACGGGGAAGCGCACGGAGTTCGGCTCCGTCGCTCCCTGATTGAAGTAAAAAATCTGCCCCCCGCCGCCTTGCTCGGACTTGAGGCGAACGCGCATCCAGAGCGTTTGTCCAGCGGGGTAGTCCCGCGCTGGACCGGTAATGTACGGGTCGCTGCCGGTAATCTCAATCAACATGCCTTCCGGCGTGTGTTTGAGACTGCCGACGTCGTGCGTCGGCTGCCATTCCTGAACCGTCTGTGGTCTCGTGAAATCGAAGCGGGATAATGTTTGAGCCATAAGACTCCCTCCCTGCAAAAACGTCCACAGAATTATCACGGCTATCATCCACAGATACTTTTGCCTGAACATCGTTTCCTCCTCATTCTTCTGTGACTCCAAGCGAAAAGTGACCAATCAGTTAGACACTTCAATAATTTCCGAGATTCACTGGCGAATGGGCAGGTGGTTTTTACCCAACTGTTCCCCTGAGTTCACAGTTGAGCATTTCTTTCTCAAAGGGGTTTAATTTTCGCAAAATCGTGTTATAATGAAGGCAGCCTGCCATGACCAGCCCACTTGTTCTCTTCCACGGGGGCAGGAAACGGATTTCAAGAGGCGGTGATGACAGTGAGTCGGATGAGACTCTGCATGGGGAGTAACCTTCCCCGAAAGTGGCGTGTTCTGAGAGAGGCGGCGCGCACGACACGACACGACACGACACGACACGACACGACACGACACCTATTTGCTTCTCAACCTGTTTCCTTTGCGAGCACAGTAGGAGGGGTCCTTTTTCATATCCTCTTGTCTTCGTCTCGCTGCTCGTCGGGATGAGGCTCATGCATCCTCCTCGCTGCGACATTTCCTTCGGTAATGCTTCTCCGCCCCAAGTTGGCTTAACTGCCAACTGAATTCTTCAACGGCATTTGTATGCAGACGGGCATCTTGTGTATTGGGAGGCAGGACATGGACGACAACCAACCCTTTGAATCGAGAACGACGGCAAGAGAGAACCCCTCCGTTTCGTTCTCCTGTGACACCTCGTGCCGTCAGCGGATTCTCCAGTGGGCGCAAGGACGCGTGGGCAACGACGACGAAGCCGAAGACCTCTGCCAAGAGGTCTGCCTGCGCTGCCAGTTGAGGCAGGCAACGTTCCGCGGCGAGTCCCGTGCGACCACATGGCTCTACCGCATCTTGGCGAACGTTTATCAAGACCACCAGCGGAAAAAGCGTCGGCGAGTGGAATCGCTGGAAACGGACGTTGGCGAAGAGACCTTCCAGGCGGCGCAGGCGGCGCAAGCGTGGATGCAAGCCGCGAGTGAGGAAAAACGCCAAGCCCGCCTCGCCCGCGTGCGCGCCGCGCTCGCGCGCCTGACACCGCAACAGCGTCAAGCGCTGATAGGGAAGCACGTCGAAAAACACCCGCACGCCGACATCGCCCGACGGTTCAACATCACCGAAGACAGCGCTCGGCAGAAGGTGCATCGGGCGCGGGAGGCATTCGTCAAGGCATATCGGGGGCAAGCGAAGAGGCGCCGGAAGAAGCCCAAGACGAAATAAGTCAAAGCAAGAAAAGTTTTTTCAGAAGGGTGTTCACATTGAGGGGTGGGGAGACGTCTAATATAATGGAAGCGAAAAGTTCTATCCTCTCAAGTCCCGAAAGACAAAAGCGAGATGTAGGAATTCAGAGGGAAGGAGAGTGGCATGAGCGCACGGAGAGTGATATTGCATCCAGAACGACGTGCCCCGCTGAACTGGCGAGCTTTGTTCCGCAATGCGGAGAACCGCGATATGGTCGCTGTGGCGTTTCTCAGTTTCTTCCTTGGCTTCTGGGTCGTTTACAGATATAACTGGGGGGTGGTTCGCATGATGTCGCTTTTTCGCCGTCCGTCAAATGACCCAACTTGGCTTCTCCAAGCCTATAAGAACGATCCCAAAGTGGGCGACGTTGTGAAGTTGCCCACCTTCTTCGACGTGGACGGAAAGGTCGTCAATCTGCCCGAACGGAAAGGTTTCACGGGATTGGTGTTTATGACGGATTACACCTCCTGCGGCACGAGCGCTACGATAAGGGACCTTGAGACAGTGGCGCAGCGGTTTCCCCAGATGAAGTTGTATCTCGTCGCGCCGACCAGCAATATGGAGCAAGTCCGTTCGTTCTGGCGCATCCGGGGATTTCGCCTGCCCATTGTTCTGGACCCAGACGCGCAAGCGGCAAAACGGTTGAATGCCATCTTTCAGGCTCGCGGATACCTGCTCGACTCCAGCAGCAAATTGCTGTATATCACACGGCAGCGCCAGAGTCGGGAAGAGGTGGAACAAGACCTCAGCCGCATTTTCCAGCAATACAAGGAGGTGGCTCAACGATGACCCTCAGGAGACAGAGAAATGGGTTCACGCTGGTGGAAGTGCTGGTTGTTCTCGTGATTCTCAGTATCTTGATGGGGTTCATCCTGTCTGCGACTGCCCAGGCGAGAGAATACGCGCGGCGGGGCGTCTGCATTTCCAACCTGCGCCAGTTGGTGCAAGCCGCAAAAATGTATGAGTCCGACCACGAGGGGCTTCCAGTCCACTTTCCTGTCGGACGCTACGGTCAATCGGCACACTGGCAGGAAAAGATTTATCCCCATGTGAAAAATAGGGACATATTTATTTGTCCATCAGATTCCACTGGAGGGGCAAGTAAGGCATGGGGGGGATGGCCCACCAGTTATGCATACTTGTACACTGCTGTTTGGCTGGGTCCTAACGGAGAATATCGTCTTCCGGCTGCTCGCTCTCCTTTATTCCAAGACCAAAACCATCTCGAGATAGCACATGTTTTCATTATCGCTCGCTACGATGGAGCAATCGAGGTAGCACCGGTAGGACGCTACCACGAAATCTCCTTTGAACCTGAAGATGGAGGTCAACCTCAGTATTTTCCCGGACGACGATGATCTGGCTCGAGAATCCCGTTAAGGTTGCGCCTGACAAGTTCTCTTATAACAAGTAGATACACCCTTGACGCGTGCGCTATACCTGAACAGGCATAGAGCGTGCGGCTACAAGATATTGTGGGCGCGCCGACCTGAGAGAACTTTTTACAGGAAAGGAGGTGATTAGAAGATGTGCATGAGAATTGGGCAGTTGATCCGCAAGTGGCGATTGACAGCATTGGCGGCAGCGGGACTGGTAGCGATGCTAGCGAGTCCTGCAGCAGCAGGGAACATGTGCAAGGATGTGATAGATGAACAAAACTGCACTCCCGCAGGCAGCACTGACATCAGATGCTGTCAATACGTGGTGGTGAATGATGACTGGGATTATCGATGGCTGCCCTGCCACTGCGATAAGTGGTATGATTCCTACGGCTACCTCTACTTGTGGGGAGGTCCCACTGATACCAGCGACCAAACTTGTGCGGGGCAGTCAGATGAGTGCTGTTAAGCATCTAAGGGGGCGAGGGGAGGGTTGCGCTTCAAATGGCACACCCCTCGTCCCCGCCAGATGCGAATCGAGGATGATGAATGGTCACTATCCAACAGCGACGGCTGTTTAGTGTCTGCGCGGGGAGTTTCTTAGTCGGATGGCTGCTGATGTCATCGGTCCAATTGTGGAGTGTCTGGCACCATCCGGTGAGGGCTTGTAGATCATCGCTTCAGGTTGTGTATGTGGCAGCACATAAAGTAAAAAAAGATCTGCGGGGCACTATACCTTTAGAGTCAGTGAAGCGCATACTCCGTGACGGCTTCAGGCTTGATGAAGAGGACGATCAATATCTGTCTGAGGGACGTAAGCTAGGACGCTATGTCGGTTCGAGGGTTATATCCCAGCAAATCTCGCTTTTGTGTCCCAGTGACCCCGGTTTTGCTGTCAAGGTGGTTATGATCAAATCGCCCGTGTTGGACTTTGAACCGAGTTATCGCTGGTGTCCCGATGACAGGACATTGGCGTATTGCCCATATCATCACTATGCAATGCTAAGGGATGGAACTATCGAGAGGCGATAAGACTTATGACTTCGGAAACGATCAGCGGCAGGAAGCAAGTGAGTTCATTGATTCGATCTTTTCTCACGCGGCGAACGTTGTGGGGTGGGTTGCTTGGAGCAATGGTGGGAATTGTGGTCTGCCCACTGGGAGGATTGCTGGGTTGGTGGATGGGTGCTCATAACCGTCCCTTGACGGTGGTTTGGACGCTTGACCTGGAATCGGCGGGGTGGCGCGGGGCTTTTATTGGACTTCTGATGGGATGGCAGGGCAGGTCGCGCAAGACAATGTGGATTGTTGTTGGAATCTCGATGGTGGCGCTTACGCTCTATGACTGGATATGCCTCATCCTTCATCACGTCCTTCCCCAGAATGTCTTCGATATCCGAGTGACCCTGCACTTTCTGCTCAATATCGCCATCATCGGCGGAGTCGTTTATCTGCTGCTGACGAAAGAAGACCATAGTCAAAAGGTTCATACGGCGGATTCCACTCAGCAAGAGGCGCCCCAGATTGACCAGGGAGGAGAGACGACGGGTGAACCTGACCTTCCGCAGGAAGCAAAACGAGCAGATGCATAGCGAGCCGAGGGATGTCTCAGCAGCGGCAAGACCTTCTTTGCCGCTGCTGACTCATCTTCAGGTGTTGCTTACGGGATTGTCAGTTGCGACGAGAATGAGATCCTATTCCCTCATCGGAGGATCGCAACTGTCCGTAGACCGCAACTCCCACGCACAGTTACTTTCAGTCCACGAGAACACCCTGATTCTGCGGGTCACCGACACGGTGCGCGCGCTTCCCGCTTTTGAGATTGAAGTGGACTGGAACCTCATCTTTGCCTTTGCCGAGCCGGTCTCGGAGCGGGAGGCCCGCCTCCCGCAGCACTGGCGCTGGCTGACTGAGCACTCCTTGCCTTATACTAGCGAACTGGTGGCGACGTTGACCCAACGTATGGGACTGCCTCCGCTCATCCTACCTCCGGGGAGGGCTTAGAAACCTGATGCCAAGCCCCTCCATCCTCTTCATCACACGCGGTTTCGGCATGGGTCATGCCACGCGGGATATGGCAATCGCTGCCGAATTGCAGAAACTCTCCCCCGACCTGCGCATCTCCTTTGCCTCTTATGCGGATGGTTTGAAAGCGTTCCAATTGAATCAGGTGGAAGTATTGGATCTCCAACTCTCGCCTCTGGGCAAGAATTTCGAGCGAGTCCCCCGAATCGGACGACTGATTCAAGAGACGCAACCCGACTTGGTCGTTGCCGATGAGGAACTGTTTGCTCTCCCGCTGTGCGAAATTTTTGACATCCCCTCCGTTTTCGTTACGAACTGGCTTGTTGGTGAGAACGTCGTCTCGCACATCTCTTTTCTGCTCAACACGCAGCACGTCATCATGGCGGACTTTGAGGATAGTTTCATGGTACCGCGTTGGCTGACGGCGCCCGTTTCGTTTGTCGGTCCTATTTGCCGGGAATTCCCTTTTCAAGACAGGACGAAGCAGGCTCTCCGTCAGGAGTTAGGACTTCGGTCTGCGGCAAAACTGATCATCGCGACAGCGGGAGGCGGAGATATCGCTGACTTCTGGTTCTTTCATACCTGCGCCTACGCCCTCTCGCGCCTGTCCGAAGACGTTCAGGCAATCCTGGTCGTTGGCAGTCTTTATCACACCTTCGAGTTTGCTCAGTATAACTTAGCCCCTCATGTACAATTTACCGACCACCTTCCCGACCTGCCCCAATACTTCGCGGCGAGCGATTTGGTCATAACGCGGGGCGGACACACAACGCTCTGGGAGTTAGCCATTCTGGGGACGCCATCTTTGTGCATCCCGCATCCGCCTTTCTTAGACCCTCTCAACGAACGCTACGCCTTCAATATGCAGCGGCGGGGCACGACGGTTGTGTTCCGTGAGCGGGAACTGGACGTTGACCGACTTGCCGTGGAGATTCAATCGCTGCTCCAAGAGGGGGCGGCTCTTCAGCAGATGAGCGCACGCGGTCAGGAACTGACACGCCAGCAGGGAACCCGTCCATCTGCGCAAATCATACTGGAACATCTACACAATGGACGCTCGCGGTGCGAATGATATTATCTCTGCCCTGCTCCTCTTACGCCGACTGATCCGTCAGCGTCCACTGTCCCGCTTGCACTTTTTCCATCATCATCTCGTGCAACGTTCTGACCGCTGTGAGCGCGTCGTCTTCAGGAACGAGGCAGGAAACAGAGTAAGTGGAATCGGCGACCTGAAGGATTTGAACGTCGTTCTTGCGCAATGCGCTGAACACGGCGGACATGACGCCTGCCGGGCTGGGCATGTTGCCCGCTACAATCGAGACAACGGAACTGCGCCCGTTGATGGTGATGGGCACGGGAACAGGTGTTCCCAAGTTGCGCACCAGCCGCTGCTGGGCGCGGAAGCGGGGGCTGGGCGGGCTGGGGCGCAGAATGTAGACGCGCCGCTGTCCGGGCTGCGCCTCTTCGGTGTCAAATACGGTCAGTCCGTCCAACACTTGCTGCACGTCGGACATGGCTTCGCGGGCGACGACGAATTCGATTTTGTTGCTGGTAATGGAAGTGAAATGAATGGCGACGTTGGCTTCCTGCATGGCGCGATAGGTTTCCAACTCAACCAAGCGGCTGGCGCGTTCGTCAGGGACGTGAACGGCGACGTACGCCACCGGCACCTGCGACACGCCCGCCACGGAGGTTTTGCGCCCCGGCGTGGGTTCGAGCCGTCGAACTTCCGTTCCCGGGGCGTCCGACGCCGGGCTTTTGACCCACACGCGCACGTTATGCCGCCGCGCCAGCACCGCCGCCCGCGCCTGCACGACCTTCGCGCCGAGGTGCGCCATCTCGCAGATTTCGGCGTGGCTGATGGTCTTGAGCACGCGGGCGTCGGACACCACGTTAGGGTCGGCGGTCAGCACGCCTTCGACGTCGGTGTAAATCTCGACGGAGGCGTTGAGGGCGGCGCCTAACGCCACTGCTGTCGCGTCGCTGCCGCCGCGCCCCAGCGTCGTCACCGCGCCGTGCTCGCCTTTTTCGCCGGGTTCAGAGATGCCCTGAAAACCAGCCACTACAACCACCTGACCGCGATTGATGCAGTCGTGAATGTAAGCGGGGTCAACGCGCAGGATGCGCGCGTTGCCGAACTCGCGGTCGGTCACGATGCCCGCCTGTCCGCCGGGCAGCGCGATAGTGTCCACGTCGCCCACGCACCGAATCGTGTGCGCCATGACCGCGATGGACACCAACTCGCCGCACGCCAGCAGCAAATCCAACTCGCGCTTTTCCATCTCGCGCTCTGGGTCAATGCTGCGGGCGAGGTCAATGAAGGTGTCCGTCGCATACGGGTCGCCGCGCCGTCCCATCGCGGAGACGACTACCACCGGCGCTGCCCCATTGCGCCGCGCTTCGAGGACGCGCTGCGCGGCTTCCACCCGCTTGCGCGCGGAAGAGACCGATGTTCCTCCAAACTTTTGGACGATGATTTTCTTCATACCACTTCGACCTCAAACTGCTTCGCCAGTGTTTTCAACGCCCGCGGCAACTTCTTGCCGTCAATGACGATGGACACCGAGTCGTAGGAGTCGCCTGTCTCATACACCTCAATGCCCTTACTGTATAACGCCTGCACCGCCGCCGCCATGATGCCGTGCAGGTAGCGCATGGAATCCGATTTCAGCGTAACAATGGCGCAGCCGCTCAGAAATCTGACCGGTCGCTGCAGCACACGCTCAATGTCCTTTTTGTCGTAGTCGCCTTCGACCACGAAGTCCATAAATCCCTGATGAATTTTCAGCAGGCTAATTTTGATGCCCGCTCGGTCAAGCATCTCCAAAACGCCCGCTGCGTCCGCCTGCGCCTCCATCGGTCGCGGGGCAATGTCAACAGTGACGTGACACACCTGCGGGACGTGTTCCACCTGTTCCACCCGTCGCTCCTGTTCGACGGGTTCTTTGAGATCGGTTGGTTCGGTTTTCATTGCTGGGTTCGTTGGTTCATTGGTCAATTGGTTCATTGAGCAATTGACTAATTGACCAGTTCCATTGTGACGTTCAATTCCTCCTCTTCTTCCGACTTACGCTTTAGAACGATATGACGGCTCCACCGCGCGTCGTCGCGTTGGGGATAATCCGTGCGTGTGTGGGCGCCGCGACTCTCGGTGCGCAGCAGGGCAGCGTGAGTAATGAGCGATGCCACCGTGAGCATGTCCGCCAGTTCCAACGCTGCGGGCGACGGCGGCAGCGGTTGTTTTAGCCATGCCATCCACTCACGAATTTGCTCTCGCGCCTTCCGCAGACCCTCTCCGTCGCGCAAAATACCCACGTGTTGCCACATGAGGTTTTGCAGGGCGGCGCGAACGGAAGCAACGTCGGGAGGAGGGAGGAGGGAGGAGGGAGGAGGGATATGGCGCCTCCGTTCATCTCTCATCCCTAATCTCTCATCCCTCATCCGCTTGATGTATCGTCTCGCCGCGACCGCCGCGCGCGCGGCAAACACCAGCCCTTCTAACAGCGAGTTGCTGGCAAGGCGGTTCGCGCCGTGAACGCCGGTGTTGGCGACTTCGCCGCAGGCGTAAAGACCGGGAAGGTCCGTCGCGCCGTGCGTGTCGGTTTTGACGCCGCCCATCATGTAGTGCGCGGCGGGCGAGACGGGAATCGGTTGCTGGCTGGGGTCGTAGCCGTGCGCGACGCAGGTTTCGTAAATGCAAGGGAAACGTTTGGCGATGAATTCCGCCGGGTGCGCGGTCAAGTCCAGCAGCGCGTGGTCGCTGCCCGTGCGACGGCACTCTTCGAGGATGGAACGCGCCACGATGTCGCGGGGCGCAAGTTCCGCCATCGGATGATAGCGCGGCATGAACCGCTCGCCGTGCACGTTGCGCAAAATCGCGCCCTCCCCTCGCGCCGCTTCGGAGATGAGAAACTTGGGTTCGCGGGGCACTTCCAGCGCGGTGGGGTGAAACTGCACAAACTCCATATCGCGCACCGCCGCCCCGGCGCGGAACGCCATCGCCATGCCGTCACCTGTGACAACGGACGGATTGGTCGTCACCCGATAGATTTGACCGCATCCGCCCGTCGCTAAAATCGTCGCCTTCGCCTGAAGGATCCGCAACTGTCCCTGCGCGTCCAGAGCGAGCGCGCCGATGCAGCAGCCCTCGTTCGTTAGCACGTCCACCGTAAAAGTGTTTTCAAAAATGGCAATGCCGCGCTCCCGCGCCTGCGCCATCAAAGCGCGCATGACCTCGCGCCCGGTCGAGTCGCCGTGCGCGTGAACGATGCGCCGCGTGCGGTGCGCGCCCTCGCGTCCGAGCAGCAGTTGACCGTGTGCGTTCGTGTCGAACTTCGCTCCCCGCTGCATCAACTTGCGCACGCAGCGCGGACCTTCCGTCACCAACACGGACACCGCCTCGCGATTGCACAGCCCCGCGCCGGCGTTCAGCGTGTCTTCGAGATGGCTCGCGGGCGAGTCGTCAGCGTCCAATGCCGCCGCAATCCCGCCTTGCGAGTAAAACGTGCTGCCCTCTTGCAGCGCGTCTTTCGTGACGATGGCTACGCTGCCGAACTCCGCAGCGTCCAACGCCGCTGACAATCCCGCGATGCCGCTGCCCACGAGGAGAAAATCGAACTCCGTCCGTTCGCACTGGGCAGGGTCGAAATCCAGCAAGTAACGTCGCATCAATCCAGAAAGGGAGAGAAAGGGAAGAAGGGGGAAAGAAGGGGAGCAAATCACAGTCCCCCTCCTGCCCCCTCCTTCCTCATCATTTCACCAACTTCAGTATCGCCCGGAACTCCTCCGTCCCTGCCTCGCGCAGCATCTCGTAAATCGCCATCTCCGCGCCGGTGATGACCGCGCCCGCGTCGCGCATCCGCTCAATGCCTATGCGATAGTTGCTCTCAGCCCGAGAGGAAACAGCGTCAGCGGCAACATAAACTTCCCAACCCATCTCCAGTATGTCCAGCACTGTTTGCACCACGCAGACGTGCGTTTCGATGCCGATGATGAGCCACTGCGTGCGACCCGTTGCCTGCACCGCCTCGCGCGCCGGTTGAACGCCGCAGCCGCTGAAGGTCAATTTTTCGATGGGTTGATAGAACGTGCCCAACGCCTGCTGAATCTCGGGAAGCGTCGCGCCCAGACCTTTCGGGTATTGTTCGGTCACGATGATGGGCAAGCCCAACACCTTCGCGGCTTCGATGACCAGCGCGGAGTTGCGCAGGACGCGCTCGCGCTCGAAGATGAACGGCATCAGTTTTTCCTGCACGTCCACCACGAACAACGCCGCCTCTTCGCGCCGCAAACGCCGCACGGCAGGATAATAAGACGACATGCCACAACCTCACTGAGTAATTTGCGGTTTGCATTATAACCAGTTGGGAGGGGAACGTCAAACGAAGGCAAAAATAAAGACAGGGTGCATTACGCGGAATTTGCCGCCCTGTTGCCACCGAATCTGCCACCGAGTCGAATTCGGTGTCTAAGAGCCTATCCGAAAAGTAGCGCCGACATCCCCCGTCCCCCGCTGGCGGGGGACA
>FWPU01010926.1_pt1 | contig 13081 bp, 13 predicted proteins | sample 2228361 | NCBI WGS metagenome assembly FWPU01 (sample SAMEA103939777, study PRJEB20133) | metagenome | reverse complement strand
CGGTGGCCGCCGAACCGCTCGAGAACCACGTCCACCGTCGTCGGCGCGTGGTACTCGAAGGGCGGGAGCGTCAGCACGGCGTTGCGATGACACGGCGGCAGTTGGCTGTCAACGGCCCGGCCGGCAGCCGGCCGTCCCTCGCGTGCGTCGAGAGGAAGTCGAACCACTCGCGATGGGTGTGGGCGACGTACGCCTCCATCGCCCGCCGATTGTAGAACGGCGGGGGGAAGCGCTTCACCCGCCGAACAGCCACGCGAACGGCTCGCCCTGCCACCGCGCCCGCAGCAACAGGTCCACCATGAACAGCGGCGTCACCGCCACCGACACCACGGCCAGCGCCACGCGGCGGCGGTACGCGCTCCGCTCGGCCAGGCGCGCCTCGAGCAACGCGTCGAGATCCTTCGCCTGCGCCTGCTCGGCCGTCGCCCGTATCGCCAGGTGCAGGCCCAGCACGTTGTCCGTGCCGCAGTAGTCGCACACCACCAGCGCGACCTCCTCCGACGTCCCCAGCGCCGCCCCGCAGTGGCGGCAGCTCTGGCCCTCACCGGCTCTCTCCTCGGGACGCGCGGCGAAGCGCAGCGCCACCAGCTTCACCGCCCGCCGCCGGAGCAAGAACAGCCGCAACACCGCCGGCAACAGCACCGACGCGTTCAGCGCTCCGGCCGCCAGCACCAGGAAGTCGAGCCAGGTGAACGTCGTGTCCGCTGCCATCGCCCGGTGCACGAAGAGCGCCGACAAAGGCCACGCCGCCACCGCCGGCACGAACGCGGCGAGCAGCATCGTGTTCACCACCCGCGCCGACGGCCAGCGAAGCAACTCCCTCAACGTCCGCGCCGTCGCCTGCCGCGCCCACTTGAGCGCGGCGATGGCCCGCATGTCCTCCGGCACCTTCACCTCGGCGCCGCAGTGCTCGCACGGAACGCGCTCTTCGTCGCGCGGGCGATTCGGCGCTCCGCACTTCCTGCACTTGAGCACCTTCGCCGACGCCCGAGCCGGCGACTCCTTCCGCACCAGCGCGCGCAGGGTGTCCACCACCGCCTGGAACGAGTCCTTCTCCGCTGCGTCCTCCGTCGTCGCCACCACCTTGCGCGAGAGCGCCAGCATCCACAGCTCGCCCGCCTTCATCACCCGCGCCCGCCGGAGCTGCTCGTACGCCCAGCGCCTACCGTGCCGGAAGCCTCCGAGCACCTCCACGCCCTGCGGCGCCATCACCACGTCGCTCGCCCGCCGCCGCCACACGAACGGCAGCATCGCCAGCGCGAGCAACGCCCAGAGCACGCACACGACGCCGATCGGCCAGATGGCCCAGCCCGGGAGCCACCGCAGCGCCAGCAGCGGACCGAACCCCACGCCGCCGAGCGCTCCGACCGCCCACAGCCCGAGCAGCATCGCGTCGCCGGTCGCCAGCGGGAACCGGAAGGGCCGGGAGAGCTCCATGCCGTCACGCCGCGCGTTGGCGCATCGCCGCGAGCAGCTTTCCGGGGTGGAACGGCAGCTCGCACAGCCGCACGCCCACCGCGTCGTAGATGGCGTTCGAGATGGCGGGAATCACCGGGTGCAGCGGCCCCTCGCCCGCCTCCTTGGCGCCGTACGGGCCGTTCGGATCCACCGACTCGACGATGATCGACTCGATGTCCGGCGTGTCCGCCGACGTGGGGATGCGGTAGTCGAGCAGCGACGGCCCCTTGTGCAACCCGCTGGGGTGGTACGTCATCTCCTCCATCGCCGCCTCGGCCCAGCCCATGTAGACCGAGCCTTCGATCTGCCCCTCCACCAGGGTCGGGTTCAGCGCCCGGCCGCAGTCGTGCGCCGCCCACACCCGCTCGACCCGCCAGATGCCGGTCTCCTCGTCGACACAGACCTCCACCACGTGCGCGGTGAAGCTGTACGCGGGGGACGCTCCGATGGTGCCGCCCCGATAGTCGCCGCCGAGCTTCTGGGTTCGGTACGAGCCGGTCGCGCCCAGCGTGCCGAACTTCGCCTCGGCCAGCTGCACCGCCTCGCGGAACGACATCTGCCGGCCGTCGGGCGTGAAGAGGGTGCCCAGCCGGCCGTCCACCTGCGACGGCTCGACGCCCCACTTCTCCGCCACCGCCGCGGCGAGCTGCGCCCACAGCCGCTGCCCGGCCTCGACGCAGGCCAGGCCGATCATGAACGTGCCGCGGCTGGAATACGCGCCCAGATCCACCGGCGTCAGGTCGGTGTCCGAGACCACCACGGTGATGTCGCGCACGTCGCAGCCGAGCTCCTCGGCGAGCAGGTACGCCGGCAGCGAGTTGGTGCCCTGGCCGATGTCGGATCCGCCGGAGAACACCGTCACCTTCCCCGACCGATCGAGCTTCACCTGGATGCCCGACTGGGGCATCTCGTTCGGGTAGATGGGGTAGGCGGTGCCCGAGATGTACATCGAGCCGGCCACGCCCAGCCCGCGGCCTTTCGGCAGCTTGCCCTTGCGCTCCTTCCAGCGGCTGGCCTTCTCCACGGCTTCGAGGCACTTCAAGAAACCGTTCGAGGTGATGAGTTGCCCGTTCACCGTGCGCACGTGCTCGCCGATGAAGTTGCGCTTGCGCACCTCGATCGGGTCGAGCCCCAGCTTCTCGGCGGCCATGTCCAGCGCCACCTCGAAGGCGAAGCGCGGCTGAACGCTCCCGTGCCCGCGCTTGGGCCCGCAAGGCGGCTTGTTGGTGAACACGCGCGTCGAGTCGAACCGGTAGGTGCCGAAGCGGTACGGCCCGGTGAGGAGCTGCCCCGCGTAGTACGCGGTCACCAGCCCGAACGAGCTGTACGCGCCGCCGTCGATGAGAATCTTCGAGTCCACCGCCTCGATGACGCCGTCCTTCGACAGCCCGACGCGGAAGTGCATCTTCATCGGGTGCCGGCCGCGGTGTGCGTAGAACTCCTCCTCGCGCGTGTAGAGGCACTTCACCGGCCGGCCGGTCTTCATGGCCAGCTTGGCCACGACGAACTCGAGCGTGAACGGGTCGGACTTGCCGCCGAAGGCTCCGCCGATGAACGGCTGGATGACGCGCACCCTTTGCGGAGCGATGCCCAGAACGCGCGACAGCTCGCGGTGCACGTAGTGCGGAATCTGCGTCGACGACCAGACGGTGAGGTTCCCCGAAGCGTCGTAGTGCCCGATGGCACAGTGCGGCTCGATGGGAGCGTGCGCCGACCCCTCGTAATAGAAGTCGCCTTCGGCCACCGCTGCGGCCTTGCCCATCGCCTCGTCCACGGGCCCGAACTCGAGGTGCACGTGCTTGCACACGTTGCCCCGCTTGTTGTCCTCGTGGATGAGCACGTTCTTCTCGGCCAGCGACTTCTCCGGATCCACCAGCGCCGGCAGGACTTCGTAGTCGACGTCGATGAGCTCGAGCGCCTCCTCGGCGGTCAGCTCGTCGACTGCCGCCACCGCCGCCACCGCGTCGCCGATGAATCGCACCTTGTCCACCGCCAGGGCGTTCTCGTCCGGAGTCCAGGGGATGACGCCGTACTTCGTCGGCAGCTCGCTGCCCTCGAGCACCGCCAAAACGCCCGGGTGAGCCAGGCACCGCGTGAAGTCGATGCGGCGAATGCGCGCGTGCGCGTGCGGGCTGCGGAGGATTTTGCAGTGAAGCATCCGCGGCAACTGGATGTCGTCGGTGTACAGCGCCTGGCCGGTCGCCTTCTGCAGCCCGTCGAGCTTGCGCAGCCTCCGGCCGATGACGGCGTGCTCGGCCTGCTCGGATCTGGCCTCGACCTTCTGTTCGGGCGCGTCGTCCTCGAGCTGCCCGCGCAACGGACGTTCGTCGCTCATGGCGCCCCCGGCGATCGGTTCGACAGCGGGGCGGGCCCCTTCGCCGCCTCCACCCCGCCCGGCTCGGTGGTCGGCCGCTCGTCGCGCTCGGGCGCCTTTCGCATCCCGCAGGCGACCTCGACGGCTTCGAAGATCTGCGTGTACCCGGTGCAGCGGCACAGATTTCCGCTCAGCGCCTCGCGGATCTCCGCGCGCGAGGGCCGGGAATTCCTCTCCAGGAGCGCGGCCGCCGAGAGCATCATCCCCGACTGGCAGAAGCCGCACTGGAGCGCTCCGCACAGATCGAACGCGTCCTGCACCGGGTGGACGCGCGGCAGCGGCGCCAGCCCCTCGATGGTGGTGATGCGCCGGCCCTGCGCTTCGATTGCCAGAAAGATGCAGGAAAGCGTCGGCACGCCGTCGAGCAGCACCGTGCACGCGCCGCAGTCGCCCTTGTCACAGCCCTGCTTCGAGCCGGTCAGCCGGAGCTGGTAACGCAGCGCTTCGAGCAGGGTCGTCCGCGGCTCGACGGCCAGCTCGTGCCGGTCGCCGTTCACGTCGAGCTCGATGACCTTCTTCGGAGGCCGCGCGCGCACGGAGAACGGATAATCCCACCCGAGTCGGTGGTCAATCGGCCGCAGCTAGGGCGCGCAGAAGAGCTGGCCGTGCAGCGTGATGGGCATGCCGACCCTCGTGACGGCGTAGCCCATGGCCACGAAACCGGCATCGCTCACCGCGAGCGACGGATCCGCGCCGATCTTGTACGTCCGCCCGGCCGTGGCCGCCGTCAGGTCGACGACCGAGGTGCCGCCGATGAGCCTGGCGAACAGCCGGTTGTTCTCGGCCTGAATCCACCCGACCAGCGTGCCGCGCGGCGACCACACCGCGTCCATCGCCCACGAGCCGGCAGCCGGACCGGCGACGCGCATCACGCCACCGTCGGTGACCGAGGACGTGCCCATGATGCTCACCTGCCCGGCGCTGGTGGCGACCCACGCGCCAGCGACCAGCGACGACGTGTTGCCCGAAGGCGGCGGCACCCGCACCGCGCGGGCGTTACCCACCGTGCCCTGGACGGACTGCTCGATGAGCGGCCCGTTCAGCGTCAGCGTCTCCTGGATGCGCTGGTAGCGCGTGACGCCGGTGGCGCCCTCCATCGAGGTCAGCGCCAGCATGAAGTCGTTGTTCCCCACCGGCGCCGCGTGAACCTCGGTCACGCGCATGGGCCCGCCGTCCGGCAGCGAGGGCAACGGTACGAGCTGCGGCCCGCGCACCGTGCCCGTCTGGCCGATCACCGCGGCGGAGACGCGCTCCTGGAGGTTGACCCACGTCACCAACAGGAACTGGTTGTCGTTGGCCAGGGCCAGCCTCGGGCCGCCCCGCGCGTCCTGCGGAGAGAAGATGCGGTAGCGCGTGGTGCCGCCGTCGGGGAGCGGCTGCGGCACGAACGCGCCCGCTTCGTCGACCGTCGCCACCACGATGCGCGGCGCATTCGTCAGGCTCTGATCCGCCCAGGCGACGGCGGCGACGTCCGGGCGGATGGGCAGAATCGCCGGAGCGCTCGACTCCTTCGAATCCTGCGGCCAGAGCGGCAAAGGCGGCCCGGCCTGCGAAAGCTGCGCATCGAAGCGCTGGAAGTACACGCCGGGGATGCCGTTGACGGTCATCGCGTAGACGGCGCTGTAGCCGTTCTGCAGGAACGTCCAGGCGAGCTGCTCGACGCCGTCGAAGCCGCCGTCGGGCGGCACCAGCACCACTTCTCGCGCCACGTCGCGCCGGCCGTCGCAGTCGTTGTCGATGCCGTCGCCGCACACCTCGGGGCTGGGCATGCCCGGCGTGGCCTCGCAGCGCGTGCCTCCGTCCGGCAGGCAGATGCGCGGTCCGGTCCGGGCGCAGCCGCCGACGCCCACCGTACACTGGCCAACCTCGCACCCGCCATCGCCCGCATCGGGGCCGGCGTCGATCTCTCCGCCGCCGGCATCTCCCGCATCGACGCCCGTGCCGCCGCCAGCGTCTCCCTCGACCGGGACGACGCACCAACCGTCGAGGCAGATGCGCCCGCCGGCACATGGGTGGAGGTGGTCGCACGCCCTGCCGTAGGGGTCGAGCAGGTCGACGAAGCACCCTGCGGCGAACAGCGCCGCAATGGCGATGAGTCGTCCTCGCACGTGGCAACCGCGCTTTCGGCCCCTTTTCTGTCGTGACCTGATTCTCGCTCGCCTTTCGCGCGAGGGAAAGTCATCTCTCGCCCCAGCGGAGCTTCTGCCGGAGGATGGCGAAATAGTCCATCCGGGGGTTCTTGACGACGAGCGTCCGGGACTGGGCCTTTCGCACCTCGATGCGGTCAGCCGGGAGGAAGGGGTGGCCGGCGCGCCCGTCGAGGGTCAAGAAGACGTCCGGAGTGTCCGACCGCAGGGTGAGGCTCACCGCCTGGTCGCCCGGCAGCACGATGGGCCGCTGGGTGAGGCTGTGCGGACAGATGGGCGTGATGATGAGGCAGTCGATCGACGGGTGCACGATGGGGCCTCCCGCCGAGAGCGAGTACGCCGTCGAGCCGGTGGGCGTGGCCACGATGACGCCGTCCGACTTGTAGAGCGTCACGAACGTGCCGTCGATGGACATCTCGTAGTCGGTGAGCCGCGCGAGCGCTCCCTTGTTGATGACGACGTCGTTCAGCACCTCGTCTTCGACGACCAGCTCGCCGCCCCGGTACAGCCGGCACGCGAGCTTCATGCGCGACTCGACCCGCGATTTGCCCGCGAACGTCCACTCGAGCGCGGTGAACAGCTCGGGCTGGGGGAGCTCGGTGAGAAAGCCCAGGCTGCCCAGGTTCACCCCGAGGATCGGCACCGGCCGCCCCCTCAAGAGCCGCGCCGCGTGAATCAGCGTGCCGTCTCCGCCCAGGGCCACCACCAGGTCCGCGCGCGAGGCGAGCTCGGGCTCGGAGAGGCGCTCCCAGCCCAGCGTGGCGGCCAGCTGCTCGTCCGCCAGCACCACCTTGTCCGGGTAGCGCTCGCGGATCTGCTCGGCGAGGGCCGCCGCCTCGACCTTCTGCCGCTTGGCGACGATGACCAGGGTCTTCATGGGCTCGGGCGTGGGTTCAGTCGGATGGATATCAGATCCGATCCCTGTTAACTCCCCTTCGCTCCCGACCATGGATCTGTTCGATCACGCCGCGGGGAAGGAAGCCGACGCGCGCGCGCCGCTCGCCGAACGCATGCGCCCACGCACGCTCGACGAGCTCGTCGGCCAGGAGCACCTCACCGGCCAGGGGCGCTTCCTCAGGCGGGCCATCGAGGCCGACCAATTTCCGTCGCTGCTCTTCTGGGGGCCGCCGGGCACCGGAAAGACCACGCTGGCGAAGGTCATCGCCAACGCCACCGGCGCGGCGTTCGTCTCCCTCTCCGCCGTGTTGGCCGGAGTGAAGGACCTGCGCGCCGCCATCGACGAGGCCCAATCGCGCTGGAGGGAAGGGCGCAAGCGCACCATCCTGTTCGTCGACGAGATCCACCGCTTCAACAAGGCCCAGCAGGACGCGCTGCTTCCGCACGTCGAGAAGGGCACGGTGACGCTGGTGGGTGCCACCACCGAGAACCCGTCGTTCGAGGTGAGCTCGGCGCTCCTGTCGCGGATGCGGGTGGTCACGCTGCGCGGCCTCGAAGAGGACGAGCTCCTCTCCATCCTCCGCCGGGCGCTGACCGATCCACGCGGTCTGTCGGGCAAGGTGCAGGCCGACGAGGATGCGCTGGCATTGCTGGCGCAGGCGGCCTCGGGCGATGCGCGCAGGGCCCTCACCGCCCTCGAGGTCGCATCGCAGCTCGGCCGGGGCAGAGTCGACCGCGCGTCGGTCGAAGAGGCGCTCCAGCAGAAGACGCTGCTCTACGACAAGGCCGGCGAGGAGCACTACAACGTCATCTCCGCCTTCATCAAATCGATGCGCGGCTCCGACCCCGACGCGGCCGTCTACTGGCTGACGCGCATGCTCGAGTCCGGGGAGGACCCGCTCTTCATCCTCCGGCGCATGGTCATCTTCGCCAGCGAGGACGTGGGCAACGCGGACCCGCGCGCGCTGCAGGTGGCCATATCGGCGATGCAGGCGGTGCACTTCATCGGGCTGCCCGAGGGCTCGCTGCCGATGACCCAGGCCGCCGTCTACCTGGCCCTGGCGCCCAAGTCGAACACCGCGCTCACCAGCTGGGCCAGCGCGCGCGCGGCGGTGAACGAGCGCGGGCCGCTGCCGGTACCGATGCACCTGCGGAACGCTCCGACGAAGCTGATGAAGGGGCTCGGCTACGGCGCCGGGTACAAGTACCCGCACAACTTCGAGGGCCACTACGTGCCCGAGGAGTACCTCCCCGACGAGCTCCGCGGCGCCGAGCTGGTGAAGCTGTCGCAGAGCGGCCTCGAGAAGGAGCTCTCCGCGCGGTTCGAGATCATCAAGAAGCGCCGCGCCGCCCAGAAGGACGAGGGCCCGAAGGAATGACCGCGCTCGTCGCCATGGTGCTGGCCTTCGGCCCGTTCGGCTCGGACCGCCACCCGGTCACCCGCGAGGCGCGCTTCGAGCGGCCCCGTCCTGCCATCTCGCCGAGCAGCTCGTTCTTCCAGCTCTCGTACGACTTCTACCGCACCGTGCTGTCGCCCATCGACGGGCCACGTTGCTCGCACCGGCCCACCTGCTCGCGCTACGCGATGCAGGCCGTCGACCGCCACGGCGTCTTGGGCATTCTGCTCGCCGTCGATCGGCTGCTCCGGGCCGAGCAGTCGTCGGCGCTGCGCACGCTGAGGCTTCTAATGGAAGGCGAGCGGCTGTATCTCATCGACCCTCTCGAGGAGAGCACCTTCTGGTTCACCTCGCGTTGATGCTGATTGCCGCCGCGCCGGACGGCGATGCCGCCAGGACGCTGGCCTTCGCCGATGCGCTGTTGGCCGAAGGCGACCACTACCGCGCCATCGGCGAGTACAAGCGCTTCCTCTTTTTCTGGCCCGATGCTCCCGAAGCACACGCGGCGCGCTTCTCCATCGGGCTGGCCTACCTGCGCGGCGGACAACCCGACGCGGCGCTGGCGCACTACCGCTCGCTGCATGACCGCTACCTTTCGGATGCGGCGACGGCGAAGCTGGCCGAGGAGGCTTCGCTGCAGATGGGCTACGCGCGTTACGTCTCGGGCGACGCGCTCGGAGCGCGCCTCCACCTCTCGACCTGGCTGAATCAGAGCCGGCTTTCGGCAGGACATGCCTCCCGCCAGCGCGCGGCGTACCTGTTGGGCTGGTCGCGCCTGTCCTTGTTCGAGCCCGACGCCGCGGAGAGCTTCGAGCCGCTCGAGCTGGAATGGCGGCCGTCGCTGGTCGAAGCCGCGAAGTCGCTGAACCATCTGCCCTACCGCTCGTCCCTTTTGGCGGCGCTGCTCTCGGTGGTGCCCGGCGGAGGCCACCTCTATCTGGGCCAGCCCGGCATCGCGGTGGCGGCGCTGGCGTGGAACGCGCTCTTCGCCTACGGAACGTTCGACGCCGCGCGGCGGGGCGACATCGGCGTGGCGGTGGTGCTCGGCGTCTTCGAGGCCATCTGGTACTTCGGCACCATCTTCGGAGCCGTCAGCGGCGCCCACAAGTTCAACCGCGACGCCCGGCTGAACGCGCTCGAGGAGCTGCGTGCGCGCTTCGACGACCGGCCCGAGAGCTGGCCGCCATCGCCGCCGCTTTCGCAAAGCCGGGTCAGGGCCCCTTGAGGATGGTGCCGTTGTCGCCGACGGCGAAGACGTCGCCGCTCGGGGCCACCCACACCGCGCGCAGCGGCGGCGTGTTGGCGGAGATGGGCTCCGACGTCCAGCCGTTGCCATCGAAGTAGAGCACCGCTCCGGTGCGTGGATTCCCCGAGGCCGAGCCGGTGGCGAAGATGCGCGTGGCGGAATTGCCGTGCAGGCCGGTGAGGTAGCCGTTGAAGCCGGTGTTCAGCACCTGCCAGCTCGTCCCGTTCCAGCGCTGCGCGTTGCCGTAATAACTGTGCGTCGCGTAGAGCGTCTTGTCGGGCAGGCCCCACAGCGTCTCGGTGGCCGCTCCGGGGTTGCCGACCTGTGTAGCGCTGCCTCCGTCTCCACCGCCTGTGCCGCCTCCGCCGCCCGCGCCGCCGCCGGCTCCGGTGCCTCCGCCTGCGCCGGTTCCATCGCCGCCTCCGGCTCCCGTGCCACCGCCGGCGCCCGTGCCTCCGCCCTCGCCTCCACCCGCCCCGGTGCCCCCGCCTCCGCTGCCGGGGTCGACGCAGATGCCCGCCCGGCAGGTCAGGCCCTCCTCACAGCCCTGCGACGGGCCGCACGGCTCACCGATCTTGGCCGGGGAGGTGCCGCCGCATTGGCAGGCCAGCATCAGCGAAGTGACGACCCAGACGTACGCGCGCATCAACGCGCCATACACCCGACGTCGGCGGCGCGTGCAACTCGGGCACGACGGAAGGTCCGGGCCGGATCAGACCCGCCCCGTCGTGGTGCCGGATCGCATCGTGAAGGCGGCTGCCTGCTGGTAGAGGCAGATCTTGTTCCGGCCCTCGCTCTTGGCGCGGTAGAGGGCGTCGTCGGCGGCTCGGAGCAGCTGCTCGGCCGAGACGATGGAGCGGTTGGGGTAGCCCGAGATGCCGAGGGAGGCCGTGACGCGCACCGAGCCTCTTGGCCCCAGCCGGAGCCGGCCCAGCTCGCTCCACATGCGCTCGGCGACGGTGAGGCAGCCGGCGAGGTGCGTCTTGGGGAGGATGACGGCGAACTCCTCGCCCCCGTACCTGGCCACGAAGTCGGTCTCGCGGACGCTCTTGCGCAGGCTCGAGGCGACCTCACGGAGCACCTCGTCGCCGACGAGGTGGCCGAACCCGTCGTTCACCGCCTTGAAGTGATCGAGGTCGAGGAGCACCAGGGCCAGCGGGTCGTCGTAACGCTGGGCGCGGCGGAACTCGTCGCGCAGCCGCTCGTGGAAGTGGCGGTGGTTGGCCAGGTCGGTGAGCCCGTCGGTGAGCGAGAGCTGCTCGAGCTCGTCATGGCGCTCGAGGAGGTGGTCGACGCGGCGGCGGAGCGTGAGGCACCGCTTCACCCGCGCCAGAAGCTCGCCATCGTGCCATGGCTTGCACACGAAGTCGTCGGCTCCGAGCTCGAGGGCGGCCACCCGGGCGGCGACGTCGTCGGCGGAGGAGACCACCACCACCGGCAGATGACGGCGGTCGCGCCGTGCGCGCACGGCCTTCAGGACCTCGAGTGCCCCCGCTGTGGGTAGCTCGACATCGAGCACCAGAAGGTCGGCGCGTTCGGCGTGGGCCAGGGCGGACCGGTCGTCGGCGACGAGCTCGACCGCGTACCCGGCCTGCTCGAGCAGGGCCCGCAGTGCGGAGGCGGCCGCCGTGGCGTCGGCTACGACGATGATGGCTGAGTCTTCCTGCATGGGACCGCCCCCGAAACGGCGGCGGGCACCGTACCAGAGCCGGCCGACGTTGCGCGACGGCGACGAAGCTGGTAGCTGCACCGCGTGGCCAGCCGTCCGAGCGTCAGCCTGTTCTTCCCCGCCTGGAACGAGGAGGACTACGTCGAGCGCGCGGTGACGCGGGCACTTTCCGTGCTGCAGCGATTGAGCGACGACTTCGAGATCATCGTCGTCAACGACGCCTCGACCGACCGGACGCGCGAGATCGCCGAGGAGCTTTCGCGCAAGCACCCGCAGGTGAGGGTCATCAACCACGCGGTGAACCTGAAGCTCGGCGGAGCGATGCGCACCGGCCTGTCCAGCTCGACGAAGGACATCGTCGTCTACTCGGACATCGATCTGCCGTGGGACTTGAACGAGCTCGAGCGGGCGCTCCACCTCATGTCGTACCTCGAGGCGGACATGATCTGCGCGTTCCGCTTCGACCGGACCAGCGAGGGGCCCAAGCGCATTCTCTATTCGTACGTCTACAACGCGCTGATCCGGAACCTGTTCGGCATCAACATCAAGGACGTCAACTTCTCGTTCAAGGTGATCCACCGGCGGGTGCTCGAGGCGATCGAGCTGCGCTCGCAGGGCTCGTTCATCGACGCCGAGCTGGTGTGCAAGGCGATCCGCAAGGGCTTCCGCGTGTTCCAGATGGGCGTCGACTACTTCCCGCGGACGCGGGGCGAGTCGACGCTGGCCTCGCCGTCGGTGATCGCCAGGATGCTGCGCGAGCTGGTGATGCTGTACGGCGAGACGAAGAACCCCGGCGAGCCGAAGAACCCCGTGCGGCTGCCTCCGTCGGTGACGGCGCTGAAGGCGCGCAAGGCCGCGTCCGGGTAGCGCGCGTCCGCACCCGATGATTCGCCTCATCGTCAACGCGGACGACCTCGGGCTGCACCCGGCGATCGACGAGGGAATCTTCCGGGCGCATGGCGAGGGCATCGTGACGTCGGCGACCGTTCTGGTCACCGGCCCGAGCGCCAAGGAGGCAGTGCGCCGCGCGAACGAGCAGGGGCTGCCCTTGGGCGTTCACTTGTGCCTGTGCACGCATCTCAGTCCGGCGGCTCCTCCGGACCAGGTGCGGCATTTGGCGCCCCAAGGCCGCTTCCGCCGCGACTGGCTCCAGTTCTCGCGGGCGTTCGCGTTGCGGTCGATTCCCAAGGAGGAGATCGACCTCGAGCTGAGGGCGCAGCTCGCGCGGATGAGAGAGCTGGGCGGAAAGCCCGATCACCTCGATGCGCATCAACATCTGCACCTGCTGCCCGGCGTGCGGCCGCTGGTCGAGCGCATTGCAGCGGAAGAGGGGCTGCCCTTGCGATGGCCCCTCGAGCGCCCGCGGGCGCGCTGGCTGTTCTCACCGAAAGCGGCGGCCAGGTCGGCGGTGCTGTCGGCGCTGGCATACCCATGGCGGGACGGCGTCGCGCGCAAGGTACGGAGCGTCGGCGTATTCGAGGCCGGTCGGCTCGACGAGGCGGCGCTGTTGGAGGTGATTCGGACGCTGGGCGACGGAGATTGGGAGCTCGGGTGTCATCCCGGCTACCAGGCCGAGGTGCCCGAGCAGCCCGGGTGGAAGTACGGGTGGGAAGCCGAACTGGCGGCGCTGACCAGCCCGCGGGTGAAGGCGGAGATCGCCGCGCGGGGAGTCGAGCTGACGACCTACAGCGCGCTCACGGCCAGACGCCGTTAGTGCCAGATCCGGGCAATGATCATCCGCGTGGCAGATCCACGGTCGGTCCAGCCGACTACGATCATTCGACCATCGGGCTGGAGCGCCACTCCCGACAAGTGAATACTCACACCGCCTGAAGGCGGTGGCTTCGGCCGGGCTTCGCCCGGCCTTGTACGACTGGAAGTCGGTTGTTCCGG
>FWPU01010925.1_pt1 | contig 13084 bp, 12 predicted proteins | sample 2228361 | NCBI WGS metagenome assembly FWPU01 (sample SAMEA103939777, study PRJEB20133) | metagenome | reverse complement strand
CGCCCGGCGCCGCCCCCCGCGCGGGGGCGCCGCGCCCCGGAGGTTGCGGAGGCCGGCGAGGTCGTCGAGCTCGCGGAGCAGCTGCAGGAGCGTCCCGAGACGAGCCCGCGCCTCACCGGCGGCGACGTGGATGCCGCCTGGACGACGGCCCACACCGCCGGCGACGAGGCGGTGGGAGGCAGCGTGGCCACCCCGGACCAGGACGTCGTGGACGAGCTGGGCGAGGCCCTGGGCGTGGAGCAGGAGCCCGACGAGGAGTTCCGCACCTCGGAGGAGATCCTGCGCGAGCGGGACCTCGACCGCTGGCGCCTGGAGCGGGAGGCCGAGACCGAGGGCGAGGACGGCGCCGAGGGGGAGACCTGACGGTGCGGGTCCTGCTGGCGACCGACGGCTCGGGGGAGGCGCTGGCGGCCACCGAGTGGCTGCTGACCTTCCCGCTCCCCCGGTCGGCCACCCTCCGCGTGCTCGGCGTCGTCACGCTGGGCGGGCCGCCCTCCGGCGAGACGACGCTCGAGGACCTCCTGGCCCTGGCCCGGGAGCGGGCCCAGCGGATCGTGAGCGAGGCGCGCGACATCCTGGTCAACCGCTGGGCCGACGTGGAGGCGCGGGTGGTGGAGGGTGATCCGCGCGAGGAGATCGTCCGCATGGCCGAGGAGTGGGGGGCCGAGCTGATCGTGCTGGGGGCCCGCGGCCTGACCCCGCTCAAGCGCGCGGTGCTCGGCAGCGTCTCCACGGCGGTGGTCCGGTACGCGCCGAGCCCCGTGCTCGTCGTCAAGGGCCGCCGCCAGCCGGTGCACCGGGTCGTGGTGGCGGTGGACGGCTCCGAGGGCTCGCTGCGGGCGGCCCGGTTCTTCGCCGGCCTGCCCACGCCCGTCGGGTTCGAGGTCCAGCTCCTGGGCGTCGTGGAGCCGCCCACGGTCCCCGGCATCCCGGCCCTGTCGCGCGTGGCGCTCGGCCGGGCCGACCGGCTCGTCGCCGAGTGGAAGGAGGATGCCGAGCGGGAGCTGCGCCGGGCCGAGTTCGAGTTCAAGGAGCGCGGAGCGCGCGTGGAGCGGGTCGTGAGCGTCGGGCGCGCGGCCGAGGAGATCGTGGAGGCGACGGCCGACAGCCGGGTCGGCCTGGTGGTGGTCGGCGCCCGGGGCCTGGGCGCCGTCAGGCGCCTGCTGCTGGGCAGCGTGTCCGAGCACGTGCTGCACCACGCGGCCTGCCCCGTGCTCGTCGTCCGGGGAGGCCGCTGACGCCCCGGCCCTGGCGGGGGCATCCCTATCCGCTGGGCGCCACCTGGGACGGCGCCGGCGTGAACTTCGCGCTCTTCAGCGAGCATGCCACGGCCGTGGAGCTGTGCCTGTTCGCGGAGGCCGGATCCGGGCCCGAGACGGCCCGCATCCCCATCACCGAGCGGACGCACCAGATCTGGCACGCCTACCTGCCGGGGATCGCGCCCGGCCAGGTCTACGGCTACCGGGTCCACGGGCCGTACGCCCCCGACCGGGGACATCGCTTCAATCCCGCCAAGCTGGTCCTGGACCCTTACGCCAAGGCCATCGCCGGCGCGCTGACGTGGCGCGACGAGGTCCTCGACTACCGGCCGGGCACGGCCGACGGCGCGCCGGAGCCGGACGCCCGCGACAGCGCGCCCTACGTGCCGAAGGCGGTCGTGATCGATCCGGCCTTTCCGTGGGACGGCGATCGCCCGCCCGGCACGCCGTGGAGCGACACGGTCATCTACGAGGTCCACGTCAAGGGCTTCACGGCCCGCCACCCCGACGTGCCGCCCCCGCTGCGGGGGACCTACGCGGGCCTGACCTGCCCGGCGCCGCTCGATCACCTGCGCGCGCTGGGCGTCACGGCCGTCGAGCTGCTGCCCGTTCACCAGTCGATCACCGAGCGCCACCTGGCCGCCCGGGGGCTGAGCAACTACTGGGGCTACAACTCCATCGGCTTCCTGGCGCCCGACGCCCGGTACGCGGCCTCGGGGTCCCGCGGCGAGCAGGTCCGCGAGTTCAAGGCCATGGTGAAGGCGCTCCACCGGGCGGGCATCGAGGTGCTCCTCGACGTCGTCTACAACCACACCGCCGAGGGCGATCACCGCGGGCCGACCCTCGCCTTCCGGGGCATCGACAACGACGCCTACTACCGGCTGCAGCCCGGCGATCCCCGCCGCTACGTCGACTACACCGGGTGCGGGAACACGCTCAACATGCGGCATCCCCGGACCCTGCAGCTCATCATGGACAGCCTGCGCTACTGGGTGCTGGAGATGCACGTGGACGGCTTCCGCTTCGACCTGGCGCCGGCCCTGGCCCGCGAGTTCCACGACGTCGACCGGCTGTCGGCCTTCTTCGACATCATCCTGCAGGACCCCGTCATCTCCCAGGTGAAGCTGATCGCCGAGCCGTGGGACCTGGGCGAGGGCGGCTACCAGGTGGGCAACTTCCCGGTCGGGTGGGCGGAGTGGAACGGCAAGTACCGCGATACCGTGCGCCGCTACTGGCGCGGGGACCCGGGCCAGGTTCCCGACCTGGCCTGGCGGCTGACGGGCTCCAGCGATCTCTACCAGGACGACGGCCGGCACCCCTACGCGTCCATCAACTTCGTCACGGCCCACGACGGCTTCACGCTGGCCGACCTGGTCGCCTACGGCCGGAAGCACAACGAGGCCAACGGCGAGGGCAATCGCGACGGGATCGACGACAACCTGTCCTGGAACTGCGGGATCGAGGGGCCGACGGACGATCCGGTGGTGCTGGCCCTGCGCGACCGGCAGGCCCGGAACTTCTTGGCCACGCTGCTGCTCTCGCAGGGCGTGCCCATGCTGGCCGGCGGCGACGAGATCGGCCGCAGCCAGCGGGGCAACAACAACGCCTACTGCCAGGACAACGAGATCTCGTGGTTCGACTGGGCGCTCGACGACCGCCGCCGCTGTCTGCTGGCGTTCACGCGCCGGCTGATCCGGTTCCGCCGGGCGCACCCCGAGCTGCGCCGCCGGAAGTTCTTCCAGGGCCGCCCGATCTGCGCGGCCGGCATGAAGGACCTGGCCTGGCTCCGCGCCGACGGCCGCGAGCTGACCGAGGCCGACTGGGCATCGCCGGCGCTGCAGGCGTTCGGCCTCCGGCTGTGCGGGCAGGCCATGGACGAGGTGGACGAGCGCGGCGAGCCCGTGGCGGCCGACACGCTCCTGGTGCTCTTCAACGCCCGCCCGGAGGCGGTCGCGTTCGTCCTGCCCGACGCGGCGCCCGGCACGGGCTGGCTGCTCCTGCTGGCGACCGAGCGCTGGGAGCCGCCGGTGCCCGCTCCCCGGCTGGCCGCGGGCGCCACCCTCGTCGTGGCCGCGCGCTCGCTGGCCCTGCTGCAGGCAGCCGGCGCCCCCTGAGCGCGGCCTCCGGCGTGACTCCGGTCACAGCGCGCGGGCCGGCGGACGAGTGCATCGACTGCGGCGCCTGCGAGCCGGTGTGCCCGGTGAAGGCCATCTTCCCGGCCGACGACGTCCCGGCGGAGTGGAAGGACTACGTGCGCAAGAACGCCGACTTCTTCACCGCGCACCCGGAGGCCCGCCCGGCGGCCGGGGGGGCGGCGGGATCTCGCTGAGCCGTTCCAGGACGGCGCGGTCGAGGATGGTGGCCCGTCCCCGGGGCTCCAGCCGGATGGCGCCCTGGCGCTCCAGGTGTCCCAGGGCGCGGGTGACCACCTCGCGCACGGTGCCGACCATGGCCGCGAACTCCTGCCGGGTCGGCAGCGTCACGGTGGCGCCGTCGGCCAGCCGGAGCAGGGCGGCCGCGACCCGGGAGACCACGTGGCGCAGCGCCAGGTCCTCCACCAGGCTGCTCACCGCGCGCAGCCGGGCCGAGAGCGACTGCACGACCGCCACCGCCACGTCCGGATGACGGCGCATCAGCTCCAGGAGCTGATCCCTTCCCACCACCAGCACGGTCGTCCGCTCCAGCGCTTGCGCGCTGGCCGGGCTGGGCCCCCCGTCGAGCGCCGCCACGTCGTTGAACGACTGGCCGGGGCCGACGTGGTGGAGCACCTGCTCCTTGCCCTCCGGCGAGGCCTTGAAGACGCGGACGCTGCCGGTGACGACCAGGTAGAGTCCCGCCCCGCGCTCGCCCTGCTGGAAGATGAGCTGCCCGCGGTCGTAGGCCGTCACGGCCGCGCGGCGGGCGACCGCCGCCAGCGCGGCGGCCGGCAGAGGGGCGAAGTAGGGGTGAAGCCGCAGCAGCGCGGGCTCCTGGCCGCCCCGCCGCGCGCTCGGCGCCTCGGGTCCGGGCTTCCTGCTCATGCGGGCCAGAACGTGACACGCGCCGCGCGAGTCTTCAAGCCGGACATCCCGGGCGGCGACTAAAGTCACAGCCCGCCGGCCCTGGCCGCTGCACGCTGGGGTCGCGGGCCCTGGGGCCCCGGGAGGCATGCCATGACCGAACTGCACTGCCATCACGCGACCGCGACCCCCACGGCGGCGCTCAGGCACGAGCACGAGGTGATCCTGCGGGCGGTGGGGCTGCTGGAGCGGCTGGCGCCGCAGGTGGCGGCCGGGGCGCCCGGCGTCCGGCCCACTCTGGGGCGCCTCGTCGAGTTCTTCCAGACGTTCGCCGACCGCTGCCACCACGCCAAGGAGGAGCAGCACCTCTTCCCCGCGCTCGAGCGCCGCGGGATCCCCCGCGACGGCGGGCCGGTCGGGGTGATGCTGGCCGAGCACGAGGAGGGCCGGCGCCTGCTCGCCGCGATGACCGGGGACGACGCGGCCGCTGCGGGCGAGGCGGCGCGCGCCTACGCCGCTCTGCTGCGCGGGCACATCGACAAGGAGAACAGCGTCCTCTTCCCGATGGCCGAGCACGTGCTGGCCGACGAGGAGCAGCAGGCCCTGCTGCGCGCGTTCGAGGCGATCGAGGACGCGGTCGCGGGCCCCGGCGTGCACGAGCGCCTGCTGGCGGAGCTGGCCGCCCTGGAGCGGGAGGTGTCGGACGGCGCCGGCCGGGTGCTCGACGTGCGGGCCATGGCGCCGCGGGACCGGCATCCCAGGATCTTCGAGACCTTCGACGCGCTGAAGTCGGGGGAGGCCTTCGTGCTGGTGAACGATCACGATCCCAGGCCGCTCTACTACCAGTTCGCGGCCGAGCGCGCCGGCGCCTTCACGTGGCGCTATCTGGAGCAGGGCCCCGAGGTCTGGCGCGTCGAGATCGGCAGGGCGTGATGGCCCTCCGGCACCGGCGCATGCCCCTCATGGCGCTGGCGGCTCGCGCTTCGTGAGCCGAGGCCCCTGGGCGCGGGCGGCGTTCGTCGGGGCGGCGGGCCTCGTCCTGGCCGGCCTCCTGGCCGGCCTGGCAAGCCCCGAGGCCGGCGTGCGGCTGATCGGCCTCGGCCTCCTGGCCGTGTCCGGGTGGCTCCTGCACCACGACATCGCCTGGCGCACGGTCCGCCAGCCCGGCCTGCCGCGCTACATCGCGCTGTGCCTGCTGGCCGGCTCGGCCTGGCTGGGCATCGGCGGCGTCCTGTGGCTCGGCCTCGCCGATCGGTTCACCGCGGGGCCCGCGTACGACGCCATGCTGCACGCCGTCTTCCTCGGCTTCGTCTTCTCCATGATCTCTTCGGGCACGCCCCGATCATCCTGCCGTCGGTGCTCGGGATCAGCCTGCCGTTCCGCCGCGCCTTCTATGCCCACCTGGTCCTGCTTCACGTCTCGCTGCTGGCTCGCGTCGCGGGCGACCTCGGCCTGCCGGCCCTCTCCCCGGCCTGGAGCGGCCTGGCCAACGGGCTGGCCATCCTGCTCTTCCTGGCCGCCAGCGCCCGGGCGGCCCTCCCGGCCCGGGCGCCGGCCCCGGCGCCGGCTCGTCCCGGCTCCCGCCCGGCGGCGTGAGGCGCGCCCGGCGCCGCCGGGTCAGGGGGCGAGCGGCGCGGCGCTCTCGCCGAGCGCCTCGGCCACCCCGGCGTGCGTGATCCGCCCCCGCCACACGTTGACGCCCCGGGCCAGCGCCGGATGCTGGCGCGCGGCGGCCTCGACGCCGGCGTCGGCCAGCGCCAGCACGAAGGGCAGGGTGGCGTTCGTGAGGGCGAACGTGGAGGTGCGCGGCACCAGGGCCGGCATGTTCGTCACGCCGTAGTGCACGACGCCGGAGACCCGGTAGATCGGGTCGGACAGCGTCGTGGGCCGGATGGTGGCCACGCAGCCGCCCTGATCCACGGCCACGTCCACGATCACCGCGCCGTCCTTCATGCCCGCCACCATGGCCTCGGTCACCAGCACCGGGGCTCGCGCCCCGGGCACCAGGACGGCCCCGATGAGCAGGTCGGCGCGCCGCACCACCTGCTCGATGTTGTAGGCCGTCGAGTAGAGCGTGACGGCCTGGCCGCCGAAGAGGTCCTCCACGTGGCGCAGCCGGTCCAGGTTGACGTCGAGGATCGAGACGTCGGCCCCGAGCCCCAGCGCCGTGCGGGCGGCGTTGAGCCCCACGGTCCCGGCGCCGAGGATCGCCACGTTGCCGCGGGGCACCCCGGGCACGCCGGACAGGAGCACGCCGCGGCCGCCGTGGGCGCGGGCCAGGTAGAAGGCGCCCTGCTGGACCGCCAGCCGGCCGGCCACCTCGCTCATGGGCGTGAGCAGCGGCAGGCTGCCGTCCTCCCGCTGCACCGTCTCGTAGGCGATGGCGATGACCTCGCGCTTCTGGAGCGTCCGGGCCAGGGCCGGCTCGGCGGCCAGGTGCAGGTAGGTGAAGAGCACCTGGCCCGGCCGCAGGCGCTCGGGCTCGGCGGCGACCGGCTCCTTGACCTTGAGGACCAGGTCCGACTCGTCCCAGACCCGATCGGCCGTCGTCAGCCGGGCCCCCACCCGCGCGAACTCCTCGTCGGGAATCCCGCTGCCGAGCCCGGCGCCCGCCTCGACCAGCACGCGGTGGCCGCGCTCGGCGAGCGCCCGGGCCCCGGCCGGGGTCAGCGCCACCCGCTGCTCGCCGGGCTTGATCTCCCTGGGCACCCCGATCGTCGCCATCGGGCCGATCGTACCGCACCGGGCGGGTCCCGGCTGAGGCGGCCTCGCCTCACGGGGGTCCCGGCGCCCCGGGCAGGGGCGCCTGCCGCGCCATGCAACCGCCTGAATTCCCACGGAGCCATGGTGGCAATGCTGTTGCACCTCCCTCGGACCCGGGGAGCCGGCCGGCTCCCCGGAAGGAGGACGGGGACATGCGCGCACTGACACCGTGGACGGGGATGATGGCGCTGAGGCGGGAGATGGACCGGCTGTTCGACCGCTTCTTCGAGCCCATCGAGGAGGTCGAGCCCGTGGGCGGCTGGACGCCCCGGATCGACCTCAAGGAGACGAAGGACGCCTTCGTGGTGACGGCGGAGGTCCCGGGCGTCAACCCCAAGGACGTCGAGGTCTCTCTGCAGGAGCGGACCCTGACCATCAAGGGCGAGAAGAAACAGGAGAAGGAGGAGAAGGGCGAGACCTGGCACCGGGTCGAGCGCGCCTGGGGCGCCTTCGCGCGGGCCATGACCCTGCCGGCGGCGGTGGATGCCGAGAAGGTGACCGCCACCTTCAAGGACGGCGTGCTGACCGTCTCGCTGCCCAAGACGGCCGCCGCCAAGGGCAAGGCGATCCCCATCAAGGAAGCCGCCTGAGGCCGCGAGCCGTCGTGGGCCGTTACCAGGTCGTGGAGGCCATCGCCCTCGCCGACTGCGCGATGGACATCGAGGGCGACGACCTCGATGACCTCTTCGCCACGGCGGCCCGGGCCATGGCCGAGCTGATGGTCGACCCGGCCACCGTGGCCACGACGGTCGAGCGCGAGGTGGCGCTGGAGGCGCCCGCGCTCGACCGCCTGCTGTACGACTGGCTGGACGAGCTGATCTTCCTGAAGGACCGGGAGGCCCTGGTGTTTCCCGGCGCCGAGGTTCGGGTGGAGGCGGGCCCGCCGTGCCGCTTGCGGGCCCGCCTCCGGGGCGGCGTCATCGACCGCGAGCGGACGGCCCTGCGGGCCGACGCCAAGGCGGTGACCTTCCACCAGTTCCATCTCGAGCGCCGGGACGCCGGCTGGCACGCCCGGGTGGTGATCGACATATGAAGACGATTCCCGTTGCCGATTGCATCTGGGAGATCCCGACCAGCGAGAAGGCCGGCATGCTGGTTCCCGCGCGCATCTACGCCTCGGACCGCCTGCTGGCCCGGATGGACCCGGGCGTGTTCGAGCAGGTCACCAACGTGGCCTGCCTGCCGGGGATCGTCCGGGCCGCGCTCTGCATGCCCGACGGCCACTGGGGCTACGGCTTCCCCATCGGCGGCGTGGCGGCCTTCCGCAGCGACACCGGGGTCATCTCGCCGGGGGGCATCGGCTTCGACATCAACTGCGGCATGCGGGTGCTCAGGACGACGCTGACGGAGGCCGAGGTCCGGCCCCGGCTGCGCGAGCTGGTCGACGCGCTCTTCGCCGCCGTGCCGGCCGGCGTGGGGGCCAAGGGGTTCGTGCGGCTCGACGAGGAGCGCTTCCGGGAGGTGATGGTCGAGGGGGCCGGCTGGTGCGTGCGGCACGGCTACGGCTGGCCCGAGGACCTGGCGGCCACCGAGGGCCGGGGATGCCTGCCCGGCGCCGACCCCTCGCAGGTCAGCGCCCGCGCCATCGCCCGGGGGATGGATCAGCTCGGCACGCTGGGCTCCGGCAACCACTACCTCGAGATCCAGGTCGTGCCCGAGGGCGGCATCCACGACGCCGCCGCGGCCCGGGCCCTCGGCATCGAGCGGCCGGGGCAGGTCCTGGTCATGCTCCACTGCGGCTCGCGGGGCTTCGGCCACCAGGTGGGGACCGACTACCTGAGGACGTTCGACCAGGCCATGCGCGGCTACGGCATCACGGTGCGCGATCGCGAGCTGGCCTGCGCGCCGTTCCGCTCGCCGGAGGGCCAGGCCTACTTCGGCGCCATGACCGCCGCCGCCAACACGGCCTTCGCCAACCGCCAGGTCATCACGCACCGGGTCCGGGAGGTGATGGCCCGGGTGTTCGGGCGCGACGCCCGCGACCTGGGGCTGGAGCTGATCTACGACGTCTGCCACAACACGGCCAAGGTCGAGCGGCACGAGGTGGAGGGCCAGGTGCTGGAGCTGGTCGTGCACCGCAAGGGGGCCACCCGCGCCTTCGGCCCGGAGGCCGAGGACGTGCCGGAGGCGTACCGCGCGATCGGCCAGCCGGTCATCATCGGCGGCTCCATGGAGACCGGCTCCGCGCTGCTGGTCGGCACGACCCAGGCCATGCGCGAGACCTTCGGCTCCACCGCCCACGGCGCCGGCCGGACGATGTCGCGCCACCAGGCCAAGCGCCAGGTGTGGGGCGAGACGCTCGTGGAGCAGATGGCGGCCCGCGGCATCGTCGTGCGGGCGGCGTCGAAGTCGGGCGTGGCGGAGGAGGCCGGCTTCGCCTACAAGGACCTGGACGAGGTCGTGGACGTGGTGCACCGTCTCGACATCTCGCGCCGGGTGGTCTCGTTGCGCCCGATCGGGAACATCAAGGGCTAGCCGGCGAAGGAGGCGACGATGGTGAGGCGAGGGCATCCCCGGCGCGCGATCACGCGCGAGATGCGCACCCGCCGTCCGGTGCATCCGGGCCGGGAGGCCGACGAGCTGGAGGCGCTGACCTGGCCCGCGGGCCTGCGGGTGCGCGACCGGATGAGCCGCGGGGTGGTGACCATCCACTCCGACGCGCTGGTCCGCGGCGCCGCCAGCCTGATGCGCTCGCGGCGGATCCGTCACCTGCCCGTGGTCGACCGGGAGGGCCGCCTGGTCGGGATCGTCACCGACCGGGACCTGCGGCAGGTGATCTTCGACCCGGCCATCCAGGAGCGCCTGGGCGTCGATCCCCGGGCCCTCGACACGCTGCAGGTGCGCGAGGTCATGACCTGGGGCGTCGTCACCGTGCGGCCCGAGAGCGACCTGGCCCACGCCGCCCGGCTGATGCACGAGCTGAAGGTGGGCGCGCTGCCGGTCGTGGACCACGGGCGCGTGGTGGGGATCCTCACCGAGAGCGACGTGGTGAAGGCCTTCGAGGAGGTGCTCGGCGAGGACGCCGTGTCCCGGCCCTATCGCTGGGCCCTGGGCTGGCGATGAGGCGCGGCGGGCCGTCCCGCGGCCGCGCGCGCGGGGGCGAGCTGGCCGTCTGGCTCGAGCCGGTGCCCGTGCGCGACTGGATGCGAGCCCCCGTGACGACCATCCGGGTGGACAGCCCGGTGAGCGAGGCGGCGCAGGTCATGCGGGCGCAGCGGATCCGTCACCTGCCGGTCCTGGACGGCGGCGGCCGGCTGGTCGGCATCGTCACCGACCGCGACCTCCGGCAGGTCGTCTTCGATGCCGCGGTGCAGGAGCGGCTGGGCGCCCTCGGCCAGGCCCTGGAGCGCCTGCTCGTGCGCGACGTCATGACCTGGGGCGTGCTCACCGTGCGGCCCGAGTCGGACATCCGCCAGGCGGCCGCGCTCATGCACGAGCGCAAGATCGGCGCGCTCCCGGTGGTGGAGGGCGCGCGGCTGACCGGGATCCTGACCGAGACGGACGTGCTCCGCGCCTTCCGCGCGCTGCTGGGGCATCTGGTCCGCCGGGTGCGACCGCTCCGCCAGCCGCCGCCCGGCGGCGGGACGTACGAGTACGGCTTCGAGGTGAAGGGCGGGGAGGGCTAGCGCTCCTCCTCGCCCAGGGCCTGGGCGATGGCCGCCCGGGTGGCGTCCCGGAGGGCCACGATGTCGCGCCAGTCCGGCCCGCCCGGCCGGCGCGGCGCGCCGATGACGACCTCGAGCGCGCCTGGCCGCGGAAGCCAGGTGTCGGCGGGCAGGATCTGCCGCGTTCCCCGGATCGCGACCGGGAGCACCGGACAGCGAGCCTCCACCGCGGCCTTGAAGGCGCCCAGCCGGAACGGGAGCAGGCCCGGCGCCCGCCGGAAGGTCCCCTCCGGGAAGAAGACGACCCAGGCTCCGGTCCGCAGCGCCGCGCTCACCCGATCGGCGTCGGCCGCGCTGCGCGCCACGTCCACCCGCTCCACCGGCAGGTGGCCGACCTTGCGGATGATCCGGCCGACCAGCGGGGTGCCGAGCAGCTCCCGCTTGGCCACGAACCGGATCGGCCGCGGCACGGCGGCCAGCAGCACGATGGCGTCCAGGTAACTGGCGTGGTTGGCCGCCAGCACCACGGGCCCGGCGGCCGGCAGGCGCTCGAGGCCGGTGACGGCGGGCGGGCACCCGGCCAGCCCGAGGATCAGGCGGCACCACGCCCGCACGACGCGCTCGACGGCCCGGCCCGCGGGAAGCAGGGTCACGAGCAGCCAGAGGAGGGGCAGGGTCAGCGCGAGCCCCAGACCGGCGCGCGCCGCGAACAGCAGCTGGAGCGCCGCCCGGCCGCCGCGGGCCAGGCGCGCCGCGACGTCTCCGGCCCCCAGCCGGACCCACTGCATGCGGGCGGAAGGGTGACGCCCGAGGGTGCCGCTCAGGTAGGCCTGCCGCGTCGCCGCCCGGCGGATCTTGCCGCTGGACGTCTTCAGGACGGCACCGGGAGGGGCGATGACGACGAGGTCCGGCGGCAGACCGAGCGCGGCCGCCACCCGCTCGGTGACCGCCCCGCGCAGCCGGTCGCGCGCCGGCCCGGACGTCTGCCGGCTCTCCGCGACGACGACCAGCCGCTCGGTGCCGATCGCGGGGTCGGGCACCCCGAAGGCGGCCACGCAGCCCTTGCGGATGCCCGGCACCTCGCCGGCCAGCTCCTCGACCTCTTGCGGGTACACGTTGCGGCCGGCCTTGATGATCACGTCCTTCCGGCGGCCGGTCACGAACAGCTCCCCGTCGGCCAGGTAGCCGAGATCGCCCGAGTCCAGCCAGCCGTCGCGGATCACGGCTCGCGTGGCCTCGGGGTTGCGGAAGTAGCCGCCGGTGACCGAGGGGCCGCGCAGCTCGATCCGCCCCTCGACGCGCTCGGGCACCTCCCGGCCGCGCTCGTCCACCACCCGGACGGCGTGCCCGGGGATCGGGCGGCCGCAGGAGACGATGCGCAGCGCCGACGCCTCCGCCGGGGCCGGGACGGCCCGGCGCTCGCGCTCGAAGATCTCGCGGGAGATCGCGTCCACGCGCGGCCCGCGGCCGGGTGGCGGCACGGTGAAGGCGACGGCGGACTCGGCCAGCCCGTACACCGGGCACATGGCCTCGGGCCGGAAGCCCCAGCGCGCGAAGCGACGGGTGAAGCGCTCGATGCTCTCCGGGCTGACCGGCTCGGAGCCGTTGAGGGCCAGGCGCCAGCCGGAAAGGTCCACCCCGGCCATCTCCTCGTCGGCCACGCGCCGCACGCAGAGGTCGAAGGCGAAGTTCGGCGCCGCCGAGACCGTGCCCCGGTAGGCGCCGAGCGCCTGCAGCCAGCGGGCGGGGCGGGCCAGGAACGCCAGCGGCGGCATCAGCACCAGCGGCACGCCGTGGTAGAGGGCGCCCAGCCAGGTGCCGATCAGCCCCATGTCGTGATAGAGCGGCAGCCAGCTCACGCCCACGTCGTCGCCGCGGATCCCCAGCGCCTGCCCGAAGGCCCGGATGTTGGCCAGGACGTTGGCGTGCGAGAGCAGGACGCCCTTGGGATCGCCGGTGCTGCCGGAGGTGTACTGGATCAGGGCCGGCCCCCCGGCGGGCGCGGCCACTGCCGGGCCGTCCGCCCCTTCCCCGGCGAGCGCCTCGAGCGTGACGACGTCCTGCAGGTCGGGGACCCGCCGGCGCAGCAGGCCGGCCATCGGCCTGGCCTCGGCGAAGGTGACGAGCAGCCGGGCCCGGGCGTTGCGCAGGATCCCGGCCTGCCGGCGCGCGTACTCCTCCAGGCGGTCGGCCCGCCACGGCGGGTAGATGGGCACGGGCACGGCGCCGGCCAGCAGCACGCCGAAGAACGCGGCGAAGAACCCGCGCTCGGTGCGGAGCATGAGCGCCACCGACGCTCCGGGGGGCACGCCGCGCTGCCGCAGCGCGGCCCCGACGGTCATGGCCTCGGCCCGCAGGGCCCCGTACGTGATCCGCTGCTCGCGGCCGTCCTCGTCCAGGAGGATCACGTGCACCCGGTCGGGGGTGGCGCCGGCGTGCCAGGTGAGGACCTCGACCA
>FWPU01010924.1_pt1 | contig 13084 bp, 10 predicted proteins | sample 2228361 | NCBI WGS metagenome assembly FWPU01 (sample SAMEA103939777, study PRJEB20133) | metagenome | reverse complement strand
CCGCCCGCCCGGACCCTGACGGGCCGGCCCGCGCCCGGGGCCGTCGCTCCCCGCCGCCGGCCTGCGGTAGGATGCGCCCATGGCCAGACGGGCCGACGACCTGCCGCGACGCTTCGCCCGGCTCTCCGCCGCCGCCGTCACCGACGTGCTGGACCAGATGGGGCTCGAGCGCCAGACGCTGCCCGCCGCCATCCAGCCCCTGGCGCCGGGCATGCGCCTGGCCGGCTACGCCTTCACCGCCCGCGGGCGGGCCCGCCGGAGCCCCCCTCGCGAGCGTGACGCCACGCTCCGGCAGTTCCTCAGGATGCTGGGGGCCGTTCCCGCCGGCTCGGTGCTGGTGGTGGCCGCGCACGACGACGGCGCCGCCCACTTCGGCGAGCTCTCGGCGGAGTGGCTCCGGGCCCGGGGCGCCCGCGGGGCCGTGATCGACGGCGCGACCCGGGACGCCGCCTCGCTCCTGCGCCTCGGGTTCCCGACCTTCGTGCGCTACCGCACGCCGCAGGACTCGGTGCCGCGCTGGCGCGTGAGCGACTGGGCCCGGCCCGTCACCATCGGCGGCGTGCGGGTGGCGCTGGGCGACGTGATCGTGGGCGACCTGGACGGCGTGGTGGTGGTGCCGCGGCGCGCGGCCCACGAGGTCCTGCAGCGCTGCGAGCGGCTGGTGGCCTCGGAGAACCGCGTGCGGACGGCCGTCCGCCGGGGTCTGACGCCGCTCGAGGCCTACGAGAAGTACGGGGCCTTCTGACCGAACCGCCGTGCGGGCGCCGGACCGTGACCGACGAGCTCCACGTGGTGACCGGCGCGTTCGGCTACTCCGGCCGGTACATCGCCGGCCGGCTCCTCGCCGAGGGCCGCCGCGTGCGGACCCTCACCAACTCGCCGGGACGGAGTCATCCATTCGGCGGTCGGATCGACGTCCATCCGCTCGCCTTCGGCCACCCTGACCGGCTGACGGCCTCCCTGCGGGGAGCGGCCGTGCTCTACAACACCTACTGGGTGCGCTTCGATCACCGGGACTTCAGCCTGGCCGGGGCCCTGGCCAACACCCTCGTGCTCTTCCAGGCGGCCCGGCACGCCGGCGTCGGCCGCGTCGTCCACGTCAGCATCACCAACGCGTCCGAGGAGTCGCCGCTGGAGTACTTCCGGGGGAAGGGCCGGCTGGAGCGCGCCCTGGTCGAGACCGGCCTGCCGCACACGATCCTCCGGCCGGCGGTGCTCTTCGGGGGCGCCGACATCCTCGTCAACAACATCGCCTGGGCGCTCCGGCGCCTGCCGGTGTTCGGCGTCTTCGGCACGGGCCGCTACCGCCTGCAGCCGATCCACGTCGAGGACTTCGCCGCGCTGGCGGTCAGGGAGGGCGCCCAGGCGGGCCATCGGCTGGTCGATGCCGTCGGGCCGGAGACATTCGCCTATCGCGAGCTGGTCGAGCGCCTGGGAGCGATCATCGGCTGCCCCCGCCCCATCGTGTCCGTTCCCCCGGCGCTCGGGTACCTGGCGGTGCGGGCCCTGGGGCTGGTCCTGCGCGACGTGGTGCTGACCCGCGACGAGATCGCCGGGCTGATGGCCGGCCTGCTGGCGACGGACTCGCCGCCGGCCGGCTCCACGCGGCTGACCGACTGGGCGCGAGCTCATGCCGACCGGCTGGGGCGGCGGTATGCCAGCGAGCTGGCCCGCCGCCGCAACCGGCAGGCTCCCTACGAGCTCCTCTGACGAGCGCCGCTGGCCCGGGGGAGGGAGCGATCGGGAGGGATCCGGCCGGAGGCCGGCCAGCTCCTCACCGCCGGGCGGCCCGGCTGGGGGGCTGGAGGAGCGGCTTGACGTCCACGCCGGCCGCCCGCAGGGGCTCGACGACGCGGTCCTGGATCCACTTGCCGTCCCACCACTCGAGCGGCGTCACCGACACGCCGTGGACCAGCACCTCGTAGTGCAGGTGGTCGCCGGCGGCCAGCCCGGTGGTGCCGGTGCGGCCGATCTCCTGTCCCTTCTCGACGGTGTCCCCGACCTGGACCGCCATGGAGGAGAGGTGGCTGTAGAGGGTCATCAGGCCCAGGCCGTGGTCGAGGATGATGGTGTTGCCGTAGATGGTGAGCGGGCCGGCGAAGACGACGACCCCCCTGTTGGCCGCCGGCACCGGCGCGTGCTGCGTGGAGGCCAGGTCGTACCCGAAGTGGACCTGCCGGTCGACGGTCCGGCCCTGGTAGCGGTAGAGACGGCGCTCGGCGAAGTTGGAGAACACCTTGGTGTTCCGCGGCTGGAGGAACGCGCCCTGCCAGAGCGGCCGGTCGGCCGTCTTGGCCGCCACGCGCCGCTTCTCCTCCTCCGCGGCCCGCCGCTGGTCGCGGTTGATGACGAGGAAGCCCTCGATGAGGGGCTGCGAGGGCGGATGCTGGGGCAGCAGCTCCGGCACCTTCGCGTTGAGGAAGGCGTCGCTCAGCTCGATGGTGTCGGTGCGGAACCGCCGGGCCAGGACCTCGGCCGGGATGCCGCGGGTGGCCGCGTTGCCCGCCTCGTCGGCGGCCGTGATGCTCAGGGGGCCGTTCGTGAAGTCGTGGGGCAGGGCGTAGAAGCCGACCCGCAGCCCGTCGGCGCCCAGGGGGAAGGTGGGGAACACCAGATCACCGACCTTCGTCTCGGCCCGCGCGGCGTCGCCGGCCCGGAAGGCGACGACGCCGGCGCCGCCGGGAGAGACGTAGCGCGTGGCCGCCAGGACCTGGACGGCCGGCGGCGTGACGTCCACGGTGACGGGGTAGGTGGCCAGCGCGCGCTCGGCGAGGCGGAGCGGCCGCCAGTAGTCGTCTCGCGCCCAGACCTCGATGGTGGCCCCGCCCTCCCGGAGCCCGAGGGCGCCGGGCTCGAGGGTGACGGGCAGCTCCACCCGGGCCGCCGCCGGCGCCTCCGGCCGGGCCGCCACGACCGGCCGGTCGCCCTGGACCACGCGCACCTCGGCCTGCGCCACCCGCCCGCCGGCGGCCTCGATCACGAAGCGGAGCGGGGTCTGCCGGCCGACGAGGCGCGGGACCTCGGCCGTGACCTGCGGGGCGGGAACGGATTGCCGCCAGCCCAGGTAGGACACCGAGCCGATGACGGCGACCATCAGGAGCAGGACGACGACGACCCAGAGGCGCGTGCGCGACCGCCGTGCCACGCGGGGATCATAGCACGCAGGGGCCCGCAGCCCCTCGTTGCTTGACACCCCCTGAGCGGCTGTTTAGATTGGCCCGGTGCCCACCGCCGTCTGGCTGATCCCCGCGTTCCCGCTGGCCGGCGCCCTCCTCAACATCGTGCTGGGCCGGGCGACCGGGCGCCGGGCGCACTGGATCGCCGTTCCCGCCCTGGCCGCTTCCTTCTCCGCCGCCGTCATCGTCTTCGCCGGCGTGTGGCGCGGGCAGGGCGGCGTGTTCACGCTGGCGCCCTGGATCGTGGCCGGCGACTTCGTCACCGGGATCACCGTGCAGGTGGACGCCCTCAGCGGCGTGATGCTCCTGGTCGTCACCGGCGTGGGGCTGCTGATCCACATCTACTCCGTCGGCTACATGCACGACGACCCCGGCTACGCCCGCTTCTTCGCCTACCTGAACCTGTTCGTCTTCTCGATGACGATGCTGGTGCTGGCCGGCAACTTCCTGCTCCTCTACGTCTTCTGGGAAGCGGTCGGCCTCTGCTCCTATCTCCTGATCGGCTTCTGGTACCAGCGGGCCGCGGCCGCCCGGGCCGGCCGGAAGGCCTTCATCGTCAACCGCGTGGGCGACTTCGGCTTCGGGCTGGGGATCATGTGGCTGTGGACGGCGCTGGGCACGCTCGACTACGGGCAGGTCTTCGCCCGGGCGGGCGAGCTGTCGCCCGCGGTGGCCACCGGCATCGCCCTGCTGCTCTTCGCCGGGGCCTGCGGCAAGTCGGCCCAGCTGCCGCTGCACACCTGGCTGCCGGACGCCATGGAGGGCCCCACGCCGGTCTCCGCCCTCATCCACGCCGCCACCATGGTGACGGCCGGCGTCTACATGGTGGCCCGCAGCCACGCGCTGTTCGAGCGCTCGGGCACGGCGCTGGAGGTGGTGGCGGTGGTCGGCGCCCTCACCGCCCTCTTCGCCGCCAGCGTGGCGCTCGTCCAGACCGACATCAAGCGCGTGCTCGCCTACTCCACCGTCAGCCAGCTGGGCTACATGTTCGCCGCCGTCGGCATCGGCGCCTACGCGGCCGGGATCTTCCACCTGGTCACCCACGCCTTCTTCAAGGCCCTGCTGTTCCTCGGCGCCGGCAGCGTCATCCACGGCCTGGGCGGCGAGCAGGACCTCCGCCGCATGGGCGGGCTGGCGCCGAAGATGGTGGCCACCACCATCACCATGACCATCGGCGCCATGGGGCTGGCCGGCCTGCCGCCCTTCGCCGGGTTCTTCTCCAAGGACGAGATCCTCCACGCCGCGTTCTCGGGCCACCGGCTGGCGCTGTGGGCGCTGCTCCTGCTCGGCGCCTTCCTGACCGCCTTCTACTCGTTCCGCCTGGTCTTCGCCACGTTCGTGGGCGCTCCCCGGATGCCGCGCGAGGTGGCGCATCACGTCCACGAGTCGCCCCCGGTCATGACGCTGCCGCTGGCGGTCCTGGCCATCCTGACCTTCGTGGCCGGCTGGGCGGCCGGCATGCCCTCGGCGCACGGCACGCGCTTCGCGCGGTTCCTGGCCCCGGTCTTCCCGGTGGCGGAGCACGAGTGGAGCGGGGCGACCACCCTGATGCTGGCCGTGCTCTCCTCGGCCGTCGCGGCGGCCGGCGTCGCGCTGGCCTGGGTCCGCTACGTGGCCACCCCGGTGAAGGCGGCCACGTTCGGGCAGCCCCGCACGCCGGTGCACGCCCTGCTGCTCAACGCCTACCACGTCGACGCGCTGTACGACCGGCTGATCGTCCGGCCGCTCTACGCGCTCTCGGTGTTCCTGGCCCGGGTGGTGGACCAGGGCGTGATCGACGGCCTGGTCAACCTGAGCGGGCGCGCGGTGGCGGCCGGGGCGGGGCGCCTGCGCCGCCTGCAGACCGGGTACGTCGTCAACTACGCGCTCACCATGCTGGTCGGCGCCGTCGTGCTGGTCGGCTTCCTGCTCGCCCGATGAGCGTGGGACTCCTGTCGGCGGTCACCCTCCTGCCGCTGCTGGGCGCCCTGCTGCTGGCGCTCGTGCCGCGCCACCGGACGGACCTCGTGCGGGCCGGCGGGCTGGCGGTGGCGCTGCTCACGCTGGCCGTCTCGCTGCTGCTCTGGGCGGGCTTCGATCCCGCCTCGGCCGAGTACCAGTTCGAGGAGCACCGGCCGTGGATCCCGAGCGTCGGCGCGGCCTGGCACCTGGGGATCGACGGCATCAGCCTCCTCCTGGTGCTCCTCACCACGCTGCTCACCCCGGTGGCGCTGGCCTCGGCCTGGCAGGCCATCGCGGAGCGCACCAAGGAGTTCGTCGTCGCCATGCTCCTGCTGGAGACGGGCATGGTGGGCGTGTTCGTGAGCCTGGACCTCTTCCTGTTCTTCGTCTTCTGGGAGGCCATGCTGATCCCGATGTACTTCATCATCGGGGTCTGGGGCGGGCCGGATCGGGTGTACGCGGCCGTGAAGTTCGTGCTCTACACCATGGTCGGGTCGGGCCTCATGCTGGTGGCGATCCTGGCCCTGTACTACCAGCACGGCGTGGCCACCGGCACCTTCACGTTCGACCTGCCGGCCATCGTCCGCTGGGTGATGCCGCCCGGCCTGGCCCAGAACCTCATGTTCCTGGCCTTCGCCCTGGCCTTCGCCATCAAGGTGCCGGTGTTCCCGTTCCACACCTGGCTGCCCGACGCCCACGTGGAGGCGCCCACGGCCGGTTCCGTGCTCCTGGCCGGCGTGCTGCTCAAGATGGGGACGTACGGGTTCCTCCGCTTCTGCCTGCCGCTGTTCCCCGACGCCAGCCTCGCCTTCGGACCCCTGCTGCTGGCCCTGGCCGTGGTCGGCATCCTCTACGGGGCCTGGGTGTCCACCGTGCAGCCGGACCTCAAGAAGCTGGTGGCCTACTCCAGCGTGAGCCACCTCGGGTTCGTCATGCTGGGGCTCTTCACGCTGAACGTGCAGGGTCTGGTCGGCGGCCTGATCCAGATGGTCAATCACGGGCTCTCCACCGGCGCCCTCTTCCTGCTGGTGGGCATGATCTACGAGCGCCGCCACACCCGGCTCATCAGCGAGTTCGGGGGGCTGTGGAGCGTCATGCCGGCCTTCTCGGCGGTGTTCCTGGTGGTGGCCCTGTCCAGCCTGGGGCTGCCCGGGCTCAACGGGTTCGTGGGAGAGTTCCTCGTCCTGGTCGGCGCCTTCCGCGTGCACGCCGGGCTGGCCGCGCTGGCCACGACCGGGATCATCTTCGCCGCCGTGTACCTGCTGTGGATGTACCAGCGGGTGATCTTCGGCGAGGTGACGCGCGAGGAGAACCGGACCCTGCCCGACCTCACCGCCCGGGAGTGGGCGGTGGTGGCGCCGGTGCTGCTCTTCATCGTCTGGATCGGCGTGTATCCGAGCCTCTTCACCGGGCCCACCGAGGCCACCCTCGAGGCCCTGATCGCGCAGGTCCAGAGCAAGGCCAGCGTGGCGCTGCGGCGATGATCCCGGCCCCGCCCATCTCGCTGGTCGTCCTGGCGCCCTCGCTCATCGTGGTGGTCACCGCCCTGCTCGTCCTGCTCCTCGACCTGCTGCCCCCGCGGGACCACAAGGCCCACCTGGGAACGGTGACGCTGGCCGGCCTGGTGGCGGCCCTGCTGGCCACGCTGCTGCTCTGGGGCGGCCGCGGCCGCGGCTTCCGCGACATGGTCATCCTGGACAACTACGCGCTCTTCTTCCACCTCGTCATCGCCTACGCCGCCGCCCTCATCGTGCTGCTCTCGATGGACTACCTGCAGCGGACCGGGGGCGAGTCAGGCGAGTTCTACGCCCTGGTCCTGTTCTCCACCTCCGGCATGCTGCTCCTGGCCTCGGCCGGCGATCTCATCGTGGTCTTCCTGGCCCTGGAGCTGATGTCGCTGTCCCTCTACGTGCTGGTGGGTCTGTTCACGCGGCGGCGGGAGGCCGGCGAGGCGTCCATGAAGTACTTCCTGCTCGGCGTCTTCGCCTCGGCCTTCCTGCTCTACGGGATCGCCCTCGTCTACGGCGCCGCCGGCAGCACCAGCCTGGACCGGCTGGCGGCCGGGGTGGCGGCCACCCCCCGGGACCCGCTCCTCATCGCCGGGCTGGGGCTCATCCTGGTCGGCTTCGGCTTCAAGATCTCGTCGGTGCCCTTCCACATGTGGGCCCCCGACGTCTACGAGGGCGCGCCGACCAGCGTGACCGCCCTGATCGCCACCGGCTCCAAGGCGGCGGTGTTCGCCGCGCTGATCCGGGTGGGCGGGGCGGCGCTGCGGGGCGTGCAGGCGGACTGGACGGCCGCGCTGTGGGTGCTGGCCGCCCTCACCATGACCGTCGGCAACGTCGTGGCCATCGCCCAGTCGAACCTCAAGCGGATGCTGGCCTACTCCTCCATCGCCCACGTCGGCTACATGCTGGTCGGGCTGGTGGCCGGCGGCGCCGCCGGCGCCGGCGCGGTGCTGTTCTACCTGCTGGCCTACATGTTCACGACGGTGGGCACCTTCGGCGTGCTGACGCTGTGCGAGCGCGCCGGCGAGGAGGCGGTGCACGTGAGGGACTACGCCGGCCTGGCCCGGCGCCACCCGCTGCTGGCCTTCACCCTGGCCCTCTTCCTGCTGTCGCTGATCGGCATCCCGCCGCTGGCCGGCTTCGTGGGCAAGGTCTACCTCTTCGGCGCCGCCGTCCGCGCCGGCTTCGTCTGGCTGGCCGTGATCGCGGTCCTGAACTCGGCCGTGGCCGCCTACTACTACCTGCGGGTGATCGTCTACATGTACATGCGGGAGGCGGACGGCGAGGCGGCCGGGCTGGCCCCCTCCTTCGCCGGCGGCCTGGCCCTCACCGTCGCCCTCATCGGCGTCATCCTCCTCGGCGTCGTTCCGGCGCCGTTCGTGGACCTGGCCCAGGCCGCCGTCGCGCCGCTCTTGCGCTGACCCGGGCATGGCCGCGCGCCGGGGCCGGCGAGGCCCCCTGACGGGCTTCCGGGTGGTGGAGATGGCGCACCACCTGGCCGCGCCGCTGGCCGCCATGCACCTGGGCGACTTCGGCGCCGACGTGATCAAGGTCGAGACGCCGAGCGGCGACGACTGGCGGCGCTGGGGCCGGCCCACGCCCGCCGGCATGAGCCAGCTCTTCCTGGCCGTCAACCGGAACAAGCGGAGCCTGGCCCTCGACCTGGGCGCGCCCGAGGGCCGGGCGGTGCTCGACCGGCTGCTGCGCTCCGCCGACGTGCTGCTGACCAACTACGTGCCGGCGGCGCTCGAGGAGCTGGACCTGGCCCCGCGCCGCCTGGCCCGCCGGTTCCCGCGCCTGATCGTCTGCACCCTGTCGGCCTTCGGCACCCGGGGCCCCGACGCCGGGCGCCGGGCCTTCGACATCACCGTGAGCGGGGAGACGGGGCTGCTGCTGCCCCACCCCGACGGCACCTCGCCGCCGCTGGTGAACTCGGCGCCGATCGCCGACACCGCCAGCGCCCTGATGCTCGCCTACGGCGTGGCGCTGGCCCTGCTCCACCGGCAGCGCACCGGCCGGGCCCAGCCCGTGGAGAGCGCCCTGATCAACGCCTGCATCGCGCTCCAGGCCCACCGGTTCATCTGGCTGGCGGGCGAGCCGGCTCCCGAGCTGCGGATTCCGATCATGAGCGTGTACGGCACCTACGCCACGCGCGACGGCTTCATCACGGTCGCGGTGCTGGCCGAGCGCCTGTGGTCGCGGCTGTGCCGGGCGCTCGGGCTGACGGCGCTGCTCGATGACCCGCGCTACACGCCGTGGCCGAACCTGGTCGCCCGGCAGCTCGAGGTCCGCCCGCTCCTGGCCGAGCGGTTCCTGGCCCGGACCACCGACGAGTGGCTGGCGCTGCTGGCGCCGGCCGGGGTCCCGGTGGGCCGCGTGCAGTGGGGCGCCGACGTCTTCGCGCACCCCCAGCTCCGGGCCAACGGGGTCGTGGCCACCGTGCGCCACCCGACGGCCGGCCGCCTGACCGGCATGGGCTTCCCGCTGCGCCTGCCCCGCACGCCGGCGCGGCTCCGCCGCCATGCCCCGGCGCTCGGCGCCCACAGCCGGGCCGTCCTGGCCGAGCTCGGCTACCGGGCGCCCGAGATCCGGCGGCTGGTCGCCGCCAAGGTGGTGCGGCTGTCCCCGGCGTGACGCGGATCCTCCTGCCGCACCGCGGCTGGCTGTTCGACCTCGACGGCACGATCTACCGCGGCGAGGTGCTGGTGGACGGCGCGGCGGAGACCGTCGCCGCCCTGCGCGGCGCCGGCCGCCGGGTGGCGTTCCTGAGCAACAAGCCCCTCCAGACGCGGGCGGCGTACGCCGCCAAGCTCACGCGCCTGGGCGTGCCGGCCAGGCCCGAGGAGGTGGTGACCTCCTCCCTGGTCCTGGCCCGCCACCTGGCCACGCTCGACCCGGGGGCGCCCGTCTTCGTCATCGGCGAGCCGCCGCTGATCGAGGAGCTGGCCGCCCACGGCTTCCAGGTGCGCCCGGACCACCACGTGCGCTGGGTGGTGATCGCCTTCGATCGCGGCTTCGACTACGCCAAGCTCAACACCGCGCTGCAGGCCGTGCGCGGCGGCGCCCGCCTCATCGCCACCAACCCCGACCGCACCTGCCCCACCGAGGACGGGGAGATCCCCGACTGCGCGGGCATGATCGCGGCCGTGGAGGCGGTGACGGCCCGGACGGTGGAGGTCGTGGTCGGCAAGCCGTCCCCCATCATCCTGGAGGCGGCGCTGGCCACGCTCGGCGTGCCGGCCGGCGAGGCCGTCATCGTCGGGGACCGTCTCGAGACCGACATCGCGATGGGCAAGCGGCTGGGCGTGGCCACGGTGCTGGTGCTCAGCGGCGTGACGCGGGCCGACGACCCGCGCATCGGCGAGGTGGCGCCGGACGCCGTGATACGATCCGTCCGGGAGCTGATCACGGGATGAGCCGCGCCCGGGAGCTGACCGACGGCGCCTACGACGTGGTCATCATCGGCGGCGGCATCGCGGGCGCGGGGGCGGCGCGCGACCTGGCGCTGCGCGGCGTGTCGGTGGCGCTCCTGGACAAGGCCGACTTCGCCTCCGGCACCACCTCCCGGTCGTCGAAGCTGATCCACGGGGGGCTGCGCTACCTCGAGCTGTGGGACTTCGGACTGGTCCGGGAGTCCCTGCGCGAGCGCCAGACCCTGCGGCGGCTGGCGCCGCACCTGGTGCGCCCGCTGCCCTTCCTGGTCCCCGTCTATCGCGACTCCACCCGGAGCCTGATCCGGGTCCGGCTCGGGCTCCGCCTCTACGACTGGCTGACGCCCGGGCGCGACCGCGAGCGCTACCGGGTGCTCCGCACGCTGGACGCGCTGACGCTGGAGCCCGCGCTGCGCCCGCGCGAGCTGAGGGGCGCCGGCTACTACCTGGACGACCTCCTGCTCTACCCCGAGCGGCTGTGCCTGGAGAACGTGCTGTCGGCCTGCCGGCACGGCGCCCGGGCCTGGAACTACGCCGACGTGGAGGAGATCGTCCGCGACGCGGCCGGCGCCCTGACCGGCGTCCGGGTCCGCGACCTGCTGACCGGACGGGTGGCGACCCTCCAGGCGAAGGTGATCGTGAACGCCACCGGGCCCTGGGTCGATCAGCTGCGCGAGCGGGCCGGCGTGCGCGAGCGGGGCCGGCGCATCGTGCGGACCACCAAGGGCATCCACTGCCTGCTGCCGCGGCTGACCGAGCACGCCATCTACCACTCGACCGGCGACGAGCGGATGATCTTCGTCATCCCGTGGCGCGACTTCTCGCTGGTCGGCACGACCGACACGGACTTCTCGGGCGACCTCGACCGGCTCCACGCCACCCCGGACGAGGTCGCCTACCTGCTGGCCGAGGCGCGCAAGGCCGTGCAGGACCCCCGGGTGGCCGCCGAGCACGTGCGCTACACGTACGCGGGGGTGCGGCCGCTCACCTGGGAGGAGGGCAAGCGGGCTTCCGACGTCTCGCGCGTCCACCGGATCGTCGCCGAGGAGGGGGGCCGGTTCCTCTCGGTCACCGGCACCAAGCTGACGACGTTCCGGAGCCTGGCCGAGGAGCTGGGGGACCAGGTGCTGCGGGCGCTGGGGCGCCGGGCCGAGAGCCGCACCGGCCGCCTGACGCTGGACGGCGCCGACGAGGAGGTGGGCCGGGTGGAGGCGCGCGCCTGGCTGGACGTGACGCCGGAGGTGGCGACGACGGGGCTGCCCCGCGCCACGCTGGAGGCGCTGGTGGCGACGTACGGCCGGGGCTATCGCCGGGTGATCGAGCTGGCCGGCAAGATGGCCGGCGGCGCCGAGCGCCTCTGTCCGGCCAACCCGGACATCGCGGCCCAGCTGCACCTGGCCGTGCAGGAGGAGCTGGCCGTCTCGCTGCAAGACGTCCTGCTGCGGCGCACCGGCATCGGCACCAGCCCCTGCCAGGGCCTCGACTGCGCGGAGGGCATCGCCCGGCGGATGGCGGCGCTGCTGGGCTGGAGCCCGCGACGCCTGGAGGCCGAGCTGGAGGCCTATCGCGCCCACGTGGCCCGCTCCCGGCGCTTCCGCGGGTAGGGTCCGTGCTATAGTCCGCGCGCCGGCCGGCCGCCGGCCGGGCCGAGGAGGGCGCCATGCTGAAGCTCGTGAGCCGCTGGAGCGAAATCGCCGTCGTCGCGGGGCTCCTCGTGGCCGGCAGCGCCGGCACGGGCCGGGCCCAGACCGAGGTCACGGTCTGGCACGCCATGGGGGGCGCCCTGGGCGAGAAGGTCAAGGCGCTGGCCGACGCCTTCAACGCCTCGCAGTCGGAGTACCGGGTCAACGCCGTCTACAAGGGCAACTACGCCGAGACGATGACGGGCGCCATCGCCGCCTTCCGGGCCCGGCAGCATCCGCACGTCGTCCAGGTGTTCGAGGTGGGCACGGCCACGATGATGGCCGCCCGCGGGGCCATCAAGCCCGTGTACGAGCTGATGGCCGAGGCCGGGGAGCCGTTCGACCCCGGCGCCTACCTGCCGGCCGTGACGGGGTACTACACGACCGCCGACGGCAAGATGCTCTCGCTGCCGTTCAACAGCTCCACGCCGGTCCTCTACTACAACAGGGACGCCTTCCGGAAGGCGGGCCTCGATCCGGCCCGGCCGCCCCGGACCTGGCCGGAGGTCGGCGAGGCCGGCCGGAAGCTCCAGGCGGCCGGCCTGGCGTGCGGCTTCACGACCGACTGGCAGTCCTGGATCCAGCTCGAGAACTTCAGCGCCTGGCACAACGTGCCCTTCGCCACCCGGGCCAACGGCTTCGGGGGCCTCGACGTCGAGCTGCGGTTCAACAGCCCGCTGCACGTCAAGCACATCGCCCAGATCGCCGACTGGCAGAAGACGAAGCTCTTCGACTACGGAGGCCGCCGCAACGAGGCCACCGTCAAGTTCACCAACGGCGACTGCGGGATGCTCACCGAGTCCTCGGCCGGCTATGCCGGGATCAAGCGGACGGCCAAGTTCGAGTTCGGGATCGGGCCGCTGCCGTACTGGCCCGACGTCCCCGGCGCCCCGCAGAACACCATCATCGGCGGCGCCAGCCTGTGGGTGATGGCCGGCCACTCGCCCCAGGCCTATCGCGGCGTGGCGCGGTTCTTCAGCTACCTGGCCTCGCCGGCGGTGCAGGCCGACTGGCACCAGTTCACCGGCTACCTGCCCATCACCCGGGCTGCCTACGAGCTGACGAAGAAGCAGGGCTTCTACGGGAAGAATCCCGGCACCGAGGTGGCGATCCTCCAGATGACCGGCAAGCCGCCCACCGAGCACTCGAGGGGGGTCCGGCTCGGCAACATGGTGCAGATCCGCGACGTCATCGACGAGGAGCTGGAGGCGGTGTGGGCCGGCAAGAAGTCGCCCCGGGAGGCGCTCGAGGCGGCGGTGCAGCGCGGCAACGAGCTGCTGCGCCAGTTCGAGCGGGCCAACAGGTAATCGGCGCCGCCGGCGCCCGCCCCCCGCGGCGTCCGGCCG
>FWPU01010915.1_pt1 | contig 13094 bp, 9 predicted proteins | sample 2228361 | NCBI WGS metagenome assembly FWPU01 (sample SAMEA103939777, study PRJEB20133) | metagenome | reverse complement strand
CAAGTTTTGCCCACCCCGGAGCCGACTCGCCCGCCCCTCCAGCGCCTGCCTTCGCCCACGCCCACCCTGGCCGCCAACCTCGGCCTGCCGCCCATGCCCACCCCCGCCATCCTCCGCTGAAGCCGCGTAAGGTTTGCGTCAGGTAGGCATCAGGTTCGTCTCACAAATCGTCGGTCTGCCGACCGGTAAAACGCAGGTTGCTGCGGCATAATAGAAGCATAGAGAAACCGCCAGTTCCACAGGAAAGCGGAGGACGAGGAGGTGTTGTGATGCGTCGTTTCCTTTTTGTGGTCATCGCCCTGGCCCTGGCCTTGCCCTGGCTGGCCGCCGGGCCGGGCGTGGGGTCGGCTTTCGCGGATACCGGCTCCAACTGGACCGGTGAATACTTCAACAACCCCAACCTGCAGGGCACGCCCGTGCTCGTGCGCATCGATAACGTCATCGGCTTCGATTGGGGGGCCGAAAGCCCCGCCCCCGGCATCGTCAACAAGGACGGCTTCTCCGTCCGCTGGACCGGCCCCCAGCAGTTCAACGCCGGAACCTACACCTTCACCGCCACCGTGGACGACGGCGTGCGCGTCTTCGTGGACGACGTGCTCGTCATCAACGCCTGGTACGGCCAGATTCGCACCACCCACACCGGCCAGATCACCCTCACTCAGGGCCTCCACTGGGTCCGCGTGGAGTACTTCGACGCCATCGACCAGGCCGTCATCTTCGTGAGTTGGCGCTCCGGCGCGGCCCAGACCGCGCCCGGCGGTTGGGCGGCGGAATACTACAACAACCCCAACTTGCAGCCGCCCCAGGTCGGCGGTCGCCTGGAACCCACCATCGACTACAACTGGGGCACTGCCTCCCCCATCCCTGGCGTCGTCAACCAGGATAACTTCAGCGCCCGCTGGTGGGGCTTCCCGGAGCTGGAGGGCGGAACCTACACCTTCGTCGCCGGCGCGGATGACGGCGTGCGCGTCTTCGTGGACGGCGTCGCCGTCATCGACGCCTGGTATCCCCAGATCTACACCGAGCACCGGGGGACCGTCACCCTTGACCCCGGCGTGCACACCGTCCGTGTGGAGTACTTCGACATCGGCGACCAGGCCCGCATCAACGTCTACTGGCTGCGCGCGGGTGGCGCCCCGGCGGCCCAGCTTCCCCCCGGCGGCGTCACCGGCATCACCGCCACCGTCACCGCCCGCGTCCTCAACGTGCGCGCCGGGCCGGGCGTCAGTTGGGAGCGCCTCACCCAGGTCCGCGAGGGCGAGACCTACGCCGTGCTGGGCCGCAACGGCGATAGCTCCTGGTTCCAGATCAGCGGGCCGGGCTTCACCGGCTGGGTCAGCGGGCGCTTCGTCACCCTCAGCGGCGATGCCGCCGCCCTGCCCGTCACCGACAGCCCTGGGGCTGTCACCGGCGGCCAGCAGCCCGGCGGCGTGGTCACCGCCCGCTCCAACGCCAGCCTGCGCATCCGGCGTGGCCCCAGTACCAATGATGCTCGCATCGGCGCGCTGAACCCCGGCGAGACCGCCACCGTGATCGGGCGCACCGCCGACTCAAGCTGGCTGCAAGTCCGGCGTGCCGATGGTCTGGAGGGCTGGGTCTCGGCGGCCTTTGTGACGGTGCAGGGTTCCCTGGCCGCCGTCCCTGTCACCGGTTGATCCCGGCGCCCGCTTGGGCGACCGTGGCCCCACAGGCTCGCCCGCCGGGCCTGTGGGGCTTTTTTTGTGCCCCCGCCATCCGGGGCCGAAAAACCGCTGCGGTTCTTCCGCTACCGCACGTCGAATTCCTCGTCCTCCTCGGCGGGCCGCAGGATCTCGAACGTCTCGAAGAAGACGCCCGGCTCGCAGGGATACATGGCCTCCTCACCGTAGGAGATGATGAAGTACCCTGTCTCGGCGTGGAAGTTCTCCCCCCGTATCTCAAAGTCCAGCGGCCTGTAAGTCTGGAAGAAGGGCACTTCCACCGTCTTCTTGCGCACCCGCAGCGCGCTGCCGTCCTCCGTGGGGCCTAAAATGTCGTACAGCCGCTCGAACTCCCTGCCGGGGACCGGCCACCGCTCCCCCCGCACCCCGGTCATCACGTAGTCCCCCGGCTGGGCCGTGCGCGGCCCCTCCCACGTGTCGATCACCCGCTGTTCCCGCACCGGCTCCGCCACCAGCTCCACCGGTCGCCTGCGTGCGATGTAAGTTCGGCTGCGTTCCTTCATGGCTCCTGCGCTCCTGCTGGCGCTCCCCCCGGCCCCATCATATGGCGGCGCGGCCTGCGGGGCAAGCGGCGGCCCTCCCGCGCCTCCTCGGCTCAATCGTCCGCAGCGCTGGGTTGCTGCGTGTCTGTCGTGCGGTTGTTGCCCAGGTTCAGCCGCACGGTGAACGTGCTCCCCCGCCCCACCTCGCTCTCCAGGCTGATCTCCCCCCCGTGCAGGGCCACGATCTCCCGCGCGATGGTCAGCCCCAGCCCCGTGCCCCGCGTCTCGCTCTCGCTGGCGCGGAAGAACGGCTCGAAGACCTGCGGCTGTATCTCCGGCGCAATGCCGATCCCCGTGTCCTGCACGGCGATCAGCGCCGATTGGCCCCGCCGCGCAAGCTGCACCGTCACCCGCCCCCCGGCGGGCGTGTAGTTGATGGCGTTGGTCACCAGGTTGGTGATCACCTGCGTGATGCGCACCGGGTCCACGTGCGCCCGCACCGGCTTGTCCGGCAGTTCGGCGCTCAGCGCGATCTGCCTGGCCTCCGCCTCCGGCTGCTGCACCCGCAGCACGTCCCGGATCAGGTCTTGCAGCGTCACCGTCTGCTGTTGCAGCGCGATCACCCCCCGCTCGAAGTGGGAGAGGTCCAGCAGGTGCTCCACCAGCTTCTCCATGCGGGCCGCCACCAGCTCCATCACCTCCATGTGGGCGTCAAAGCGATGGGGCTGCTTGCGCAGCAGGTACAGCCGCATCTTGATGTTGGCAATCGGCGTCCGCAACTCGTGCGAGGCGTTGGCGATGAACCGGTCCCGCTGCTTCTGCAGCGCCTTCTCCTGGCTCACGTCCCGCACCAGCGCCACGATGCTCTGCGGCTGCCCCTCCGGCGTGCTCACCAGCGTCACCGTCAGGCTGGCGTCGAACAGCGAGCCGTCCTTGCGCCGCATCTGCGTCTCCCCCCGGAAGAGCCGCTGCTGCGCCAGATACCGGCTCATGCGCTCCAGGTAGGCCTGGAGGGGCATCTCGCCTGGCACCAGCATCTGTTGAACCAGTTCCGGTAGCCGCTGGAACCAGTCGTCTACGCTGTAGCCCGTCATCTCCAGCAGTTGCTCGTTGATGTAGCGCGTCCGCATCCCCTCCTCCCGGATCTCGATGTGGATCACCCCCTCCCCCATCGAGTCCAGAATCGCCTGGAGCTGGGCGCGCTCGTGCTCCAGCTCGGCGGTGCGGCCCGCCACCCGCTGCTCCAGCTCGTCCGCGTGGCGGCGTATCTGGTCGTAAAGCTGGGCGTTCTCGATGGCAATCGCCGCCTGGTCTGCAAAGGCTTGCAGCCGCTCGGCGTGCGCTTCCGTAAAGAAGCCCGGCGTCGCGCTGTCCAGGTTGATGAAGCCGATCACCTGCCCGTGGGCCTGGATCGGCGCGGCGGCGTAGGAGTGCAGCCAGGCCGTCTCCGGCCACCGGACCCAGTTGCTCTCCGGGTCCCTCGTGTCGCGCACCAGGCAGGGCTTGCCCGTGGTGAACAGGTGGTGGAAGTTGGGCGTGTCCAGCGGAAAGCGCATCCTGCGCAGAAAGGCCTCGCCCTCCGGCCCGTAGCCCTGCCAGTGCACCGCGCGGGCCACGTCCCCCTCCACCAGCATGATGTTGGCCGCGTCGTGCGGCACCACCCGCCCCACGTTCTGCAGGATGCGGCTCAGCACCTCCTGCGGGTCCAGCGTGCTGGTCAGCAGCGCGGCGGTGTCCCGCAGCGCCTCCGCCAGTATGCGCTGCTCGTGCTCGGCCAGCTCGGCCCGTTTGCGCTCGGTGATGTCCAGCAGCGTGCCCATCACCGCCGGGCGGCCCTGGTATTCGATCCGCCGGCCCAGCACCTCGCAGAAGATCAGCGAGCCGTCCTTGCGCCGCCCCCGCAGCACGTAATGCAGAAAGTCCGCCTCTCCCTCGATGCGCCGCCGGATGTTCTCCCGCACCAGCTCCCAGTCTTCCGGCTGCACCACGTCCAGCGGGCTGAGCCGGTTGATGACCTCCTCCGGCGTGTACCCGAATATCTCCGCCAGCGACGGGTTGACGTAGCGTATCAGTCCGTCTTGCAGGATGTAAATGCCCGTCAGCGCGTTTTCCGTCAGCGTGCGGAAGAGCGACTCGCTCTCCCGCAGCCGCGCCTCCGCCTCCTGCCGCTCCGTGATGTCCTGCACCGAGATGAAGAAGAAGCGCCCCTCCCGCGTCCCCACCAGGCTGATGCTGGCCGAGAGCGTCGCCACCCGCCCTTCCCGGCGGCGACAGCGCGCCTCAAACCGCGCCGACCCCTCCCCCAGCGCCGCCTCCAGGTGTTGGGCAAAGCCCCCGCTCTCGCCCTCCGGCTCCAGGTCGCTCAGCCGCATCTCCAGCAGTTCTTCGCGGGAATAGCCCGTGATCGCCGTGAACGCCGGGTTCACCTGCTGGATGTGCCCCCCCTCGTCCACCGTGCAGAAGCCGTCCAGCGCGTTTTGCAGGATCAGCTCGTTGTGCAGCATCTGCTCCCACAGCGCCTCCTCCACCTGCTTCTGCTGCGTGCGGTCGATGAACTGCACGATGAAGTGCAGCGGCTCCCCCTCCTCGTCCCGCACCAGCGAGATGCTCGCCTGTCCCCACACCGTGTGTCCGTCCCTGTGCAGGCAGCGCTGGTCCATCTCGATGTGGGTCTGCTGCCCGCGCAGCAGGCCGCGCCCCAGCGTGTCCACCGTGCCCCGGTCATCCGGGTGCAGAATCGCCCGGATGTCCATCCCGGTCAGCTCCGCCTCGCTGTAGCCCACCACCTGGCACATTGCCGCGTTCGTCTCCAGCACCATGCCTCGCGGGTCCAGCAGGGCCATCCCCACCGGCGCGTTGGCAAAGGCGCTCCGAAAGCGGGCCTCGCTCTGCCGCAGCGCGGCCTCCACCCGCTTGCGCTGCTGGGTGTCCTCCTCAAGCTGCCCCCTGGTGCGGACGATCTCCGCCGTGCGCTCCGCCACCTGTTGGGAAAGCCGCGCCTGGTAGCCTGCCGAAAGGTAGACCACCGCCACCAGCAGCCCGATGATCGCCGCCATCCCTGGGCGGAAGAGCGGCATGGCCTCCTGCACGGCAGTCGCCCATCCCACGGTCGGCACGCCCGCCAGCGTCCAGGCCTCCCCCGCCACCTCGACGCTGTGCAGCACCGCCTCGTCCTGGAAGACCGCCCCCTCCCCAAAGAAGACCCGGCCCTGCTCGTCCCGCAGCGCCAGCCGCAGCCCCTCGCTGCCCTCCGCCAGGCCCGCCTCCTCCAGCAGCGCGGGCACGTCCAGCACAACCGTTGCCAGCCCCCACCACGCCCCCTCCTGGAAGATCGCCTGCCGCGCCACCAGCCCCAGCCCCCCCTGCCGCAGCGCGTAAGGCCCGCTCAGCACCACCGCCCCCGTCTCTATCGCCCGCTGCGCGTCCGCCTGCACTTCCGGGCGCTCGTCGGCCAGCAGGTCGTGGCCGACCACGTCCTCGTTGCCGCTCAGCGGATAGACGTACCGCTGCACCCCGCCCGGCGCCAGCGACAGGTTGCGGATGCTCGCTCTGCCCCCGTGCAGCCCTTGCATGAAGGCCTGCACATCCGCCTCGATCAGGTCGGGCGCGTGCGCCAGCGCGAAGGCCCGCAGCCCGTTCAGCAACGCCAGATAATAATCCAGCCTGGCCGATAGGGCATTGCCGTAGAGTTCCAGGGTGGTGGCGGTCTCCCTTCGCATGACGGCCAGCGTATCCGCCTCCCGCAGGGCTGCAACCTGCCCCGTCACCACCACCGACAGCAGAAGGGTGACCCCTGCCGCCAGCAGCGCCCTCCCGTGCGGCCCCAGCCGCCGGGGTCGCCACCGCCTCATCCCGCTAGCCAGCCTTTGTCTCATCACCTTGTCCTGTCATTTCGGCCAGGCTATCTTGATTCCTCTACATCCAGTGTAGATCAACACACTGCCCGGCCTGCTTACCTGCATGCCCCCGGTGGTATGTTTAGTATGGTATAAGAGAAAGCACGCGCAAGTATACGACGGATTTTTGCCCCTTAGAATGGTCAGTTTCGCGCCTTTGCGCCGGATCGTCCCCCGCCAGGCGCGATTCTTATGAAAGATTAAGCATGGCCGGCGCGTCTTTTGCCCCGTAGTGGCGTATAATAAGGAGAATCGTGTTCCACATCGAAGGAGCGGGCGCACATGTCCTACTTCAACTGGCAGCAAGAAGCCCTCCCTACGTCGGGGATTCGCGTGGATGTTCAGCAGGTGTTGCGCTGGGTATACGCCTGGATGGCCTTTGGCTTGCTGGTAACCGCTGGCGTCGCCTTTGTCACGGTGCAGACCGGCGCCCTGGTAGCCCTGATGAGCACTTCGCCGCTGCTCATCTGGGGCGCGGTCATCGTGGAGCTGATCCTGGTGGTGGCCCTCGGCGCGGCCATCGGGCGGCTCTCCCCTGCCGCGGCTGGCCTCATGTTCTTCGCCTATGCCGCCCTCAACGGCTTCGTCCTGTCGTCCATCTTCTACATCTACGAGATCGGCTCGATTGTCTCCGCCTTCGCCGCCACGGCGGCCCTCTTCGGGGCCATGAGCATCGTCGGCTTCACCACCCACGTGGACCTCACCCGCTGGGGGTCCTTCCTCTTCATGGGCCTCATCGGGATCATCATCGCCATGGTCGTCAACATGTTCCTGGTCAGCGCCGCCCTGGATACGCTGATCAGCCTCGGCGGCGTGCTCCTCTTCACCGGCCTCACCGCCTACGACACCCAGAAGATCAAGCGCATGGCCGCTTCGCCCACCGTCCAGGGCGAGGGCAGCCTGGCCATGAAGCTCAGCATCCTGGGCGCGCTCACCCTCTACCTGGACTTCGTCAACCTCTTCCTCTTCCTGCTGCGGCTCCTGGGCGGTCGCCGCGACTGATCGCCTCCCGCCGTCCTGGGCCGGAATTCGCCGAATCCCGGCGAGTTCTGCCGCAATGCAAAGGGGACGCTCGCCGGGCGTCCCCTTTTTTGCCTTTTGCCTTGTCGGGCCGGGCTTTTCCGCTGCCTTTCCCGGCCTTCTGGGCGCTGCCTGGGCTTCACCTGCCCCGCTGGCCTGGCTCGCGGCAACGCCGTAGCGCCAGCACTGCCACCACCAGCCCGCCCATCGCCAGCGCGCCCCACATCCACGCCAGGTCCGGGCGCACGCCCGCCGGGCCGGGCCCCTCCACCTCTTGCAGCCGCACCCCCGCCAGCCGCTCGCCGGCCAGCGCCGGGTCGTCCGGCATGATCGCCGCCGAAATGCCCGCCGTCCCCGCCAGGATCGGGTCCACCAGCGGGTTGTTCTTGCGGAAGAGCCGCAGCACCCGCCACAGCTCGTCCCTGTCCTGGATCGGCACGGCCCGCGCCACGTAACTGCGCCCGCCCTGCTGCACCCGCACCACCGGGTCGGCCAGCAGGTTGCGGTACCACTCCGCCCGCGTCCCCCACGCCGAGATCACGTAGAGCTTGCTGCCGTGCCGTCGCGCTTCCAGCGCTGTGGTGCGCGGCAGCCCGCTGCGCCGCCCCGTGGTGGTCAGCAGCACCAGCGTGGGTGGCATCAGCCACCCCAGCCCCAGCCGATAGAGCAGAATCGGCGCCTTCAGCGCCCAGCGCATCACCCCGCGCGGGTAGGCCCACAGGCCGTTGGGAAATGTCGCCACCGCTTCCGGTTGCCTCATCGTCGCTCCACCTGTGCGCACACCTTCGCCGTCCCTCGCCTGCCCCTCAGGGCGCGCCTCCCTTCCCTGATCCTCCAGCCGCGCCTGACGGGTTCTCGCCCCCCTTCCCCCACACAAACGAAGGGAAGGGGAACAAACTGCCCAAGTCCTGCCCCCATTTTGGGGGAAGGATTTAGGATGGGGGTGATTTGCGGCTGTAGTGCTACGGATACCCCAGGATCGAGCCGTTCTCCTCCAGCAGGTGGTAGCTCAGGTTCACCCCGTGCAGACGCCACGGCTCCTGCCGCCCGGCCCCCGGCGCGTACTCGCAATGCGTGATCCCCGTGTTGTGCACCCACACGTCCGTCCGCCGCCATGGCCCCACGTTGAAGGCGATGTCCAGCGCGGCGTTGATCACCCCCCCGTGGCAGATCACCAGCGCCGCCTCCGCCTCCCCTGCGTGGCGCGCTGTCGCCTCGCTGATGAAGCGCCCCACCCGCGTCACGAAGTCCCCCCACGTCTCCCCCTCCGGCACGATCGGGCTGAAGGGCCGCTCGCTGGCCCAGAAGTCGGCGAACGTCGGCGGCTCGCTCTCCACGTTGATCGAGGTCGCGTCCGGCCAGCAGTTGCCGATCTCCCGCAGGCGGTCGTCCTGCTGCACCGGCAGCCCCACGGCCTGCCCCACCACCTCGGCGGTCTCCACCGCCCGGCGCATGGTGCTGCTGTAGAGCGCCTCGGCGGCCACGTGCGCCGCCAGCCAGCGGGCCAGCCGCGCCGCCTGCTCCTGCCCCAGCGGGGTGAGGCCCGTGTCGATGGCTCCCCCTTCCCAGTCTGCCAGGTTGACGTAGCTCTGCCCGTGTCGGATCAGGTAGAGGTGCATCGCCCTTCCGTTCACGTAGCCAGGCCCAGCCCATCGGCTAAGCGGGACTGCAATCTTAACCTCAGGTCGGTGGGGGCGCAAGCCTTGCGCGGGCAGGGGGCTGGTTTTCGTCTCGCCTGCCTCCCTCCGCAGTGGCCTTTCTGCCCGCCCTGTTGTAGCATTGGCGTAGATTGATTCCAGTGGGGGAATTTAATATGGATGAGCTTATCGCCCAACTCAACAGCCCTGATCCGGGCGCCCGCCGCCAGGCCATCATCGCCCTGGGCCGCGCCGCTGACCCCCGTGCCCTCTCCGCGCTGGGCAGCGTGTACCGCAATGATCCGCTTCCGGAACTGCGCGAGCTGGCCCTCAAGGCCGGGCGCTACATCCGCCAGCACCAGCAGAACCGGCAGCCACCGCCCCAGCCGCAGCCGTCCGCCCCGCCCTTCGCCGCCGCCCCGCCCCCCGATCAGGCCGGGGCGCAGGCCTACCCCCAGGCCTGGCAGGAGGCCAGCCGCCTCCCCACCGACGTGGCCTACGGCACTGGCCTCCGCGACGAGGTCTCCGTCTCCGCCCGTGATGTCGAGCGGGCCAAAGCGTACTACAACCGGGCGCTGGACCTCTACATGGCCGGCGACAGGCCCAAAGCCGCCGCCGAGCTGAGCCGGGCGCTGGAGATCAACCCCAACCTGGTCAACGACCTCCCCACCCGCAACCTGGCCGGGGAGGTCACCGGCCTGCCCCCGGAGCAGGCCGCCCGCGCCCTGGCCGACCCGGAGCAGCGGGACCGCTTCCTCTATCCCCCTGAGGCCGAGGGAGCGGGCAGAAAGCGCAAGCGCGGCGCGGCGCTGGCGGCGGCCACCTGGGGCGACGTGACCATTGACCTGGGCCTGCTGTTCCTGGTGGTGGTCATCGGCACCCTGGCCTACCAGTTGTTCGTTTTCCCCCGCATGCTTGACGCCCTCTTCGTCTATACCGCCTCCTCCCCCGGCCCCTACCAGGCTGTGGAGGACATCCTGCAGGTCGCGGCCTCCCCCGTGGCCGCTTTTGGCATCGCCCTGGCCGTGGGCGCCTTCAACGTCGTCTATGTGCTGCTCGGCTACGGCCTCATCAACTGGGTGGCCCGCATGTTCGGCGGGCGCGGCGCCCTGCTGGACCTCTACCACGCCCTGGTCCCCGTGGCAATCGTGCTCTCCCTGGCCTACTACGTGATCTACGCCCTCAACTTCCTGGTCCTGGACGTTACCTCGCCCTGGCAGGGCCTCGTCGCCCTGCTCTCCCTGGGCCTGGGCATCGGCGGCCTCTACTGGACCGTCCGCCAGATCGGGCGCGTGCACGACCTGGACGCCGGCACCGGCTGCGCCACCCTCTTCCTGGGCGGCCTGCTCATGGTGGTCGTGCTCTGCGTCTGCGGCCTCCTGGTCAATTTCGCCCTGGGCGCGGCCCTCTTTCCCTTTTTTACCGCCTCAGGTCCTTGACAGCGGGTAGCCCGCCGCAGACGCGGTATACTCTGCGGCGCAACCGTCCCGCTCACCACGCACCGGAGGTAGTCGCCCATGACCTATGTCGCCATCGAAGGCGTGATCGGCGTCGGCAAGACCACGCTGGCCCGCCTCCTCCAGCCGGAGCTGGGCGCGCAGTTGGTGCTGGAGGTCTTTGAGGAGAACCCCTTCCTCAGCAAGTTCTACCAGGACCGCGCCCGCTACGCCTTCCAGACCCAGATTTTCTTCCTCCTCAGCCGCTACCACCAGCAGCGCTCCCTGCGCATGGCCATCCGCCCCCTCATCAGCGATTACATCTTCGCCAAGGACGGCATCTTCGCCCGCCTCAACCTGGCCGGGGACGAGCTGGCCATGTACGGGCGCGTGCACGACGCCCTGGCCGAGCAGATCGAGAACCCCGACCTGGTGGTCTTCCTCCGCGCCGATACCGACGTGCTGATGCGCCGCATCGCCATGCGCGACCGCCCCTACGAGCGCAACATGGACCCCGACTACATCGACGGCCTCCGCCGCGCCTACGAGGCCTTCTTCGCCACCTACCAGGCCGCCCCCGTCCTGGCCCTGGATACCAACGCCCTGGACTTCGTCAACAACGACCAGGACCGCGCCGAGGTGCTCGCCCGCATCCTGGGGGCGCTGGGCCGCGCCCCGCACCAGGAGGCCCTGCCCGGCTTCGAGGGCGTCGCGGCGGGCGCCCCGCCGCCGCAGCCCACCCCCACCGTCCCCCCGCCCCCAGACCTGACCGATGGCGCGCGCCGCCTGCGGGACCTCCAGCGCTTCCACGAATGGCTGGACGCCACCACCGGCTTCGACCCCGACCCCTTCTTCAACTTCATCCGCTTGCAGGAGGAGATGGGGGAGCTGGCCCGCCTGCTCCGCCAGAAGTGGGCGGCCAGCCGGGACCAGACCACCCCCCCCACGCTGGAGGCCTTCGGCGCGGAGATGGCCGACGTGCTGGCCTACCTGCTCAAGCTCGCCAACTACCTGGGCGTGGACCTGGAGGCCGCCTACCTGGAGCAGGTCCGCCTCAACCACAACCGCCGCCGGCCCTAGCGGCCCCGCCCCGCGCCGTCAGCCCCCCACCACCTCCTGGAACTGGCGCAGGGCCTCCAGCCGCGCCTCCAGCGTGCTCAGGCCCACCCCCATTGTGTTCAGGCAGATGTGCGTGGCCCCCAGCCTGCGCCAGCCCTCGGCGTAGGCTCCCCATGCAGAGCGCGGCATCTGCTGCATGTTGATCCGCACGTCAATCCCAAAGTCCTGCGCGTCCCGGCCCGCCGCCTCCAGGTAGTCCCGCAGCCGCTCTACCAGCGGCTCGCCCTCCTCCGGTGGCAGCGGCCTGGGCATCCACCCGTCGCCCAACCGCGCCGTGCGCCGCAGCACCGCCTCCGCCATCCCCCCGAACCAGATCGGAATCGGGCGCTGCACCGGCAGCGGGTTGATCCCGGCGTCGTCGATGGTGTGGTACTGCCCCACGAACGTCACCAGCGGCTTGGTCCACAGCTCCCGCAGCACCAGCACCTGCTCCTCGATCCGCCGCCCCCGGTTGGCGAAGGCGTAGCCCAACGCCTCGAACTCCACCCGGTTCCAGCCGATGCCCACCCCCAGCCGCAGCCGACCCCCGCTCAGTACGTCCAGCGTGGCCGCCTGCTTGGCCACCACCGTCGTCTGCCGCTGCGGCAGCACCAGCACGCTGGTGGCAAACTCCAGCCGCTCCGTCAGCCCCGCCAGGTAGCCGAACAGCACGAACGGCTCGTGGAAGGCGTCCCGGTAGGTGTAAGCCCCCTGCCAGCCGCCGGGCCGCTCCGGGTTGGCCCCCAGCACGTGCTCGTAGGCCAGCAGGTAATCAAACCCCAGCCCCTCCACCCCCTGGGCGAAGTCCCGGATGTGGGCCGGGTCGTTGCCGATCTCGGTTTGCGGGAACACCGCCCCAAGTTTCATGCCCGCTCCTCAGCCTGCCTTCGTGCGCAGATCCGCCGCGCCACCTCTGCCGCTGTGCGCATGGCCTGCCCCCTTTGGTCGCAGCGGCCCCACGGCTCCATTATAGCCCCAAAACGCCCGCCCACTCACCGCGAGATCAGCGCGATGCTCCCCAGCACGCAGGCGCTCCCCGCCGCGCTCAGCGGCGTCAGGGCTTCCTGGAACAGCAGCAGCCCGATGAACACCCCGCTCACCGGCTCCAGCAGCGCCACCACGCTCACGACCTGCGCCGTCGTCCGCTGCAACCCCAGGAAGTACAGCAGGTAGGAGACCCCGATGGTCAGCACCCCCAGCGGGACCAGGTACGGCAGGTTCGCCACCACCGGCCCAACCTCCACCCGCAGGGCGGCGGGCAGCAGCAGCGCCGTCGCCACCCCCGCCCCCCATCCGATCTGCGTGATGCTGCTCACCCGCCCCCGCAGGTGTCGCCCGATGAGCAGCGTCAGCGAGTAGCAGAAGCCAGCCCCCAGCCCGGCGGCGATGCCCCCCAGCGACCCGTCCCCCAGCCTCAGCTCCCCCGGATTGGTGATCAGGATGATGCCCCCCAGCGCCAGCGCCAGGCTCGGCCATGTGTATCGCGGGCGCGGCTCCCCCAGCAGCCAGGGGGCCAGCAGCGCCACGTAGATCGGCGCGGAGTTCACCAGCAGCGCCGCGTTGGCCGCCGTGGTGTGCTGGATCGCGTAGGTGTACAGCGTGGCCGCCACGCCCATCGCCGCCCCCAGCCCCGCCAGCAGCGGCAGCTCGCCCCGGTAGCGTCCCACGTGCAGCGCCTCCCGCTGGCGCGCCAGCAGCAGGCAGATGAACAGGAACCCGAACAGCAGGCGGAAGAACGTGATGCTCAGCGTATCCAGCCCCTGGATCACCCGCGTGAAGATCAGCACCGTGCTGAAGCATACCGCCCCCAGTGCCACCCGACCCC
>FWPU01010914.1_pt1 | contig 13097 bp, 15 predicted proteins | sample 2228361 | NCBI WGS metagenome assembly FWPU01 (sample SAMEA103939777, study PRJEB20133) | metagenome | reverse complement strand
CCCACAGTTTTCAATTCATTCTATCCATTCTTTCTTCAAGGGAGGAAGACTTCAATGGCAACTGATGTTCAAAAACCAGCAGTTCTGGGTTACCTGCCACAGGACACCCCGCCGGTTGGGCGCATGATCCTGCTGGGCTTCCAGCACGTGATCACCATGTTCCCGGCCACGGTGCTGTGCGCGCTGCTGATGGGCTTCCCGGTCAGCACTGTGTTGACAGTAACCGGTTTTGGTACGGTGGTTGCGCTGATTGCCTCCAAACTGGCCATCGGCAATTACATCCCGCTGTACTACGGTTCATCGTTCAGCTATATTGCGGCGGTAACAGCCATTACCAAACCGACCTTCGGCGTACCGGCAGATCCGGCACTGCTGTCCATCGTTCAGACCGGTTTCATCGCTACCGGTACCATCAACATCATCGTCGGTTTGATCATCCGCCTTTCCGGTGGTAAGGAAGCCCTCGATAAAGTCCTGCCGCCTGTGGTAACCGGTTCTGTGGCCTGCACCATCGGTATCGGCCTCGGTAAGGCTGCTCTGGATATGTCCTCCGGTGTTGCCGGTGGCATTCTGACCGGCGATATGACCTGGTGGACGGTTTCCCTGATCACGCTGCTTTCGGCCTTCATTTTCTCGGTCTATCTGCAGGGGAAGGGCTTCATTGGCATGCTGCCGATTTTGCTGGCGGCGATTGTCGGCTACATTGTGGCCATCCCGTTCGGTCTGGTCAACTTCTCGCTGCTTGGTCAATCGGCGCTGTTCCGCGCCCCGCAGTTCACTTTCCCCAATTTCGCCAGTGACCTGACTCTGACGGTCATCTTCGGTGTGGGCGTAATGGCGATTGCCACCATTCCCGAATCCACTGCGCACCTGTACCAGATCAGCCTGTATGTGGACCATCTGGCTGAAGAGCAGGGCCGCGAGAAATTGCGCCTGAACCGCTACATCGGTATCAACCTGATGATTGACGGTTTGAACGACCTTGTCAACGGTATCTTCGGCTCGACCGCTGGAACCAACTACGGGGAAAACAACTCGCTGATGGTGATTACCCGCAACTACTCCGGTCCGGTGCTGATTACGGCAGGTTTGATCTCGATACTGCTGGGCTTCATCGGCCCGCTGGCGGATCTGGTTTCGACCATTCCGACCGCGGTCTCCGGTGGTTTGTCCATCTACCTGTTCGGCGTCATTGGCATGCAGGGTATTGCGCTGATGCTGGCGGAGAAGGTCAACCTGTTTGATCCCAAGCAGCTGGCCATTGGCGCGACCATCCTGATCATCGGTATTGGCGGTAACATCGGCTACGAAGGTGGCTTCCTGCCGATTCCGATCCTCAAGGGTCTGTTCCCCTTCGGTTGGCCTTCTATTGCGACCGGCGCGGTGGTCGGTATCATTTTGAACCTGATCACCAACGTCTGGAAACCGCCGGTGGAACGGCTTAATCCCAACGCCTGATCTGGAGCGCTGACGGGAAAAAACGGGCTGAACAAGTTAATTCTCCGTTCAGCCCAACCGCATGGCTCCCGATGTCATCACCCGGACATCGGGAGCCTTTTTTGGAATATAATACGGAGACGATGATATACGAACCCGGGAAGATTCTTGTAACCGGCGCCAGCGGTAAAACCGGCATAGCGGTGTGTAAAGCGCTGATTGCAAAAGGGGCGAGGATTCGGGCATGGGTGCGTCAGGAGGCTTATACCTCACCCCTTGTCGTGATGGGAATAGATGACTTCATCATCGGCGATCTGTTGGATGATTCGCTGGCAGAGCAGGCATTGCGAGGAATGGCGGCGGTCTATCACATTCCACCAAATATGAATCCAAACGAGTTGCGCATAGCCGAAAATTTGATCCGGGCTGCCCAATCTCAGGGGGTTTTGCGGTTTGTCTATCATTCTGTACTGCACCCGCAGATCGAAGAAATGCCCCATCACTGGAAGAAAATGCGGGTTGAAGAGCGTTTGTTCACCAGTGGACTGGCTTACACCATTCTCCAACCGGCTGTCTACATGCAGAATTTGTTGGGCTACTGGCAGTCCATTCAGCGGGATGGGGTTTATGGCATTCCCTATTCGATTGATGCATTGCTCAGTCAGGTGCATTTAGGAGATATCGCTGAAGTAGTAGCAAAGGTGCTGCTGGAAGAATCCCATTCCTATGCCATTTACGAACTATGCGGGCCGGAAGCCCTTTCGGCCCGAGAAACGGCTCACAGGCTTTCTCAGTATCTTGGGAAACCTGTTGAAGCGGTGGAGATTGACCGTGAGGTATGGCAGCGTAACATGCTGGCGGGGGGAATGCCGGAATATGCGGTCGAGACGCTGTTAAAAATGTTTCTTTATTACGAAAAATACGGTATGCGCGGCAATCCAAACGTGCTGAGGATGCTTTTGGGGAGGAATCCCACCACGTTTGACGAATTTCTGGCTGCGGAAATTCATAAATTCGATCAGGAGTGAATCATGGATAAGAACAAGAGCCAGCATTACAACTTTTGCCACGAAGCCCTGCCGACTCTGTTTCACTCTCAAACCAAGGGATTTATGGAATATCTGGAACGGGATGGGTTGAAGTTCCTCAAGTTCTGGTGGGATCATGTGGGGGAACGCCTGGATGATTCGAAATGTTCCTCATTTGCCGGCGCTCAGTATGAGTTCCGCGAGGTAGCGGAGAAAAGGTCGCGGGTGGTACTGGTGCGTCTGCCTACCCCTACTGCCAATTACGAGTTTTACATGATGGCACTGGTGCAGACTCCCGAAAAACGCCTGCCAATGGTACGCCTTCCCAATACCCGCGTATTTGCTCTGGAAAAAGTGCCCACCGAGATGAGCGAAAGCGGGACAATGTTCGTGGAAATTACGCCCCGCTGCAGAATGTTACGTATTAAGGAAGGGCCAAAACCTTCCCTGCAGACCTTTTACAATACTGTTCTCAAATATGTCTGGAAGAAGGACTTTGGAGGATTGGAATGAAATTCGATTTTGGACTGGCGATCACGGCAGTGGCCATGCTGTTCTTTTACCTGCGTCTGGCAATGCTGCGCGGTCGAAAACGCCGTTTGGAGCGTGAGCAAGCCCTCAAAGCCAAAAAGGCTGGTAAGGGAGCGAAAGTCGCTCTGCCAGACCCGAACAAGCCAAGATACGAAATTCGCAGCTGGATTCTGGTTGGGATTGCCGTGGCTTTGATGCTGGTGGGATTGGCTGCACGTCAGGCGACTTCGTTTCCACAAGTGATGCAGGAATACTGGTGGGTGGGGACTTCCCTGGGAGCTGTATTGTTCTCGTTCTGCTTTAAGTGATGATGAACACTACTCGATCCAATACGATTAAGATTACGATTGAATTTACCAATCTGGCAAAAAATATCGCCGGAGTCCCGGCGGTCGAAGTGGAATTTCCGTGCGGAATAACTTACGGACAAATCGTCGAATGGCTGGCCGAGCAATACCCCGACATGATCGGGATCATCATTCAGGATGATAAGAAGTCTTTATTGAATTCCAACCTTTTTATCATCAATGGAGAGATGGCTCAGCCAGCCTTTCAGATGGATGATTCGCCACAGGACGGTGACCGTTTAACGCTGGTAGCCGTGGCTACGGGTGGATAAATTAAGATTATGGCTTCCCGCCGATTCCAAAAATTTTACCGCAGGAAAAATGACAGGATGATCAGGACGGCGAAAAACGATCCGGCCAGTATTCCAATTCGTTTCAAATCCTTGATGATGGGTGTGTAATCCGGGTTAAATTCGCTGCTGCTGGAAGCATAACGACCGGTTGGGGCAGCCGTTGCCTTAGCGTGGCTTTCCCGTACCACCGATTCACTGGATGAAACACGGCGTTTCTGTTTCTTGCTCATTCAAAACTCCTCATTAAAAGTGTCATCTTTGCTCTACAAAATTAGCAGTTACCACAATGCGATGGGTGTTTACCATATAGGGGTAACAAGAAATCAGGGTGACCACTGCTTCGCGGGTGGGAGCAAGCACTTCCACACGGGTAGGCTCAACGACCTGTGATTGCTGAACCACGTAGACAAAGGCGCGCTGGCTGGTGTATAGGATGATTTCGTCGCCTTTTTTGAGTTTGTCCAAATCCCGGAAGATTTCACCGAAGACATCGTTGTGGGCTGAAAGGACCAGATTGCCCTTCTGGCCCGGATTGGGAGAGCCGATCATTGTGCCGACCCCTTTCTTGAGTTGTTCCCAGCCGTCACCCTGAACGACAGGTGCATCCACGCCAATGGCGGGGATCTGAATGCGGACGGCTTGTTCCGGGCTGGGGGTAGGGATGGGCAAACTGGCAAAGGTCTGCACCAGCGGGCGCAGATGTTCGGGTATTTCGGCATCGTTTGGACGCACCCCGCCCGGTGAGTTAGGTGGGGTATGACCAGAGGGCAGCACCACTGCCTGAATGAGGGGGGTGGGGGTCAGGGTGGGCTGTTGCAGGGCGGCAGCCACTTCCTCGTTGAGACTGCGAATCAAATTCATTCCGTTTAGCAGGACAAATGCCAACCCAAGTACGGCGGCAATTTCTACGAATAACAGCAATCGGTCCAACCAACGGCTCGGTTTACGCCGAGGAATGACCTGTTCATAAGCGGTATCCAACTCCGCAAGCGGCTGGGCGGACTGGAATGCAGAAGCATTTGGCTGAGGTTCGATCCTGACAACCCGGCCAGTGCGGCGAAAGCGCTCCAGCCGTTGCTCACGCTCGGCCCGGCGCTTTTCTACCAGTATTTGCCTCAACTCTTCGACAGTCAGTTCCTCAATCGAGCGTCTGCGGCGCAAGGGACTCGCTTCCTTTCCCGTTCAATCTTCAAAAATTATAACCGATTTTGAGGATGCCGCGAATTTCAAAAAAGGCACGGATTATGGTAAGATAACCCATATTCGCTATATGGGAACGGGTGGAATGTCGGTGTTTCGAAAAAGTGTCCTCTTCGTCGTTTTAGTGGGATTGTGGATCACGCAATCTGTGCAGGCTCAGGTCAATACCCCCATAGAAAAACTGGTGATTCAAATTCTGCCGGAGTTTGACCGGCCGGATGTGCTGGTGATTTACCGGCTCAGTCTGGCTGCCAGTGTCAGCCTGCCGGCTCAAATCAGTTTGCGTATACCCCGCGCAGCCGGCGCGCCGTATAATGTCGCTTGGGAGGACGTGGATGGTCTCCTGTATAACCTGACCTATACCACCGAAGTACGCGGGGATTGGCTGCAAATCACCTTCACCACCCCTTCTGCGAATTTACAGGTGGAGTATTACGATCCCCGTTTGGAACGCGAAGGCACGCTGAGAAAGTTTACCTATGAATGGAATGGCGATTTCAACGTTGAGGATCTGGTTGTTTCGGTTCAGCAGCCGTCCAACGCCGAAAAAATGCAGGCTTACCCCGGTTTCGATGCCGGGCAGCGTCTAAGTGATGGTTTTGTCTATTTTACTAACCCGGTTGGAAAAGTGGAAGCCGGCACTACTTTCAAGGTCAATTTCCGCTACGAAAAAGCGGACGATTCGCTTTCGGTGGGAATGTTACCGGTGCAGCCTGCCCAGCCGTTGGACGAAACCACTCCCGGTCGAACTTCGGCCTCAGCGCTACTGCCGGTTTTTCTTCTGGTCATCGGCGGGGTTTTACTGGTCGTGCTGGTTTCGTGGTTTTTGATTCGGCGTGACCGGGAAACCAGTCCGTCCACCCGCCGTTACCGCCACAAACGTTCTACACCTGCAAATGTGCCAGAGAAACGCGGCAGTGTGGTGTATTGCCATCAGTGCGGACGGCGGGCTGAAGCCGGCGATTTGTTCTGTCGCACCTGTGGGGTGCGTTTACGCAGGGATTAATCCTTGCCGCTTTTGGAAGGCGGGCATATAATCATCAAGGAGGGATATGAGCGATTCCCAAATCAAATTATCGGTGTGGAGTATAACTGGTGCAATCCTCACTGCCTGAACCACAGGAAAAAACAACGCCGGAAACTAGTGAAAAAAAGACCTCCTCCTGGTTGAAGTCGGTTGGAGAGATCTTTCAAACGCTGCTCCTGGCTTTTGTGTTGTATTTTGCCATTGATGCCGTTGTGGCGCGTGTGCGGGTTGAAAACATCAGCATGCAGCCGACCCTCAAACCGGGTGAATTTGTGCTGGTGCATAAACTGGCATACCGCTTTGGTGAAATCCAACGCGGTGATATTGTTGTCTTTCATTACAGCCCTCAGGAGGATTACATCAAGCGGGTGATTGGTTTGCCCGGTGATACCGTAGAAATTGCCGATGGGCTGGTTAAAGTCAATGGGTTTCCTCTTAATGAACCCTACATCAATGCCCCGCCGATGTATACCGGGACATGGCAGGTGCCGGAAGGTAAGGTTTTTGTGCTGGGTGATAACCGCAATCAATCCTCCGACTCGCATACCTGGGGATTTGTCCCGATTGAAAATATCGTGGGCAAAGCATTCGTGGTATACTGGCCTTTGGAAGAGATGAAGGTATTGACGACCCAAATCACGGTGATTGCGAAGAATCAGCCATGAAGTTCGATCGGAAGAGAATGCTCCCCTCTGAATTTTTTATCCCCTGCAGCGAATGTCAGGCAGGACAAATGCACCGCACGCGGGTAGTCTATTACACGTGGCTAGGGGAAGACCTGATCACTGTACCGGACTTCCCAGCGTGGGTGTGTGATGTATGCGGCCGGCGAGAGTATGACCTTAATGCACTCAATCAACTATCGCTGATTCTTAGCCCGAATGCTGGCAAGGCAACCATGCACCGGCGGCGGATCAGCCCCAAAACCACACCGCGCCCGAAAAGCCGGCGCGCAAGCCACGCGGAATAAAAATGCGAATCAAAAAAGGGCTGGCTTCATGAAGCCAGCCCTTTTTGAACGTCAGGATAAAACTAGGGGGTTGTCTTGATCGTACCGGCGATGATGTCGGCTTTGACCTGTTCGAGTTCAGTCTTCAATTCATCGGAAATGCGACCGGGCAGGAATTCAGGGATGCCCACACCGTCATTTTCCAGTGTGCCAACATATACACCACCCTGGAAGGTGCCATCCAAAACGGCTTTGGTGGCAGCAAAGACGGCTTTATCCATCTTCTTCAAAACTGAGGTGAAGATTACATCGGTGAACTGCGAGGCGCTGACAGTCCAGTCGGTATCCACACCGATGATCCAGGCGTTGCCGCGTTCCTGCACGGCAGCAGCGGTACCCAAACCTACCGGGCCGGCTACCGGCATGATGATGTCGGCGCCTTCGTCCATCAGGGTTTGACCCAGCTGGCGGCCGTCATCGGTGCTTTCGAAGTTACCGGTGAAGAGGCCAGTCTGATTGGCAACGTCCCAACCGAGGACTTCCACATTGGTGCCGTGTTTTTCGTTGTAGTATTGGACACCGAGAGCGAAACCATCCATGAAGACGGTCACCGGCGGGATCTGGATACCGCCAAAGGTGCCCACTTTACCGGTCTTGGTAGCGCCAGCGGCTGCATAACCTGCCAGGAACGCAGCCTGATCGGTTGCGAAGGTTAAGCCAAGCACGTTGGGGATGGTTGGATCGTAGGCGAAGTCCACAATGGCGAATTTCTGATCGGGATTGGCTTCGGCAGCGGCTTTGGTGGCATCACCCAGCAGGAAGCCGACCGTGACGATCAAATCGCAGCCATCTTCGATGAAAGCGTTGATGTTCTTTTCGTAGTCGGTCTGTTGCTGAGATTCCAGGTATTTCCCTTCGACGCCCAATTCCTTCATGGCGTCTTCAACACCCTTCCATGCAGTGGCATTGAAGGATTTGTCATCAATACCACCGGTATCGGTGACCTGGCAGACCTTGATCTTTGGGGCAACCGGTTCCTCAGCGGTGGGTGTTGCTGCTTGCTGGCAGGCGGAAAGCGCCATGCTGGCAATGATCAACACTGCTACAACAAGGTAGATCTTTTTGAACATGTGTTTTTCTCCTCCAAAAAATTAGGATTGGAATTTGGGGACGACTCAGTTGCGGTTGGTGGGTTGTGGAAAACCCCCGCAACTTGTTTCAAGTATACAACGCTTTGGAAAAGCTGACAAGTTGACACTTAGCACCACTTTTTTGCTATAAAGTCCGGGTTTTGGCTTCACCGCGCCGGACACCCAGCATCATGATCATTGCCAGCAGCATGAAGATAGGGCCGAACAGCATGACCAATGCATAATTTGAACCGCTCACCTGGATGATGATGCCGTTGAGGTTTGGACCGAGGATGGCTGCCAGGGTTGAAAACAGGTAATAAAGCCCGGTATAGGTACCGATATGCAGGTCATCGGTCATGTCCACCACCATGGGCAGCGAGTTGATGTTAATCAATGCCCAGGAAATTCCCGCCAGCATCAGGATGGTGCCAACAACCGGGACATTACCCAGTACGGGCAGCCGGGCAAGTGAGATGGTGAGGGTTTCCGCCGGAACAAGGAACATTGCCAGCATGCACGAGGCCAGTAACACAATGCCGGTCATGATCGTGCGCCGCCTGCCAATTTTTCCGCCTATCAGACCGGCTGGGAGTGCCATGATGACGAAGAAAAGCGAAAGTTGACCCAAAAGCCGCGCACCGTCCGATTCGGATAAGCCGAGGTGATTGACCGAGTAGAGCGTGAAAAAGGCTTCGATGGCGTTGTAAGCCACAAACCAGAAGAAGATGGCCAGCAGGATACGCAGTGGTGATTTTTCTTCTTCGCGGATAACCTTTTGCAGGCTGACCAGCAAGTTGGGTTCGCTTTTATCGGTGACTTCGTACTCTTTCGGCTCTCGAATGAAAATGAACACCATCAGAGTCGCCAGAATGACCAGTGCTGAACCCAGCCAGAACGGATAGGCCGGATTCATCTCGTACAGCGTTGCCCCAAATAAAAAGGCAATGATTGCTCCAACTCCGCCCATGAAATTGATGATGCCGTTGGCCTGCGAGCGGTACTGAGAAGGAGTGATGTCCGGCATGAGCGCTACCACCGGTGTACGCCAAAGCGCCATACTGAGCAGTAAGGTGCTGGTACAGGCGACAAACAATGGCAGAAGAGTTTGCAATGGGATTAAACCGAATGCCACTGCGCCAATCGGCGCGCCAACCAGGATAAAAGGCATACGCCTGCCAATGGGGGTACGCAACCGGTCTGACCATGCCCCAATCGGCGGCTGAATCAACAGGGCGGCGATATTATCCAGCGTCATGAAGAAACCGATCAATGCTGGTGCCAGATTGAAACGGTTGGCCAGAAAAATGGGGACATAAGCGTTATAGACACTCCAAATTACGCTGACGCCGAAAAAACCAAATCCCAGCAGAAAGGTCTTACCAAAACTAAAACGGGGAGTCATCAAAGCACCTCTTGTATGGAAAGATTGGGTTACACCTCAGCCAGAGGGGGATTGGTCGGGATTTTCGTTCTCAATGGATGCCAGGAAACGGCGGTCGGCATCCGAAAGCTCAGTCTTTTCCAACAGATCAGGACGGCGTTTCCAGGTGCGCAACAGGGCTTGTTGGCGGCGCCAGCGGGCGATTTCGGCGTGGTTGCCAGAAAGTAAAACCTCCGGCACGCGCCAGCCGCGGAATTCGGCCGGGCGGGTATAGTGGGGGTATTCCAGCAGACCGCTGGCAAAGGAATCATCCTGTGCGCCATCCGGATCACCGAGCGCGCCGGGAATCAGACGGGTGATCGAGTCGATCAAAATCAATGCGGGCAGTTCACCGCCCGTCAACACGTAATCACCGATGGAAATTTCATCGGTAACCAGATGCTCGCGGACGCGTTCGTCAACCCCCTCGTAGCGGCCGCAAAGCAGGGCAAGCCGAGGGTGGCTGGCCAGTTCGACAGCCACTTGCTGAGTGTAGGTTCTGCCTTGAGGGGTCAGCAAAATTACCGGACAGGCAGGCGGGCTGCCCAACACGCTTTCGACGGCGGTAAAAATCGGTTCCGGTTTCATCACCATTCCACCGCCGCCGCCAAAAGGTGCATCATCGGTGATGTGGTGTTTGTCGGTGGTAAAAGCACGGATATCATGAAGGTGAACTTCCAGCAAGCCCTTTTCAATCGCTCGATGGAGGATGCTGATTTCGAGATAAGGACGGATGACCGAGGGGAACAAACTGAATACATCGAAGCGCATGTATTCATTTTAGCCGGGGGTGAGAAAGCAGGCAAGCCAAAACCGGAAAGATTAACCCAGCCTTATAGTTTGAAATCCACCGCTTGACGTTTCTTAAAAACTGATGGTAATATCCCTGATATGTATTTACGAGGTAGTAAGTTAAGGATGAACCGTCGTCGGCGGACTTCCAACCCGCTGACTGTGATCATTTTACTGTTATTGATTGGCGGAGGGATTTATATCAACCAGGTTGTGGTACCACAAACCCCTCCTCTGTTTGTGCCAACGCCGACCCCTACCCGCTCGCCGGAGTCCTATCTGGCTGAAGCGGAACAGTACATGCGGGAGGGTAAATTCAAACAGGCTATTCAGGTTTATCAGACGGCTTTACTGGTCAATCCGGATAACCCGGCTATTTATCTGGCCATTGCCCGCTTACAGGTCTACACCAATCAATACCAGGCCGCGGTAGATAATGCCGGTAATGCGCTGGTGATCAATCCGAACAATGCGGCGGCACTGGCGTTGCGCGGGTATGCTCAGGGATTGAGCGGCAATTATCTGGATGCCGAAGCATCCATCAATCAAGCGATTGAACTTGATCCAAACAACCCCGTGCCCTATGCTTACCTTGCCGAGGTTCTGGCGTTGAAATCTCAATCCTCAGCCGGCGATCCGGATGCCCTTAACCGCGCCATTGAACTTTCTCGCAAGGCACAATCCATGGCGCCAAATGCACTGGAAACACACCGTGCGCGGGGGTTGGTACTGGAATTTACTACCAATTATGAAGAAGCAGTGGCGGAATTTGAGGCTGCTATTGCCCAAAACCCCTACATTGCCGATTTGTATATCTACCTTGGCAGGAACTACCGGGCGTTGGGCGATTACCCCAAAGCCATCCGCGCTTTTACAAGTGCCAGCACACTCAACCCGACCGATCCATTGCCATTAACCTATCTTTCCCGTACCTACTTTATCCAGGGCGAGTTTGCCAGTGCAATTCAGTACGCCGAGAAAGCCATTGAAAATAACCCTACCGATCCGTACCTATACGGGAATTTGGGGGTGATGCATTACCGACGAGGCGACTATCCCCGCGCTATTCAAGCCCTTCGTCTGGCGGTGCAAGGGGGCACCACAGAAGATGGAAAAGTGGTGGAGGGATTGCCGCTTTCCTACTGGCCGGTTTCCGAATATTATTACATTTACGGTTTGGCACTGGCTCGTCAGGCTCAATGTGGTGAAGCGCTGTTGATTGCCCGGGCGGTGATGGAAACGGTAGCCATTGAGCAGGTTTCGGTTGCCAATGCGCAGGAAATCATCAATATTTGCCAGCAAGTTGCCGAAGGAAACCCGCTGCCCACCCCCAGCCTAACACCTGAACCTTAGCGGTGGGATGGGATGGAGAAATGATTGACTTAAACGACAAGCGAAGAATATTTAGCAACCGAAATGGTCGCAGCAATCCCTATCGGATTGTGGCCCTGCTGGCGTTGTTGATGGCGGGCATATTTGTCATACGAGGCTACCAGAGCGGCCAGGTAGAAGCGTTATTCCTGCCCACTCCTACACCCACCCGCATTCCCCGTTCTTACGCCCTGGAAGGGGAAACTCAATTTGTGGCTGGGAACTTGCCAGCAGCCATTGCAGCCTATCAACGGGCTATGGAGCTAGACCCCACCAATGCACGGTTGATTGCCGAATTGGCCCGAATACAGACCTATTATTCCAGTCTATCCACCACCGATGCCATCCGCATAGAACGATTACAGGCCGCCCGAGAAAACATTGACAAAGCCACCGAACTGGCTCCGGAAGATTCTTTTGTGCTGGCCATTCGAGCCTTTGTTTACGACTGGAACTCGGTATATGCAGGGGAAGATGCACAACGTTATCTCAATGAAGCCGAGCAATCGGTCATCCGTGCGTTGCAGTTTGACAGTAACAATGCACTTGCCCACGCTTACTACGCGGAAATCTTGATTGATCAGCAAAAATATGTGCAGGCGGATGAAAGTATGCGGCAGGCCTTGGAACGCGGCCCGGATTTAATGGATGTGCATCGCGTCAGCGGCTATGTGCAGGAATCGCTGGGGGATTATCAGGCGGCCATTCAGGAATATCTCAAAGCCGCCGAAATCACTCCCAACTTTACCCCGCTTTACATTCGCATTGGAGCCAATTACCGCACGCTGGGTTTGAAGCGGTCGGAGGTGGTTGGCAGCGATCACCCCGAGGTAAGAGAATATTACGAACAGGCTCTCTCGTATTATGCCAAAGCCGTTGCCATTAACAAACAAATCGGTGTACAGGATCCCATTCCCTATCTGGCGATTGGTCGTACCTATTCTCAGATGGGGGAATTCTTTGCGGCATCATTGAATGTGCGGACAGCGTTGGGAATGCTGCCGGCAGACCCCGATATTTACGGTCAATTAGGCCTGGTTTACTTCCGCGCCCGAAATTACGAAAGCGCCATTCCAGCCTTGCAGTGCGCCGTTCGTGGCTGCGATGCGACCGTTTCCTGCGAAGTTCGCCAATGCAACCCGGATGTGGACCCCCCGATTGAAATTCAGGGATTGGAATTATCGCCGGCTTCGTTGATTTATTATTATACATACGGTTCGGTGCTGGCGGGTATGCACCGCCCCGGTCTGGATTACTGTGAGGAAGCCGTTAAGGTGCTGGCTGAGGTTCGCGCCCGCTATGGGAATGATCCGACCATTCGCGCGATTATTGATCCCAGTGAGCAAATTTGCGCTTCTTACGGTATTCAGGCGCCATAATCGGCTGAAAAATATCAGAATTTTGTAAGAGATTCTCTAAACCCCTTGACTTTCCTCCTAAAGGTGGGTATGATACGCACTGGTTTAGCACTCAGGGTAAGAGAGTGCTAAAACGTTGAGAATCCAATCGAATTTCAGTAGTGGGAGGTTTGTATGAGTGTCAATCTTAAACCGTTAGGCAGCCGTGTCG
>FWPU01010913.1_pt1 | contig 13098 bp, 12 predicted proteins | sample 2228361 | NCBI WGS metagenome assembly FWPU01 (sample SAMEA103939777, study PRJEB20133) | metagenome | reverse complement strand
AGTAGAGCGGACCGCCGTTCTCGTCTTTCAGCGGCTCGTGGGCGAACTGCCAGAGCAGATAGCCATCGACGCCGGCCTCCGCGGCGCGGCCTTGCCGCGCCGCGCCGTCGCCCTGCGGGGACCGGACGCGGGTGGCGGGGAGGTCGAGCGCGGCGGCGGTGAGGACGGGACCGTCGGCCAGGAGCGCGGCGCGCTCCAGGACGTTGGCCAGCTCGCGGACGTTGCCCGGCCAGGCATGGGCCCGCAGGGCGGCGCGCGCGTCCGGGGTCAGGCTGCGCGGCGTCAGGCCGTAGTCCTCGCAGGCGCGGGCCAGGAAGTGCTCGGCGAGCAGCACGATGTCGTCCCCTCGCTCGCGCAGCGGGGGCAGCGTGAGCGTCACCACGGCCAGCCGGTGGTAGAGGTCGGGCCGGAAGCGGCCCTGCTTCACGGCGGCCGGCAGCTCCTCGCTGGTCGCCGCGATCACGGCGACGTCCGGGGGCTCGGCGCGCGTGGCGCCGGGCCGCCGGACCTGCCGCTCCTCGATGACCTTCAGGAGCTTGGACTGGAGCGCGAGCGGCAGGAGGCCGATCTCGTCCAGGAAGATCGTGCCCCCGCCGGCGGTCTGGAACAGCCCGGCCTTGGCCTGCCGGGCGTCGGTGAAGGCGCCGCGCTCGAACCCGAACAGCTCGGACTCGAGCAGGGTCTCCGGGATGGCGGCGCAGTTGACGTCCACGAACGGCCCGCCGGAGCGGCCGCTGGCGCCGTGGATGGCGGCGGCCAGCAGCCCCTTGCCGGTGCCCGTCTCGCCCAGGATCAGGATGGGCGGCAGCCGCCGGGCGGGCGCGCCCCCGGGCCGCAGCAGCCGGCCGACCTGGTCCCGGACGGCGGCGATCGCCGGGCTCTGCCCCAGCAGCTGCGTCAGGGGGGCCATGCCGTCAGATGCTACTCCCCCGCGGGGCGCCGGGGAAACCGTCGCGCGCGGCCGGCGCGACCAGAGCCGCGTCGTTGACACGCCCGGCGGCGTGCGCTATCCATAGGCGGTCATCGTGAAGCCGCCCGCTCCCATCGTTCTCCGCTCGCCGCTGTCCTCCGCATGACCGTCGGCATCGCCCTGGACGGGATGGTCTCCATGGCGGAGATGCTGGCGCTCGTCCGCCGGGCCGAGGAGCGAGGCGTGGCCAGCGTCTGGATGGCCGAGCACCTGGGGTACCGGGACGCCGTCTCGGCGAGCATGGCCTTCCTGGCTGCCTCCTCGCGCATCACCGTCGTCCCGACCGCCGTCAGCGTCTACTCGCGCCATCCGATGATCGCGGCCATGACGGCGGCGACGCTGGAGGAGACGGCGCCCGGGCGCACCATCGTCAGCCTGGCTTCCGGCAATCCCCGGGCGCTGGGCGAGATCGGGCTGACCGCCGACCGGCCGGTCGTGGTCACCAGGGAGTACGTCGAGGTCCTGCGAGCCCTCTGGTCCGGCCAGCCGGTCACGCGGAAGGGCGAGGTGTTCCAGCTGCAGGAGGCCCGGCTGCACCTGCCGCCGGCGCGGCCCATCCCGCTGTATCTGGCCGCCATGGGGCCGCGCATGCTCGAGCTGGCCGGGGAGGTGGCCGACGGCGTCGTGCTGTCGGCGGGCCTCTCGGCGCCGTACATCCGTCACTCGCTGGCGCGGGTGGCGGCCGGCGCCCGGCGGGCCGGCCGCGCGCCGGGGGCCGTGACCGCCGTCGGCTTCGTCCTGGCGGCGGTCGCCGCCGACCCGGTCGCGGCACGGCGCGCGGCCGGGAAGATGCTCGCCTACCTGTTCCGCAACCGGTTCATCGCCGAGAACCTCGAGATGTCGGGCGTCCAGGTGGACCGCGCCGCGGTGGCCGATGCCGCTGCCCGGGGCGACTGGGACACCGCGCTCCGGCTGATGCCCGACGACGTCGTCGCCGCGCATGCCGTCGCCGGCACCATCGAGGACTGTCGCGCCCGGCTGCCCGACTTCCAGGCGGCCGGCCTGGACGTGGTGGTGCTGCTGGCCGTCGGGGACACCGAGGCCCGCCAGCGGGCGGTCGATCTCGCCGCGCGATGGTGACGATCAAGGCCGTCGAGACCGTGCACGTGGCGCTGCCGACCCGCCGCGTGCACAAGTGGACCGGGCTCACCGAGCCCATCGGCGGCTACGTGCTGGTGCGGCTCACCGGTGACGACGGCACCGCGGGCTGGGGGGAGGCGCCGGCGCTGAAGGACTGGGGCGGTGACTGGGGCCGGTACTTCGGTGAGACGCCCGGAACCACGGCGCTGGTCGTGCAGCGGTACCTCGCCCCGGCGGTGCTGGGCGTGGAGGCGGTCAACGCCGCGGAGCTCCACCGGCGCATGGACGAGGCCATCAAGGGGTATCCCTACGCCAAGGCGGCGGTGGAGATGGCGGCCTACGATCTGGCCGGGCGCGCCCTGGGGCTGCCGGTGTGGGCGCTGCTCGGCGGCCGGGTGCGCGATCGGGTGCCGGTCACGCACTCGATCGGCCTGCTGCCCGTCGAGGAGGCGGTTCCTGAATGCCGCCAGGTCGCGGCCGAAGGCATCCGGACGATCAAGATCAAGGTCGGCGTGGATCCGGCCCGGGATGTCGAGATGGTGCGCCGGATCCGCGAGGCGGTCGGGCCGGACGTGGACCTGTGCGTGGACGCGAATCAGGGCTACCGGACCCCCCGCGAGGCCATCCGGACCATCCAGGCCATGGAGCGCTACCGGCTGAAGTACGCCGAGCAGCCGGTGGAGGGGATCGCGCGCCTGGCCGAGGTCGCCCGCGCCATCGCCACGCCGGTGATGGCGGACGAGAGCGCCTGGACGGCCCACGACGTCCTGGAGATCATCGAGCGGGGCGCGGCGGACATCATCTCCATCTACACGACGAAGCCCGGCGGCTTGTACCGGGCCCTGGAAGTCGCGGCCGTGGCGCGGGCGGCGGGGCTGGCCTGCAACGTCAACGGCTCGGTCGAGACCGGGGTCGGGAACCTGGCCAACATCCACCTGGCGGCGGCGGCGCCGGCGGTGACGCTCTCCTGCGTCGTGCCCGTCTCGACCCCGGCCGAAGCCCTGCGGGGACAGCTGGCCGGGATCTACTACCGGGACGATCTCATCGTCCGGGCGTTCGACTTCGCGGACGGGGCCATCGCCGTCCCCGACGGCCCCGGCTTCGGCATCGACGTGGACGTCGGGAAGGTGGGCCGCTACACGGTGACGGCGGCGTGACGGCCATCCGGACGGTCGCCGTCCTGGGCGCCGGGCACGGCGGCGCGGCGGTCGCCGCCGATCTCACCCTGCAGGGCCGCGAGGTGCGGCTGCAGAGCCGCCGGGCCGAGCGCCTGGCGCCGCTGCGCGCGGGCATCACGCTGACCGGCGTGCGGAAAGGGACGGCGGCCCCGGCCCTGGTCACGACGGATCTCGGGGCCGCGGTCGAGGGCGCGGATCTCGTGGTGCTGGTCGTCCCGGCGGTCGCCCACGAGGACTACGCGCGGGCGCTGGCGCCGCTGCTCCGCCGGGACACGATCGTCATGCTGAACCCGGGCCACACCGGTGGCAGCCTGCACTTCGCGGCCGCGCTGCGGAAGGCCGGCGGCCGGCTGCCGGCGCTGTGCGAGACCGTCACGCTCACCTACATCTGCCGGATGGAGGGGCCGGCCACGGTGGCGGTCTACCGGGAGACCGGCCGGCTGCGGTTCGCGGCGCTGCCGGCCACGCGGACGGCCGAGCTGCACGAGCGTCTCCGGCCCTTGTGGCCGAACCTGCGGCCGGCCGCCAGCGTGCTCGAGACGGGGCTGATGAACATCAACGCCGTGATCCATCCACCGGGCATGCTGCTGAATGCCGGCTGGGTGGAGCAGACCGGCGGCAGCTTCCTCTTCTACCGGGAGGCCATCACCCCGGCGGTGGCCCGGGTGATCGAGGCGGTGGACGCCGAGCGTCTCGCGGTGGCCCGCGCGCTTGGCCTCGGGCTGCCGGCCTTCATCGACTATTTCTGCGAGGCCGGGCTGACGACGGAGGAGGCGCGCCGGAGCCGTTCCGTCTATCGCGCCATGCAGGAGAGCGGGCCGAACCGGACCATCAGGGCGCCGGCCTCGCTGGATCACCGCTACCTGAACGAGGACGTGGGCTTCGGCCTGGTGCCGATGCGCGAGCTGGGCGCGCTCGCGGGGGTGTCCACGCCCGCCATCGACAGTCTCATCACCCTGGCCTCCCTCGCGCAGGGGCGGGACTATCGCGCGGAGGGACTGACCCTGGACCGGATGGGCCTGGCCGGGGCGTCGGTGGACGCGCTGCGACGTCGGGTGACCGAGGGGCCCGGCGCGGGAGACTAGGACATGAGGACCGCCGTCATCGAGCTGCAGCGGGAGGCGATGGCCCGGGCCGGGCTGGACGCGCTCGTGGCCATCTCGCCCGAGAACTTCGCCTACACCACGGGCTTCGTCGTTCCCACGCAGCCGCTCATGCGCTGGCGCCACGCGGCGGCCGTCGTCACCCGGGGCGGCGGCACCGGGGTGCTGACCGTGGACATGGAGGCCACGACCGTGCGCAGCCGGCTGCCCGGCGTCGACATCCGGGTATGGGGAGAGTTCACGGACCGCCCCATGACCGTGCTGGCCGGGCTGCTCGAGGACCTGGGGGTGGGGCAGGGCACCATCGGCATCGAGATGGACTACCTGCCGGCCGGCGACCACGCGCACCTGACCGAGCTGCTGCCGCGGGCGCGCTTCCAGGCGGCCGAGAAGCTCTACGACCGCCTGCGCCAGCGCAAGACGCCCGAGGAGATCGAGCTGCTGGGCCGGCTGTCCCGGATCGCGGACGAGTCCATCGCCGAGGCCTTCGCCGCCGTGCGGGCCGGGATGACCGAGATGGATCTGGCCGGCGCGCTGACCCGAGGGGTCTACGCGCGGGGAGCCGAGCACTTCAAGCTCATGATCATCGCCACCGGCGAGCGGAGCGAGTATCCCAACGTCGGGCCGACGCACCGCGTGCTCCGGCGCGGCGACCTCTGCCGGGTCGAGATCTTCCCCGTCATCGGCGGTTACCACGCCGGGGTCTGCCGCACCGCCGTGGTGCAGGAGGCGCCGGCCCGGGCGGTCGAGATCTGGCGCAACCTGGTCGAGTGCAAGCGCATCGTGCTGAGCATGATCCGGCCGGGCGCCGGCACCCGGGCCATCTACGAGGCGTTCCTGAAGAAGTTCGGCGAGCTGGGCCTGGCCCCGATCTCGTTCGTGGGGCACGGGATCGGCCTGCACCTGCACGAGGAGCCGTACCTGGGCAAGTACGCCGACAGCCGCCTGGAGGCGGGCATGGTGCTCGGGATCGAGCCCCTCGTCTACGGCGCGGGGATGGGGTTCGGGCTCCAGCTCAAGGACATGGTGGCGGTGACCCCGGACGGCTGCCGTCTGCTCTCCGACGCCACCGATACCGACGAGCTGATCATCGTGCCCTGACACCCGCCGTGGCGAACGCCCCGCACATCTCGATCCAGGGCCTGGACGTCCGGTACCGGACGCGCGATGGCTGGGTGACGGCGCTGGACGGCCTGGATCTCGAGGTGCCTCCGCGCTCGTTCGTCAGCGTGGTGGGGCCCTCGGGCTGCGGCAAGACCACGCTCCTGAAGGTCGTGTCCGGGATCCTGCGGCCGTCGCGGGGCCGGGTCCTGCTCGACGGCGCCCCCATCGAGACCCTCCGGCTCGAGGGCCAGATCGGGTTCGTGTTCCAGCGCCCGCTCCTGCTGCCCTGGCGGACGGCGCTGGACAACGTCGTCCTGGCGTCCGAGATCGTGCAGAAGACGGTGCCCCGTTCCGAGCGGGTGGCCGAGGCCAGGCGGTGGCTCGCGATCACCGGGCTCGCGGGGTTCGAGGACCGGCTGCCCCACGAGCTGTCCGGCGGCATGCAGCAGCGGGTCGCGCTGTCCCGGGCGCTGGTGTTCCGCCCGCGCATCCTGCTGATGGACGAGCCCTTCGCCGCGCTGGACGAGATCACCCGCGAGGTCCTGCAGGGCGAGCTGCTCAAGATCTGGTCCCACGTCGAGAACACCATCCTGTTCATCACCCACTCGATCTCCGAGGCCGTGCTGCTCTCCGAGCGGGTGGTCGTTCTCAGCGCCCGGCCGGGCCGGGTGCTGGAGATCCTGGACATCCCGTTCCCCCGGCCTCGGACCGAGGCGCTGCGGGCCGAGCGCGAGTTCACCGAGCTGGTCGAGCACATCCGGGGCCAGCTGCGATGAGGGCGTCGGCGCGCCGGCTGGGCGGCATCCTCGGCCAGATCCTGGTCTTCGTCAGCTTCTTCGCGGCCTGGGAGCTGGCCGTCCACGTCTTCGGGTTCAAGGAGGTCATCCTCCCCACGCCGAGCGCCACGTTCGTCACCATGTGGGCGCAGCGGGCCTACCTGCTCGAGCACACCTGGCCCACGGTCATCGCCATCCTGGTCGGGTTCGGGGTGGCCGCCGCCAGCGGCTTCGTCATCGCGGTGGGCATCGCGTACTCCCGGTGGATCAACGAGATCACGTATCCCTTCCTGGTGACGGCCCAGGTGGTGCCGAAGATCGCGCTGGCGCCGCTGTTCCTCATCTGGTTCGGCGTCGGACTGCTGCCCAAGGTGGTCATCGCCGCCCTGATCGCCTTCTTCCCGATCGTGATCAACACCGCGAGGGGACTGAACTCCGTCGAGCCCGAGCTCGTGCAGTTCATGCGGTCCCTGGGCGCGTCGTGGTGGGAAATCTTCTTCAAGATCAGCCTGCCCTGGGCGCTCCCCTACATCTTCGCCGCCGCCAAGATCTCCATGACCCTGGCCGTGGTGGGAGCCGTCGTCGGCGAGTTCATCGCCTCCGACGTCGGACTCGGCTACGTGGTGAACTACGCCAACATCACGCTGGAGACCCGGGTCATGTTCGCGGGCCTGTTGCTGCTGAGCCTGGTCGGCACCGCGCTGTTCCTGCTGGTGGCGCTGGTCGAGCGGTACGTCCTGTCCTGGCAGCCGTCGGTCGAGGCGGCCACGCCGGAGACCATGTGAGGAGGATGTCATGCGGATGAAGGGTGTCCTGGTGGCGTTCCTGGCGGTGACGCTGGCGGCGATGGTGATGACCGGCGGGGCCCGGGCGGCGGACAGCGTGACCCTGCGTCTGGACTGGGTGATCGGCTCCGAGCATGCGCCGATCTACCTGGCCATCGAGAAGGGATTCTTCCGGGAGGAGGGGATCGACGTCCGGATCCTGGCCGGCGAGGGCTCCACGGTCACGGTCAAGCTGGTGGGCAACAAGTCGAACGACTTCGGCTACGCCACGGCCGACCAGGCTCTCATGGCCTACGCCAAGGGCCTGCCGGTGGTGGCCACGGCCGTGGTGCTGCAGAAGAGCCCGTCGGCCATCATCTTCCCCAGGGCCAAGCCGCTGACCCGGCTGGAGGACCTGTACGGCAGGCGGCTGGGGACCCAGATCAAGAGCGTGGTGGACAAGCAGTGGGACGCCGTCGCCCGCATCCAGAAGATCGACCGCAAGAAGATCAAGGAGATCCCGTCGGATCGGGCCATCGCCGCCTCCATCGCCAACGGCAACATCGACGCCGGCGTGGCCTTCTTCTTCAACGACGGACTGCAGCTGGAGGCCAAGGGCATGCCGATGAGCTGGATGCTCTTCTCCGACCTCGGGCTGCCGATGTACTCGACGTCCCTGCTGGTCCACGAGGACACGATCAAGGAGAAGCCGGATCTGGTGCGCCGCTTCACGAGGGCCTTCGTGAAGGGGTGGACGTACAGCAAGGCCCATCCCGACGAGGCCCTGAGCCTGTTCCTGAAGGCGAATCCCAACGCGGATCCGACCTACTCGAAGCTGAAGCTGCCGGCGGTGCTCTCGCTCACCGACACTCCCGACACCCGGCAGCACGGGATCGGGTACTCCACCCGGGCCGGCTGGGAGGGCATGCAGAAGGCCCTGCTCGACATGCAGCTGATGGACAGCCCGGTCGACGTGAGCAAGGTCTTCACCAACGAGTACCTGAAGTAGCCGGCGGCCGGGGCGGCACCGTTGGATCCGTGCCCGGCGCGTCGCCGGTGGTCGGCGCGCCGTGCTACGATCCCGTACCGCGGGCGCCCTCCGGAGAGGGCGCGGCGACGACGAGGGGGAACGCATGAGAGCGATGCTCGTGACGCTGCAGCTGGCCGTGCTGCTCGCCGGGACCGTCGGGATCGTCACCCCGGTCACCGCCCAGGAAGTGATCCGGATCGGGTGCCCGACCAAGACCTACTTCCCGACGATCCTGGCCACGGTGGCCAGGGACAAGGGCCTCTTCGAGAAGGAAGGGCTGCGGGCGGAGATCACCATCTATCGGGGCGGGGCGGAGACGTTCGAGGCGATCGCCGCCGGCTCGGCCGATCTCGGCACGGTGGCGGTGCCCCTGGTGGCGACGGCCCGCAAGCGCGGCGTGCTGACCAAGATCGTCGGCGGCAGCGGCGACGAGTGGTCGGGCTGGATCCTGGGCGTGAAGGCCGACTCGCCCATCACGTCGCCGAAGCAGCTGGACGGCAAGAAGGTGGGCATCACGTCGGCCGGCTCCGGCACCGACACGCTGGCGCTGTGGGCAGAGAGCGAGCACCGGGTCACCTTCTCGCGGGTGGCGGTGGGCGGCGGCGGGCTGGTGCCGAACCTCCTCAACGCCAACCTCGACGCGGCCGTCATCTACTCGCCGCTCAGCTACCAGGTGACCGCGGACGGCAAGGTGCGCACGCTGATCGACTTCGCGACCGCCATGCCTCCGAACCTCATCGGCGGCTGGGCGGTCACCGAGAAGAACCTCCGGGAGCGGCGTGACTTCGTCCAGCGGGGTCTCAACGCGCTGTACGGGGCCCTGCAGTACATGCGGGAGCATCCCGACTACGCCATCACGACCATCGCGACCAACAACGAGCTGCCGGCGCCGATCGCGAAGATGGAGTTCGAGAAGACCTTCCTGCGGCTCTCGCAGGACGGACGGATCCGGCTGGAGTCGGTGGTCAAGGCCCTCGAGCTGGCGGCGGCCAGCGGCGTGAAGGACATGGCTCCGGCGGCCGAGATCTTCGAGAACATGCCGATCAAGCCGACCCGCCCGTAGCCCGGCCATGCGGCGCCACGAGCGCGTGATCGTGGCCGCCGGCATCCTCGGCCTCGTCCTGCTGTGGGAGGGGCTGGTGCGCCTGGGGTGGCTCGACGCCGCCCTGGCGCCGGCGCCCCGCGTCGTGCTGGGGGCGCTGGTGGAGCTGCTCGGGCGCCCGGAGGTGCTCACCAGCCTGGCGGTGACCGCCTGGGAGGTGGCGGCGGCCTTCCTGGTCGCGGTGCCGGTGGGCTTCGGGATCGGCTTCCTGCTGGCCGAAGTGCCGTTCGTGGGGGCCCTCTTCCGGCCCCTCGTGAACTTCCTGTTCGGCGTCCCCAAGTCGATCTTCCTGCCCGTCTTCATCCTGGCATTCGGCGTCAGCATCCCGCAGAAGATCGCGTTCGGGGTCTTCACGACGGTCTTCGTCGTCATCATGGGCGGCATCGCGGCGGTGGAGTCGGTGCCGCGGGAGCTGCTGACCGTGGCCCGCGTGTACGGCGCCGGCCGGCTGCAGATCGTGCGCGAGATCTACGTGCCGGCCATGGCGCCCATCCTGCTGGAGTCGGCGCGGCTGGGCATGATCTTCAACATCACGGCCGTCCTGCTGTGCGAGATCTACGGCGCGCGCGACGGCATCGGCTACCGGATCGCGGCCTGGGGCGAGAACCTCCAGATGCCGCAGCTCTACGCGGCGCTGGCGGTGGTCGCCGCCGCCGCCGTCGGCGTCAACGAGGCCCTGCGGTGGGCCGAGGCCCGGCTGGGGGCCTGGCGGCCAGCGCCGTGAGCAAGGCCGTGCTCTCCCTGCGCGGCATCTCGCACGCCTTCCTCGTGGACGGCGTGGTCGTGCCCGCCCTGGCCGACATCGACCTCGACGTGCCGGACGGCCAGTTCGTGTCCGTCGTCGGCCCCAGCGGCTGCGGGAAGTCCACCCTGCTCTCGCTGGTGGCCGGCCTCCGCCGGCCCTCACGGGGCGCCGTCCTCTGCGACGGCGAGGAGGTCACGGCCCCCATGCCGCGGAAGATCGGCATGGTGTTCCAGGAAGCGAACCTGCTGCCCTGGCTGTCGGCCATCGAGAACGTCGCCTTTCCGCTCAAGCTGCGGGGGGTGGCGAGGGGTCAGCGGCTTCAGGCGGCCGCCCGCATGCTGGAGCTGACGGGGCTGGCCGGCTTCGAGGACCGCTTGCCGCACCAGCTGTCGGGAGGCATGAAGCAGCGGGTCTCGATCGCCCGCGGCCTGGTGCAGGATCCCGGCGTGCTGCTCATGGACGAGCCCTTCGCCTCGCTCGACGAGCAGACCCGCCTGGTCCTCGGCGACGAGCTCCTCCGCATCTGGTCGGAGACCCGCAAGACGGTGCTGTTCGTCACCCACAGCCTGCACGAGGCGGTCTACCTCGCCGACCGCGTCGTCGTGCTGAGCGCCCGTCCCGGGCGCATCGTGGACGACGTGGCCGTGAGCCTGCCCCGGCCGCGCACGTTCGCCATGACCTCCAGCGAGCGGTTCGGGGCCCTGAAGGAGCGGATCTGGCAGCACATCCGCCGGGCCGAGCGGCCGTGAGGGGCGGGGTCTCGCCGGTCAGGTTCGGCCAGGCGGCGCTGTCGCTGGCCATCCTGGCGGCCTGGGAGGCGCTGCCCCGCCTGGGGGTGGTGCCCCAACTCTTCGTGCCGCCGCTCAGCCAGGCGCTGGGGGCCCTGATCGCGGATCGGGCCGCCTACGCCGGCAGCCTGCCCACGACACTCGGCGAGATCGTGGCCGCCTACGCCATCGCCTGCGGCGGCGGCATCCTGGTCGGGCAGCTGATCGGGGCCGCCCGCCGGGCCCGCCGGGTGCTGCTGCCCGTCATCCGCGCCGCCTACGCGGTGCCCCTGGTGGTGCTGTACCCGGTCATGATGGTCTGGTTCGGCCTGGGAGCGGAGTCGAAGATCGCCTTCGCGGCGATCTACGCCTTCGTCCCGACCGTGCTGACGATGGCGGCCGGGGTGGCCGCGCTGAGCCCGGGGCTCGCGGAGACGGCCCGGGCCCTCGGCGCCACGCGGGCGCAGCACATCCTCTACATCGCGCTCCCGGCGAGTCTGCCGTCGCTGGTCGCCGCGCTGCGCCTCGGGGGCGCGCTCGTCATCGTCGGGGTGATCGTGGCCGAGATGCTGGGCGCCGCCGACGGGCTCGGCTTCCTGATCACGCGGCATCGAACGCTGCTCAACAGCCCCGGCGTGTACGCCGGCATCATCCTCGTGCTCGGCATGACGGGCGCGCACGAGGTGCTCCTGCGCCGGCTCGAGCGCAGGGTCGCGGCCTTCCGGGCGTCCTGACGGGAGCGCGAGGAGGAGATCGCATGCTGACCACCGTCGTCGGGAGCTACCCCCAGCCGGACTGGCTCATCGATCGCGCGGAGCTGGCCAAGGGCGTGCCCCGGGTCCGCGCGCGGTCGCTGTGGCGCATCCCGGAGCCGCTGCTCGAGCAGGCCCAGGACGACGCCACCATCGTCGCCATCCGGGCCATGGAGCGGGCGGGCATCGACATCGTCACCGACGGGGAGATCCGGCGGGAGAGCTACTCCAACCGGTTCGCCACGGCCCTGGAGGGCATCGACGCCGAGAACCCGGGTCTGGTCCGCGACCGGGCCGGCCGGGAAACGATCGTGCCGCGCGTGGTGGGGCGGGTGCGCCGCGCGCGGCCGGTCGAGGTCCGCGACATGGAGTTCCTGCGCCGGAACACCGATCGTCTGGCCAAGATCACGCTGCCGGGGCCGTTCACGCTGTCCCAGCAGGCTCAGGACGAGTTCTACCGCGATCCCGAGGCCCTGGCCATGGACTTCGCCGAGGCCGTGAACGCCGAGGCCCGGGACCTGCAGGCCGCCGGGGCCGACGTCATCCAGCTGGACGAGCCGTGGCTGCGCAACGACCCCGAGGCGGCCCGGCGGTACGCGGTGCCGGCGATCAACCGGGCGCTGGCCGGCCTCACCGTGCCGTGCGCGGTGCACCTGTGCTTCGGCTACGCGGCCGTGGTGAAGTCCGGGAAGCCGGCCGGCTACGCCTTCCTGCCGCAGCTGGCCGACACCATCGCCGCCCAGATCTCCATCGAGGCGGCCCAGCCCAGGCTCGACCTGGGCGTGCTACGCGAGCTGGCCGGCAAGACGGTCATCCTGGGGGTCCTCGACCTTGCCGATCCGGCCGTGGAGACGGCGGAGCAGGTGGCGGCGCGGATCCGGGCCGCGCTCGAGTACCTGCCGCCCGAGCGCCTCATCCCGGCCCCCGATTGCGGCATGAAGTACCTGCCCCGCGAGACGGCCTTCGGCAAGCTCCGCGCCCTCAGCCAGGGCGCGCGCCTGGTGCGGCAGCAGCTGGGGTGAGCGGTGGCCCGGCGGCCGCTACCGGAGGCCGAGCCGCTGGCGCAGCTCCCGCGCGGTGAGCCCCTGGCCGAAGACGGACGTGCCGGCGTCGAACTCCCGGGCGCGGGCCAGCGGGCCGACGACGACGGGCTCGAAGCCGGCGTCCTCGACGAGCCGCGCGGCCACCTCGAGGGCCTCCCGGTCGTCGCCCGCCAGCGGGACGGCCACGCGCTCTCCGGGCCGGTTCGCCTGGCCGCGCAGGACGGAGTAGGGGATGGTGTTGAAGGCCCGGACCAGGCGCACGCCGGGCAGGAACTCCGCCGAGGCCACGCCCGTCCCCTTGCGCCGGGCCTCCTCGGCCATCGCGCCGTCGCGGCCCGGGAAGGGGTTGCCGGTCTCGAGCACGACCTTGCCCCGCATCTCGGCGGCGTAGTCGCGGCCGACCTGCGGCAGCGCGCCGTACGGGACGGAGATCAGGACCACCGGGCCGAAGGCCGCCGCTTCCCGCGGCGTGCCCACGCGGGCCCGGGGGCCCAGGCGGGCGGCGAGGTCGCGGAGGTTCTCGGGATGGCGCGAGGACAGGAGCACCTCGTGCCCCGCCCGCGCCCAGTGCTCACCGAGCGTCCCGCCGATCTTCCCGGCGCCGATGATGCCGATCCTCGTGCCCGCGCCGTCCGCGGCCCGGGCGCGAGCCCCGAGCGGCGCGCCCGCGGCGGCCAGCACGGC
>FWPU01008470.1_pt1 | contig 13099 bp, 12 predicted proteins | sample 2228361 | NCBI WGS metagenome assembly FWPU01 (sample SAMEA103939777, study PRJEB20133) | metagenome | reverse complement strand
GGTTTCTGCTACTTCCTCAATAGATTTTTTGATGTATTTGGTTACATCATACAGCACTTCAAAGCGGATATGCTCGGGTATTTCTTTTTTTAGTTCTTCCAGACGCTTGTAAAAATCGTTTGAAATCTTGACATAATTAGAACCGGGTTGTGGCACAATCGCCATAGCCAAACCCCCATTACCATTGAGTTTCCAATTCGTTTCTTCAATTTCTACCCCCAATTCTACTTCGGCAACATCTTTCAATCTGACAATTCCTTCATTGTTGGAACGAATAATTACTTCTTCAAATTCTTTTTCCGTAGAAAGTTTGCCCAAAGTGCGAATAGTAAGTTCGGTCTGATTGCCAAATACTTTTCCTGCGGGCAATTCTACATTCTCACGCAAAAGAGCCTGCTGAATATCATTTACGGTGATATTGTAAGCTTGCAGTCGGTCTGGCTTGAACCATAAACGCATTGCATAGCGTTTTTCGCCAAAAATATTGATACGACTCACATCGGGAATAGTTTGCAAACGCTCTTGCAAAACATTCACGGCAAAATCGTTTATTTCAAACAGATTGAACTGCTTGCTCTGTACTGCTAAAATTATTATTGGGTCTGCGGAAACATCAGCTTTGGAAACCACAGGCGGAGCATCTAAATCTTGTGGGAGTTGTCGTAAAGTTTGGCTCACCTTATCGCGTACATCATTGGCGGCGGCTTCCAAATCTATGCCCAACTCAAACTCTACTGTTATGCTACTTACCCCTTGCGAACTGGTAGAAGATATGGTACGAACACCTTGTATGCCATTGATAGCCTTTTCCAAAGGTTCTGTAATTTGGCTCTCAATAATATCAGAATTGGCACCTGTATAGGCAGTACGAACCGTAATAACAGGCGGGTCTATGGCAGGATAGTCCCTGACACTCAGAAACTTATATCCAATCCCCCCGAAAAGCATCAGAATCAAAGACATTACGATTGCCAAAACAGGTCGGCGAAGACTCAAATCAGCTATTCCCATACGAGAGTTTTTTTTCAATAAAACGCAAAAAACATAGAAAATTTTACATTCCGAATAAGTTTTTTTGATGAAAGTTTATTTTCTTGCTAAAAATTTGTAATTTGCTTACGCAAGTAAAAATCTTATTTTTATGGAAAAGAAGCTCAAATTTGCAGTTTTACTTTCTGGTTGTGGCGTGTATGATGGTGCTGAAATACACGAGTCGGTGAGTGTATTGCTTGCTATGGATAAAATGGGCATAGAAGCAGTTTGCACAGCCCCCAATGTAGAACAACACCACGTTATCAATCATCTTACTGGCGAGGAAATGTCCGAAAAACGCAATGTACTCATAGAAGCGGCACGCATAGCACGCGGCAATATTGTTGATGTAGCTCATTTGAACGTTGCTGAACTTGACGGCTTGGTGATGCCCGGCGGTTTTGGCGTAGCCAAAAACTTTACCAAATGGGCTTTTGAAGGTCCCGCAGGGGCTATTATTGAGCCTATCAAGAAAGTGATACAAGATTTCTACAAAGCAGGCAAACCCATTGGGGCAGTTTGTATGTCGCCTACCACGGTGGCAAAGGCATTGGAAGGTGTTGCAAACGTACAGCTTACGGTAGGCAATACCATAGAAAAATCCCCTTACGACATTAAAGCTATCAGCGAAGGCATCAATCAAACAGGTAATACTGCCGTAATGGTTAGCGTAAATGATGTTTTTGTGGATAAAGTCAATAAAATTGTTACCAGTCCTTGTTATATGATGGAAGCCTCTATCTCTCAAATTTATGTAGGTGCCGAAAATACTATCGCCAAAATGAAAGAGTTGGTATAAAATTTGAAACATATTTATCACTGAAACCTTCACCCCTTATTGAAGGTTTCAGTGTCAATTTTCACGAAACTAAATTTCTATAGCCAGATGTTCAGCGAAAGAATTTGGGATATATTGAGAGCCTACATCAATGATGCCATTGACCAAGCTTTGGAGGAAAGAGGTATTGGCAAAAAGGAACGAGAGTCCCAAGAAAAAAATCATAAGCAAAAAACTGCCTTTGAAGAATTTGAAGAAAACTACCGCAAATATCAAAAATATCAGCAGGAGTATCAATCTTACCAGAAACAGAACCAAAGCCACCAAAAAACTTCCACGTACCAAAACTCAAACACACAAGAACTCAAGTATTATGCTTGGTTGGAAGTTCCCGCAGGTAGCAATTTTGAGGAAATCAGAAAATCGTACAAAAATCTAATGAAAAAATATCACCCCGATAATTTTCATCACAACGAAAGCAAACGCAAAACCGCCGAAGAGTTGTGCCAAAAGCTCAATGAAGCCTACCAGTATTTTGAGAAAAAATTTGGGAAAAAATAACAATGCAGTCAGTTTATCAAACGCTACGTATTTTTTTATATGTGGCATTTTTCATAAGCCTATGGAAAGGCTTTGAGTTTAGCAGAAAATTTTGGGACAAACACTATTCCTTTCAGAAAGAAACAAATTTTTTACAAAAAACTGAAATAAATTCCAAAAACAAATGGATTGATAGCCTACAAAGCACTTACAGCCATAGCTCTCTTGTACTCCCCCCAAAAAGCTATCAAGCTAAGGATAGTCAAAAAATCAAGCAAAGAACCTCAACAGATACGCTTCAGGCAGAATTTCTGCAAAAAACTTTTTTAGCCTATCCTCAGAATAATCTGAAAACACTTCAGGCATTTTTCGGTGCTTTGCAAAATTTAGAAAACAATGCTGGTGAGCATTATCGTATTTTTTACTTTGCAGATTCACAAATAGAAGGCGACAGAATTACAGCAACCCTGCGAACTGCTCTGCAAGAAAAACTTGGGGGCTGTGGAGTGGGTTTGCAAGGTTTTACCAATACCAACAACATCAAGTTTAGCATACAGCAAGAAAATGACGAAAAACTCAAAAATTATTTTTTGCTCGGAAAAGCTCTGCCCCATAAAAATCAGACCTATGGCATTTTAGGACAAACTTATCTTTATTCTGAAAAAGATACAGCAAGCTATACCATTTTTCGTAAATCTGACAAAGCAAGCGAAAAGGCTCAAAAAGTAGAAAATATCAAAATTCTTTTTCGCAACACCCAAACACCAACCCAGATAGATATTTGGGAAGGAGAAAATAAGCTTTCACAAAAAAGTTTTGAGCCTTCCCCGCAGAGTATTTATTGGTCTGTTCCTTTGCAAAATGAGTTTTCAGAAATAAAAATTACTTGGCAATCGGCGAAAAGCCCCGAAATGTATGGCGTAGCGTTGGATTGTAACCGAGGCATTACCGTAGATAATATTCCCTTGCGAGGCAGTGCAGGGCTGGAATTTAACAAAATGAACCTCACTACCCTACAAGCCCAAGCCGAACAGCTCAAACCTTGTTTGGTGATTTTACATTTTGGGGTAAATGTAACAATGAATAGCACTGATTTTGGTTTTTATGAAAGAAAAATGCTTGAACAAATTGCTTTCTTAAAAAAAGCCTTTCCCCAAGCCTCTTTTGTACTTGTGGGTATCTCCGACAGAAGTTATAGAACTGAAAATGGCTTTGAAACTTATCCTGCGGTAGAAATTTTACGCAGAGTCCAAAAAAGAATCGCTCTCCAAGCTGATTGTGCCTTTTGGGACTTGTACGAAGCAATGGGGGGCAAAAATACAATGCCTCTTTGGGTAGAAAAAGGCTTGGCAAGTAAAGATTACACGCATTTCACACTCAAAGGAGCAGAAATTATTGGTAATATGCTCTTTGAAGCTCTTTGGAAAGACTTTCAGAGCTATAAAGGTGTTCAGTAGGCTTCTAAATACGTTTGCAAGTCGCTATACATTTGCTCAAATCGTTTTTTTACACACCCTAAAAATTCCTGATTTTGAGCAAGTTCTAAAACTTCCGCTTCGCTGTATTCCAGCTCGCTAACCTTGTAGGTTTGTTCAAGCTGATTTTGTTCAAATTTCAAGATAAATTTCTGATTCCACCAAAAAAGCGTAATGGCAAGCGAACCCTCGCTGAATTGCTTTAATTGTTTCATTTTGGGCGTATTAGAGGTTGTAAGGCAAATTTTTTGCAAAAATAAATTTTTTTTGATACTCACTTGCCTGATATACATTTTAACTTATCTTTGTAACCACAAAAAATGTTTGAATGTCCAAAAATTCACCTGTTGTAGATTTGTTCGTGCCTTGTTTTATAGACCAAGTTCGCCCCAAAATTGCTTGGGACACCATCAAGGTACTCAAAAGTGTGGGTTGTAGGGTACGTTACAAGGCAAAACAAACTTGTTGCGGGCAACCTGCCTACAATGCAGGTTTTTGGAAAGAGGCTTGCAGTGTTGCCGAAAAATTCATTGATGAATTTGATGATGAAAATGCCTATGTAGTAGCTCCTTCGGCTTCGTGTATAGGAATGATTAGAAACGCTTACACTGATATTTTGAAAAGCGAAAAAAAATTAGACAAGTATTATAGTTTGCAGAAAAGAGCTTTTGAGCTCAGTGAGTTTTTGGTAGATGTGCTGGGCATAGAGCAGTTAGAAAATGTTTGCTTCCCGCATCGCATCACCTATCACGATTCTTGTTCGGCTCTTAGAGAGTGCTACATCAGTGATGCACCACGCAAATTGCTTCAAAACATTAAAGGTTTAGAAATTGTTGAAATGAGTAGCACTGAAACTTGTTGCGGTTTTGGTGGGACATTTGCGGTGAAATTTCCTGCCATTTCAGCGGCTATGGCAGAACAAAAACTACAAAATGCCTCTCAAACTGCTACCGAATATGTAGTTTCTACTGATTTTTCTTGTTTAATGCATTTGGAAAGTTATGCTCAAAAAAACAATATATCATTGAAATTCTTACATATAGCAGAAATTTTAGCAAATGATTGCTAAAAAATTTGCTTTTTATCGTAAATTTTCAAAAATTTCCGCAAATTAAATCTTCATAGCTTATGTCTATTGTGGATAGGTATCACCAAATTATTCAGAAAGAAAAGGTCTTGCTCGCTTACAAGGGCTGTATTGATGGTGATGCAGTTACTTATCTTGTCAAGCTCGCCGAAAAAAATGTGGCTTCTATCAACGAAAAACTAACTATTCGTAAGAAAGTAATTAGCATTTTGGTAGAGGCTATTCAAAATATCGTAAATTATTTCGCTGAAGAATCCTTGGATAAATCCTTTGAAAATGAATCTTTTGTGATTGTTACCGCTCAACAAAATCAATATGAAGTTTTAGTAGGCAATTACATTTCAGGACATAGAATGCGAGCCTTAAAAAAACGCATAGATAACGTAAATATGATGTCGGCAGAAGATTTGCAAAAGGTTTATTTGGATATTTTAGAAAATCCTAAGGTATCCATCACACGAGGAGCAGGTCTGGGCTTAATAGATATGGCAAGACGCACCCAAAATAAAATTAACTATTCTTTTGCCGAATACGACCAAGACCACGTACTTTTTATGATGAGTATGACCGTAGCTCGTGTAAAAGATGTTGTACTAAGCTAAACCTTCATAAAATATATGGAAAGTTTGATAATAGAAAATACTAATAAAACGCCTAAAGTTTTTTTTAATGCTTTAAGTGGTAAAATGGAACTAGCGGGCAGGTCAATTCCTGAAAACTCGTATCAGTTCTATGAGCCATTATTGCAATGGCTCGATGAATACGCCAAGAACCCACAAGAGCAAACGCATTTCACATTCAAGCTAGACTATTTCAATACAAGCTCTTCTATGTATATTTTGGGTATTCTGAAAAAATTAGAAAAAATGCACGCAGACGGCAAAAAAGTGAGAGTTTCTTGGTATTACGACTCCGAAGATGAAGATATGCTCCAAACAGGTGAGGATTTAAGACAAATTGTCAAAATTCCTATTGAAATGACTGAATTAAAAAGCTAATTTTACCCCAAACTCATTGTTGTAAGCAAAGAAAAAAGATTTTTTCTTTGCTTTTTTTGTAAAAAACTTATGACAACTATCACCCAGACCAAAAGCAAAAGTTTAGGAAGTTACCCTTATACCAGTGTAATGACAAGTATCACAATTGCTCTCATTGCATTGGGCGTACTACTTATGCTTATCATAGGTATTATCAATTTTGCCGAAAGAGTGAAAGAAAATGTAGAAGTACAAGTAATGCTGGATAACGGCTTAGAAAACGAGCAGATAGCACAATTGCGTCAATTACTTTCTGATAAAAAATACATCAGGAAATTTGCAGGGCAAGCCGATATAGCCTTCAAACACAAAGACGAAGCCGCCAAAGAACTTATCAAGGACTTGAAAGAGGACTTTATTACTTTACTGGGTGAAAACCCTTTACGTCATTCGTTTTTATTACACATCAAATCCGAATTTTGTAGCAGAGAAGGGCTGGAGCAAATCAAAAAAGAAATTGAGCAAATAAAGGGGGTTTTTGAAGTATCGTATGCACAAGAATTTTCAGAGGAAGTGAATCAGAATGTAGCAATGGTAAGTTTTGTACTTTCAGCTTTTGCTCTTTTTATGATGATTATTGTAGTAATACTGATACACAATACCATACGATTAGCTTTATTTTCGCAAAGATTTATTATCCGTACAATGCAACTGGTAGGAGCTACAGCCTCTTTTATTCGTCGTCCTTTTTTAGCTACTGCTTTTTGGCAAGGACTTCTGAGTGGAGCTATCGCTTTTACACTTATCTATGTAAGTTTGCCCTATTTGAATGTAGGTTTTATTAGACTTTCAGAGATGTTTAGCCCCTTGCAAGTTCTAATTATTGGGGGGATTTTAGTTGTTTTGGGCATATTTTTAAGTCTTTTCAGCTCTTACCGAGCTGTGAATAAATACCTAAGTATGAACTTGGACGAATTGTACTAAAAAAAGCCTTTTATTCTGCTTGCAGAATACTTTTTGAAAAAAAGTGTGAAAAATTTGGAACAAATCGTAGATATTTTTGTATAATAGCGATAAATTTGCCATATTAAATTCAATTAACCCAAACTTAACAACTTTTTTATGAAGCGACTAAGTTTTACTATTTTAGGTCTGTGTGCCGCATTATGGGCAGAAGCAGGCGGCTTTCAAGTAGTCTTACAAGGTGTAAGGCAAACAGGTATGGGAAATACTGGTTCTGCCTTGGCTGATGTGAGCAATATGTTCTACAACCCTGGTGCCATTGGCTTCATTGAAGGCGGTGGAGTAGCGGCTGGGGTAAATGCCATTTTTGGTAAAACAGAATTTGCCTCTTTGGACGGTAACATTTACAAAACTGAAAACCCTGTAAGTACGCCTTTTTACTTACACGCCGCTTTTGGTTTCGGAAAAGACAAAGCTATCAAAGCAGGTTTAAGCGTAGTTACCCCTTATGGCTCTACCGTAAAATGGGAAGATGGCTGGATTGGAAAAACCAACTTGGAGCAAATTGCTTTAAGAGCTATTTATATTCAGCCTACCATTGCCTACCGAGTAAATCATAAGTTTTCAATTGGAGCAGGTTTCCAATATATGACAGGTAGCGTAAATCTACAAAGACAAAACGCTCTGCCTGTTAATGGTCTTTTTGTAGATGCTGAACTTGATGGAAAAGCAACAGGTATGGGCTGGAACTTAGGAGTAGCCTATAAACTCTTTGATGAAGTAACGCTTGGCTTGGCTTATCGTTCCAAAATTGTTGCAAAAGTAGAAGATGGTACTGCTACCTTCACGAATATACCTTCTTTGGGTGGTCCCGTAGGAGCAGCCATTGCTGGCAATTTCCCCAATCTAAGTGGTAGCACGGCTTCTACCAAGTTTTCATCAGAATTGCCTTTGCCTGCTGTACTTACTGCGGGGGTTACTTGGAAATATAGCGATAACCTATTATTCAACTTTGATGCTCGTTATACATTCTGGAGTGCCTACAAAGAACTGGCTTTCAATTTCACTGACCCTGTAGCTGGCTCTAACACCTCTGTTTCGCCTCGTGAATATCAAGACCGTATCACTATTGGTGCAGGAGCAGAATATAAAAAAGGAGCTTTGGCAATCAGAGGAGGTACTTACTTTGACCCTTCTCCTGTAAAAGATGGCTTTATGACTGCCGAAACCCCTGATACTTTTGCTGGCACATTGGGCTTGGGCTACTCTTTTGGAAAAGTAAGCGTTGATTTGGGTGGTATTTACCTTACAAGACCCACTCGCGACAACAGAAATCCTGCAACTGATGCCAATGGCAATTTTGTGGGTCCTCGTGGCGACTTCAAAACCAAAGCCATAGTTGGCACCTTTGGTGTAACGTTTAATTACTAAAAATGGTAGAACTAAAAAATTCAAAATAGATATGAAACTCAACATACTGAAAGGAACATTAGCCGTTTCTGCAAGTGCTTTTATTCTGAGTGCTTGTGCCCCTAAAATAGACCCTATCCCTGCCAACAAAGGCAATTTAGATTTGAGCAAATATATCGCTGTTGGTAACTCGCTTACTGCGGGTGTCGCTGATAATGGTTTGTATAATGCGTCTATGATGAACTCTTACCCCAAATTTATTGCCGAGCAATTCAAATTAGCGGGTGGCGGAGAGTTTCATCAGGCTTTATTCAATGACGGACAGCAAAATGGTTCAGGTTTCTTGAAAATTACAGGCTGGAACACCAATGGAACGCCTATTATTTCGCAAGAAACCAGTAACTTAGCAGTTGTAAGTCCAAGTCCGCTCAAACTTGCCCGCTACGAAGGACCCCTCAATAACTATGGTATTTCGGGCATCAGGGTAGTTGATGTAACCGTACCTGCTTATAGCCAGCTAAACCCTTTCTTTGAGCGTTTGCTTCCCCCTCTTACTACAAAATCTTATGTTGATTTTGTAGGCGAAGCCAATGCTACTTTCTTTACTTGCTGGATTGGTAACAATGACGTTTTGGGCTTTGCAACCAGTGGTGGCGACCCCAATGCTAACCCTATTCGTTCCAATACAATTGCCCCTAACCAGTTCCCTTACAGCACTGATGGCTCTTTGGGTGCTATTACCGAAATCAATGTGTTCAATGCAAGCTTTGATGCCTTGATAAATAAACTTACCGCCAACGGTGCAAAAGGTGTAGTTGCTACAATTCCTGATGTAGCCTCTATCCCTTATGTTACGCTTGTGAATCAGCAAATCAGAGGAACATTACCTACTTTCCCTTTTATCCCTAAAAGTGCGGCTGAAATTACTGTAAGAAGAGAGTTTACTGCATCTGAAGCAAGCTTGTTAAATGCTATTTATTTAGGTATTACCGTAGACCCTGATGGTCCTGGTCCTTTGCCTCCTATTCCCGGTTGGGACCCTGATGGTCCTGGACCTATTGTAGGTGGTACAAGTCCTGGACTTGTTGCTGGTAACAACAGATTTATAATTGTGAAAGGTATTGCTCCTTCTAGCTCTATACCTACTTCCATTTGCCCTGTTTGCCCAGCAGATCCTCCCGGTTCTTTGAGAGTAATTGTAGAGCAAATGGATGCCGCATCAGATTTTATTCTTTTGCCTGCACAGCAAGGTTTGCTCACTCCTACCAATTTTGCCAACGGATTAGGCTTTGTAAATCCTACTACTTTCCAACCTTTCCCTTTCCCTGATTGGGCAGTATTAGATGAACAAGAAACAGGTTTTGTTAGAAATGCTACCAACTTCTATAATGCTAAAATTCGTGCCGTAGCACAAGCTAAAAACTTGGCTTTGGTAGATGCCGATGCTTTGTTCAATCAAATTATCAGAAACAGAAGCATTGATGGCGTACAAGTTTCAACAGATTTTATCAGTGGTGGCTTGTTCTCGCTTGATGGGGTTCATCTTACTCCCAAAGGTTATGCCATTGTTGCCAATCAGATTATTAAAGCTATAAATGCTAAATATGGCACAAGCATACCTCTTATTGACATAAATGCCCGAAACATTAGAGGTGTATTGTTCCCTTAATAATACACCCCTCCCACATAAGTTTCAACCTCCAAGACAAAAGTTTTGGAGGTTTTTTATATCTTTGCCAAAAATTATGAAATGCCTAAGCGTAAATATTATTGGATTGTCATCAGTCTTTGGGTATTTTACTCTTTCTGTTTGGCTCAAACCCCTTTTGAAATAGGCTTGCATACCGATTATGGCTTTATTTTTCGGCACGCCCCTAAAATCGGACACCTGCAATCGCACCCTTGGGCTATTACGGCTTATTACAATCGTTTTCATCTTGGAAAACGTACTTGGGAGCAAGATTTCCGCTATCCCCAAAGTTCTTTTGCTCTTACTTATTTCAATTACCAAAATTCTATCATAGGGCACTCCCTTGCACTATCGGCAAATATGCTTTTGCCTATCTACCGAGAAAAAAAAAGTACCTTACAATTCAAAATCGGTACAGGGCTTGCCTTTGCCTCTAATCCTTTTGATATTGAAACCAATTTTCAAAACAATGTTTTGAGTAATATTTGGAGCTATGTAATGCAAGGGGGATTTTGGTGGAACTATCACCTCAACTCTCATTTCAGACTTAAAACAGGCTTGCAAATTACGCATTATTCTAATGGAGCTTTCAAATTGCCCAATGCAGGTGTAAATGTTATTACCACCTTTGCAGGCATTAGTTATGTGTTTAATCCTGAAAAAATTGCTTTTCAAAAAAGTGAAAAAACCGCTTTCAGCAAAAATTGGTATCTGCAAACGGCACTTGGAGGCAGTCTGATAGAAACAGAAATCAATCAACCTCACAAACATTCTGTTTTCAATGTAGGTTTGTATGTAGCTCGTGATATAAATCGCAAACACCGCTTTAATGCAGGTTTGGATATTTCTTGGAACGAAGGTATCAAGTACCAAATTGAGCAAAAATTTGGAAGTCAGAACCCAAAACCCGATTACAGACGCATAGGCATAGCAGTAGGCGATGAAATTACTTTTGGCGATATGAGTCTAAATATCCAACTCGGCTATTACATTCGTAGGCAATTTGAAGCCAAAACAGATATGCCTTTTTATCAGCGTTATGGCTTAAAATGGTATTTCCATAAAAATATTTTTGCAGGGCTACTGCTCAAAACGCACGCCTCTGTAGCCGAATGTGCAGAATTTACACTTGGAACGCATTGGCAAATCAAGAGAAATGAACGAGAAAAATAAGTTTTTTGTTGAAAAAATCACCGCTTGGTATAGAAAGCATCACCGCAAACTTCCTTGGCGAAACACACAAGACCCCTATCTCATTTGGCTTTCCGAAATTATTTTACAACAAACACGTGTCAAGCAAGGCTTGCCCTACTATCAAAAATTTGTAGAAAACTACCCAAACCTACAAGATTTGGCTTTGGCAAACGATATGGAAGTGTTCCGATTGTGGCAAGGTTTGGGCTACTACAACCGAGCTAAAAATATGCTGGCTACGGCTCGGCAACTTTGCGAAAAAAATGAAGGGCAATTTCCCAAAAGTTACCGAGAGCTACTTAAACTTAAAGGCATAGGCAAATACACAGCAGCGGCGATAGCGTCTTTTGCCTTCAACGAACCCGTAGCGGTTTTGGACGGCAATGTGTATAGAGTGCTGGCTCGCTATTTTGGTATTTTCACAGATATTGCCAGCCCACAAGGCGAAAAAGAATTTAGAGCTTTGGCTCAAAGCCTAATTCCCGAAAATAGCAATGAATACAATCAGGCAATTATGGAATTTGGGGCTTTGCAATGTACTCCACAAAAACCCAATTGCATGTTTTGCCCCTTACAAGAAAACTGCTTCGCCTTTGTCTATCAAGAACAAGAAAACTTACCTGTAAAAATTAACAAAACGCAAATGCGTGAGCGTTTTTTTGCCTATCTGGTTTGGCATAAGGAAGAGAAAATCGCTCTTAAAAAACGCTTGGAAAAAGATATTTGGCAAAATCTTTACGATTTTGATTTGCAGGAAAAAGAGAATTTATACGAATTGGAGCAGATACCCCTCGTAAAAGGAAGTTTTATACACAAATCAAGTATATTCAAACATCAACTCACACATCAAAGAATCTTTGTTTGCTTTTTTCATTTTGAAATAAACGAGAACTTTCCTCTTTCCCCAAATTTGGAATGGCACACTTGGGAGGATATTCAAAATTTACCCAAACCTATTCTCATAGCCAATTACTTGCAAACTTGGCAAACAAAAAACCTACAAGGTTGAGCCTTGTAGGTTTTAAGACGCAGTGCAGAACTTGTTACAAATTCTTTATTTCTACACGGCGATTAGCGGCACGCTGTTGAGGTGTCTTGTTACCTGCTTTAATATCGGTGCTACCATCAGCAGGTTTTTCATCTCCATAACCAATGGCTTGGATACGGTCGGCACTGATACCTTTTTTCACCAAGTAGGCTTTGATAGCATCAGCACGCTGTTGAGAAAGTTTTTTATTGGCGGCTCTATTACCCACATTATCTGTATGCCCTTCTACTGCAATCTTCACGCTAGGATTTTGACTCAAAAGTGCGGCAAGATTATCTAACGAAGCAAAAGAAGTACGCAAAATAGTAGCCTTTCCTGTGGCAAAGTTGATACTTTTAGCTATTTTCAAGAGTTCTTGCTCGTTAATTTTAGCAGGACAACCTTTTTCTTCAGGCACACCGGGTACATCGGGACAAGCATCATCTACATCAGGAATTTTATCACCGTCTCTATCAGGACAGCCCTTGAAAGTAGCCAAACCGGGTTGGTCAGGACAGCGGTCGTCTTTATCTGCAATGCCATCACCATCTTTATCAGGACAGCCTTGCAATTCAGGTTTTCCAGCTTCGGTAGGGCAAGCGTCTTCATTATCAGGTAAGCCGTCACCGTCTGTATCAGGGCAACCTTGGAATTGAGCTAAACCGGGAGTATCAGGACATTTATCATCTTTATCAATGATTTTATCACCGTCTCTATCAGGGCAACCATTAAACTCTTTTGCCCCTGCCTCCGTAGGACAAGCATCTTCGCCATCTACAATGCCATCGTTGTCTGTATCAGGACAACCCGCAAACTGCTTCAAACCTTTTTCATTGGGGCATTTGTCTTTTTTATCAGGAATTCCGTCTCCGTCAGAATCTTTGGGTTTAGCTAAACCAAAACGGAAACCACCTCTATAATGCAAA
>FWPU01010912.1_pt1 | contig 13102 bp, 23 predicted proteins | sample 2228361 | NCBI WGS metagenome assembly FWPU01 (sample SAMEA103939777, study PRJEB20133) | metagenome | reverse complement strand
AATCAAAGGCTCAAGGAAGCCAGAGAGCTCCTTATAGCGTCGAGAAAGGGTCGTTCGGTGGGGCAATCTCGAAAAACCCAGCAACTACGGCTGGCTGTCGGGTTACGTGGCGCGCGTCCTCCTGCCCGAGGTGGAATTTGACCAGCAACTGCCCGCGTACGCCAACAACCGCGTGGTGCGGCTCATCCGCGAGGAAGGCTTTGACGGCATCGCGGGCAAGCCGTTTCTCGACCAGTCCCACTTCGACAACGGCGACGGGGGCGAACTGTGCCTGGAATCGTGGGCGCAGTATCGCGCCCGCCGCGACCAGAAACCAACCACAAGGTAGACCGCCTGAGACCATTCTCTCTCAGGCGGATTTTTTGTGTTCTCAACATCGTCTTTCAGAACCGTCGCACGTGGGCGATGACCTTATCAGCGCCCCCCGTTTTGAGTGTTACCGCTGAATAAAAAACTCGCAGGAAGGTTGCATACCTCTCCTGCGAGTGTGAGCATGACCCCCTCTGGTTGATAGTTATTGACGAGTAAATGCCCCATCGCGCCCGACCAACCCGTACGATGGAATAGTGACCTGCTTGTCGGGGTCGGAAACCGTATAGCCAATGACGTGGCTTTCAACGCCGTGTTCGTGGGCGATCCGTTGAATCGCGTCGGCCTCGTCCGCCGCCACCACCACGCAGAAGCCCACCCCCATGTTGTAGGTCAAAAACATCTCTTCATCGCTGACGCCGCCATGGGACTGAATGAGCCGGAAGATCGGCTGTGGTTCAGGAAGGTTGTCCAGGACGTAGCCGACCGGCGCGTCCGCTCGGCTCAGGTTCAAAAATCCGGTGCTGGTGATATGGGCCAACGCTTTAATACGCAGTCCAGCCCTCAGCATGGCCAGAACCTCTTTCACGTAAATCCGGGTGGGTTCCAGCAGTTCCTCGCCGATGGTGCGCCCTAACTCTTCGACGGAGTGGTCGGGTGTCCAGCCCAGATGGTCAAAGAACACCCGGCGCGCTAAGGTCAACCCGTTGCTGTGGATGCCGCTGGAGCGCAACCCCACCACCACATCGCCTGCTTCAATGTGTTGCCCCGTGAGAACACGATGAAGGGGCACCAGCCCCACACAGGCGCCGACTAAATCGAACGCATACCCTTCCTTCGGACCGTGAATCATCTCCTTGACCTGGGCAATCTCTCCGCCGGGGATGGTCACCCCCGCCTGTTCGGCTCCACGGTAAAGTCCCTCCGCCAGTGCTCCGAGCAGGTCGGGGTGAGGTGCTTCCACGGCGATGTAGTCTAACAGAGCCAGCGGTTCAGCCCCCACACAGAGCACGTCGTTGACATTCATCGCCACACAGTCAATGCCGACGGTGTCATATTTGTCAAGCATCTGAGCGACGAGAATCTTCGTCCCGACGCCATCAGTCGAGAGCGCCAGTCCCAGCCCCTGCCCAATATCAATCACGTTGGCGAAATAACCTAACCGGAGTTGGACGGTTCCTTCCTGAGCAGTTTTCCGTAAGTCAAAACTGCGTTCTACCCACTGGCGCAGCAAGGGCATGGCGCGATCCTGCTGCTCGGTATCCACACCGGCGGTTTGGTAGGTGAGCGTTTGTCCGCGTTCCATGGTTAGATCACCTCCACCTGAAACTGGGCTTGCTGAAACAGGCCGTTCGCTCGTGCTTCGATGCTCACGAAGGTCGGCTGCGGAGGCTGGCCCTTCACCCGGAGACGCCAACGGACCGACTGGCTGACGGCGATGCCCCCCGCCAATGAGCGAGGGTTCGCCTGTCCGCTGATTTCCTCAAAAACCGCCGTGTCGAACGTCAGGGTCACCTCACACTGACTGACGTTGGCCAGGGTGACGTCGACGCTAATGGGGAAGGAGTCCGTCACGGCGACGCGCACGGGCTGCGGGGGCGCGGTCAACAGTAATTTCAAATCCTGACTGGGTGCTGTGCTACTCATTGTTCATGTCCTCCTTTGATGAAATGCTGCGATGGGAGCATCGCAGGTCCCTCCCACCAATCAGCCTGCCTGTGTTTGATTGGGAGGAAAGACCTCAGCGAACCCGAACTCACGCTTCCCTTTACTTCTGAGATAGTCGTTTAATCCGTTGACAATTTTGTGGAGAGTGGCTTTTCTCGCCTGGCGCACTCCCCGTTCAATGTCTCTGAGGCTCCGGTCACTGACCCCTGTAATGCGTACCAGTTCTGCAATCGTCAGCCCAGCGCCCTCGCGAACCTCTTGCAGACGGTTAGAAGGGACGGGCGGACTGGCTGCGACGGTTCTGAGACCGCGTTTCACCGTTGATTTTCACCTCCCGAAAAATCAGGAAACTTCTGGATATTTCCCATTATACTCAAGGGAAAAACGTCGCGCAACCAGATTCAGGAAATTAGAACCGCCGCACGTGGGCGACGACCTTGCCGACGAACTCTACATCTTTCATTCGGACCGTTGTCATCTGTTCATTGGCGGGACGGAGTTCCACAAACTTATCCCGGAAGAAGACTCGCTTGAGGGTCATCCCGTCGCCGACCTTTACGACGGCAATATCCCTATGCTGCACAGTTAGGTCCTGGTCAACGACTATCAGATTACCAGAAACAATCCCTTCCTCAACCATACTGAGTCCATTGGCGACGACGGAGAACACGTGATGTGCTGAATGCACCTGTGAGGCAGGCAGCGAGAAATAATCCACCACGTCGGAATAGACCTCATGGGGCGGTCCGGCGGGCACGCTGCCGACAATCGGAATCGCCACGAACTCGGATTCCGCCAACTTCTCCAGCCCCGGCGGCAAGCCCGCTTTGGCTAACCGCCATTCTCGGAGCAGTCACTCCGCGTCCTCGGCAGGCAGTTGCAGCCCCTTGACCAGCAGGGTGCGCGCCAGGCTATCGCTGGGGCGGCGGTAGCCCCTTTCGATTTGATAAAGATAACCGCGCGGCACGCCGCTGCGGGCGGCGAGTGCCGCTTGCGTCAAACCGCGCTCCTCTCGCAGCCTTCGCAGATGCTCTCCAATCGTCATGATAGTTCCTCTGCCCCTCAACATAGCACAGAGGCTGCCACTGTCAATTGTCTGGTTGTCTGAGGGGGGAGGAGAGGGGAGAAGATGCTCGCGCCTTGTGAGGAAAGAAAAAAGCCCACCGCCGGATGCGAGGTGGGCATCGCTCAGACAAGCATTAGAGGTTCAGGAATTCGTCTGTCAGGAGCACAAGTCCCGTGCGCGGGTCTTGAACGAAAGCGTAGCGACTCAGAATGTCCTGCCCGATGACGCTGGGCATGTGCTGCAACTGGAATCGCAGAGCGCGGTGGCGCGTGCGATGCACCAGCGTTGCCATCTCGTTGCGCGACTCCGTGTGAAACAAGCCCTCGGCGGTTTCGAAGATCAGATCCCCTTGTGAGATGAGCCATGTTTCCACTCTGCCCCCGACCCCCAACACGTCTTGCGGAGCGCGGCGCAACTGCCTGCGGTCAATCATCAGCCATTCCGCCTCCCGCTCGTTGAGAGTTGACCGTGCCGCGCCACTGTCGAGGAGGAAGTGAACATCCAACGGTCGGCGAATCGCCGGGCTAAAAACAGCGACACGCACGAAAGGCAGGGCGTTATGATAGTACCCCAGCACTCTCATACGATCATCACGGGTTCTTCCCCGCTGATGATCAAATCCATCGCCACTCCATGCGGACCTTCGGGAAATCGTTTCCATATTCGGCGGCACAGACGCTTGAGGCTTTTATCGTGGTCAATGACCTGATCTTTGAAGCAGGCGACCCATTCATCCGGATAGCGTTGTTTGAGTTCGTCGCGGTGTTCGGTCATCCAACGCTGGCTTTCCTCTCCCAGCGTGAACCACTGATGAATCTCTTCCTCTGTAAAGGTGTAAGGCCCTACCTTGACCATGTTATGCGCCCCCTTTCCTATCACAGACTTTACCATACCCTTGAGTTGCGGTCAACGGTATGATTGAAGAGAGGCAAGCAGGAGGGGTAATGAATACAACATGGCGCACTCATCTCACCGTGGTCATTTTCCGCTGGCTGTGGGGACAACTGCGACTGGAAGGAACGCGGCAGTGGCTGTTGAATGTGTCGCTGAGGGCGTTGCGGGATTGGCTTATTCAGTCATCTGTGGAGGGTGGGCGGGTGTGGGTGGAGGTGTTCGAGGAGTCAGACCGACTCCATCGGTTGGAGCGGTGTCGGCAGTTGCTGGATGCTCTGGCATCGCTGCGTCGCAAGCATGTGATTACTCCTCTGGTTATTTACTTCCGTGCCAAGTTAGATCATCGGCGCGGGTATCTTCGGCGGGCGGAACGCGGCTACCATCGAATTCTTCTCAGCCGATCTCTCGACGTGAACCTGCGGGCGTATACGTTGGAAAGTTGGGCGAGACTCAACTTTGAGCAGGGACGCCTACTACTGTCAGAGCGTTTATTTCAAATGGCAGCCAAAAAGTGGCGCCAGATAGGATCTATCACGGGACTGTCCAGTTCGTTCGCGCAGTTGGCGCTGCTCCATCGTCGTCGAAGCGATTGGAACAGCTCCATCATTTACAGCCGCAAAGTACTCTCTCTTGTTGGTGCCCCCAGCAATTCCACCCAAGCACATATTGTCGGAGAGGTTTTATTGGGATTGAATATCATCCTCCGTATTCAAGGACAATTCCAGCAAGCAGCCTATTTTTTAGAGCAGGCTGACTTCATCTTCCATCGGGCGCATGACTTCATGGGAATCGCTCTCGTGCAAAACCAGAAAGCGAGGATGGCACTCTGGAGCGACTTGCCTACTCAAGGTTTTCATGATGCCCATGCTGCTCTCGCTACCTTGGTCTCCCTCCAAGCCTCGTTTGAGGAAGGACTGGCACTGCGCACCTTAGGCGAACTCCATCTGGCGCGCGGTGATCTCGACACCGCCGGACGCTACTTCCAGGCAAGTCTGCGCATTTATCAGCGTCAGAAGAATCCTTACCTGGAGGGAATCTTGCTGACACACGTGGCAGATGTAGAGCGCCGACGGAGCAATTTGACAACCGCACGACGCTACCTGACCCAAGCGCTTCACGCGGAAGCAGCATCAGGAGACGAACTGGCAGTGGGCTGGACGCTGAAACAGATGGGCTTAGTGGAGGCGATGCAAGGACGCATAACGCAAGCCATCCTATCGTTAGAGCGCAGCCTGGCGGTCTTGAAACGCTACCAAAATCGTCCCCAGGTCGCGGTCGTCTTAGAACATCTGGCTGGACTTTACCAACAGCAAGGATTCCCCCAGAAAGCAGCGAATTCTTTGAAGCGAGTCCGTCGTCTCCGCCAGCAACAGGAGATGGGATAACGAGAGGGTTCATTGAACTGGGGAGAGTGTATGACATGATTGCCGCTGTGGTGCCTCTGCAACGACGCTCGGTTCGGCTGCCAGATAAAAACGGGCGTCCTCTCCATGGCAAACCCGTGATGTCCTATATCTTGGAAGCCGCTCACCAAGCGAAGGGGATAGATGCAGTCATCGTGGCAACAGAAAGCAATGAAATCGCTGCATTGGCGCAACAATACGGTGCCGAGGTCGTGAGCAATCCTCCAGAGTTGGCTGAGGATACAGTTTCTCCCCTCGATGTAGTAGAATTCGCTCTCAAAAACCGTTCTGAGATCACAACCCTGGTTCTCACGTTTGCAACGATGCCCCTTCTGTGCAGTGCTGACATTGAGGGCTGCGTTGGTCTTTTTATTCACAGGCAGCCTCCCGGCGTCGTCGCAGTTGACGAAGTTCCTGTGTTGTTTTGGCGTATGGCGGCTCGAATCACAGCAGATGAGAGAATGGCGTGGATTCATCCGACAGTCGGTCTGCGGCAGTGTGGACGAGAGGAGATTGCAGAGGCTGAAGGACGAGTTTACCGCCCCGCCGGCATTGGGGTGGTCTCCCGCGAAACCTTCCTGCGCTATGGCAGCGTTTACGTTCCTGACATGCTCGCTTATCTCGTCCCCAAAGAGCGCGCTGTGGACATCAACGATGAGATTGATTTTGCCGTTGCGGAATGTTTACTCGCGCGCCGCGAGCAGCAAAAGGTAATTCATCAAGAGAGCGCATAAGGGCTATCGTGCTTTCGCCTCAATCAGAGAAGCGGTCTTCTATCCACAGCGCCCAGCGCAACCGCACCAGATCTTCCGTGATATGAAACGTCCGTGCGACTGTGCGCGGCGATTGACGAATCATCTGTGGCAACGCCACTTCAGGCAACAACAGATACGCCGCGAACTCCCATGCCTCTTGCTCATCCCGCTCCAACGCGGTTGGGTCCTTCTCCGCAAAGTAAAAGCGATTCCCGCCATGCAGGAAGTAGTGTCCCAGCGCGTGGGCAATGAGACCTCGTTTCTCTGCGGGTTTCAGTTGACGATTCAGCGAGATTTCTTTACGCACCTCATCGGCGATCAGGAGCTCTTTCCACCAACAGTCCTCTTCTCGCAGGTGGATATTCTCTGCCTTGAGGATGAGCCCAAGATCGTTGCCATGTCGCCGATACACCTCAATCGCCATCCGCTCACTTCTGCGGGGATGTCCCCTCCTGTATTTGCTTTTGGGCATCACGCCTCCGCCTCACCAGCCAGCCTTCGAGGTAATCCAAAAGCCCTTCCACCTGGTCACTGTTCAATTGCTTACTGCGGATATTGAACTCTGCCAGCCGGAGAGAGAGTTCGGGATTCGTAAAGCCCAACTCCTCCAACTTGGCTTGGACGATGAGTTGGTGGGCTTGCTCGAAGGTCAGATGAAAGGCTTGGGTGAACAGTTTCAAGTAAACGTTCTTCTGCAAGGGCACGCGGTGTCCGCTTTTGATCTGGCTCAGATAGGTATGAGCAAATCCGGTGGCTTGCGCGGCGCGCATGATGGCGCCCGGTCTTTTGAACCTCTCCGCAATGTCGCGGCACAGAATGCGCCCCACGCCGTGAGAGAGCGTTTCGGGGCCTGAGGTTTCTATGTCGTTGGGGATAGAGCGGGGGGCTGACATGCCCCAACGGTATCACGAAGAGTTTCCCATGGCAAGTGCATCTGGACACAACTCACGCCGATTGAGATTGCCTGTGCCGTCACACCTTTGCTACGCTGGAAGGGAGGTCAGGTGATGGAGGGCGTCCCATGGAACCAAAACGGGTATGCCCTCTGTTTGTTGACCCCCAACACCGGTCACACTTCTGCGACAGTGACCGACGTTGTTTGCCCACGCGCAACGGCGTTTGAGCCAAACCGCCGGCTGATGAGTCAATGGGTCAATGAGTCAACGATCAATGATGCATAACCCCATTGACCCATTGATCCATTGACCCACTTGAAGGAGGGGCTTGTGACATCCGCCTACAATCGCCTCAAGCAATTCATCCAGTGCAATCCCCACAAGAAATACCTCTCGCATGGACCTTATGTCAAGGTCGCCCGCGAGAGCGGTTTGGCGGTGTCCACGGTGACCAGACTCCGACGCGGCTACATCGGGCAGCCCTCGTTTGCCGTGCTGGTTAAACTGGCGGAATTCTTCGAGAAGCACTACGGGTTGCGCATTGACCCCCGCGAGATCGTCTATCCCGGCGGCTCGTATCAGCCCCAACTCTCCTTCGCCTACGGCGACCTCGTGCAGCGCGCTCCGACCGCTGAAGAGTTGTCTGCGCAAACGCAGGAGAACTATCAAGACGAAAGGGAGAGCAGTGAGGCTTCTGCCAACCAACAAACCAAGACCACTCCCTCTTCAGAGGTAACATGACCCCCAAGCAATCCTCTCCGACAACTTCATCCGCAAGCATTCCGAATGATCTCTGCCGCCAGATGGTGCGGCACAATGATCAAGTCCGTCAAACCTTACACGACCGCTTGTTGAGTTTGGATTTTCACGCCTTTGAGCAGTTCATCGGACACCTGCTCGCTGTGATGGGCTACATGGAGGTGCGCGTCACCGAACGCACCTCGGACGGCGGGCTGGACATCGAAGCCTACAACCAGACAGGCATCACCAAAGCCCTCGTCATCTCACAAGTCAAGAAATATACCTCTCCGGTGCATCGCCGATTCGTGGACGAACTGCGGGGGACGATGCTCCGAGTCGGTGCGCAGCAAGGACTCCTCATCACAACCTCTACATTTTCAGAGGGCGCGAAGCAAGCCGCCGAGAGCAACCACATCGCACCGGTGACGCTCATTGATGGCGAGCAACTGTTGGAACTGTTCTTTGCCCATCAGGTGGGCGTCAGCAAAGAGACGCTGGAATTGTGGACATTTGACGCCGCGTTCTTTGACCATCTGAACGGCGCCAAGAACGAAGAACAGAAAGGAGGCGTATGAAGCATAACCCCCCGACGCGCATCATGCGTCGCCAGAGTCGCCCTCCCCTCGAGACTCGCGCCAATGCCGTCTTTTCCGACGACGCGCCCGCACTCGTCCAGCGCATGGCAGAAATCAGCATGAACAAAGAGACGGCGATCTGGCTGTTAGAAGTCTATGGCGTTGAGCGCGTCTGTCGGCAACTGGACAGGCTGCCCTACTATCTCAGAGCCGCGATTGAAGACGACTGGCATGTTCCCCCTGATGTTCAGACGTTTCCCTTCGAGACCAAACGGGGGGTGTTATGATGTGGCGAACCCACGCGCTCACCGGTATCAATGCCCTCTGGCTGCTGACGGTCGTGCCCGACGGCGTGACGCCCAGCAACGTCGCGCTGCTCTCGGCCGTCGCAATGGTCGGGGGGTTGCTGCCGGATTTGGATGCTGCCGAATCGAAACTCAAGCATCTGCGCGTGGGCGGCGTGAAACCGTTCGCGCTTCTGTCGCCTTCGCTGCACCGCGCGCTGGGGCATCGCGGTTTGCTCCATTCGCTGGTCGGTCTGGGCGTCATCGTGAGCCTTGCTCTCTCCCTCGCCCCATGGTGGGGCTGGCAGCCGTCTATCGCGCTGGGGCTGGGCTACGCCAGCCACCTGCTCACGGACAGCGCGACCCGCACGGGCATTCCGCTGCTGTATCCGAACGCGCAGCGCTGGCACCTGCTGCCCCCACCTTGGCGCATCATCACCGGCTCGCCGACAGAAGACGCCTTGTTCCCTTTCCTCGTCGCGGCGGCAGCGCTCTTGCTGTTGAGCCATCTTCCCCTTACCTGAAACATCGCATGGAGGACGTATGCATGACGCTACACATACAACAACCTACTCATCACGCTCGCGCCCCGCCTCACCGCTCCCCGTCAAGCCCGCCCCGGACAGCAGCCGCACGGTCATGCTCTGGTGGCATCTGAGTCAGGTGATATGGCGTCTGGCAAAGCGCATCGAATGGAACACCCTGTCAGCCGACAACGTGCGGCGTCTGGACGCGATTCTGGAATTGCTCGAAGGCGAGATTCACCTGGCGCGGACGCAGGCGAAGACAATGGCGAGCACAGAAAAACCCCGATGAATCGGGGCTTTCCTGACCGTCTGACGCGCACGAACGGACATCGGGAGATGCCACGCCCGCGCGCCGACGAGCCTTTCACCATAATCCTCACTCATCACATCGTCAAATCGCGTTGCGCCGCCCGAAAGGAGCCACATGAACGGCAACCACACCAACCACAACACCACCAACGGCACTAAGCCCATCGCCATCGAAGTCCACCGCTGGATAGACCTCACCAACGGCGGCTGGCGTTCGTGCGCCTTCGTCAAACTGACCAGCGCGTTGCGCACGTCGGGCTTGCTGTTGGCGTTGCCCGCTGAGGACTTGAAGAACCTGCTGTTCCTGCTGACCTTCACGAGCGCGAGTGGCGACTGTCTGCCCACGGTGCAGCAACTGGCGCACGCGATGAACATCAGCGAGAGAAAGGTGCGGCGCCGGATGGAGCGGCTCACCCAATTCCGCTGGCAGGGTAAGCCCCTTGTGACCGCAATTCGACGCGGCAACGGGCAGGACGCCTACACACTGGCGACGGGACAACGCCGAAACGAAGTTTTGGACGACAACGAGACCACAGGACAACAGGACCACACGGTCAGCGGTCACGAGGTCAGTGGACAGCCATCATCGGAAGTCTCCCCGTCTCGTCCGCTCGCCCGCCGCGAGGAGGTCATCGCAGCTTCGCGCGGTCAGTATGGCAGACCGCGCGCCGCTGTCGAGGCGGAAATCGCCCGCGAGATGGGCTGGGACCAGCCGCCCTATGTGTCCGCGCCACCGCCCACAAACGCCGATTCCCGCCCTCCTCAGCCAGGTCGTCCGGCGGAGCGCGTTCCTTTGCGTGCGCAACCCAGTGACTCCTCTGTGACCGCAGAAGAACATATCCGACAACAACTGCGAGACGTGGGCGTGGAAGAAGAATGGGTGGACTATCTGATGGAGAAGTTTGACCGCGAGCGCATTCAGCGGCAACTGCAATGGCTGCCCTACCGCAAAGCGCAGAAACCCGCCCGGATGATTGTCTCGGCGATTGAAAAGGACTACGAAGAACCTTACGCGCTGCGTCCGCGCAAGGAGGGCGGATGAGCGCCCAGCCCTCACGCTTTGACGAACTGCTCATGGAGATGAAAGCCATCCACGACGCCAAGCGGTCGGACTACGCGCCGGGAGATGAACTGGGCAACTTCCGCCTGGCGGAACTGGCGGGCGTCCCGGCGTGGGTGGGCATCCTCGTTCGGTTGACGGACAAAGTCTCGCGGGCATGTTCGTTTGCGAAGACAGGACAGTTCACGGTGAAGGAAGAGGGGCTGAGCGATACCTTGCTGGACTTAGCGAACTACGCCCTCCTGTGTCTCATTACCTACGAGGAGGCGCAGAGAGCCAGGCGTGAAACGTAATGCGTGATGCGTGAACCATACGAATCCATTAACCATTGACCATGACCCATCTTGCCTCATTTACCCCCTTCCCCAACGCTCTCTTTGAACTCATGCCGACGCTCCGCGATACTGAGTGGCGCGTGCTGTGCGTGATTGTGCGCCAGACGCTGGGCTGGCGAGATGGAGCGGGAAGACAGCGAAAGCAAACCAACTGGCTGACGCATCGGCAGCTGAAGGCGCAAACCGGACGCGACTCAGAGGCGTTGAGCAAAGCGATAGACACCTTGGTGCGGCGGGGACTCATCGAGGTCTGGGATGAGACAGGACATCGCCTGATGACGCCGGCAGCCCGGCGGGGCTGCCGGGGACGGCTGTTTTTCCGCTTACGTCGTGACTGGGTCTCCTCGGTCATTTCGCAAAGCGAAATGGAACAACCGAAAACCGAAGGGAGGAGTTCGGAAAGCGAAGTTCGGAAAGCGAACACGACAAAAGAAACTCAGACAAAATATCCACCTGACGGTGGAGAGCGTGGCGATGCTCACTCTCCTGCGGAGGGGAACACTCCCTTGAAGAGAAAGCCTCCCCCTGAGCCGCCCAACCCGGACGTGAAGCGATTCCTCCGCACTTACATTGCCATCTTCAAAAAGCACACCATCAGCGGAGACCCACCTCCGATCTCTTGGGGGAAAGACGGTAAGTTGGTCAAGGATCTGCTCAAGGTCTATGCGTATGACCGCCTGGTGGACCTGCTGCGGCAGTTCTTCCACAGCGACGACGAATGGATTCGGAAGACCACCTACTCCATCGGAGCCTTCCAAGCCGCGATTGGAAAGTTATTGGTTGCCGAGCGGATGACCATCATCGAGCGTCGCGATCCACTCACCGGGCGGTGGGTAAAGGTGCGAGAGGAGCGGCGATGACGGAAGAGCAACTGGTCTCATTATCGGGCAGAGCATTATTCCAGCGGCAGTTGAAGGCGCTGCAAGACGGAAGGCTGACCTACACACAACTGCGTGCCACCAGCGAGATGTGGCTGCGTCATCGCGGCTACGTTTCCACGTCGTTGGGTTGGTGGAAGGCAGACGAATTATCAGAGATGGGAGTAGGGCAAACGGACTCTGGAGAATGGGTCATCGGCACCGAGGAACGACGGCGGATGACAGCGAAGGACAGGAAACCAGTCGTCGAAGTCTACCATGTGCCCGTGCGCGCCAACGCTTTCTTTGCCAAGCGACGGGCCGCCAACGCACGATTTGCCGGGTTACTCTCCGCGGTGCCATCGCAGGAGAAGGGGAGCGGAAACGAACTGGTGCGGTATGCGCGGAGACTGTTTGACGGGGAGGGAACGTGAAAACGCGTACGTCAACAACCCCCTGCTGCACGGCGAGCACGTCCGATTCTGTACCGATGTGCTGTCATATAGAATTCAGATGGATGTTGGTCTGTGAAAGGTTTGGTCGCGAACATCTGGTGATGAAATGGCATGTTCCAGCCCTGAACAGTCTCCAACTAACATGAATGCTGCCCAGTAGTAAGGGTGTCTATAAACCTTACGGTCAGGGTTAATATCTCGCATTCGCTCTATGTCGCACTGAAGGAGGGCACGCTCGAGGTTATTTGCGCACTGTGCTTGTATACTTTCAAGTATTCTGGCTACCTCGCCAGCAGTAATCTCTCGGACGAATTGTTGTGCCTGTCGAAGCGACTCAGATTTGTCATGTCCGGTTCTGAGATTGCTGTAGAACTGTTCCATGAGAACGCTTGTAGCGATATCATCTACGCTCCACAACGAGGCGAGCACGGAGGGCGTCCCCGCGTAGAGGACTGCACGGATCAACCCGACTACTTCGTCCCCTCCACTGATATGAGCAACTCCCGTTTCGCAGGCGCTCATGCTGACGAGTTGAGACTGAAGGTTGAGATCATTCATGATGTCTATCATGGTGAGGGGGGCCATCCGCCAGTTCCAGACAGGATTGAAATGGCTGTTGGGGATTAAACCGTCCGTGGCAGGAGAAGTGAACCAGGGAGTATCTTCTTGACTCCTCCTTTACTGCTCTGGTGGTGGCTTGATCGCGGATTAGGATCTGGCTGGGATAACCTTCATAAGATGCCGAGATGCGGGCGATTTCGCGCTCTGCATAATGGAGGTCGCCGGTCGGGTTACCAATGGCGAGCAGCGAAGGCGAGGAGTGTTGTCTCTTCTCTCGGCAAAACCTGAGAACGGAAGCGCTGGGAGTATAGATAATTGAGGGGTGTGCATAAATCCCTTGCCTAAATGAGCTGGTTGGGGCAACATAGACAGATGAATCCTTACCATCAAGGAGGTCTGCCTTATGT
>FWPU01010910.1_pt1 | contig 13105 bp, 16 predicted proteins | sample 2228361 | NCBI WGS metagenome assembly FWPU01 (sample SAMEA103939777, study PRJEB20133) | metagenome | reverse complement strand
GTGCACAAATCTGATATCGTTATCTTGGCAGCTGATACCCAAATACTCTAGACTCTTCAGATACAGCTCTTGAATATTCTCTAATGGGGGCTTTAAGAGGACTTGATATTGGTGGTGCAGGTGCGTTCTGAAGGGATTGTTGGCGTATCGGCCGTCGGCGGGCCTACGACTCGGCTGCACGTAGGCCACGCGCCAAGGCGTCTTGCCCAAGGCCCCAAAAAAAGTGGCGGGATGAAAGGTGCCCGCGCCCGCTTCGACGTCGTAGGGCTGTTCTAAAAGGCAGCCCTGCGCCTTCCAAAACTCGTGAAACTTCAAAATGAGATCTTGAAAGTGCATGATTTTGGCCGTCAGCATTTAGCTATCGGCCATTAGCCAAGAGCTAATAGCTGACCACTTACAACTTTGCTTTGGCAATTTCTACTAGCTTGTCGAAAGTGCTTTCATCGCGGACGGCAATGTCTGCTAATATTTTGCGATTGAGGCCCACTTTGGCTTCTTGCAGCCCGTGAATAAAGCGTGAGTAGGTCAAGCCACGAGATCGGCTAGCCGCGTTGATGCGCAGAATCCAAAGACTTCTAAAGTCGCGCTTGCGCAACTTTCGACTGAGGTACGCGTTTTTCAAAGCTTTCATCACGCGCTGTTTGGCCACTCTAAAACACGTCCCACGCTTGCCCTTGAAGCCCTTCGCGAGCTGCATGATCTTCTTGCGTCTTTCTTTTCGCTTGTTTCCGCCCTTGACTCGCATAGCTTATCTTAGATCTCCTCTTTATTGATCAACTGTTATCGAAGCTTTGTCAACAGGTTCCGCCGGAGTTTGCCGGTGAGCTGTAATCCTTTACGCGCCTGGCGCTTACGCTTTGAGCTTTTCTTGATCTGCTTATGATGATACCCCGCTTTGGCGCCCAAAACTTTAAGCCTCTTCGTGACTTTAAATCGCTTGGCCATGCCTTTGTGGGTCTTCTTCTTGGGCATTGGGATTCACTCCTTTGACTTGCTGGCTGCTTTGTTGCGGTGTTGATGCCTTGCGCTCATTAGAACTGAGGGGCACGAGCACCATCTGCAGGGATTTGCCACGCTCCTTGGCCGGCTGATCCACCTTGCCTACCCCATGAATCTCTTTGACGATGCGATTAAGAAGCTCTCGGCCTCGGTCCATGTGTACGATCTCTCGCCCCCGAAAAATTACCGTCACTTTCACTTTGCTGTCATGCTCTAAAAATCGCTTAATATGGCGCAACTTTGTCGCAAGGTCATGCTCCTCGATTTGTGTTGTGAAACGCATCTCTTTGATGCGGTGGATCTTCTGCCGCCAGAGCTTGCGCTCCCGTTTCTCTCGGCGATAAAGAAACTTGCCATAATCAAGAATCTTGCACACCACGGGATTATTATGGGGAGCCACTTCGACCAGATCCAAACCGCGCCTCCGTGCTTCGGCGATGGCTTGGCTTGTGGGCATCACGCCCAGCTTCTGCCCGTTCTCATCAATTACGAGAACTTCCTTCACCCGAATCTGCTCGTTCCTACGAACTACCGAATATACGATACCCTACCCTACCTCCTCATTGATAAGTGCTTCAAGATACCACATCTACAGATGCGAGTCAAGACTGATATTCGAACTCTTGGCTTGCGATTCTGACCATATCGCCCTCTTTGAGTCCTCGCTTTTTTAGTTCTCTAATGACTCCAGCTTCCTCTAGGCGCTTATGAAAATATTCGAGAGCCGCATCGTCACCGAGCACAAGGCGACCAAGCTTATCCGCCAACGTACCTGTCACAAGAAAGCCCTTGCCGTCAAAAGAGACGTCAAAGCTGTTCGGCTCTTTGAGAGTGTAAACACGTCGTCTTGGCGCCTCACTTGCCAACTTGCTCACTTGCACACTTGTGAACTCTTTTAGTTTCCGGTAGCAGCTTCTGACAAGCTCGCTGATGCCAGCGCCCGTGGCCGCCGAGATGGGCAGCATCTCTATGCCATCGCGTGCAAAACGCTTGATAATTTTGTTAACGTGTGCCTCATCCACGAGATCGATCTTGTTACCCGCAACTATCTGGGGTTTCTTCGTCAGTTCCTGAGAATACGCTCCTAGCTCATGGTTGATTTTATGAAAATCTTCTAGCGGGTCTCGACCTTCGAAGCCTGAAATGTCTATTAAGTGAACCAATAGCTTCGTGCGCTCTATGTGCTTCAAAAAGCGATCCCCCAATCCTTTGCCCTCATGCGCCCCTTCGATCAGCCCCGGAATATCCACGGCGACAAACTCTGAAAACTCGTCGACTCTGACTACACCCAAATGGGGCTCGAGGGTCGTGAACGGATAAGGTGCGATCTTAGGCCGAGCTGCTGAGATTTTAGAGAGTAAAGTCGACTTGCCCACGTTGGGCATGCCGATAATGCCTACATCCGCGAGCAATTTCAGTTCTAATTTGATCCAACGCTCTTCACCTGGAGCACCGCGCTCACAGATTCGGGGGGCCTGCCAGGTGCTGCTTTTAAACTGCGCATTGCCCTTGCCGCCCTCGCCTCCGCGCGCTAGCACGCATTCATCTCCCGGTTGAGAGAGATCTGCTAATAGTGTTTCTGTCCTCAAATCTTTAATCACCGTGCCTACGGGTACAGTGATAATTAAATTTTGTCCGTCTTTGCCGTGCTTGTCGTTGGAGCCGCCGCGCCCGCCGTCTTCCGCCTTGAAGTGCACCTGGTGTTTAAACTTCAAAAGCGTATTCACGGAGCTTTCGGCTCTTAAGATCACGTCACCTCCCTTGCCACCGTCGCCTCCGTCCGGGCCGCCCTTGGGCCGATACTTTTCCCTCCTAAAGCTGATAATGCCGTCGCCACCGCGACCCGCTTGTAAACAGATTTTGGCTTCATCAAGAAACATAATTTAGCTTAGTTTACAAGTGTGAAGGTGTGCAAGCATACAAGTGCCTTGAAAAACTTGTGCACTTTCACACCTGTTCACTTGCACACAGGTGGGATTTTTAGCTCTCACTGGTGGGTACGACACTCACGAACCTGCCTTTAAATCTCACAAGGCCCGCTCTTGTGGCGAAAAGCGTATGATCTCTCCCCAGACCCACGCCCTCGCCGGGTTTAAACACCGTGCCGCGTTGACGCACGATAATATAACCGGGCTCCACGAACTCGCCTCCGAAATGCTTGAGCCCCAATCGTTTAGCGTGGCTATCTCTCCCGTTTCGGCTGCTGCCGCTACTCGTCTTGTGTGCCATACACCCTCTTTAATATACACTATTTCACAATCGCTGCCAACTCTTTGATTTCGATCTCTTCAGGATTCTCTTCAGCGAGCGCCTGCAACCCCAAGAACATCGTTTCTAGAATCGCATCGGTCTCGCGATTCAAGAAGTAATCCCGCTCTAGTTTGCAGTGAAGTCCTTCGTCGTCTTGCGCTATATTCGCATTCAGCCTCAAATATTCTTTTAAGCCAAGCACCGCCGCACGCATAAGCGCTGAAGAGGCGATCTGAACTGGAGCTTTGCTTTCTTCATCGTCTGGAGCTTGAACCTTGCTCCGAAACTCGCAGATCTTGCCTTCTGAGTCGCGATAGATTTCGACTTCCGTCCTCACGAGCTGTTAGCTCCTCCCCGTTTTGATTTCTTTGATTAACGCTTTCAGATAAGGCTGCCGATGGCCCCTCTTTCGGCGATACCGCGTCTTGCGCTTGTATTTATACACTATTATCTTCTCGCCCTTGAAGATCTCTCGAGCTTGCGCTAAGACTTTGGCGCCCTCCACGTAAGGCGCGCCGATCTTCGCGCTCCCATTATCGCTGATGAGCAGAACCTTGTCAAATTCGATCGGGTCACCGGCTTTGACGCCGTTGAGCTTTTCAATAATAATTTCGTCGCCTTCGGCTACCCGATACTGCTTGCCTCCGGTCTCAATCACGGCGTACTTCGACATTTGTGTTCTTGCCCTCCAGGGCCAGACTGCTGTCCGGCCTTGTCGTTCCAGATTTTAGCGTATTCCGAATTATTTTGCAAGCCCCTTGACATCTAAGATGGGATCTTCTTCTCATACTCTTGAATAGCCTTGATGAGTTGAGAGCGTTTTGGCTCAGATAGACATCCATCAAGCACCTGAATCATGCGTTCTACCCGCCTCATCCAGGCTTGAGCCGTTTTAGGGTTCTCAACGGCCTTGTTTTCAAGGCGGTAATCTGCTTTTATTCTCATGCTTTGTAAGTTATTCAGATCGTCACCGACCTTCGTCACTTCTTGATCTCCACTATTCGAAAGTTTCCGTTGGACATCTCCGTGCCCTCGAGGGCCTTTGGGAATTTGAAAGCCCAGTTTCCCCAAAATCTCCACGCTGACATGATACGCTGCATAGTAAGCCCGGCTTAGGGAAGAACGAATTTCTGAAGGACGCTTTCTTTGTGAGAGTTCTTGGGCTAGCTCATAAAAATCCCGTGGGTTCATCCTCAAACGATATTGTATGAAAGTCTAAATAAGCTCCGCTGAGGCCAAGGGACTTTAGAGATCAACAGACTCGTATATTGCTCATAGCTGGCCAGCACCTCTTCAATTGTGCCTGCCACAGTCACGTTGATTGAGAGCCATTCTTCGCCTGTTTCAGGGTCTTCTTCCATTTCCAAATGGAATTCCCGTACGTCTTCAAAACAGCTTTTGACTAGCTCAATGGTGGAGGATAAATATTGCTCTATTTTGTGCTTGGCGCAAAATCGCCGAACTTCCGGGGTGACTTCAGGTTGCATCAGAGGCAAAACTTTTACCGCGTGCTTCGCCATTCGCGTTCTTGCCCTCCAGAATCTCAAAAGTCAGACAGAAGTCTAACTCTCACACCCCAAATTTTAGTGCAAATCCAGCCGTTTTCAAGACCCTTTATATCAGCAGAAGTCCGAAGCCTATTTATCCACCTTCTTCACAACAGGTCGCGTAGGGAAAAGTGTGTAGATTGAGAGGAGCACCGACGGAGGGCGGAATACTCTCGGAGGTGCACGATGAAACGCCAAGAGCTGGAAGAGATCGTCAAGCAAGATAAGGCCGTGGAGGTGTTTGAGGCGGGGATCGCGGATGCTCTGACGTATCTGGATTTCCCCCGTGGGCACCACAGCCGGATTCGCACCACCAAGGGGCTGGAGCGGCTGTTTGAGGAGATCAAGCGACGCACGCGGGTAGTGGGAGTCTTCCCCGACGAGACGAGCTTGATCGCCTTGACGACCACGGTAGCTATTCGGGTGACGGAGGAGTGGGCGTTGAGGAGATATCTGGAGATGGGCTTACTGGAGGCGCATGAGAAGGTCCAAGTCGGTGCCTCTCAATTTACAAAACTTTCGCGACGTTGACTCTGCATGACGATCACTTTCAACAACTTTAGCAGATTCTATAGCGACTGCCAAGTTGATTTTGGGTTGCCCTCAAGTTACAATGAATCGGCGCGGGCGGTATAGCCGCATCTCACAATGACGACTTACAAGCAGGCTGGAGTCGATATCGATCTTTTGGATCGCTGCTCGGAGATCTTTTACGAGGCGGCCCTCAAGACTTTTCAGAATAGAAATGGCCGCTTCGGTGAGCCCATCGTTGCGCGAGGAGGCTTCTCCGGCCCCGTTTATATTAAAGACCTCAAGGACGCGTATCTGCTCAAAAGCAGCGACGACGTGGGCACCAAGATCGAAGTCGCCGAGCTTATGTATAAGCACGATACGATCGCCTTCGATCTTCTTGCGATGGTCTGCGACGATGCGGCCGTGATGGGCGCTGAGCCATTTGCACTTACGAATTCGCTTAACGCCAGCCGTCTGGATATTGAGGTCATTGAGCAATTGGCTGGAGGATTGGTCAAGGCCGCCGAGCGCGCCCGCGTGGCCGTAGTCGGCGGCAATGTGGCCGTGCTGGATCGCGTGCATGGGCTCTATCTTTGGGACGCCGATGTGATCGCCGTTTTAGAACGCCAAAAAGCGCTCAAAAAAGAGGCGATCAAGCCCGGAGATAAAATTATCGGCCTTCGAGAGCGGGGCTTCCGCAGCAACGGCTTTACTTTAATCAGAAGGATCTTAAAAGAGCGCTTCGGCCCGCGCTGGGTGGAGGAGCCTTACGATGCTAAAAGAAGCTGGGGCGAAGTCGCGCTCACGCCGTCTATTATTTATACGCCCATTCTGGTGGAAGCCGTGGGAGCTTATGGGCAGAATGGGCGAGCTAAAATCCTGGGAGCGGCGCATATCACTGGCGGCGGGATTCCGGGCAATTTGCCGCGCTGCTTGCCCATAGACGGTCAGAAGCCCAAGAGTCTAGGGGCATATATTGACGTCGAGCCCCTAGGACCGATGCTGAAGCTGCAAGAGTTAGGCGGTGTTGATGATCGTGAAGCGTATCGGGTCTGGAACATGGGCGCTGGAATGCTGATTGTAACCAACGACGATGAGATCTTTAAGATCGCTGAAGAGTACGGCGTCGAAGCCGTCAAGGCCGGCGAGGTGATCGATGAGCCAAAAATCATCATAAAAAACAGGGGGTTCTTCGGAAGAGAGGAGGAGCTTATCTATGATGTCTGACGTTTTGGCTTCGGGGTATCTTCCCGAGCTGGGAGATCTTCATCAAGGCAAGGTGCGGGACAATCATATTGTGGGAGCCAAGCGAGTCTTGGTGGCCACGGATCGCATCTCGGCATTCGATCGCGTGCTGCCTCAACTCATCCCTCAAAAGGGTGCGGTTTTGAACGCGATTGCCATGTGGTTTTTTGAAAAAACGAAAGATATCGTGCCCAATCATGTTATTGACTGGCCAGATCCAAATGTGATCGTGGCCCGCCAGTGCAAAGCATTTCCCATCGAGATGGTCGTGCGCGGGTATCTGACGGGCTCAGCGTGGGAGGATATTCAATCCGGCAAATTCGAAGCAAAATACGGCTTCAAGATCAGCTCAGAGATGATCGAAGGGGGCAAGCTCGTGAAGAACTGCAAATTGAAGGAGCCCATCGTCACGCCCACCACGAAAGCCCACGAAGGGCACGATATTGCGTTGAAGGCTGCCAACGCGCGCGAGCTGATAGGCGATGCTTATGACGAGTTGGTTGAAAGGAGCCTGAAGCTCTATGAGCAGGGGGCCCAGATGGCAGCCGAGCGCGGGCTCATTTTAGTCGATACAAAGTATGAGTTTGGAGCACTGAACGGCGAAATCATCTTAATAGACGAAGCGAACACGCCGGACTCCTCCCGCTACTGGTACGCCGACGAGTACAAGCCCGACCGCGACGTGGAAGAGCTATCTAAGCAGTTCGTGCGCGATATTGTCAAAAAATCCGAGCTCACAGAGTCTGACGTTGCCGAAACGAGCCGGCGCTATATCACGCTTTATGAAAGACTCACTGGGCAGAAATGGGTGGCAGGCAACGAAGCGCCCATTCAGCAACGCATCGTGAATAATCTGATCAGAAAAAAGTATATCACGGGAGGCTTTGTGCAGATCATCGCCGGTTCTGAAAAAGACGATTTTTTTGTCAAAGAGCTCATGGGTGCGCTCAAGGAGCGCAAGATCCCACACGGGCACGTCGTCTGTTCGGCCCACAAGAAGACGCGCGAGCTTTTAAGTTTAATCGACACTCTGAACAAGAGCATCGAGCCGGTGGTGGCGATCACAGTTGCGGGGGGCAGCGATGCGCTCTCAGGCGTGGTGGCGCATCATTTGAAGTTTCCGGTGATCGCCTGCCCGCCCCATAAAGACCAGCTCGATTATTTGGTTAATATTCACTCGATTCTGCAGATGCCCAGCCAGATTCCCTCTATGCTCATAAGACGCCCCGAGAACGCCGTGCTTGCGGCGGAGCGGATTCTGTCTCTAAATAACCCGTATTTTGCTCGAAGGCTTGAAGATGGCTAAAGTTCTTGTCATCGGCAGCGGCGGGAGAGAGCACGCCATCGTTCGCGCGCTCGTTGACGACGCTGATGTCGAAGAGATTTTATGTGCGCCTGGCAACGGCGGCACCGCGGCGATGCCGCGTGTGCGCAACATCGCCTTCAAAGATTATGAAGCACTTATAAAGCTCGCCAAAGAAGAGCACGTAGACTTAACGGTCGTCGGCCCTGAGAATCCCCTGGCGGAGGGCATTGTGGATCTCTTCCACGCTCACGGGCTAAAGATCTTTGGCTTTAAAAAAGCGGCCGCCAAGCTTGAATGGAGCAAAGTTTACGCCAAATACTTCATGCGGCTACATAAAATTCCCACAGCCCCTTTTCGCGTCTTTGAGAGCTATGATGCGGCCTTCGAACATCTGAAAGAGTGTTTTGTGAAAGGCCCTAAAGCAGAATTCTTCATAAAAGCTGACGAGCTTTGCGCTGGCAAGGGGGCCATCCATGCGAAGAATCTTAAAGAGGGCGAGAAGGCACTTCGGGATTTGCTCATCGAGAAGAGATGCGGCAAGGGTGAGCGAGTTGTCATCGAAGATGCTTTAAAGGGCACAGAAGCTTCGATTTTAGCTTTTGTGGACACGAAAGGGGCTTTTAAGCTCATGCCGCCTGCCCAAGACTACAAGCGCCGCGATGACGGCGATAGAGGGCCCAACACCGGCGGCATGGGCGCCTATGCGCCCGCTCCCCTAATCACTCAAGCCGTCATGCAAAGGGTCGAGGAGCAAGTCATTCATCCAACGTTGAACGGGATGAAGGCCGAGGGTGTGATCGGCTGTGGCATTCTTTATTTTGGGCTAATGATCGATTCTTGGGGCCAGCCCTATGTTTTGGAATACAACACGCGTTTCGGCGATCCTGAGGCTCAAGCGATCCTGCCTTTGCTTAGAAGCGATCTCTACCCCATCTTATTGGCTTGCACAGAAGGGCGATTGGATCAAACGAAGCTCCAATGGCGCCAGGGAGCGGCAGTTTGCGTCGTGCTGGCAGTTTCGGGCTACCCCACTCATTATGGGCGCGAGCGTGAAGTGATTGAAGGCCTCGAAGAAACCGCGAAGATGCGAGACGTGATGGTGTATCATGCCGGGACAATGCTGCAAAATGGCAAATTTATTACCCAAGGCGGGCGGGTTCTGAATGTGGTGGGGCTGGGCAAAGACGTAGCAGAAGCGCGAAAGCGGGCTTATGCCGCCGTGAATAAGATTCGTTTTAATGGAATGAGCTATCGCAAGGACATCGCCGCAAGAGCAGTTAGCAAGTTTGCAAGTTGACAAGTTTGCAAGTAAACATGAGGCCGATCTATCAGCCGCAACCTGGCAGACTCATGCGTGTGATCGTCTTCTTCTCCGGGGGTGCCAGCTCGTTAAAATACTTGCTGGAGCAAGATGCCAATTTGGGCAAGAAATACAGAATCGTGGGCGCCTTCACGGACACGAAAGACGCCTCTGGCATCGCGCTCGTCAATCGAGAGGGCATCGAGCTGGCGTGCTTAGATATTCGCGACTGGTGCCGCGCCCACCACAAGAAGCTCACAGATCTCAAAGCACGGCAGGCGTACTTTGCGGAAGTCAGCCTCCTCATCAAGCGCTTTGGGGCAGATATTCTTATGCTGTCGGGCTTCATGCGCCTGGTCACCGAGCCGCTGTTAAGCGAATATGAGCACAGAATTTTGAACGTACATCCGGCCGATCTCACGGTTTTAGATGCCCTGGGGCGGCGAAAATACGCCGGAATGGATGCCGTCAGTAAAGCCATCGCCGCCGGGGAGAAGGCCACGAGATCGACGATTCATCTGGTCACAGAAGACGTCGACGGCGGGCCCATTGTGGTGCTTTCAGATCCGTTGCCGGTCGAGCCGGGCGTTGACCCCAAGGCGCATCAAGAGAGGATGAAGTGGGCGTGCGACGGGCCGGCGTATCAAAAGGCTTTAGCACTCATCGCAGATGGCAGGGTCTGGCTCGATGCTGAGGGCAGGGCCCACATTCGTTAGGCCTCTAATCTTCAATTCAATCCCCCTCTTGCGCATATGGAATATTCTCCCCGACGGGCCAACGACCGTCAAGACCAGAAGCGCTATTCCACTTGAAGTTTCGGCCAAATCTGCTAAACTTGAGGCTGCAATTGGGGGAATGCGAATTGTATAGAACCAAGCGGCGATACAATGGGGAGCCCGTGCGCCCCGACCCAACGGTCGATCCCTCAGAGAACGAGACGGGCATTTATTTCACGAGCGCAGATCGCTATGCTCAAATTAGCAGCTATGAGCCTGTAATAGTAGAGGGGCTGCTTCGGCACCCGAATTTCAAAATCGAGCAGCTGATCACCATGCAGATCGAAGAACAAGAGTGCGTGGTTGGGGTGATCGGAAAGCTGCCCATCGGAGCCGTTCGTCTTGGGCGTGCTATTGCTAAAGACAATCATGAGCTGGTCGTTCAGGTGCCGGGATACCGCCCTGCTAAGCCTGTTCAAGTCACTGCCCAAGCGAGCGCGAGCCGGACTAAGCGAGAGTTGCCGTTGGAGCTACATCCGAAGTCTTTAAAAGCGAAAGTTCGCAAGCTCGTGTCAAAGAAACCCAGCAGGGTCAAGTTGACAGCGAGGGCGCGCGGCAAGCCCAAGGCTCGTCGGCGGAAGCGTCGGCGTTGAAAAATGGCTAAATCTCCGGCCTCTCCACGCCGTTGAGCTCGATGAACTCATCGAGCCACTTTTTGTATCGGGCGGGGCCCTTAACGTTTATGGGGCAAATATAGTTATATTCTCCCGTAAAGCAGCCGGTGCAGAAGTCTTTTTTGATGATTCTTTTGAGGGTATTAATCACGGCCTGGGCGCTCACGTAGCCCACATCGTCGAACTTCGTCTGACCGAACTCTTTATGCGCGTAGCCCTCTTTGAGCTTTTCTTCTAAGGGCTCATGATCGCGCACGATGTCTTGATGATCGAGTTCATCTAAAATGTTCGCCAATGGCTCCCCTTGTTCGATGGCGATGCCTGCGTAGCATGGGCCAATAATGGGCGGCCAGGCGGAGACGAAGCGTACCTCTTTGGCGCCAGCCTCGCGCTCGAGCTTTGTGATATACGCCGACACGTTGCCGCGCACGATGCTGTCGTCCACGTTGACGATAATTTGATTCTTCGCTTCTTGGGCGTTGATGGCGAATTTTCTGCGCAATCTTCGGGTGATCTCGGGCAAGGAGTCCACCAAAAACGAGCGCTCGCCGCGCGTGTGAGGCTGCGGCCCTGCCGCCTTGGCCTTTCTTAAGATGATTTCGCGCAGCTTCACATTGTGCCCGTTGTGAAAGGCTTCTTCTTGGTAGCCTCGCGCGGCGCTGAGCCCGGATTTGGGGATGGGGCTGATGGTGGCGCCCTCAGGCGGCGGATGCTCCCGACAGGCCGCGCGGCCGAACTCCATGCGAATTTCATCTAAGCTCTTGCCGTGCATGATAGAGCTGAACTCTTGGAAGTAGGCATATTCGAAAGCGCACTCGCCCCGGCTGGCCACGCCCTTCAAAATTTTGTTCATATCTAAGAGCTGTTCTTGCTGCCAGATGCCATCTTTAAAGGCCCAGATGCCCGCCTCCCCCGGCTGGATCACTTCGATTTGGGAATAATTCAAGCCCAAGCTCGTCAGCGGCTTCGTCTCAGAAGTGAATATGCGAAAGCCTTGAAACCTGGCGCTGTGCAGCGGGCGCATGCCGTCGCGAAGATAAAAAAAGCGCGTTCGCTGGCCATCGATCAGCAGGCCCAAAATCGTAAAAGCCCCAAATGGAAAAGCTTGCTTATAGAACTCCGTGAGGCTGGCGGCTAAGTCTCTCTTTTCTAGATACAGCAGAAGCATTTTGGCCGCGCAGCCCGCGGTGTCTGTCGTCGAGCCGTGCAGATTGATATTTTTTTGTTCGGCTTGTGTGCGCCAGCGCTCGGTGAAAGAGACTTCGCCGTTCATGACCAGAAAGAGATGCGTCTGATGTAAGCTGGCCTGAATGGGGTGGACGTTCTCTAAAGAAATTATGCCCGCGGTGGCGTAGCGCGTGTGGCCTAAGACGCAATCGGGATTTTTCGCCAACGGCAGATCATAAACGTGTTCAGGGGCGTAATGCCCTGAGCCCATCCACTTCTCTAAGTGAAATAATCCCGGCAGCAGTCCCTGGCCGAAGAGCAATAACCCCGTGCCGTCTTCACCGCGGTTTTTGGAGTGTTCTAAAAGCTCTAAGGCCAGTTCCAAAGCGAAGCCCGGCTCCGGCTTCTTCAACGGCAAAACCCCGACAACCCCGCAACCCATCGCTTTTCTATTCTAGCTCAGACTCGCCCACTTGTCAAAACTTAGAGATTTCAAGGCCTGAACGCTTTGACGGCTTAAACAAGGTGGCACTACCGTAGAATGACCAATCTGCGTATGCCGCCTTTTATGGTCTTGCCGTCGAAGCCGCGCACGAAAAGCACATAAAAATAAACCCCGTTGGGCAACGGGCGGCCCTGGGTATTGAGTGCGTTAAATGTGAAGCTCTTCCCTTGGGCCTCGCCCTCGAAGACTTTTCGGCCCGCCAGATTAAAAAGCTCAAGTCGAATGCTCTCGATGGCAGAGCCCTCGGCATTAAAAATGCCCGTCTCTTTTCGAAGCGGGTTGGGCGGGCCCACGATTCGCGTGAGGCTCAACTTCTCACGCTCGCCGAGCCTGACGGCCGTATCGGCATCGATTTGAGCGCTAAAGTCCGGCAGAGCACTGCTTACCGTGCCAGTTACCATGTGCTGTGATCCGGGTATCTCGCCCCAGGGGACATTCACCCGATACTTAATGACGAGCTCTTCCCCCTTGGAGATCTTTCGTGAAAAGAGCCATTGTGTCGTTGAGGCCTTGAAGGCCGCCCCGCTGCTCTCTAAACTTTTGATCTCCCAGCCCGCAGGCCATCTTTCTTCTACCGCCAGCCCCAGCAGCTCTTCATGCACCCGAATATGCAAAGTGACTAGAAGGCTGCCGCCGGGCCCCGCCCCCTCTTCGATCACCCGAGAAACCGTTGCCCCCGGCTCTTTTGGGGTTAAGCGCCGCTGAGGCAAGGGCTCTTTGATGGGCGTGTCGCTCAGATAATGCGCTACGAGCCCTTGAAGCTTGCGTAGGCTCAACTTCTCAAAGGCCGAGGGCACATCCGTGTCGTTCACCCACCAAAGGATCGCCTGCTGAATCTGCTCCTCGCGAATATGTTCGTTCCGGGTGAGATCGATCTTTTGCA
>FWPU01010907.1_pt1 | contig 13105 bp, 13 predicted proteins | sample 2228361 | NCBI WGS metagenome assembly FWPU01 (sample SAMEA103939777, study PRJEB20133) | metagenome | reverse complement strand
TGTATGTTTGAAGAAATTCCTTGAAAATAACAGAATTTTTCTAGGATGGTATAGTATTGGCTAACTGAATAAATTATATCACATAAAAAACTTCATCTCATAATCCCCAAAAATAGAGATAAGAAACCAAACTTAGTGAAAACTCCTCTTGGGTATAATAACTTCAACCCGTAGGCCTTTATCATACTCAAAGAAAGTTTGATCATATAAAATTATGGCATTTATATAAAAAAAAGAAGAAGAAAGATGAAGATCAACAAAGAAATATAAGGTATCTTTATAAATAAAATTGAGCATTATCAAAGAATGTTTATGATTTCCTATTTTTATTTTTTAAACCTATTATTATTGAGAATCGGTTTTCCAATTTAGTAAAACGTAATCACGAACCCCCCACATGATTGACTTTTTATTTCCAACATTCTGTGGTATAATTTTTAGCATAGATTTGGAAAAGGTTATAGAAAAACTGAAAGATGTGGTTATTAATGAGTTAAAGGCAGAACTCAAGGACTTCAAAACGATAGTCACATCTCAACTTAATAGTTTTGGTCTTGCTATTGAATCAATCAATTCAAGGATATCAGGAATGGAATCAAGGATGGTATCAATCGAAACTGCGTTGATAGAACTTAGAAGAGCCATTGACGAGACCAATAAGAGAATCGATGATATAAATGCAACCCTATCAAATAGAATAGATGAAACTAATAAGAGAATAGATGATATTAATAAGAGAATTGATGACATGAATAAGAGAATCGATGAAACCAATAAGAGAATAGATGACCTATTCCTTGAAGTTTCAACAATAAGAGGAGATCTAAAGAAAGCCCTCTCAGAGAAAGAGAGCATTGACGATGTCTTGATAAGAATCCAGAGGCTCGAAGGAAAGGTGCTGAATATCACATGATTGTTTGGAGGCAATATTAGAAAATTCATAAAACACTAAAATGCCAAGTGCTTTAAAGTAATATTGACCTTTTAAGGTTTGCATCCAAATAATTAAGGGAACTATTAAATGCTCAAAGAAGAGGTGGAGTTTTATAAATCCATTGAAGAACAATTCATTTTAAATCTGAATCTTGCGAGATAATAGATCTTGAAATGAGAGTGAAATTTTAACATTTGCTCTATCATACTCTCATGGATGAGAGAGGTTCCAGGTTTAAATCTAAAACAGTCTTTTCCAGTAATCAATAATCTCTTCAACACTTAACTGCCCTGGTGCAGATGATCTCTTTATTGTGCCGAATGTAATAAGTGAACCAATCACTGGATTGAGTATCCTAGTAATCCTTCCCCTGTCACCCATACCAAGGGTAACAATGTCATCATTCCTGTGCATCAGGGTAAATTCTATAAGTCTCGTGAGTTCATCCACTGTATTTACCATTGTTGCAATCTTTACGATATCAGCACCAAGAGCTTTGCCTTTATTGAATATCTCCTCGAGAGCCTCCATATGAGGTGTGATACTAAAGTCATGGTACGAGCCTATGATGAACTTATCTTTAGATTTCATGATTGGTAAAAGTCTCTTCATAAGTTCTTCCGATGATATCTCCACATCTATGGCATCTATCTTATCGATATAACGGGAATAAATCCTCTGTCTCTCCTTATCATGAATCTCAATCAAACCACCCTCAATACGGGACCTCACTGTTAATATGATTACTTTGTTTTTCTGATAGGCAAGCCTGATAATCTCATCAAGATAATCTTCATCGATCCTTGGTAGCATATCCACTCTCATCTCGAGGATATGGATAGAATCAATAAGCTTATCTTCAAGGTCACTGATTTCAGTAACCACTCCTGCTATGAATGGTGCATCAGATCTTCTGAGATTTCCGATAAATCTTTCACCAAGCATTGTTAAAATTCACCCTCAGTTATTATAATATTTCTATGCAAAAATTTCGTGCCCATATATTTGTAAGCGGAAGAGTTCAGGGTGTTTTCTTCAGGGCATTCACAAGAGATGTTGCCCGTTCATTTGGAATTAATGGATGGGTAAGGAATCTTCCTGATGGAAGGGTAGAAGCGGTTCTTGAGGGTAAAAAAGAGGATATAGAGAATGCCCTAAAAGAGATAAAAAAAGGACCTCCCCATGCCATTGTGGAAAATATAGATATCTCATGGGATGAAAAAGTAGAAGACCTCAAGGACTTCGTTATCAGGTATTAATGATAAAAGAATTAGAAGAGAGGGTCCTTAATAATAAATCCATCTCAAGGAACGATGCCAGCCTTCTTACTAGCACAGATGGCATGGATGTATTAGAATTATTTATTTCTGCCTGTAGGATAAGGAAGAGATTTAGGGGAGACGAGATAGAACTCTGTTCAATAGTAAATGCAAAGTCAGGCGCATGCCCTGAAGACTGCTCATTCTGTGCCCAATCAATAAGGCATAAGACTGATATACCTGTTTATCCTTTGGTAAATAAAAGTACAGTAATAGAAAAGGCAAAGGAGGCAAAAGATGCAGGTGTAAGCAGGTTCTGTGTCGTCATATCAGGTAAGAAGGCAAATAAGAATGAAATAATCGAGATAGGCTCCATGGTTGAAGAGATAAGAAAGATAGGACTTCTACCATGCACAACACTTGGCATATTAAATAGGGATGAACTGAATTATCTTAGAGACAGGGGTCTTGTAAGGTATCACCATAATCTCGAGACATCAGAGAGATTCTTTCATGAGATATGCAGTACTCACACCTACAGCGATAAATTAAGAACCATAGAGTCAGCAAAGATGGCAGGCTTATCAGTATGTTCTGGTGGGATATTCGGAATGGGAGAAGAATGGGAAGACAGGATAGACATGGCATTCAGATTAAGGGAACTCGATATCGATTCAGTTCCTGTAAATTTCCTGATACCTGTAAAAGGAACACCGCTTGAAGAGATGGATATGCTCCATCCATTCGAGGCATTGAAAATAGTGGCTTTATACAGATTCATACTTCCTGAAAAGGAAATCAGGATCTGTGGCGGAAGACCACAAGTCCTTGGAGAATTCCATTCCTTTATATTCCTTGCAGGTGCGGATTCCATACTCACAGGAAATTATCTCACAACCACAGGAAGAACATACAGAGATGACCTGAGATTAATAGAACTCCATAATCTTAAAATAAAGGATAAAACCTAAGCCATATTAATCATACCGAGTGGATTTGGTGACTTTCTTCTATATCCCCTTCCCTGTGCTATTATATCGAGGGGAAGGCTTATCAGGTCTGCGACATCAACGGTGTAAAGATTCTCCATCTCTCTATTTATGGTCTTCATGTATGTACCGCATGTCTCGCATATATCTATCCTGAAGCCCTCTTCATCCTGAACTGTTATAATCTTATGATTTGACGGATCGAAGTCTCCACATGAGGGGCACTCCATCCTCCTGAAATATCCCATTTTTCCACAGAAGGAACAGTGAAGTATCCTCTTTCCGTCAAAAAGGGAAGACATGGCTGGCACAGACCTGCAGACAATACATCTTCCATCCTCCCATGTACCAATATCTTCACCATAAAGACTTCCGAGTATCTTAAAGAATGGTCTTGAGATGATAAAGAGAAACATACCCGATTCATCCTCATGGTATGGCAGAAGAAATGAAGGTATCTCATTTAATGGAAGACGGGTAAAGTCTATCCTGCCTTCCATCATGGAATCAATAAAGGGTAAAAGATTTTCCAAAGGAACCTCGAATATATCTGAAAATAACCTTACGATATTTTCAATATCCGAAACCTGATAACATACATCTTCTCTCTGCACAATAATTCCAATATTCATCACACCTGACTCAAATTGCATCACCTTTTCATATAAAAGAAGTGTCTCCCTGAGATGAGGTCTTTTTTCTATGATCTCCTTTAAACTCATCATTATGGAATCTCCGGCATCTTTATCTTTATCTCTTCACCTCTTAATGCCTCAATAAGAAATGCTTTGAGATACTTCTTTTCTTCATCTGTCAGATTAAGAGGTTTGAGAACATTATTTCCCTCTCCTCCACCCATGTTAAAAAATTCTATCACCTCATCGAGTGTCTCGAAGACTCCATTGTGCATATATGGAGCGGTTCTTGATACCTCTCTCAGAGTAGGGGTTCTAAATGCCTTCCAATCCTTTTTATCCTTGGTAATAAGGAACCTTCCAGGGTCTTCTTTAAGTTTTAAATACTCCCCATAATGATAAATCTTTGCAACAAACCTCATAGTGGCAGTAACCCTCGGGTCATTAATAAGGGAAGGATTTTCAGGAACACCGAGATTATAGAACTTATCATCACTCAGATTATGGCCATAATGACATTCTGTACATCTCCCCTTACCTGTAAATATCTCATATCCTTTTTTTGCCTCCTGTGAAAGGACATCCTTCTCTCCATTAAGGAATCTATCAATGGGGGCATTTCTTGATACGAGTGTCCTCTCAAATGCTGCTATTGCCATCGCAATCCTCTCCTTTGTTATCTCACCACCAAAGACCTTTTTAAATTCCTCCACATATTCAGGAACTGCCCTCAACTCTTCTTCGAGAAAATCGAGGTTTTGATTCATCTCAAAGGCAGACATCATGGGAAAGAGCGCCTGATCTTCAAGGGAAACTGCCCTTCCATCCCAAAAGAGATATTTATTGAACGCAACATTTATCAGGGTGGGAGAGTTTCTCCAGTTCCTTGTCGTTGGATAACTCATTGATATATCAAGACCATCTGTAAATGCAATATCGGGTATATGACAGGTAGCACAGCTCATGGTTCCATCACCAGAGAGTCTCCTGTCAAAAAAGAGTTTTCTACCGAGTTCAATTTTCTCGGGTGTCTGGGGATTTGACTCATTTGCCGGTATGTTTCTGAATGGCTCAAGATGCCCTGCAAGGACATAGGAGACATTGAAGATCAAAATTATAAATACATACAGAGAGAGAATCCTATTTTTTAACATTTCTCAGTTCCTCCTCTATTATCTTCTTGAAATATTCATAAGGCCTGTTCCCAATTATCTTTTTACCATTTATGAATATGGTCGGAGTATTGTATATATCCATCTTTACCGCAAGTGCCTTATCCCTCTCTATTATACTGGAATGTTTCATCTTTTCAAGGGCATCTGTAAATGCCCTCATATCGAGACCGATTTCACGAGCATACTTTATAAGGCTTTCTTTATCAAGCTGCGGAGAACGACTGAGAAGCATCTTATGCATCTCCTCAAATCTACCCTGTTCGTGTGCTGCCATAGCAGCCTCTGCTGCAATATGTGAGAAATCCCTGTATTTATATGGATAATGTTTTATCACGAGCCTTATCTTACCCCTGTAATCCCTTAATAACCTCTCGATGGTCGGACCGACCCCTACACAATGTGGTCACTGATAATCAAGGAATTCTATTATCGTAACCGGTGCATCCTCAGGTCCAATGGATGGAGAATCCTCAATAGGAATTGAATATCTCTCCTCTCCATAAAGGGGAACATATATGAATAAAATTATGACGAAGAGATATTTAATCTTCATAAAAATTTATAAAGGGCCGGCAATGTAACCCGGCCCTTTCAATAAATTATACTAAAGACCTAACTTCTGGACCCATTTGGAATGATGTCTTTTTGCCCATTCAAGCGGAACCGTTCCATAAACCATTATCCTGAAGGTTCCAGGATTTGCAAATGTTGCGAGATATATATGTAGCGGGATTATAAACACAAAAAGGTCAAAGGCTATATTATGCACAAGGTGACTGAGGAGTATCCATTTTCTCACACCTGGAAGAAGCCATATAACAAAACCTGATATACCTATCGCAAACCCGAGAACTAGAAGGACGAGATAAAAGATCTTCTGACCTGCATTTATGATATCCTGAGGAGGAACCTTTGCCTTTTTTGAAAAATAACCTCCCATCATCTTCAACCATTCAATGTCATTTCTGTCAAAACTCAATGCAACAGGAAGGTAATTAAACATGGTAAAGATGAGAGATATAATAAATACCACCCCGCTCCAGTTGTGGATATCCCTCATATTATGAAAACTTCCGAATATGGACGCCATTCCTTCAAGTCTAAAAAGAAAACCGAATCCTGTTATTGTAAGGAGAAAGAAACTCAATACAAGAACCCAGTGATTGATTATCTCAAAGGCTGTTGCCTTTCTCACCATCTTGGGCATTATCCTTCACCTCCTTCATCCCTTTTTGGACCAACAGTTATATAATGCAATGCTGCAAGTGCCAGTGCACTGCCAAGTCCAATATATGAAAGGGGTTTGAGGATCTTATTCCAGAATATGACGGATTCAGGAATCATTGGTTCCTCCACCATCCCGTAAATCCTTGGAGCATCTTTAAAAGCATAAAGTGTACCAAGGCCATCGAGATCTCTTTCACCATAAACCTTCTCATAACCTGCCTTCCTTACCATATCTATCAATTCATCTCTTCTTCCATACTTTATTGCCCCTGTTGGACAGGTCTTTGCACAGGCAGGTAGAAGCCCCTCACTTATCCTATCAAAGCAGAAGTGACACTTTGAGATCTTGTTATCCTCATCATATCTCGGCACATCAAACGGGCATGCTGCAATACAGAGTTTACATCCAATACACTTATCTTTGTTAAAGGCAACCGCACCCTCTGGAGTTTTATAGAGTGCCCCTGGTGCAGGACATATCTTTATGCATCCAGCATCTCCACAATGCATGCATCTTCTGCTTACAAAAAGCCATCTGACAAGATTCTTCTCTGAAGGCATCTCAACATACCTGATCATGTTATAAAGATTCGGTGTAAGATCAGGAGGATTCTGTAATGTACCCATGTTTCTGGTCTTCTCTGCCTTCAGTTGATTCCATGATTTGCATGCAGTCTGGCATGCCCTGCAACCTATACATAGTTCAGGAGATATCAGTAGAGCCTTTCTTTCCATCTTCCACCTCCTATGCCTTCTCTAAATTGACCATAAAGGCCTTTGATTCTGGTATGAGTGTATTTGCATCACCGATAGTTGGTGTAAGGATATTGGATGAATCTCCACCGCTTCCATCCTCTGGATACTGCCATCCAAAACACCATGGAAGTCCTACCTGATGGATGGTCTGGTTCATAACCTTGAGTGGCTTGAGCCTATCTGTTACCCATGCAATCGCCCAGATCTTTCCACGGGCAGATGATACTATCACCTTATCTCCACTCTTTATACCCTTTTCCTCTGCAAGTTCCTTGCTTATCTCAACAAATATCTGTGGCACCAGTTCGAGCTGCCATGGTTGGTGCCTTGTGAGAACCCCTGTCTGCCAGTGCTCTGTAAGCCTGTATGTCGTTGCCACATAAGGATAACGGATGTCACAGCTTACGAATATGTCCTCAGAAGGACCCTCCTTTGCAGGCATATCATGAGGACCCTCAATAGGATAGAAGAGTTTAACAGTAGGATTTATCCTGTGTTTCTTCGAAAGAGGATTCTCCTGTAAAGGACATTCAAGGGGTTCATAATGCTCGGGAAATGGTCCATCCACAAGACCAGGACCGAATATAAGACCAACACCCTCTGCCTTCATTATGAAAGGTAATTTACCACCCTCCATACTAAGAGGTGGTGCAGGACCATCAGGGACATCACCCTCCCATGTGCCAGGCTTGTTGGTCTTGGGATTTATCTTTTCTCGGTTCCACCATATAACAGGACGCCTTCTATCCCATGGCTTACCCTCTGGGTCAACAGATGCCCTGTTGTAAAGTATTCTTCTATTCAAAGGCCAGCACCATGCCCATTCAGGATAAAAGCCCATGTTATTTATATCTTTCTTACTTCTCCTTGCCATCATATTAATGATCTTCCCGTCTTTTTCTATGTAACTACCACTGTATATCCAGTTTCCGCATGATGTGGTTCCATTATCCTGAAGTGTCACGAAGTTTGCGCAGAGTTGTCCCTTCTTACCGATGAGTTTTGGAGGACTCACCTTGGTGTCATATATATCCTCAAGATAGTAACCATTTATCTCTTTTGCAATAAGATGTGTGTTTATCTTCTTTACCTTACCCTGAGAATCCCTCTCACCATAATTCCATGTAAGGTTGAGTATTGGTTCAGGGAACCTTCCACCCTCTTTCTGGTATAGCCCTTTTACCCTGAAGTAGAGTTCATTAATTATCTCGCTGTCAGGCCTTGCCTCTCCTGGAGGCTCCTGTGCCTTATATCTCCACTGTGCCCATCTTCCAGAATTCGTAACGCTACCTTCTTTTTCTACTGATGATGCACAGGGAAGGAAGAATACCTCTGTCTGGATCTCTTCGGGTTTCATATCAGGACCCCGCCAGAATGATGCTGTCTCATTATCAAAAAGGTTCACACAAACCATCCATTTCAGTCTTGAGAGCGCTTTTCTAACCTTACCTGCATTAGCACTCGAACAGGCAGGGTTCTGCCCCCATGCAAAGAACCCCTCAAATCTTCCTTTATACATCAAATCAAAGAGAACAAGCCATGAGCAATTCTGACCTCCATCGAGTTTTGGTAACCAGGCATAACCAAAATCATTCTCCTTTGTTGCCTTATCTCCCCAGATTGCCTTGAGATAACTCGTAATATACTTGCCTCTGTTCGACCACCAGTTCACACTCTTTGTCTCCTTTGTTTTTGGAGTGTATTTCTCTATGTATGATTTAAGGTCAACTAAAGAGGCAGTTGGAACAGGAAGATATCCCGGGAGTATGTGGAAGAGGAGTCCATGATCAGTAGAACCCTGAACATTCGATTCACCCCTCAATGCATTTATTCCACCACCTGCCATACCCACATTTCCAAGGAGTAACTGTATAATAGACATCGCCCTTATAATCTGTGTACCAACAGTATGCTGTGTCCATCCCATTGCATATAATTCAGTACCAACCCTGTCAGGCCTTCCTGTTGATGCATAAAGTTTATAGATCTCGATGAGCCTGTCAACGGGTATACCCGTGATCTTTGAAACTGTCTCGGGTTTATATCTTGAGTAATGTTTCCTCAAAAACTGGAATACACAGTGTGGATCCTTGAGTGTCATATCCTTTTTGGGTACTCCATTTTCATCGAGTTGATATGACCATGTCTTCTTATCATATCTTCGGGTCTTTGGGTCATAACCTGAAAATACTCCATCGAGTTCACCTGGACCCTTGAACTCAGGATTAACAAGGAATGGGGCATTGGTGTAGTTTATGACATACTCTTTAAAGTAAAGATTATTCTTGATGATGTAGTCTATCATCCCACCAAGGAATGCTATATCTGTGCCGGCACGAATCTGAGTATATATATCTGCCTTTGATGCTGTCCTTGTGAATCTCGGGTCAACGACTATGAGTTTTGCACCCCTCTCCTTTGCCTTCATGATCCATCTCATTCCGATGGGATGGTTCTCAGCAACATTTGAACCCATGACAAGGATGACATCAGCATTCTTAAAATCTATCCAGTGGTTTGTCATTGCCCCACGACCGAACGACTCTGCCAGAGCCGTCACAGTGGGGGAATGTCATATTCGTGCCTGATGCTCTATATATACAAGACCCAGAGACCTTAACCACTTCTGGAGGATATAGCATTCCTCATTATCGAGGGCAGCGCTTCCGACATGGGCGATGGCATCTGTCCTGTTTACGACAAATTCCTTCTCAACCTCTTTTTCAGTGCCATTAGGCTGTTTCTCCTTAATCTTTGACTTTGAGGTTACCTTAAATGTCCTGTCACGGGTATCCTTAATTCTCCTTGCTATCTCATTGAGTGCCCAGTCCCATTCAACCTCCTTCCATTCCTTTGCTTGAGGTGCACGATAAAGGGGCTTTGTTACCCTAAGGGGATTTACTGCTATCTGGTAAAGTGCTGCACCCTTCGAACATAGTGTTCCCTCATTGATCGGATGGTCAGGATCACCCTCTGTATTTATGACCTTGCCATCCTTTGTATGAACGATTATTCCACAACCGACCGCACAATATGGACATATCGTAGTCGTCTCCCTGGCATCCTTAATCCTCAATGTCTGGGCATAAGATTTAACAGGTGTGAGATCAATACTCAATGAACCAGCAAGCAGCGTACCTCCAGAGAACTTAAGAAAATCTCTTCTTGAAATACCCATATCTAACCCCTCCCTTCATTTTTATAAAAATTTTTTTGTCCCTTTTTTAAATATTATCACAAAACATACTGATTGTCAAGTTTTAATTATTTTCTCATAAAATTTTTTTATTGACTTTTCAATAACAAATAAATAAAATGTATTGAGAACAAAATGAGTGCAAAAGTTTTACTTGCAGACGACAGTATAACCATACAGAAGGTCGTGGAGTTAATACTTCTGGAGCAGGGTTTTGAACTGAAGACCGTAAATAACGGTCAGGAAGCTATTTCTGCAATGCTCACCTTCACACCTGATATCGTCCTTGCTGATGCAGAAATGCCACTTCTCAACGGTTACCAGTTATGTGAAAGGATAAAATCGAATGCAAGATTCAGCCATATACCTGTTATACTCCTTGCAGGAGCATTCGAACCACTCGATACAGAACTCGCAAAATCTGTAAGGGTCGATGATATTCTCACCAAGCCCTTTGAGGCAAAGGACTTACTGGAAAAGATAAACCTCCTGTTAGAGAAGAAGATAAAAACTCCAGAGGTAGAGGTAACTACGGAAGAAGAGGTGCCTGTGGAGGAATCACTTGAAGTGGAAGAGGCTCTACCTGAAGTAGAGATTATAGAGGAACCAGCAGAAGAGATGGAGGTAACTCTTGAAGAAGAGATTCCTGTTGTGGAGGAGACTATTGAGGAAATAAGACCCGATGTCAGAGAAATAAAAGAATCTCAAGATGAAGAGATAATCACGGTGAAAAGCACAGGCATCACCATCGATACAGAATTGATAAAAAAGGAACTCGAAATCGCTATTAATAAAAGTGTAATGGAAGCAATTGAAAAGATAGATATCGCTGGTATCATGAAGGACACAATAGAAAGAATACTTATTGAGAGAGTCCCTTCACTTATATCAGAGGTATCGAAGAGTTTACTGCAGGAAGGCCTCAAGCCTATCTCCCATGAAGTAGAAAAGGTTCTCTGGGAAACCATACCTGACCTTGCAGAGACAATAATAACAAAGGAGATAGAGCGTATAAAGATCTCGCTATCCTGAGAGTTTAAAATCCACCAACCTACGAGGTTGGGAGAAATCAAGGTTTGTCTTCATAAATGGCTTTATTTTATTATATTTACTATGTCTGAGATAAATAAGACCTTCGAACCAAAAGAAGTTGAAGAGAGATTATACAAATACTGGCATGAAAATCGATACTTCATGCCTGATGAGCACGCACCGCTTCCGCCATATTCCATAGTCATCCCTCCTCCAAATGTCACAGGCTCACTCCATATGGGACATGCCCTGAATGTGACCCTTCAGGATATCCTCATAAGATGGAAGAGGATGCTCGGACATAAAACACTCTGGATACCAGGCACAGACCATGCAGGAATAGCAACACAGAATGTAGTTGAAAAGCTCATTGCAAAAGAAGGGCTCACAAGGCATAGACTTGGAAGGGATGCATTTCTCAAAAGAATATGGCAATGGAAAGAACAATCTGGTTCAGAGATAATCAAACAGTTAAAAAGGCTTGGGGCATCATGTGACTGGTCGAAGGAGAGGTTCACCATGGACGCAGGTCTTTCAAAGGCTGTAAGGGAAGCATTCGTGAGACTTTATAAAGATGGCCTTATCTACAGGGATTATAGATTGATCAACTGGTGTCCCAGATGCCAGACAGCCCTATCTGATCTCGAGGTGGAGTATGAAGAGATCGATGGAAGATTATATTACATAAAATACCCCCTTTCAGATAACTCAGGATATATCATGGTTGCAACGACAAGGCCTGAAACAATGCTTGGTGATACAGGAGTGGCTATTAATCCTGAAGATAAAAGATACAGAGGACTCAGAGGAAAGAAGTTGATCCTTCCACTCATAGGAAGGGAGATCGTAATAATAGAAGATAAAGAGGTCGAGATAGAGTTTGGCACTGGTGCTGTAAAGGTGACCCCTGCCCATGACTTTACTGACGAGGCACTCGCAAAAAGGCACAGACTTCCATCCATCATAGTAATTGACAGATATGGAAGGATGACAGAGGAGGCAGGAGAAAGATACAAAGACCTCGATAGATTCGAGGCAAGGAAAAGGGTCATTGAAGATTTGAGAAAAGAAAATTATCTCGAAAAAGAAGAGAGATACAGACACTCAGTCGGGCACTGTTATAGGTGCAAGACAATCATAGAACCTCTTCCGACCCTCCAGTGGTACATAAAGATAAAACCTCTCGCAAAGCCTGCAATAGAAGCAGTACGCCAGGGAAGGATAAGAATTATTCCAGAGATATGGCTTAACAGCTATTATTCATGGATGGAAAACATTAAGGATTGGTGTATATCGAGGCAGATATGGTGGGGACACAGAATCCCCGCATGGTACTGCCCTCAATGTAAAGACAGTGCAGAAAGAAGACAAGGAGAAAGGATATTTATCACACTTAAAGAACCGATAGAGATTGATGGTAATTTAAGAAAGAGAGTGAGTTATTCTGAACTGAGAGATAAAGGTATAACACATGATGAGATAATATCATCAATGGAATTCATTGAGATAGAAAGGGATATAAAACCTATTGTATCCACAGTAGATCTTAATAGATGTCCTCAATGTGATGGTCTATTAATACAGGATCCCGATGTTTTGGATACATGGTTCTCTTCAGCCCTCTGGCCATTCTCCACCCTTGGCTGGCCTGCCAATACAGAGGAGCTCAAAACATATTATCCAACGAGTGTCCTTGTAACTGCCTTTGATATACTCTTTTTTTGGGTTGCAAGAATGATAATGATGGGTCTTAAATTCATGAACGATGTCCCATTCAGGGATGTATATATACATGCAATTGTAAGGGACGAGAAGGGTCAGAAGATGTCAAAGTCAAAAGGCAATGTAATAGATCCCCTTATCATGATGGATAAATACGGTACAGATGCCTTCAAGTTCACA
>FWPU01010898.1_pt1 | contig 13105 bp, 12 predicted proteins | sample 2228361 | NCBI WGS metagenome assembly FWPU01 (sample SAMEA103939777, study PRJEB20133) | metagenome | reverse complement strand
CACCTTTTCTACATTTTCGTGTTAAGATGAAAATATGGGATCGGGGTGAACATTATCGTATCTCTCCGCATCGGAGTGGGCAGCGAGGCGCGGAGCGCCAAGCGGGGGTGAGGTAAAGTTAAGGACAGTTTCCAGTTCGAGATGCTCTCAATGGCTGTCCGCCCTTGATGGCTGTCCGCCCTTGAACCGCGTGTGGAGAGGGGACTTAGGGGTGAGGTAAAACCGCAGAGCAGGTCTTCTCAAACGGCCCTTGAGGTCTCGCTGGCAAAGAACTTCGGAAGTCCGCCCGACTTCCGAAGTCTTTTGCCTATTGCTGCGTCTCTGCCAGGTGCCGCTGATAGGCCTTCCAGCCAGGGCACCAGCCTGTATGCCAGCGCCACAACTTCGCCCACCACTTGTTGGGATTCTGCTCCGCTTTGCGGCGCAGGGCGCACGTTTCACAGGCGAATTTCTTCGCTTCGGCCATGGGGAATCCATCCTGTCTCTGGACCAACTTCCCCAGCGTAGCATGATTGTGGTGCGCCTGTCGCGTGGGGAAAAGCACGACCTGGACCGCCAGATAGTACTATTCCGGCTGCCAGATGTGCGCGTAATCCTGCGCAAACTGCTTGAAGGGGATGGACGGGCGACCCAGCACGCGCGACACGTCGGGGGCGGTCGCTGAATAGGCCCCCTGACGCATGAGCTGATAGACCACGCGCCACCATTTGGCCGTCTGACGATCCACGCCTGCCGCCCGCAACGCCTGCGCGGCCTGATGATCGGAGATCGGTTCATAGACGATGGTGCGCCCCAGCACTTTTGAGAGCAACGCCGCCTGTTCGCGCGGGCTGAGCAGATGCTCCCCCAGCGAGTAAATGCGGTTGCGGTGACTTTCCTGGGTCAGCGCCACTGCCGCCACTTCGGCCACGTCGCGCACGTCTACCCCGCTGATCTTCGCCTCGCCCAGGGGCAGGCGCAGCACGCCGCGCCGGATGTCTTCGCGCAGCATCGGGTCGGTTGCCAGGTTCTGGAAGAACCAGCCAGAGCGCAGAATAGTATAGTCTATGCCGGACTGCAGCAGATATTGCTCCACCACCCACTGCGACGAGAGATAAATCTTGTCGGCGCCCATGGCCGAGATGAAGACGACGTGCTCCACACCAGCCCGCCGCCCATAGGCGATCAGGCCGGTGATCTCGTCTTCTCGTGAGGTGAAGTCGCCGGGCGGCATCACCAGCAGCAGACGATCCACCCCCACAAAGGCCGGAGGGAAGGTTGTCGGTCTGCTGTAGTCGAGGGGCACCACGTCTACGCCCGGCCATTCCTGGGCGGGTACGGCGGATAGATCGTCCACTGCAGCCCGGACACGCACGTCGCGCCGCAATAGCTGCCGCACGACCTCGCTCCCCACACGCCGCCCTGCTCCGGTAACCAGAATGATGCCGCTCACGTGCCACTACCTCCGTCCGCGCTGCCTGGCGTGCGTTCGGGCTTGGAGTTCACCACAGAGACGCAGCGAGCGCAGAGAAAGACCTGTGAGAAATTCTCTCTGTTCCTCTGTGCGACCTCTACACTCAGCGGTTCAACCTCGTCGCCTCGCAAAGGATGAACCCTTGTGCCCATTCTACCGCATAACGAAAGCGGGCGATCGCAAGGACCGCCCGCCGACAGGGTAATCGCATCAAAACCGGCCAGCAGAACTAAGCTCAGGCAAGCATCGCGTGACTTCCTGGTTGACCTCACCCCCACTCGGCGCTGATGCGCCTCGTTGCCCCCTCTCCGATGCGGAGAGGGGGCGAGCCGAGCGCAGCGAGGCTGGGGGTGAGGTAAAGCGGCGAGCGCGTTTGATGCAATCACCCTGCGCCCGCCGAGAATGGCTCATACACGGCTCTATCACAGCAGGACATACAGCGCGTGCGCGGCGTCCGTCGCCCAGTTGAGCAGCGGCGTGACCAGCAGCGTGCCGAAGAGCAACACGCCCGCCGCCGAGATGGTCAGCGCCCACTTGAACGACGGGGATACCGGCACCGGCTCGTCGGTAGGGCTTTCCTCCATGTACATCACTTTGACGATGACCAGGTAGTAGTAAAGGCCGATGATCACGTTGGCGACACCTATCAGCGCCAGCCACACCAGTCCGGCGTCCACCGCCGCGCGGAAAAGCAGGAACTTGCCTACGAACCCCGCCGAGGGCGGGATGCCCGCCAGGCTCAGCAGTGCCACCGTCAGCGCCAGGCCCAGCCAGGGGCTGCGGCGGCTGAACCCCGCCAGATCGCGGATTTGCTCGCTGCCGGTCGCGCTGGTGAAGAGGATCACCACGGCAAAGGCCAGCATGTTGGAGAGCACGTACATGAACAGGTAAAAGGCCACCGCCGCCGCGCCATCGCCGCTCTTGTCGGTGGAAATAGCCGCCACGCCGATCAACACGTAGCCGGCATGCGCAATGGTCGAATAGGCCAGCAGACGCTTGATGTTGCTCTGCACCAGGGCCAGCAGGTTGCCCAGCGTCATGGAAACCACCGCCAGCACCGCCGCCAGTTGTACCCACAGCGCGCTGTAGTCCACCGGATCGGTGCCGCTGATCAGCGCGGGAGGGGGGAAGACGGCGAACAGGAAGCGCAGCAACAGGCCGAAGCTAGCCGCTTTGCTGGCCGTGCTCAGCACCGCCGTGATGGAGGTAGGCGCACCTTCGTAGACATCGGGCGTCCAGAAGTGAAACGGCACGGCGCTGATCTTGAAGGCAAAGCCCACCATCACCAGCCCCAACGCGATCACCACGGGTGGATCGCTGAGATTACCGGTTGCCAGCAGACGGCCCAGTTCGTAGAGGTTGGTTTTGCCCGTCAGGCCGTAGATGAGCGACAGGCCATACAGCGACAGTGCCGAGGCAAACGCGCCGAACAGGAAGTACTTCAGGCCCGCCTCGGTGCTGGCGTCGTCATCGCGCAGATAGCCCGCCAGCGCATACAGGGTGATGGAGAGCGTCTCCAGCGCCAGAAAGACCATGATCAGGTCGGCGGCGGCGCTGACCAGGCTAGCCCCGATGATCGAGGCGATCAGGATGGCGTAGAAGTCGCCCCGCGCGCGCAGTTTGGGGATGCCCATGGTGATCAGGCAGCCGATCCCGCCCGCCAGGATGACCATGATGCGGAAAATCTGCGCCAGGTCGTCGTGACGGATCATGCCGCCGAACAGCAGTTGCTCCGACAGGTCGCCGCGCGGCGGTGTGCCGATCAGGAAGACGAGGGCCGCAATGCCCAGCAGGCCGAAGCCCGCCACATAGCCGATGTCCGTGCGTTGCGCCCGCCGCCAGACGACATCCAGGGCCAGCACAGCCACTGCCAGCGCTACCATCAGGATTTCCGGTAAGATAGCGATTACGCTCGCCTGGGCGTCCGTTGAGAAGTTCAAGTCACCCTCCCAGCATTGCAACAATCGGCTTCATGCCCGACTCGATCATGGGCGCCATCAGCCGGGGATAGACACCAAGCAAGATCAGCCAGAAGACCAGGAAAGCCAGCGCCACTTTGTCGTAGATGGTGATGGCCGAGATGTGCGGGAAGCGCTCCACGTTGAAATCGCCGAAGAAGACCTGTCCCACGACGCGCAGCACGTAGGCCGCTGTGACGATGATGCCCAACGCCGCGATCACCGCGATCAGCCCGTAGTAGTTGAAGCTGCCCGTCAGCCACGAGGGGCTGGGATCGAAGTTGGGGCCGTCCCACAGGCCGACGAAGATGGGGAACTCGGCCACGAACCCGCTCAGGCCAGGCATACCCATGCTCACCAGACCGCCGACGATGAAGGCCACCGCCACCCAGGGGAGCTTCTGCACGAAACCGCCCAGGCTGGGGATGTCGCGCGTGTGCGCCCGGTCGTAGACCATGCCGACACAGGCGAAGAAGAGCGCCGTCATCACGCCGTGCGAGAACATCTGCAGGCCCGCGCCCGTCATGCCCGTCAGGTTCATGGTGGCGAAGCCCATGCTCACCAGCCCCATATGGCTGACCGACGAGAAGCCGATGACATACTTGAAATCGCGCTGCCGCATGGCGATCAGCGCGCCATAGACCACGTTGATCAGCGTCAGGAAGACAATCCAGGGCAGGTGTACGCGCGCGCCCTCCGGCATGAGCTGCACACCGACGCGCAAGGCCGCGAATGCGCCCAACTTCATCAGCACGCCCGCGTGAATCATCGAGACAGCGGTCGGCGCGGCCACATGGCCATCCGGCGACCAGTTGTGGAAGGGCCACACGCCCGCCAGCACGCCGAAGCCCAGGAACACGATCGGGAACCACAGTTTGGCCGTCGTTGCCGCCGACCACGCCGGCGAGAATGGTTTGTCGAACACGCCCGCTTTGGCCGCCGCGTGCAGGTCTACGAAGTCGAAGCTATAGACGCCAGTCGCTTCGCCCGCCTTGAAGTACAGGGCCAGCAGCCCGATCAAGGCGAAGACCGAGCCGACCAGGATGTATAGCGTCAGCTTCATGGCGGCATACTGGCGTGTCTGCACCCAGCCCCAGATGACGATCAGGAAGTACATGGGGAAGATGGCCAGTTCGTAGAAGAAGAACAGCACGAACAGATCAACGGCCATGAACACGCCGAAGACGCCCGCCACCAGCAACAGGAAAAAGGCCAGAAATTCGCGTGTGCGGTCTTCGATGCCCCAGGAGATGAGCACGCCCGTGAAGCCGGCGATGGCCGTCAGCAGCACCATCGGCGCGCTGATGCCATCCACGCCCAGATGCCACGAGATGCCCACCGACTCGATCCACTTGACGTGATCCTCAAAGGCAAAATAGGTGCCCCCATCGCCGTTGACGGCATTGGCCTCGTCCACGCTATAGCCGAAGAAGACGAAGAGCGCCAGCAACAGGGCGATGCCAGTAGACATGGCGGCAATGATGCGCGCCTGCTCTTTGGCCTCCTTCTTCAGCAGCAGGATGATCACTGCGCCGATCACGGGCGTCAGCAGGATGCCAGTCAACACACCGCTAAACGTGATGATCATGCATAAGCCTCCTATGCGACCAGGAGAGTCTAGGTGTCCAAATTCTCATCCGGTGGCACCAGCGGTTCAATCATCGTATCCCTGGCCAAACCAACGCAATCTGCCGGGTGCGTGCAAAATGCGTCAGACAGGTTGCTGCGCTTTCGTTTACCTCACCCCAGCCTCGCTTCGCTCGGCTCACCCCCTCTCCATGCATGGAGAGGGGGCAGCGAGGCGCGTAAGCGCTGAGCGGGGGTGAGGTAAATGCTGCGTCAGGCCAATCGCTGACAAACCTTTGCATACCGTCGGCAGAAGCGTTCCAGTGCCTCCATCGGCAGCATGATGCGCACTTCGTTACCGGTCACACTGCCCATCCTTCACCTGGGGTTACCTACCCTCCCAGGAAGCGCATCACGCTATCGTTGATCACGCCCAGCACCCAGTTGGGATACAGGCCGGTGATCAGCATCAACACCACCAGGGGAGCCAACGCCACCACTTCGCGCTTCTCGATCTCCAGCGAATGATGGGTGCGGTGATACTCCGCCCATTCCTCGTTGTAGGGGCCATGCAGCAGCTTCTGAATGGCCTTGAGGATGTAGATACCCGTCACCAGCAGGCCGAACATGCTCAGCAACACATAGATCGGATAGGCCTTGAACGAGCCGGAGATGACCAGGAACTCGCCGACGAAGCCGCTCAGCCCTGGCAGCCCCAGCGAGGCCATGCCCACGAAGATGAGCAACGCCCCATACATGGGCACGATGTCCCACAGCCCGCCGAAGCGGCGCAGGTCGCGCGTGTGCGCCTTGTGATAGAGCGCCCCGGCCAGCAAGAACATGCCCGCGCTGCTCAGCCCATGGCTGAACATCTGCAGGATCGCCCCATTGAGCGCCACCCGCGCATCCTGCCGGTCGGACTGCCGCATCTCCGGCGGGTAAGCCTGGTCAACCGTGTCCACCAACTGGTTGACCCCCATCTTCTCGTAGCCTTCGACGCCGGCCACCCCGGCTATCAGGCTATACTGGTTGTTGTTCTCGGCCCACAGCGTGCCATACATCAGCGCGGCGACAGCCAGCCCCAGCACCACGAACCCCATATGATTGACCGAGGAATAGGCCACCAGGCGCTTGAAATCGGTCTGCCCCCAGGCTCCCAGCGCGCCCAGAACAACCCCCGCCACGGCCAGGAAGCCCAGGATATCCACCAGGTTGTAACTGAGGCCGAACAATTGCCGCTCGATGATCCACTCTTTGGGGAAGAGAGGGATGGCCAGCCGCAGGAAGCCGTAGGCCCCCAGCTTCAGCAGCACGCCCGCCAGCAACATCGAGCCGGCGGTGGGCGCTTCGGTGTGCGCGTCCGGCAACCAGGTGTGGAACGGCCAGGCCGGAATCTTGATCAGGAAAGCGATCGAGAAACCCAGCAACGCATAGTACTTGACGACGCTCACGTCCACGCCCAGCATCTCGCCGCCGCGCATCAGGTGTTTGGGCCACTGCTCCAGCATCACCGGGATGTCGAAGCTGCCGATGGTCAGGCCGATGAGCTGCGTCGCCAGCAGCAGCCCCAGCGATCCGGCCATGGTATAGAGGAAGAACTTGTTGGCCGCGTAACGCCGGTTTTCGCCGCCCCACAGGTAGATCAGGAAATACATGGGCACTAACCCAAGTTCCCAGAACACGAAGAAGATGACCATGTCCAGCGCCACAAAGACGCCCAGCAGGCCCGTCTCCAGGAACAGGAAGAGCGCCATATGCGCGGGCACGCGGTCCTGCACTTCGAAGGAGATCAGGATCGCCAGCGGGACGAGCAGGCCGGTCAACAGGATCATGGTGGCGCTCAGGCCATCTACGCCCACATGCCACGACACGTTGAGCTGCGGGAACCATTCCGCCTGTGCTTCGAACGCCCATTCGCCCGCGGCGGGCGGGTTGGACTGAACATCGTAGAACACGCCAATGGCCATGACCATCACCACCAGGCTGATGATCAGCGCCGTCCAGCGCGCCAGACGGACGCGGTCGCGCGGCATGACGAACACCACTGCCGCGCCGATCAGCGGCAGCAAGGTCATCGTCGTCAACAAATCTACGCCCAAAACCTCGCTCATTTACGTGTGTTTCTCCTTCTCACCGGAGTGTCACTCGTGCCATGTCATGCTCCGCCACGCCCTGGCAGCAGAGATCAGCGGACCTGGATCAGGAACAGGGCGCTGATCGCCAGCAGGGCCAGCGTCACCAGCAGCAGATATTGCTGGACGCGCCCGGTCTGCACCTGGCGGAACCAGGCGGCGAAGTTGCCGATCGCCGCGCAAATGCCGTCCACCGTGCCGTCAATGACTACCGTGTTGAAGCGCTTGAACGCCTCCCCCAGCCAGGTGAACGTCTCGGCGATCGTCTCCAGCACGCCGTCAATTGTCTCTTTGTCAATGGCCTGGATCACCACCCGCTCAGCGAATCGCTCCACCGGCTGCAACAGGTAGCGTCGGTAGAGGATGTCTATGTAGAGGCGGTTCTGCAACACCGTCCACACCCCCGGCCCCAACGCCACCTGCGTGGGATCGGGCTGCCCAGCCTGCACCGGACGATGACCATAGACCCACCAGCCCAGCCCCAGGCCGCCCAACGCGACAATCATGCTCAGCAGCATGGGGGCAAAGTTGAAGTCAATGACGGGCGGGTGTTCCAGCAACGTGCCAGCCAGAAAGTCGTGCAGCGGGTTCTTGCCGACCAGGTCGGCGGGCATGCCGATGAAACCGGCAGCGATGGCGAAGAACGACAGCACCACCAGCGGGAATTCCATCTGACTGAAGGACAGGCGGTCGCGTGGGCTGACCGGCTCCTGCATCAACTTGTAGTCTTTGCTCCAGGGACGCTTGTTCCACCACACCACCCATTGCTTGCGCAGCGAGCCGGGCGTGGCGTACTGCGCGGCGGGCGTGCGCGGTCTGCCCCAGAAGGTGAGGAACCACATACGCGCCGTGTAGAAGGCTGTCAGCGCCGCAGCGGTGATCAGCATCAACAGCACGAACAGGGGGAAGGGCGATTCCGACATACCGTGCCAGGCTTCGGCGATGATCTCGTCCTTCGACCAGAAGCCCGCCGTGATCAGCGGAAAGCCTGCCAGCGATAGCCCACCGATGGCCATGGTAATCGCCGTCACCGGCAGCCGATGGATCAGCCCGCCCATGCGCTGTACATCATTGGGCGGGGCGCAGTAGTCCATCACCAGCCCGTCCGGCTCTTCGTGATGTTCGTGCGCGTGCCCATGTTCGTGCGCATGATGCTCGCCGTGCTCCATCGCGTGGATCACCGAGCCAGAGGCCATGAACAACAGGGCCTTGAAGAAGGCATGGTTGACCAGATGAAAGGCCGCCGCCACCCATGCGCCGATGCCCAGCGCTGCCACCATGTAGCCAAGCTGACTGATGGTGGAATAGGCCAGGATGCGCTTGATGTCGTTCTGCCCCACAGCCAGCACCGCTGCCCCCAGGGCCGTCACGCTGCCCACGATGCCCATCAGGTACATGGGCGTGTTGTAGTCGAAGTGATGAAAGTCCGCGCCCGCGCTCAGCAGTGGGAACATGCGCACGATCAAGTACACGCCCGCCGACACCATTGTCGCCGCGTGGATCATGGCACTGACAGGCGTCGGGCCTTCCATGGCATCCGGCAACCAGGTATGCAGGGGGAACTGCGAGCTTTTGCCGATGGTGCCGATGATGAGCAGCACGCTCACCAGCGCCGCCACACTCCCGCCGAAGATGACCGCGTCCTTCTCGACCAGCATCTTCAACATTTCCTCGCTGTAGAGGATGTCGCGGAAATTGAGCGTGCGCGCTTCCAGGAACAGGTAGCCGATGCCCACCAGCATCAACACGTCCGCCACGCGGGTAGTCATGAACGCCTTGACGCCCGCCTGCATAGCCGACTTCTGGGTGAACCAGAAGCCGATCAGCGAGTAGGAGCAAAAGCCCATCACCTCCCAGCCGATGAAGAGCAACAGCAGGTTGTCGGCCAGTACCAGCGTGAGCATGGCTCCGGCGAACAGCGACAGGTAGGCGAAGAAGCGCGAGTTGTGCGGGTCACCGCGCATGTAGCCCAGCGAGTAGATGAAGATGAGCAGGCAGGCCAGTGGCACCATCAGCAACATGTAGGCTGTCAGCGGGTCTACCAGCACGCCCAGGCGGAACGTCTGCGTGCCCAGCTTCAGCCAGTCGAGCTGACTGCCAAAAACCTCATGCCCCAGGTCTTTGTCCGTCAGCCAGACCGTCTTGGCGAACAGCAACATGCTCAACAGCCAGGAGATGCCGATGCCCGCCAAGGCCACTGTCTGACTGATCACCACATGGCGATTGGTGACCAACACGATCAGCAGGAAACTGAGCAACGGAAAAGCGATGATCAGCCAGGGGAGATAGTTGGCACTAAACCAGTTCACATCCATAAGCCATTCCTGCCTGTTAGTAGTCAGTGATCAGTGATCAGTTGTCAGTTGTCGTCAGATGCCCCTGTGGGACAGAATGCCCATGCCCTGACGACCGATCACTGAAAACTGGTCACTGAAAACCCCTCACCACTTGAGCATGTTCACGTCTTCGGCGATGACCGACTGACGCCGGCGATAAATGCTGATGATCAGCGCCAGGCCGACCGCCGCTTCTGCTGCCGCCACCACGAAGACGAATGCAGCGAACGCCTGCCCGCTGAGATCAACGGGCGTCCGGTAGCGCCAGAAGGCCACCAGGTTGATGTTGACCGCGTTCAACATCAGTTCGATGCTCATCAAAATGGCGATGGCGTTGCGCCGTGCCAGCACCCCGAACAGGCCAATGCTGAACAGCCCCGCCGCCACCACCAGATACATCCACAAGGGCACCATAGCTCCTCCCCGTCTGCGCTGTCAGGTTTACTTGTCCTCGCCCTCGTCACCCGCCTTGCCAGGGGCGACCAGCAACACGGCGCCGATCATCGCCGCCATCAGCAACACGGAGGCCACTTCGAACGGCAACATGTATTGATCGGGATCAACCAGGTCTTTGCCCAATTGGGCGATGCTGTCAGCGGGCACGGCTGCCGGACTCTCTTCGGTGAAATTCGCACTCCAGTTGTCCACACCCAGATCGTCCAGCGCGGGCGAAACGACCGAGACCAGCAGCACAAAGAACAGGGCCGCCAGGGCCAGGTTGAGCGCCCAATTGCGGTTGAAGATGGCGGGCATCTGCGTGACGCTGGGCGTGAGCATGACCGCCAGGATGATCAGGATGGCGATCGCACCGATGTAGACCACTACCTGCACGCCCGCCAGGAACGGCGCAGCCAGCAGCACGAACAGCCCTGCCACGCCCAGCAACGAGAGCATCAGATAGAGGCCGGCGTGAAACAGGTTGCGCGTCGAGACGACCAGCAGACCTCCGCCGAGCGTGATCGCGCTCAGGATCAAGAACACCACGGACTCTACTGTGAGTTCCACACGCCCCTCCTAGTCGGCAGCACTGGCCAGCACTTCGGCTGGCAAATCTGTTCCGGCCACGCGCGCCTGAATGCGCGCCCGCTCGCGCCGCCCACGCTCGGCCAGTAGCGCCCCGATCACCAGGATCATCGCCACATTGACCAACAGCAGGGCCAGAGTGGGCACCAGGGCATCGCCTGCGCTGTTGATCTCGTCGGTATCGGGGATCAGCTTCCACACGAAGGCGACGACGAGCAGGTTCACCAAGCCGACCGGAACCAGGAATTTCCAGTTGAAATCGAGCAGGTGATCAATGCGCACGCGCGGCAGGGTCATGCGCACCCACACCAGCACCCAGTAGACGAACAGCCCTTTGATCATCAGGTAGAAGAAGCCCAGCAGGGGCACGTCCTCGGCGAAGGGGCCGCGCCAGCCGCCCAGGAACAGGATCGCCGTCAGCACACCGGCAGTGAAGGCGTGCAGGAACTCGGCCACGTAGAACATGCCGAACTTGATGCCCGAATACTCGATGTGAAAGCCAGAGACCAGCTCGGACTCCGCTTCCAGCAGGTCGAAGGGGCCGCGTCCGGTCTCTGCCTGGCTGGAGATCAGGAAGATCAACACGGTGAGCGGCACGGCGAAGACGTACCAGATATGTTGCTGACGCACGATTTCCTGTGTGCTCATCGAACCAGAAAGCAGCACAGGCACCAGCAGTGCCAGCACCATAGGCACTTCGTAGCTGACGAGCTGCGCCACCGCGCGGAAAGCCGCCAGCAAGGCGAATTTGTTGTTGCTGCCCCAACCGGCCATGATCACCGCGATGGTGCCGAACGCCCCCACCGCCAGCAGATAGAGCACGCCGATGTTGAGGTCGGTGCCGATCCAGGCCGGGCTGAAGGGCACGACGGCCCAGATCAGGATCACCGCCACCACCGAGAGGATCGGAGCCAGGTTGAACACCCAGCGATCGATCCCCTGTTTCATGACGTCTTCTTTGAGCAGAATCTTGATCGTATCGGCGACGGTCTGGATCAGGCCGAACGGCCCGACACGGTTGGGGCCGATGCGATCTTGGAAGCGACCAGCCCATTTGCGTTCCAGCCAGATGCCCAGCAGCGTCCACAGCAGGCCAAATGCGCCCACCACGAAGACGCCGATGGCTTTGGCGATGAGCACGGCCAGATCGTGCGAAAGGCCAATATCCTTGAGCAGACCAGTCATAGACGTTGTCTCCGGCGACTCTCACCCCATACCTGCCGGAGCCAGGATCGCTGGCCCGGCAAAAAGACGGTACGCTCCCTGGCGTACCGACTCCTGTTCATGCCCAACGCAGCGCACCTTTGCGCCAGGTATAGACGAGCGCGACGACCAGCAGAAAGATGAACACCGCCATCTCAAACAGGGCGAACAGCCCCAACTGGTTGTAGGCCAGCGCCCAGGGGAACAGGAAGACCAGCTCGACATCGAAGATCACGAAGACCAGGGCGAAGATATAGTACTGCGCCCGGAATTGTGTCCAGGCCGAGCCGACCATCTCGACGCCGCACTCGTAGGCTTGTAGCTTGACGGGATTGGGACGCCTGGGAGCAAGAAGTTTGCCCAAAACGATGGGCAGAGCCGGGAGCGTCCACCCCAGCGCAAAAAAGAGGCCAATAAACACCCACTGGTTCAAATCCATTCTGGCTCGCCTCCAGGGTCATCTGGATGCACAGGATACGCGCGCCTCATGCCGTGAGCAACAGTTGGTTAGTATAGCAACCGCTGTGGGGATGGGCAATTTTCGGCGCGTCGCCGCATCATTCTAGCACACGCGCCTGTCAGCACAAAACGAGGAAGCGCATTCGGAGCTTGTCAGCGACTTCGCCGCGCCCGATGTTCCCGCCAATGTTTCCCTTTTGCGTCAGGTGCGCTAAGATTCACCGCAAAAGCGGGCCTGACAGCGAGCAACCATCTCTGATGACTGACCACGATCTGAACTGGATAGACGAGCCACACGACGACCCGGCGGAGGGCGACGACTTCGCCGTGTGGTCGTTCGACACAGGCGCAATCGAGCCGCCGCCTGTTCATGAACCCCGCCCACCCTTCCCCACTGCTGGCGGAGCCGCAACGCTCACCGTCAGAGCAGCGCGGCGGGCGACACGCCGCCGGACAAGCGCACGTCCTGTTGATCAGACGGCGAGCATCTGGTGGAGCGCGCTGCGCAATCTGGCAGTTGCGCTGGCGGCGGCGGTACTGGTCTCCACCATTTTCTCGTTGTGGACGCGACCCAACTTCTTCTCGGACGAGTTCCGCGCCGGTCTCAACGAGGTGCAGGCCACGCAGCGCTTCATTCAGATTCAGCCCTCACCGCTACCCACTGATGTGCATCAGATTCAGCGGACGCCCGCAAGACCCCTCGTTCGAAGTAGACCCCGGCGCGGTGTGCCCCGATGGGCTGACCGAGCTGGAGATTAACGAGGCTGTTGCCCGGCGGGTGGTGACCATCCTCAGCCAGGATCGCTACATGGTGGATTTGCTCACCGAGTTCGACCCGCGCCTGGAAGGGTATCAGGCCGATGTGCTGGTCTCCATCCATTCCAACGACTGCCAGGACTACGGCCCGGCGGGAACTGGTTTCAATGCGGCGTCGGCCTCGGCCCGGCAGACCACGCGCGGCGAAGAAGAAAAACT
>FWPU01010905.1_pt1 | contig 13117 bp, 10 predicted proteins | sample 2228361 | NCBI WGS metagenome assembly FWPU01 (sample SAMEA103939777, study PRJEB20133) | metagenome | reverse complement strand
CGATTGGGACGGTGACGGCGGTCGAGGGAACGAGCCAGGACCTGTTCCCCAAGGTGACGGTCGAGCCGCTGACGCGCCTGGGTACGGCGACGACGGTGCTGGTGCTGATGAGCTTCGTGCCCGAGGTGCTGGACGTGGAGACGGGACAGTGAGGGCGCTGGGGCTGTTCGCGCTGCTATTCCTGGCGGTGGTGGCGCAGGTGACGGTGGCACCGCTCTTTCCGCTGGGCGGGGCCGTTGCCGACCCGGTGCTGCTGGTGCTGTGCCTGGTCGCGGTGTACGGGGGACCGGTGCCGGTGATGGTGCTGACGCCGATTGGTGCGGTGCTGGCGGGCATGGTGAGCGACCGGGATGCCGGGCTGCTGCTGCTGGCGTGGCTGCCGGTGCTTCCGGTGGCGGCGCTGCTTGAGGATTCGCCGCTCCCGCTGCACCAGGTGGTGAAGACGTACGTGCTGGTGATTGGGACGGGGGTGGCCGCGCGGGTGGTGCTGGCGGTGGGAGCGATGCTGGGTGGCGCGCCTTCTGCGGTGGGGTCGCTGGTGACGGATGTGCTGCTGCCGGGCATCATGCTGGATATGGTGGTGCTCACGATGTGCTATCTGCCGCTGCGTGCAGGGGGGCTGCGCGAGGTTGGGATGCACGGGCGGCGGAGAGGGTACGCGGGCGGCCTATGAGCCTGCTGGAAGGTGGGTTGCGGGCGCCAGCCGGGCCATCGCGGAACCGTCCCCACGGGAACCTGGGGGTGCTGCGCGGGTTCATCCTGCTGCTGTTCGCGATCCTGACGGTGCGGCTGGTGGATATGCAGATCTTGCGCGGGGAGGAGTTTGCGCAGCGCTCGCGGGAGAACCACATCGTGCGGCACAACATCCTGCCGACGCGGGGGCTGATCGTTGACCGGAACGGGGAGCCGCTGGTGCGGAATGTGGGGGTGTACTCGGCAACGATCCTGCCGGAGCTGCTGCCAGAATCGGCGGAGGCGCGGTATCGCATCTACCTGCGGCTGCAGCAGCTCATTGGGGTCTCGCCGCTTGATGTGCAGACGCGGGTGGACGAGGCGTTCGCCGCGGGGCGGGAGTACATTGCGATTCGGATCGCGACGAATCTGCCGAGGGAGGCGGCGCTGGCGCTTGAGGAGGCGGCGGCCGACCTGCCCGGGGTGAGCCTGGAGGTGACGCCGGGGCGGGAGTACGTTGCGGGGCCGGCGTTTGCGCACATCCTGGGGTATATCGGGCCACAGACGGCGGAGGAAGCGGCTGCGCTGCGGGCAAAGGGGTACCAGCTGAACGAGCCGGTGGGGAAGGACGGCATCGAGGCGTGGTACGAGGATGACCTGCGAGGGCAGATCGGGTACACGGCGGCGGAACAGAACGCCCAGGGGCGGCTGATCACGCTCCTGGGGCAGCAGGACCCGGTGCCGGGGAACATGGTGCGCCTGAACATCGATGCGGGATTGCAGCAGTACGTCGCGGATTTGCTGGAGCGGTCGATGGCGGACAACGGGAGCGGCTGGGGCGACGCGAAGCAGGCGGCGGCCGTGGTGATGAATGCGAAGACGGGACAGGTGTACGCGCTGGTCTCTATCCCGACGTACGACAACAACATCTACGCCGACGCGCAGCGGCGGGCGGCGGAACTGGAGCGGATCCAGAACGACACGGAGACGTACACGCTCTTGAACAAGGCGCTGAACCCGGCGGCGCCGGGCTCGACGTTCAAGCTGGTGACGGCAGCGGCGGGGCTGGCGGAGGGGAGCATCACGCCGGGGACGGCGTTCCAGGTGGGGTGCAGCCTCGATATCAAGGGCGAGAACGATGTGATTTACAACTACCCGGACTGGCGCTGCCACAACATGCTGATGGATGTGCGGACGGCGATCGCCTGGTCATCGAACGTGTTCTTTTTCCTGACGGCGGGCGGCGACCTGGAGCGACAGCGGGGCCTGGGGAAGGACGTGGAGACCTCGGGGGCGGTGCTGGCGGCGTGGGCGCGGAAGTTCGGATTCGGGCGGCCCACCGGCATTGACCTGTATGGAGAGAGCGGCGGGCGGGTGCCGGACCCGCAGTGGAAGCGGCGGACGAAGGTCGGTGAAGGGTTTGCACCGGGGGAGAACGAGTGGTTCCTAGGCGATACGTACAACAGCGCGATCGGGCAGGGCGATGTGCTGGCGACGCCGCTCCAGATTGCGCGGATGACGGCGGCGATTGCGAATGGGGGGACGCTGTCGGTGCCGCACATCGCCGATGCGGTGATTGGGCCGGATGGCACGGTGGTGAAGACGATTGCGCCGGCGGGCGAGCAGGTGGAGATCGACCCGCGCTGGCTGGAGGTAATCCGCGAGGGGATGCTGGCCTCGGTGCAGTACGGGGCGGGTGCGCGGGCGGCGAGCGCCATTACGACGGTGGCGGGGAAGACGGGAACGGCGGAGTTTTTCAAGCCAGACGGCACGAAGTCGCAGCATGCGTGGTTCACGGGGTTTGCGCCGTACAACGACCCGGAGGTGGTGGTGACGGTGTACTTCGATATCGGCGTGGGCGGCGATAAGGCGGCGCCGGTGGCGGGGAAGATCATCGACTACTACATGGAGCGGGTGCGGCGATGACGAGCGCGACGCTGGGGAGCTTCGGCCGGGTTCGCTCGCGGGCGTCGCTGTGGCGTGGGTGGGACCGGTTCGACTACGTGATGGTGGGGGCGGCGCTGGCGCTGGTCGGGTGTGGGCTGGCGCTGATCCACAGCGGGTCGCGGCCGTGGTACGACGGGCCACTGACGAGCCTGGCGAGCCCGGTGGCGAAGCAGGCGCTCTTCGCGGTGGTAGGGATTGCGGTGATGCTGGGGGTGTCGCGGGTGGATTACCACCGATTCGTGCACTTCGCGTGGCTGTTGTACGGGCTTTCGATCGTGGCGCTGGTGGCGTTGTTCGTGCTGGGGAGCACGGCGTACGGTTCGACGCGCTGGTTCGACCTGGGGCCGGTGCAGGTGCAGCCCTCGGAGTTTGCGAAGGTGGCGGCGATTCTTTGCCTGGCGCGCTTTTTCTCGGAGCACGGGGGCGATGCGCGAGACCTCCGGGCGCTCTTGCTGTCGCTGGCGATTGTGGCGCCGCTGGCGGGGCTGGTGTTCATCCAGCCGGACCTGGGCACGAGCATTGTGTTCGGGGGGATCTGGCTGGGAATCGTCGTGATTGCGGGGGCGCACCGGAGCCATCTGCTGGTGATGGCGGCGGTGTTCGTGGCGGTGCTGCCGTTTGCGTGGACGTTTGCGATTGCGGACTACCAGGTGGAGCGGGTGGCGGTGCTGGTGGACCCGGAGGAGGACCCGCTTGATTCGGGGTACAACGTGCTGCAGTCGCAGATTGCGCTGGGTTCGGGGCAGCTCTTTGGGAAGGGGTACATGCAGGGCGACCAAACGCAGCTGGAGTACCTGAAGGTGGCGACGAAGGACTTTATTTTCAGCCTGCTGGGGGAGGAGTTCGGGTTTGTTGGGGCGATGGCGATTTTCGGGCTGTTCATCGTGCTGCTGATGCGGGGGGTGCGGGCGGCGCAGCTTGCCGGAGACACAACAGGGCAGCTCATCGCCGTGGGGGTGACGATGCTGATCCTGATGCAAACGTTCATCAACGTGGCGGTGAACGTGAGCCTGTTCCCGGTGACGGGGATCCCGCTGCCGTTCGTCAGCCAGGGCGGTTCATCGCTGGTGAGCCTGTTCGCTTCGCTGGGGCTGCTGCAGAGCATCGTGATGCGGCATCGGTCGTACCGGCAGACCTGACCGCCGGGGCGCCTCGAGGGCCTCGGTGAGGGTTGCGGCCGGGAGGAGCCGGATGCCTTCGACCGGGGGCGTGCCGGGCGGGACGACGGCGGCGGTCATGCCGAGGCGGGCAAGCTCGGCCAGGCGGCGAGTGGCGAGGTGGGCCGGGCGGATGGCTCCGGAGAGGGCGAGTTCGCCGAGGAAGGCGAGGCCGGGGGGCAGGGGCTCATCGGTGACGGCCGAGGCGAGTGCTGCGGCGATGGCGAGGTCCGCGGCGGTATCGCGCAGGCGAAGGCCGCCCGAGACGCTGGCGACGACATCGAGGGTGCCGGAAGGGATGCCGGCACGGCGGGCGAGGACGGCGAGGAGGAGGTGGAGGCGGGCGGGTTCGATGCCGGCGGCGATGCGGCGGGGTGCGGCCAGTGTGGTGGGCACGGCGAGGGCCTGGACTTCGACGGCGAGGGGGCGGGAGCCTTCGATGATGGCGGTGATGGCGCAGCCGGAGGTGCCGGGCAGGTGAGGGGCAAGGAGTGCTGCGGCCGGGTTTTCGATATCGCGGAGGCCGCCGCCGGTCATTTCGAAGAGGCCGATTTCGTCGGTGGCGCCGAAGCGGTTCTTGACGGCGCGGAGGAGGCGCAGGGTGCCGCCCTCGGCGGATTCGAAGTAGAGGACGACATCGACGAGGTGTTCGAGGAGGCGGGGGCCGGCGACTTCGCCGCTCTTGGTGACGTGGCCGGTGACGAGGGTGGCCGTGCTCGTGCTCTTGGCGAAGGTGAGGAGGCGTGCGCCGGCCTCGGCGAGCTGGGCAGGGCCGCCGGCGCGGGATTCGAGCCCCTCGACGGTGACGGATTGGATGGAATCGATGACCAGGAGGTCGAGGCGGGCTGCTGCGGCGGCCTCGAGGGCGGCATCGAGGACGGGCTCGCTGATGAGCTGGACGGGTGCGGCGGCGACGCCGAGGCGCTCGGCGCGCATGCGCACCTGGCGGGGGGATTCTTCGCCGCAGAGGTAGCCGACGGCGAGGCCGCATTGGGCGAGGCGCGCGGCCGCCTGGAGCATGAGGGTGGACTTGCCGATGCCGGGGTCGCCGCCGACGAGGATGAGCGAGCCGCGCACGATGCCGCCGCCGAGGACGCGGTCGAATTCGGGGATGCCGGTGGCGTGGCGGTCGGCGTCGTCGGACTGGACGGCGGCGAGGGGAAGGAAGGGGACTTCGCGCGCGGGCCCCGGGGGCCTGCGGCCGGGCGCGAGGCGCGGGGCGGGCGCAACAGGTTCGAGGGTGTTCCAGGCGTGACAGGCCGGGCAACGGCCGACATAGGCGGGTGCATGGTGGCCGCAGGCGGCGCAACGGTAGCCGCGGGTATCGCGGGGCACCGGGCGAGTATAGGGCGCGGGTGGGACGGCGGCGATGGTTCGCGGCCGTGCGGTCAGTTCGCCTCGGCGGCGCGCTCGAGGAAGGGACGGACGGCGCGGGCGAGGGCGGCGTGCTCGGGGCGTTGGAGGTGGGGGTCGCGCTCGAGGATGCGGGCGGCGAGTGTACGGGCCTGGAGGAGGATATCGCGGTCGGTGAGGCGTGCGACGCGGAGCATGGTGTTGGTGCCGCTCTGGAGGCGGCCCCAGGTTTCGCCTTCGCCGCGCATGCGGAGGTCGACCTCGGCGAGGGCGAAGCCATCGGTGGTTTCGCACATGGCCTGGAGGCGCTCGCGGGCATCGGGGCCGGGGTCTTCTTCGCTGCTGAACAGGAGGCAGTAGCTCTGGCGGGAGCCGCGCCCGACGCGGCCGCGGAACTGGTGGAGCTGGCTGAGGCCGAAGCGTTCGGCGCCTTCGATGACGATGATGGTGGCGTTGGGGACATCGATGCCGACTTCGATGACGCTGGTGGAGACGAGGACGTGGGCCTCGTTGCGGGCGAAGCGGGCCATGACGTCGTCCTTCTGGCGGGCGGACATGCGGCCGTGGAGGAGTTCGACGCGGTAGCCGGCGAGGGGGCCGCTGGCGAGGTATTCGTACTCCTGTTCGGCGGAGCGGACATCGAGGGCTTCGGATTCTTCGACGAGGGGGCAGATGACGTAGGCCTGTTCGCCGGCATCGAGGTGCTTGCGGAGGAAGCGGTAGGCGTCGTCGCGCTCGTGGGGCTGGTACCAGCGGGTGCGGATGGGGAGGCGGCCGGGCGGGAGCTCATCGAGGGTGGAGACATCGAGGTCGCCGTAGACGGTGAGGGCGAGGGTGCGAGGGATGGGTGTGGCCGTCATGACGAGCAGGTGGGGGTTGTGGCCTTTCTGGCGGAGGCGGGCACGCTGCATGACACCGAAGCGGTGCTGCTCATCGACGATGGCGAGGCCGAGGCGTGGGAGCTGGAGGTCATCTTCGATGAGGGCGTGGGTGCCGATGATGATGTCGGCGCCGCCGTGTGCGGCATCGCCGCGGGCCTGGGCTTTCTGGGCGGCGGTGAGGGAGCCGGTAACGAGGAGGACGCGCAGGGGTCGGCCGAGCCAGGCCGGGGTAAAGACGCCATCGAGGGCGGAGAGTTCGCCGCCGCCGAGGATGCGGGCTAGGGAGCGGTAGTGCTGCTCGGCGAGGATCTCGGTGGGGGCCATGAGCGCGGCCTGGTAGCCGGAGGCGACGGCGGCGAGCATGGCGGCGAAGGCGATGATGGTCTTGCCGGAGCCGACATCGCCCTGGAGGAGGCGGAGCATGGGGTTGGGGCCGCGGATGTCGCGTTCGATCTCGTCGAGGGCGCGCTGCTGGGCGGCGGTGAGGGAGAACGGGAGGCTGGCGAGGAAGGGGGCCCGGAGGGGGCCGAGGGCAAGGCTGGGTGCCTGGGAGTTGCGCTGCCACTCGGCGCGGCGGAGGAGGACGGCGCTCTGGACGGCGAGGAATTCGCCAAGGGCGAGCCGCCGGCGGGCCGACTCGGCTTCGGCGGTGGACGCGGGCGCGTGGTAGGCGCGGATGGCGGCGGCCGCCGGGGGGACGCCGGCCTCACGCGCGAGCCAGCCTGGGACAGGGTCCTCGACGCGATCGGCGACGGCTTCGACAGCACGGGCGACGACGGTGCGGATGGTCTTCTGGCCGAGGCCGGCCGTGGCCGGGTAGACGGGCTCGAGGCGGGGGGTGGCGGTGGCCGTGCCCTCGATGGTCTCGAACTCCGGGTTTTCGAGCTGGAGGCGGCCGCGGTAGGCCCGGACTCGACCGGCGAGGACGACGCGGTCGCCGGGGCGGAGGGTACGGGCGACGTAGGGACCGTTCCACCAGATGACGGTGAGAGCACCTGAGCGGTCGGTGACAAGGGCGCGGGTGCCGCGCGCGCGGCCGCGGGTGCGGAATTCGGCGATATCGGTGACCTCGGCGACGATGGTCTGGAGGGCGGGAGAGGGTTCGAGATCGGCGATGCGGCGGAGGTCGGTATAGTCGTTGAAGCGGCGCGGGAAGAAGAGGGCGGCTTCACCGACGGTGGTGACGCCGAGCTTTTCGAAGCGGGTGACAACGCCACGGGTGACCCCCGGGAGGGCGGTGAGGGGGCTGGACGGCTCGATGGGTCCCGGGGCGGGGGAGGAGGCGGACGGCGGGCGCCGGCGCGGTGCCCGGGCTGGCCGGGCGGTTGGTGGCGGCGGTGCAGGCTGCAGGGTGTGCAACACGAAGTCGATCCACCGTTCGCGCTCGCCCCGGGGAAGGGCACGGTAGCCGCCAGGGGGAAGGCGGCGGACGGCTGCGAGGATGGGCGAGCTGCGCAGGTGGCCGTCCTCGGCGAGCTGGACGAGGAAGCGGTCGAGGCCGCCGACGACGGCGGTGTTACGGCACCCGCCCTGGCGCTCGAGTTCGAAGAGGCGACGCAGGCGGGCCGGGTCGAGGGTGCGGGGGGCGGTCATTCGCGATCGAGGGCAGCGAAGCCGAAGGCGCCGGGGCCGGTGTAGGTGCCGACGACCGGGCCAAGCCAGGCGGTGCGGATGGTGGTGTGGGGGAGCTGGGGTCGGAGCTGCTCGGCGGCGGCTTCGGCCTCGGCGGAGAGGTCGCCGTGAGCGATGAACATTTCCTTCGCGCGGGGCATGCCGGCGGCGAGCTGGAGGATGCGTTCGTGGGCGCGGGAGCGGGTGCGGACGCGTTCGAAGGGGGCGACTTCGCCCTGGTCGACGGTGAGGATGGGCTTGATGCTGAGGATAGAGCCGATGAGGGAGCGGGCGCGACCGATGCGGCCGCCGCGCTGGAGGTATTCGAGGGTATCGACGACGACGTAGACGGAGACATGGTCCATGGCGCGGCGGGCGGCGGCGACGACTTCGGCGAGGGAGGCGCCGGAGGCGGCGACGCGGGCTGCTTCGAGGACGATGAGGCCGAGACCGACGCTGACGTTGTAGGAATCGATGAGGTCGATGTGGAGTTCGTGCTTGAGGGTTTCGCGGGCGACGGAGGCGGAGTTGAGGGTGCCGGAGAGGCGGGAGGAGATGTGGATGGAGACGATCTCGGCGCCTTCGGCGCCGGCTGCGCGGTAGGCGGCCTGGAACCGTTCGACGGATGGCTGGCTGGTGCGCGGCAGGACGGGGGAGGAGCGGAGGCGCTGGTAGAAGGCGGGGGCGGTGATGGCGGTGCCATCTTCGAGTGCTTCGTCGCCGAAGATGACGGTGAGGGGCACGACGGTGATGCCGAGCTCGGCGGCGAGATCGGCTGGGAGGTCGGCGGTGGAATCGGTGACGATGCGGACGGTCATAATTGTTCAGGCGCCTATGCGGGAGAGTATAAGCGTACCGGGGGAGCGGGTAGAATGTGCGGCGTGAGGATGGTAAAGCTGGCGCCGTCGATCCTGACGGCTGATTTTGGGCGGCTCGCGGAGGAGGTGCGGGCGGCGGAGGCTGGCGGGGCCGATATGCTGCACCTGGACATCATGGACGGGCGGTTCGTCCCGAATATTACGTTCGGTGCGCTGGTGGTGGAGGCGCTGCGGAAGGTGACGCGGCTGCCGTTCGATATCCACCTGATGACGGTGGAGCCGGAGCGGTTGATTGAGCAGTTTGCGGAGACGGCGGACATCATCAACGTGCACATCGAGGTGTCGCCGCACATCAACCGGACAATCGATGCGATCCACCGGCTGGGGAAGCGGGCGGGGGTGTGCCTGAACCCGGGGACGCCGGTGGCGGCAATTGAGGAATCGCTGCCGGATGTGGACCAGGTGATGGTGATGACGATCAACCCGGGATGGGGCGGCCAGCCGATGATCCGGCGGCAGCTGGAGAAGGTGGCGCAGATCCGGCGGCTGCTCGATGCGGGGGGCTACGGGGCGGACATCGAGATCGACGGCGGTGTGAAGGTGGAGAACGCGGCGGACTGCGCGCGGGCGGGGGCGACGGTGCTCGTGTGCGGCTCCTCGGTGTACAACCGTGAGCGGAGCGTGGCGGAGAACCTGGCGGCGCTGCGCGGGGCGGTGGCGGGGGGGTAGTGCTCAGGCGATCTTGATGCCGGCTTCGCGCAGGCGAGCGAGGAGGCCAACGGCCTCATCGAGCTCGCTGTCGTGTTCGGTGGCCTGGCCTTCGTAGATGAGGTAATCAAGGTCGGCGGCGGTGTAGCCGTAGCGGTCGAGGATATCGAGCGCCTGGCGGATGGCCTCCTGCGTATCGGGGATGTGGCGTGCAACCCAGTCATCGGTCGTGCGCATGGCGGCACCTCGGGGGCGTTCTTCGCACCAGTATGGCGCAGCCGGGCGGTGGTGGATGGGGCCGAATGGCCGGCGGACGGGGCCGATTGGGCGGAACCCTGATTTTTGGAGGGCGGGGGCGATTGTCACTCAATGTTCACCGGCGTCCACCCGATGGTCACCGTAGAGACACCCGGCGGATGCAGGCCGGAGACTGACGGGCCGCCCGGAGGCGGCGAAGGAGACCGACGATGACTCGCATCATGACGAACGTGAGCGCCATCAATGGCCAGCGGAACCTGGCGAAGACGGGGCTGCGGATGGGGAAGACGCTGGAGAAGCTGGCGAGCGGGTACCGGATTAACCGGGCGGCGGACGACGCGGCGGGGCTGGCGATTAGCGAGAAGATGCGGGCGCAGATCCGGGGCAACAAGCAGGCGCTGCGCAACGCCCAGGACGGGATTTCGATGCTGCAGACGGCGGAGGGGGCGATGGACGAGGTACACGCGATTCTGCAGCGGATGCGGGAGCTGGCGGTGCAGGCGGCGAACGGGACGTACGCTGACAACGGGCCGGAGCGGACGAGCATCGGGGAGGAGATTGTCCAGCTGCGGAAGGAGATCGACCGGATTGCGTTCAGCACGGAGTTCAACGGGCAGAAGGTGCTGACGGGGGCGCTTTCGAGCGTTTCGGCGGGGACGGCTGCGGCGAACCTGGTGCAGGGCGAAACGATTGGCTATGTGAATGCAGGGTCGAGCGCGACGCACCTGGTCAGCGGCGATGCGCTGCCGCTGGGTGGCACGCGCACGGTGACGTTCTCGACGGCGCCGGCCGGAACGTACACATTCGTGAACAACGGCGGGGTGCTGGAGATGCGGCTCGGTGGGCCGAGCGGGACGCTGGTGGCGACGGCGGCCGGTTTTAGTTCGGGGTCGACGATTGCGGGCGGTTCGGCGGGCCAGGTGGTGTTCACGAATGGGTTCACGCTGACGATCACCACGGACCCGGCGCCGTACAGCTGGACGAGCTTCCTGGCGGATATGGCGGTGGGCGGCAACTCGAACCTCGCGATCAACGGGCTGACGGCGACGACGATCACGGCGACGACGGCCCGGCCGCAGACGTACACGTTCACATCGCCGGGGGCCGGGCAGCTGACGCTGACGGGAGCGGACGGTACCTCGCAGACGCTTTCGATTGCGGACATGGTGGCGAACGAGACGCGGACGCTGGACTTCAACCAGCTTGGCATCAGCGTGACGTTGCAGACCGGGCCCGCGGGGCGGACGGCGGCGGGGATCATCAGCGACCTGACGGGTGGTACGAACAACACGATCATCATCGAGGGGACGGGGAACACCTCGACGCTGCAGGTGGGGGCGAATGTGCCGGATACGCTGCAGCTGGAGTTCGTGAGCATGCTCAGCGAGAACCTGGGGTCGCCGGCGTACAAGCTGGGTGGTTCGAGCGGGCTGATTACGACGCTGGGCGACCAGGTGGTGAAGACCATCCAGGACGCGCACAACCTGATGAGCGCGCTGGACGGGGCGATCCAGACGTTGAACAGCCGGCGCGGTACGCTCGGCGCGGCGCAGAATCGGCTGGAGCATACGATCAACAGCCTTGGGGTGGCGGTGGAGAACCTGACGGCGAGCGAGAGCCGGATCCGGGATGCGGATATTGCGGAGCTCTCGAGTGACCTCGTGGCCTCGAACATCCTGCAGTCGGCAGGGGTGGCGGTGCTGGCGCAGGCGAACCAGACGCCGCAGGCGGTGCTGCAGCTGCTGCAGCGGTAGGGCCACGGAGCCGGGTGACGCGCGCGCCGGGGGCAGCCGAGGGGCTGCCCCCGGTGTTTTGTACCTGTGCCGGCAGCTGTTTCCACGTGCTGTTCACCGGGGTGCACGGAATCTCCACCCGTGTTTCCCCGGCGTCTCCCCGGCTGCACCCCTAATCGTTCGTGACGGGGGCGATAACCATGGCGTCAGCCCGCCCAAATCCAGACTCGGGGCGGGGCCGGGCGCACCCCGGCAGAACGAGAAGGGGAGACCAGGATGTCTTCGATCGTTACGAACGTGGCTGCCCTGAACGGTCAGCGCAACCTGAACATCACGGCGGCGAAGATGGGGAAGGTGCTGGAGAAGCTCTCCAGCGGCTACCGCATCAACCGGGCCGCGGACGACGCCGCCGGCCTCGGCATCTCCGAGAAGATGCGCGCCCAGATCCGCGGCAACGCCCAGGCCATCCGCAACGCCAAGGACGGCATCTCCATGATCCAGACCGCTGAAGGCGCCATGGATGAGATCCACTCCATCCTCCAGCGCATGCGCGAGCTGGGCGTCCAGGCCGCGAACGACACGTACGACACGGCGGCGCGCACCTCCATCGGCACCGAGCTAATCCAGCTCCGCCAGGAGATCGACCGCATCGCCAACGCGACGAACTTCAACGGGCAGAACCTGCTCACCGGCGCGCTCACGGGCACGCTCGGTGGCGCCTCCGCCAACGACCTCGTCGTCAACGATGCCGTCGGTGCTGCCATGGCCACCGAGATCAACGTGTCCGGCGCCAAGCCCGGCACCTACACCTTCACCAGCCCCGGCGCCGGCCAGCTCACCCTCACCGGCCCCAGCGGCCAGGCCCAGACCATCACCGTCTCCAACATCGCTGCCAACGGCACCCAGACCCTCAACTTCAACCAGCTCGGCATCTCCATCAAGCTCGACTCCACCGCCGGTGAAACGGCCGCCAACATCATCACGGCCCTGACCGCCGCCGCCAACGACACGATCGTCGTCACCGGCTCCGGCGCGGCGGCCCTCCAGGTCGGCGCCAACACCACCGCCTACGACGTCATGAACGTCTCCTTCAACGACGTCCGCGCCACCCAGGCCACCGGCCTCAACCTCCTCTCCGGCGGTGGCGTCGACTGGACCAGCGCCTCCACCATCGTCGCCGACAACACGGCAGCGCAGGCCTTCATCGACCAGATCGATGCCGCCATCACCACCCTCAACACCCGCCGCTCCGACCTCGGCGCGGCCCAGAACCGCCTCGAGCACACCGTCAACAGCCTCGGCGTCGCCGTCGAGAACCTCACCGCCAGCGAGAGCCGCATCCGCGATGCTGATGTCGCCCAGCTCTCGACGCAGATGGTGAGCAGCCAGATCCTGCAGCAGGCGGGCACGGCGGTGCTAGCGCAGGCGAACCAGTCGAGCCAGGCAGTGCTGAGCCTGCTCCGGTAAGCCGGCGGTTCAGTTCCTGACCCTGGACACCCCTCCCGGCGTTGGCCGGGAGGGGTGTTTCGCGTGGAGCGGGGGCGCCGGGGCAGAGCCGGGGGATGTTCACCTGGCTGTCACCGGGCGGGCACCTGTCGGCCACCGGGGTCACGCGATCGCAACCGGGTGGTTCCCATTTCGCCGCCCCAAACGCTGCTGCCACCGGGCGATACCCAAGCTGACACCAACGCCACCGAGGTGGCACCGGCCGGGAGGCCGGGTGAACAGCAAAGGGGAGAACAGGGAACATGTCGTCGATTGTCACCAACCTCGCCGCCCTCAATGGGAACCGGAACCTGGGCATCACAAATGCGAAGATGGGGAAGGTGCTGGAGAAGCTCTCCAGCGGCTACCGCATCAACCGGGCCGCGGACGACGCCGCCGGCCTTGGCATCTCCGAGAAGATGCGCGCCCAGATCCGCGGCAATGCCCAGGCCATCCGCAACGCCAAGGACGGCATCTCCATGATCCAGACCGCT
>FWPU01002336.1_pt1 | contig 13117 bp, 12 predicted proteins | sample 2228361 | NCBI WGS metagenome assembly FWPU01 (sample SAMEA103939777, study PRJEB20133) | metagenome | reverse complement strand
TTGAGCCGGCCGAAGTCCATCTTGCGGCCCGTGTGCTCTTCCAGGAAGCCGATCATCTTCCAGAGGCCCCGGGCGTAGTACTCAACGCTCCTTTCGTTGGTCTCAAACGGGTGGTCGAGCCGAAAGACCGGCACGCCCAGCTTTTTCTCGATCGGAATGTAGCCTGCCATGGCGCTGTCGCACGGCGAGTTCGTGGTGAGAATGACCCGGGGAGGAGGAAGTTCCTCAGCCAGGACCTGGCCCAGGGAGGTCTTGATAAACGAGCACATGTCCGCCGGGAAGCCTGCGTTTTCCGTTCGGTCCACGTAAGGGACGGCGCCGCTTCTGTCCAAAAGGGGGAGCAGGAGGCCCAGGGACTCGGTCATGAAGGGCGTAAGCCCCATGGCCAGGGGGATTTCAGGCGTCAGAAGCTCCTCGTACCACACGAGCCGGTCAGGGCGCCTGACGTGCGTTTCGAGCACCTTGGAAACATAAAGGAGGATGAGCCGCACGGCCTCGGCCATGCAGCCCCGGTAGTTCATGCCGTGATCCAGGAGTTTGTGGATCCGGGCCGCGTTGGAGATCCAGGGGTATTTCCGGTAGAGCCGGGCAAAGGCCACGGGGCCGATTCTGCCGAGAAGGCCGGCCAGGATCGCGTAGTTTCTGGCCTTGAGGGGCAGTTCCCGGGCCTGCTCGGTCCAGGGCCTGGAAGCCATATGGGAGTTCCTCCCTTTCCTCCGTTCGCCTGCCGTCCTCCGGCCGGGGCTTACCTGCCCAGGCTCTCCAGGAAGGCCTGCACCCGTGTGCGGATCTGGCCAAGACCGCTGAACAGGTATTCCCGCTCGATCCGGAGCACCGGCAGCCCTTGTTCTTTCAAGTCTCTCTGAAGCAAGTTGCCGTCCACGCCCCAAGTCTCGCAGAACTTCATCTGTTCCAGCACGATGCCGTCCACGCGGGCCTCCCGGGCCATTTTCGCCAGGGTCTCCAGGCGGCGGGGATAATCGCCATACATGCGGGGACAGGAGAGCCGGTCCAGGTACCGGCGGGCCAGCGCGAGAAACGGGTCGGCCCCCTCTTCCACGGCCTGAACAGGCCCGAGCTGGTCTCTCAGGCCGCAGCAGTAGGCGTCGCGCACAACGAGAGCGCCCGTATCCTCGAGAAGTTCGATAAAGGCCGGGTCGTCCAGATGAGAGCCCACAAGAAGAATCCGGGCTCGATGCTCTCCCGGCTGGGCAACGAAGGAGGCTTCTTGCAGGGTTTGCAGAAGGCGCTCGAGAGCCGGGATGGCCCGTTCCTTGGGCGTGCCGGCCGCATAAAGCGAAATGACCTGCATCTGGCGGCCGGAGAGATGAGGCGGACCGTCACTCCCCCAGCGAAGCCGGTCGATCTCTTCCAAGAGCTTCCGACACCGGTTCGTTTTCCGGATGCCCTCCCAGACCGTTCCCGGATCTCGGGGGAGAGAAAAAGCTTCGGATATCTTGTTCCAGAGAGCCTCGATCTCGTCTCGATACCAGGAAAGGGCGTCCTCGTCTCTCAGGTGGGGCACGTCGAGCAGAGCCAGAAAAGGCGAATCGGCGAAATGGGCCCAGTTGTCGTACAGCCTGCGCATATGATCGCAGCCGGGAACGAACACGAACCCGTCGAGGAATCGATAGGCGCCTGCCAGGCCCTTCTCCAGGCAGTGGCGGGTATAGCTGCAGTTGAAAAGACCCATGAGGCTGTCGGCCGTCTCGCATGCCCCGCCGCCCGGGGCCCGCATCCGGAAGGAGGCCAGGCCGTCGACGTTGAGAAGTTCTTCCGGAACATAACTGCAGAAAAACCCGACCACGCGGCCGCCTAAGGCCCGGAAGGCCGAGACATCGGGGGATTCGAGTTCGGCCGCCGCCTGTTCGATTTCGTCAGGGAGCATAGGGCCGGATTTTTCCTGCGCAGATCGGGAGGAGCTATGCGTCGACAGGAACGAAATTGGCGGAGAGAGAGGGATTCGAACCCCCGGTACCCCGATAAGGGGGTACAACTGATTTCGAGTCAGCCGCCTTCAACCACTCGGCCATCTCTCCGATATCATTTTTATCACATCCATTCTCCCCGAGACAAGGCCGGCAGGCGCTCGGCTGGGCCGCGTCCGCAATTGCACGAATCTGACTTCTCCTCCTCAGGAGCGCCGGGAACGAAAGAAGTCCTGGAGCAGCGAAGCGCATTCCTCGGCGAGCACCCCTTCCACCACGGCGATCCTGTGGTTGTTGCGGGGATCTTCCAGGAGCCTCCACAGAGATCGGACCGCCCCGGTCTTGGGATCTCTGGCGCCGAAGACGAGCCGGTCGATTCTGGCGAGCAGACAGGCCCCGGCGCAGAGAAGACACGGCTCGAGGGTGGCGAAAAGCGTGGCGCCGGAGAGCCTGTAGTTGCCGACGGCGGCGCAGGCCCTGCGTATGGCCACGACTTCGGCGTGGGCCGTGGGATCGAGGGTTCCGATCGGGCGGTTGAAGCCTCTGCCGAGGATCCGGCCCTCGGCGTCGACCACGACCGCGCCCACCGGCACCTCCCCGGCCTGGTGCGCCTGCCGTGCTTCGTGCAAGGCCTCTGACATGAATCGTTCGAGAAAGGCCTGGGCGTCCCTCGACTCCAACCGCGCATCTCCAGGAGCGTATGGGCCGGATTGCTGAGACCGGCCGGATTGTTTGTATGGCCTGGAACAGGCTATCACAGCTTCGGCGGACTGGGAACGGAGCGCTGCGGGGTTTTCGCTCTTTGCCTGCCGGGGGCGGTTGATTTTTCACCCTTGGATTGGATATGGAGCAGAGAACCGGGGGCCGACCGGACGAGTGAGGAGGTTCTGGCTCCGGGGGACAGAGCAAATCCAGGATCCGGGGACATGGACCCAGGATACACGATCATTCTACTGCTGCTCGCGGTCTACGGATGCGCCGCTGCCGTTCTGCTTCTGCGTGCCCGCTCCTGGCCGGGGTAAGGAGACGGCGGCGCAAAGTAGAGCCCGCCGGCGCTTTCCAGAGCCCGGCCCGCTGCCGCCTTTCGCCGCGCCCGCGGCTGCCCCACCTTACAGCAGGCTGCGGATCTCTTCCGCCGCTTTCCGCATGTCCAGAAGGATCAGGCCGGCCTTTGCGAACCGGTTGGTGAGCACCGTCACGTAGGCATCCGGGTTTACAGCCATGGTCACGATGTAGCCCTGGTCTGTCTGGATGTAGAGCTGGCGCGGGTGCACCTTGCCGAACTCCTCGGTGCAGCGCTGGGCAAGGCCGAAAAAGGCTGCTGACAAGGCTGAGACGCGCTCCTCGTCGAGGGTGGGCGGAAGGATCGAGGCGACGATGAAGCCCTCCTGGCTCGTCAGAACGACCCCTTCGATGTCCGTGCAGGAAGCCTTGAGTTTTTCCAGGCTCCGCTGAATTTCCTCGATGCGCATGACGGCGGCTCCTCTCTCTGTCAGGAACTTGTGTTATATTTAGTTTGTTACGAAATAAATTTCATTACATAGAAACATCTATATCTTGCCTGATTCGCCTCTTCCTGTCAATCGGGATTTCGCGTCCCGACAGGCGCGGCAGGTGCAGCGCTCCGAGGCCCGCGGGTTTGCGGCCTTTGCCCTTAACTTGTTGCCCTCGTTGACATTTCGAGGGGCCCGTGCTAGAAAATTTAGGGTTTGGGCTTGTGGCGGTCTTGAATTTTCCCTGGAACATCCTGCGCTTGCAGGCCGCGACGGCAGGGGGTTCCGAACCCAGCGCCCTGCGGAGGTAGCGAAATGCAGAAGAAACTCCTCCTCACCCCGGGCCCCACCCCGGTTCCGGAAGATGTGCTGGCGGCAATGGCCCGTCCGATCATTCACCACCGGCACGAGGAATTCAAGGGGATTCTTTCCAAGGTCAAGGAGGATCTCAAGTATCTCTTTCAGACCTCCGGCGACGTGCTTCTATTCGCCGCGACTGGAACCGGCGCCATGGAAGGGGCCGTGACCAACCTTCTGTCCCCTGGCGACAAGGCGGTCGTGGTCCGGGCCGGAAAGTTCGGCGAGCGATGGGCGGAGATCTGCCAGGTTTACGGGGTGAAGGTCGTTCCGGTGGACGTTCCCTGGGGCAAGGCCGTGGACCCGGCCGAGGTCAAGGAGGCCTTGGACCGGGAGCCGGACGCCCGGGCGGTCCTGATCCAGGCCTCCGAGACCTCCACGGCCGTGCGCCACCCGATACGGGAGGTTGCGGAACTCGTGGCGCGGCGGGAGCAGACGGTCATGGTGGTCGACGCCATCACAGGCATCGGCGTCTTCGACATCCCCACGGACGCTTGGAAGCTCGACGTGGTCGTGACCGGTTCCCAGAAGGCGCTCATGCTTCCTCCCGGGCTCGCCTTTGCCAGCGTGAGCGCCAAGGCCTGGGGGTTCGTGAAGCAATCGAAGCTGCCCAAATTCTATTTCGACTTCGCCAAGGAGAAGAAGAATCTCGACAAGAACCAGAGCGCGTACACTTCGGCGGTTTCCCTGGTCCTCGGGCTTCAAGTCGCCCTGGAGCGCATCAAGAAGGAGGGCCTGGCAAACGTCTTCGCCAGGACGGAAAAGATGGCCCGGGCCACCCGGGAGGGCGCCAAAGCCCTGGGTCTCGGCCTCCTCGCCCCGGAATCGCCGAGTCCGGCCTGCACCGCCATTCTGCTTCCGGCCGGCATCGACGGCGAGAAAGTTCCGTCGCTGATCCGGGAGCGGTACGGCGTGGCCGTGGCAGGCGGCCAGGACCGGCTCAAGGGGAAAATCGTGCGGATCTCCCACATGGGATACGTGCAGCCGTACGATATCCTGAGCGGACTGGCGGCGCTCGAACTCACGCTCAGGGACCTCGGCCATCCGGTGAGGATCGGCAGCTCGGTTCAGGCCGCCTTGTCCGTGCTGAGCCAGTAGAATCGAATATCAGGCGAGGAGCGGAAGCATGCAGAGATTCAAAGTGCTGGTCACCGACAATCTGTCGCCCAAGGGCATCCGGATCCTGCAGAACACGCCCGAGATCGAAACCGTGGTGGACCATGCCATCGCGGGCGAAGATCTCAAGAGAGCTCTTCAAGACTGCGACGGCCTGATCATTCGCAGCCGGACAAAGGTCACGGCCGACCTGCTGGCGTGCGCGTCCAGGCTCAAGGTGGTCGGCCGGGCCGGAACCGGCCTGGACAACGTGGACATCGCGGCCGCCACCAAGCGGGGCATCGCGGTCATGAACACCCCGGGCGGCAACACGGTGACCACGGCCGAGCACGCCCTGGCCCTGCTTCTGGCCATGGCCCGGAACATCCCTCAGGCCACGGCATCGCTCAAGGCGCAGAAGTGGGAGAAGAAGAAGTTCCAGGGCGTGGAGCTGTACAACAAGACCCTCGGCATCCTGGGCCTCGGCAACATCGGCTCCGTGGTGGCGGACCGGGCCAAGGGCCTCAAGATGAACGTGATTGCCTACGATCCCTATCTCACGCCGGAGATGGCGCGCAAGAAAGGGGTTGAGTCCGTCAAGTTCGAGGAGCTCCTGGCTCGGTCGGACTTCATCTCCGTGCACGTGCCGCTGACCAAGAGCACACGGCACCTGCTCAATGCCGAGGCCTTCGCGAAGATGAAGGACGGCGTCCGCATCGTCCACTGCGCCCGGGGCGGAATCGTGGACGAGGCGGCCCTGCTCGATGCGCTGAAAAGCGGGAAGGTCAAGGGTGCGGCCCTCGACGTGTTCGAGACCGAGCCGCCGGGCGCCAACCCGCTGCTCGAATTGGACAACGTGATCGCCACGCCCCATCTGGGCGCCTCCACCGAGGAGGCCCAGGAGAACGTGGCCGTGGCCGTGGCAGAGCAGATCATCGATTATCTGGTTCGGGGCGTGGTGCGGAACGCGGTGAACGTGCCCTCGGTCAGCCCGGAGAGCCTGCCCCTCGTGAGGCCCTATCTCCGGCTCTGCGAGCAGCTCGGCAGTCTCTATTCCCAGATGGTGCCGGAGCCGGTGGAGGACCTGCAGGTGGAATACGCGGGCCTTCTCGCCGATCTCGACACGCGGCCCTTGACCGTGGCTCTGCTCAAGGGACTCCTGTCTCCGGCGCGCGAGGTCGAATCGGTCAACTTCGTGAACGCCCCCCTGCTGGCCGAGGAGCAGGGGATTCACGTAACGGAAAGCAAGACCCGCAAGGACGTCAACTTCACGAACAAGGTGACCCTTCGGGTGCGGTCCGCTTCCGGAGAAACCTGCCTGGTCGGAGCCATTTTCGGCCAGGACGGGCCTCCCCGCCTGGTCCGGATGAACAACTACTTTGTGGAGGCGATCCTCGAGGGCCACATCATTGTCATGGAGAACGTGGACAAGCCCGGGATCATCGGCTCCATCGGAGTTCTTTTCGGAGAGAATCAGATCAACATCGCCGGGTTCCACCTGGGCCGCGACTACGAGGGCGGCAAGGCCGTGGCCTTCATCAACGTGGACAACCCGGTGCCCCAGGAGGTTCTTCAGAAAGCCTCGCGGCTGCCGAACATCCTTTCCGTGAAACAGATCGCTTTGTGACCGGGCCGGGGGGGCGGACGCCGAGGTTCGCCGCCGGCCGCGGAGCGGTGCGCGAGGCGGGAGAGAAAGATGCGGAGCGTTGTGGTCCTGGGTGCCCAGTGGGGCGACGAGGGCAAGGGAAAGATCGTCGACTACCTGGCCCAGTACGCCGACGTCGTGGTCCGATACGCCGGAGGAAACAACGCGGGCCACACCGTGGTCGTGGACGGGGACAAGACGGTCCTCCACTTGATCCCTTCGGGCGTTCTCCGTCCGGGCAAGATCGGCGTGCTCGGCAACGGGATGGTGATCGACCCGGCCGTGCTCCTGGAGGAGATGGAGGAACTCGGCCGCAAGGGGGTCAGACTGACTCCTGCGAATTTTTTCATCAGCGACAGGGCCCACCTCATTCTTCCGTATCACAGGCGGATCGATCTTGCCCGGGAGCTCCGCAAAGGAAGGAAAGCCAGAATCGGCACCACCGGCAGGGGGATCGGACCGGCTTACGAGGACAAGATGGCCCGGACCGGCCTGCGGTTCGCCGAACTGCTGAACCCAAGGCTTTTCGAGGAAAGGCTGCGCGCGGTCCTGCAGGACAAGAACGCCTATTTGCGGAACGTGCTCGGACAGGCCGGGTTCTCGGCCTCGGCTGTCTTGGAGGAGTACCTCGATCACGGCAGGCGGCTGAGAAAGTTTGTGACCGACACCTCGATCCTTCTGGACCGGCTGTTCCGGGCCCGCAAGAAGATCCTGCTCGAAGGTGCGCAGGGCACCCTTCTGGACATCGACCACGGGACGTATCCTTTCGTGACTTCCTCCAACGCGGGCATCGGCGGCGTTCTGTCGGGTTGTGGCATTGGTCCGTCCCGGCTCGGCGAGATCACGGGCGTGATCAAGGCTTACACGACCCGGGTCGGCGAGGGGCCTTTCCCCACCGAACTCAAGGACGAAACGGGCGAACATCTCAGGCGCGAGGGAGCCGAGTACGGTGCCACAACAGGCCGCCCCAGGCGGTGCGGATGGTTCGACGCCGTGGTGGGCCGCTACAGCGTGCGAGTCAACGGCATCCAGCGCATGGCCCTGACCAAGCTCGACACGCTCACGGGCCTCGATCCGGTGAGGATTTGCGTTGGCTACCGGACCGGCAGAAAAACCGTGACCGAATTCCCGTCGGACATCGAGACGGTCTCCAGGGCCGAGCCCCTTTACGAGGATCTGCCCGGCTGGAAGGAGGACATCCGGGAAGCCCGCTCCCTGGCCGATCTGCCCAGGAACACGGTCCGGTACATCCGGAGGCTCGAGACCTTGCTCGGCGTGCCCTTCTACTTTGTTTCCGTGGGCCCCCAGAGACGGCAGAGCATCGTGCTGGGCAACCCGCTGAAAGATTGAAACCCCGGGCACGAGGCCCTATAATGAAAGTCTCTGGGCGGATCCGCCAGCGGGCCGTTAACTCAGCGGTAGAGTATCTGCCTTTTAAGCAGAGAGTCGCTGGTTCGATTCCAGCACGGCCCACCAGAACTTCAGTCGTGGCCAGAGGGAGCCTGAACCGGGATCGACAACCCCGCCTGCATCGAGACACAAACGTCCCCATCGTCTAGCCCGGCCAAGGACACCGCCCTTTCACGGCGGCAACGGGGGTTCGAATCCCCCTGGGGACGCCAACAAAATCAAGGGGCTGCGGACGGTGCCGCAGCCCTTTTTTCTTTTTGCGGACCGGGCCCAGGCATCGGCCCGGTCGCGGTCGGTCTGCAGTAGGTGCCTCGTGACAAGATTCCTCACCCGGTAAAGAGGGTAGGCACATGGTGAGTGTCCCGCCATTTGCGGACCTCTGGACCCGCCAGGCTGCCCGAAAGTCGCGAACAGGTAAAGGTGCCCTGATCTGTCAGTCGAGCAAAGTTCGCACCAGGGCTTTGAGCCAGGGCCGCCCGGCTATGTAGTCCGCAGCCGGCCGCCCGTATTCGTAATAAGCGCGGACAAGCTCTCTGCCCAGAGGGTTCGTCAGAAGGCGCCGGTCCCGGAAAGCCCTTAAGGTCTCGATCCTCGGGTCCATCTCGGTCCCGAAAGCGGCCGTGGCCACAAAGCAGGCCTCGTCCACCTGCTCGTCGCAGTCGTCGTCCAGGCCGTTTCCGGGCACCTCGGCATGGCCAGGGTTCACGTTCGGGTTCGAGTCGTCACAGTCCCGCTGCGGATGCAGGCAGGCCGCGCTGGCCGGGTCTCCGTAGCCGTCCCTGTCATGGTCGATGCACTCGGCCTGGCAGCCGGGGTCAGCCCCATCCACATAGCTGTCGCAGTCGTTGTCGACGCCGTCCGAGCAGTTCCCGAAAGCTGCGGATTCCTGCTCGTCCGGACAGTCAAGAAGTTCCGTGATCTCCGTGGAAGACAGCGCACGGTTGTACACGCGAACCCCGTCGAGTATCCCGTGCATGTATTCAACGGAACCCGGAGCGTGCCGTCCGATCTGAAAGGGGCGGTTGTCTACCAGCGGCGAGCGAGCCAGGGGTGTGCTGCCCACGAGCTGGCCATCCACAAAGAGCCTGACCTGGGCCCCGTCCCATGTGTAGGCAACGTGGTACCAGCGGTTGAGGACAAAAGCGTTGCTGGTTGTGATCGTGACATAAACTCCCTGGACCTCAAGATAGACAAGGTAGGGGGCGATGGCGTAACCGTACTGAGCATTGCCAGGGGTGTCGGACTTGCTACACACGGCAGCCCAACCGCCGTACCAGCCCTCAATGAACACCCAGGATGCGACCGTCAGCGCGGCCGTCGGTGACTGCAGGGAGGCTGAGCTGGGCACCTCCATGTAGTTGTCGACACCATCGAAAGAATAAGCGCTGCCCGGGTTCCCCCATCGATCGGTCGTCAGGGTTGCACCATAGACGGTCGCATGATTCTCGTTGCCGCTCTCATCGTCCGCATTTCCGCTGAACGGATAATGGGCCACCAAGCCCGTCGTCAGGTCTGCGAAGGCCATCCCCGATGCGACGAGAAGGATAAGGATCATCACAAGGCCGCTGATCGTTCTTTTCATGGAAGCGTCCGGAGGTTGCTCTACACGGTTCTTGGTGCGATAGAGACCGTTTCAAGGGAATCCGCGCTCTACCGCTGTGTGCGGCCGGCATGGACCGCACGGTAGACCCGCAGGAAGTTCTCGCCCAGCACCCTGCGGATCTCGTCCGGCTTCTTCCCTCGGCGGAGCAGGAGTTCGGTGACGACGGGCATGGACGAGATGTCCGTGAGGCCGCGGTTCAGCCGAATCAGGAATCCGTCCAGGTCCGAGCCGATGCCGACGAAGTCAGCGCCGAACCGGTCCATCACATAGACGGTGGATTGCGCCACAGCCTCCGCGTCGGCGAAGAACCCGCGGCCGGTCCACCAGGGGGCCCAGATGATGCCCATGACACTGCCCGTGTCCGCGACCAGCCGGATCTGTTCGTCGTCGAGGCAGCGCCTGGAGTCCGCCAGGGCGCGCACACCCGTGTGGGACACGATGAAGGGGGTCTTCGAGCGGCGGCCCGCCTCGAGGAAGCCGGCCTTCCCCACGTGGGCAAGGTCGAGGATCATCCCCAGGGCGTTGCAGCGGTCGACCACCTCGCGGCCGAAGTCGGTCAACCCTTCGGTCTCGCTCCAGCCATAGCCCTGGGCCGGCCGGCCCACCCGGTTGGCCGAGAAATGAGTCAGGGTCAGGTAGCGCACGCCCAGGCCGTAGTAGTCGTCGATCCAGGAAAGGTTGTCGCCCAGCGCGTGGCAGCCTTCGATCCCCAGGACACCGCCCACGGAGCCCTTGTCCGCCGCCGCAATCTTTTCGGGAGAGTCGGCCAGGTAGAGTTCGCGCGGCCGCTGGCCGGCCACGCGGTGGAAGCACTCGATCTGCCGGACGATCGTCCGCCGGCGCCAGTTCGGGGGACCGAATGGCGCGGCGATGAGGCCGAAGCCGACGACGTCGACTCCGCCTTCTCGCATCCTCGGCAGGTCGGCCTGGTAGATGAGCGGCGAACCGGGCAGCCGGTTGCGATGCCGGCGGGCCATGTCGTAGCCGATCCAGCTGCTGACCGCGAGCGTGTCGACATGCATGTCCACAACCAGCGACGCATCGTGGATCTGGCGCGCTTCGAGGCTGACCGTGAACTTGGCCATGGGCCTGTCCCTGGGAAGCGTGCGAGAAGACAGGCAACAAAAAGGGAGGAAAAAACTTCGCCCTCTCAGATGGGCCGAGCATAGCAGGCGGCTCGATCGGGGGTCAACAGGACCGCCTGGCATGCGTTCTCAAGGCGCAAAAATTCGTTGAAAGGCCCTTCTGACTCTGATAAAGATGTGTTTGAATTGTGATCTTCCCGGCGCCTGAGGGAAAGGGGGATCCCATGGTTGCGAACACGCCCGTCTCGTGGCCGGGCCCTGCATGCCTTTTGTGCTTTCTGGCTCTTTGCGCGTGCTCCTGACAGGCATCCACCAGAGCGTGGTGGTCCTCAGGGACCTGGACGAGGAGCCTCCCCAAGGGGAGAGCGCCCCCCGGGGCCGGACCGTGGTTCATCAGATTCAGCACGGAGCGGGATTCTTCTACGATTCGGACGCCATTCCCCAGTGGCAGGGGGAGACCAGCGGAGGAATCGGGTACCTGCTGGTGAGCAACCACGGGCCCCTGGACTTCGGCAGATGGATCCACGTCGTGCGGCCCGACGCCTGGGACTCCGAGGTGGACTGGAGCCTTCGGACCTTGCAGTTCGGGCCCTTCTCGCCGTGAAGGCGGGCGTCCCGGGCGGTCTTTTCCTGATCAGGATCGCGGGCATTCTTGAACCGGTCCCGCCCCTTGCCGCATCCTACCAGCACGAAAGGTCCGGAGGGCATGGGAGGTTTCGCGCGCAATCCTCATGCCTTCTTCGAAGCCTGAAATCACGGGAGGATTTGGACGGATGAAATACACCGGCGTCAATCATCTAGCCATGGCCACGGGCGACATGGACAAAACGATCCGCTTTTGGAGAGACCTTCTGGGCATGCGGCTCGTGGCAGGTCTCGGCAGGCCAGGGTATCGACATTATTTTTTCGAGATCTCGCCCACGGATCTCCTTGCTTTCTTCGAGTGGCCCGGGGTCGAGCCCGTCCAGGAGAAGGCCCACGGGAGACCGGTTTCTGGCCCGTTCCTGTTCGATCATGTGTCCTTCGGTGTGGAAAACCGGGAAGATCTCTGGGAGCTCAAGGACAAGATCGAGGCCGCCGGACTCTGGGTCTCGGACGTGATCGATCACGGGTTCATTCACTCGATCTACGCCTTTGATCCGAACGGCCTCCCGATCGAGTTCAGCTGGAACGTGGCCGGAATCGATGTCCGACGCACGCCGGTCATGGCGGACGCCTCGCCCGCTGCCGCGGCTCAGGAAGGGCCGGATCCGATGCCCGGGCACTGGCCGGCCGTGACCGACCCCACGCCGGAGGAAGAACGGGAGGTCTACCCCGGAGCGGGAAGCGAACTGTTTCACGGGAAGAAATAAGGAGAAAAACTCTGCGACGGCGGAACGGATGACTATTCGTCTTCCTCGGCTTCCTCTTCGTCGTCCTCTTCCTCGGATCCTCGGCCTTCCTCTTCGTCTTCCTCTTCCACGAGGTCCTTGGCGGCCTTGGGCAGGATCTCTTCCTTCTCGATGTCGAGTTCCACGTTGAGGTCCGGCGAATCCAGGAGGGCGGCCATTTCCTCCTCTTCCGAGAAGAACTTCTTGCGAGGGATTTCGGGCTCCATCTCGGACAGAGGAACCTGTTCCACGAGGCCTGCCGCGATCTCACGCAAGGCCGTCACGGGGTACTTGTCTCCCTTGTCCACAAGAGGCTTGCTCCCCCTCTGGATCTGCCGGGCCCTCCGGACGGCCGCATGAACGAGAGCGAAATGGTTCGGTATGTACTTGAGGCAATCTTCAATCGTGATTCTGGCCATGGGATTTCCTTCCTGCCTTGTTTGGGGCGCAAAGAGATCCAGCGCGGGAAAAACTCTTGCGCCGCAGCCATACCAAAGCTCATATACTACATCCTGGCAGAAAAAAAGTCACCCGCCCGTGGGCAGGCAGGGCCACGTCAACCTGGGATGAAAGTGAGTGCATTTTCTCACTTGCGCATTCCTCTCTGCACTTCTCCCCTTCCTTGCCGTATGCTGGCCCCATGCTGGAGCAACCCCTCGGCCTGCAAGAGCAAAGGCAGGGGCCCCTGGGCAATCGAAAAGCGCTCCCCCTACGTCCGAGACCTCTGCTTCGAGGAAGATCGGCTCCAAATCCTAAAGGGAAACGGCCCCCGGGTCATGGCTGCCCTTCGCAATATCGCCCTCAACCTCTTGCGCCTTTGTGGAGCCCCGAATATCGCCAAGGCGCTTCGCGCCTGCCGGCGCTCCAGACGCCTGGCCCTGTCCTTGCTCGGCTACTGACATTCCTGTTCTCGCTCCCTACCCCCTTGGTTTTCCTTCCCTCTCTGCTCCCCGTGTCCGTCTTCCGGGACGGAGGGGCGTCCGCCTCCGGTGGCTGATCAGGCAGTTCGCGGTCAGTCCTTCATCCTATGGCTTTTGGGCGACCGTTGCTGCGCATTACCCCGGGACAACCCCCGCGGGCACGACAGAGCGTGGCCCTGCAAGAAACGCAACGAATCCTTGGAGGGACGCG
>FWPU01010904.1_pt1 | contig 13118 bp, 13 predicted proteins | sample 2228361 | NCBI WGS metagenome assembly FWPU01 (sample SAMEA103939777, study PRJEB20133) | metagenome | reverse complement strand
ACACCGACCTTGCCGGCGTCCCAACCATTGGGTACGGCGACACAGAGCTTGCACGCACGCGCGATGTGATCTCCCATCAAGAAGCCGGAGAAGAACTCGAACGCAAACTGGCTCGGCTCTGCGATAGACTATATGCGGACTTTCAGTCGGCATCGCAGGCATCGCTCACGACTCGCGCGTCTCCGTGTGTTGTCGAGGCCACCGCATCGCTCGCGTACAACATCGGCTATGCGCGCGCACGTTACTCGTCGTGGTGGAGGACGTATGCGCGCGATGGAGATGTGCGCGTTGATGCTCTGCTGAGGTGGCACAAGGTCGGGCAGCAACGTGTCTATGGTCTGCTGCGCCGTCGTGCTGCTGAGGCATTCCATGCGTTGGGGGCTAATTGGCGACTCGTTGATAAGATGAGTAATCGCATGCGCAGGTATATCGAGACACCGACATCATCGCTACTAATGGAGATCGCAAATGAAATCCACGAGCTTGCGCGAACGAGTTAGCGCGGCGCTGCGTGCGCTGCGAGGTCAATACGTGCAGCAGTCCATCCCCTCGGCTGCTGCTCACACGATCGCGCACGTCGTCTCGTCTGCGTTGCACACACATCACCCGCTCCGCATCATTGCTGAGTCGTATTTCATTCGCACCGCCGCTGAGATAGATTGGTACGTCGTGGAGCAGTCGTTCGATCACCCCGCAGCCCAGCAAATGCGCGACGCGCAGCACGCGATAGCTGCGGCGTACATCCGCACTGGTGGTGTACTGCTACACACAGACGCTGCCGGCAACCTTGTCGTGGTTGATTGGTCGCATGTGTCCGTGCAGAGTATCGGCGGCAAGTACGTCGTCACTGTAGGCGGGCAGGTCGTGACCAACTGGCAAGCGGTCGTGTACGCCGACCAACCGCTCGATGATGTACGCGCGCCGGCGAAGGTTGTGGATGTTGAGTTGGCGCTCGACACCGAGGCCAAGCGCTATGCTCTTGAGTCGCTGCTCAATGATGCATACTATCGTTACTTGCTTGCCCCGCGTGGTCAAGAGATAGACGCGCACGCTGCTGCTCAGCTCCAGCAGTCTCTCGCGGCTGGTAGTGCCAATGCACGCGGGCGGCTCGCTGTGTTGCCTCTGCCCGTCGAAATCACGCGCAACACACCATCGCTAACAGACCTGCAACTGACATCAGTTGCCGAGATTGCGGAGGCGACGGTTGCGGCTGTGTACGGGATACCGATACAACTACTTGGTCTATCCTCCTCAACTAAGCATCAGACATACGCTAACAGGGAGCAAGCGAGCAGGGACTACACAACACGTACACTCGTGCCGTATTGGACGAGACTTGCACGCGCGGTTGGTAGTCTGTATTCCGTTGACCTACATCCTGACCTGGATAGTATCGCAGCGCTCAAGGACGATTACTCCGATTATGCACTCAAGTTGTATGACGCTGGCAATGGTTTACTCTCGCGTGATGAAGCGCGGGCGTTGCTCGGTTACGACGCAGCCACAGAATCAAGCGCTGATGCGGCTTTCGAGCAGTCGGGAGACCGTTGGTATCAGCAGGTTCAGACAACGTACACGCAGATTGAGTCGGCAATTCAACGAGCACTTGCGGAGGCTTACAACGAGATCGCACGCAAGATTGAGGCACTATCAACCAAGCGTGACAAGCTAATCTATCTCTACTCGGATGAGTTTCGCCGCGACCTTGAGCAGGCAATCTACCGAGCTGTTGACCGCTACATCCCGTCCATCAGTGATGACGCGTATCGCGCTGCCCATCGTCGAGGTATCAGTTACCAGACCGACCCGCGGCAGATAGCGCGGCAGCAACTGTCGGCGGTCGTGCAACAAGAAGTGAGCTACCGGCTCTCATACACGACCGACACACTACGTCGAGAACTTGACGAACAGATTGAAGCAGAGGTGCCGATAGAGTTGTCAACGTCACACGCTGCGATGGTTGCGCGCACGATGGCGACAGGCCTTGTGGCTCGTGTGCAAGTAGAGACGTGGCGAGCAATGGAGCGTGTTGCACGTCCGCGCATCCGCATTGACCGGATGTGGCAGTCCATGCGTGATGACCGCGTGCGCGATGAGCACCAACATATGGACGGGGTGACCGTGCAAGCAGGACAAGACTTCAAGGTGCCGTCCCCTCAAGGAGGATACGAGTTGGCGCAGCATCCAGGAGACTCCAGGATGAGTGCTGCCAATGTCATCAATTGCAGATGTGTTGTTGTCCCACGTACGAGAATAATGCGATGAGCAAGAGACTAACCCTGCAAGCAAGGATTGAAGCTGCGCCGCAGCAAAGCGGGCGTTATGTGTTGCGAGCGACTGCGTACAACGTACCCGCAGCCAGTGGCATCGTCGTGTTGCCAGGTGCTTTCGCGGAGTCGCTACCCCAGCTTGTCACACGCGGCTACATGCTGTACCAGCATCAGCAGTCAATGCTGCCCATCGGGCATATCATCGAGTACCAAGACACAGGCGAGGAGCTGCTGCTAACTGTTGAGTTCTATGACCACGACTTCGCGCAACAGGTCAAGGGCATCGTTGATGCACGTCTCGATAGCGGTCGCTATGTGGGCGTGAGTATCGGCTACTACGTACAAGACGGAGACCTTGACTACGTGGACGGACAGACGATTGTTCGACGCGGCGAAATCGTCGAGTGCTCGATTGTGCTCTGGGGGGACAATCCAGAGGCAGAGGTAGTCACACGGCAATCTATGCGTGATGAGATTACAACGGTTGAAGAAATGATTTCAATGGCAGCGTATGCTGTCCATGCTCTTGCGCGTCGTGTTGAGGCGGTGCGTAAATTACGGGCAGCAGAGCAACGCACAATCAGCCAAGCAACGAAGGAATCAATGCAACGACTATCCCATCGCGCGGCACAGATTGCACAAGCGCTGCAGCAAGTTGCGGCGCAGGCATACGCGGTTGTCGGCGAGCAAGGCGACCGTGAGGAGCTGCAACGTGCGCGCAAACAACTGGTTTCACTAATTCAGGAAATTTGCCATGACTAAACAAGATTTGCAATCGAAACTAAATCAACTCATCGAGCAAGCACGCTCGATGGTGGAGAGTTGCGACTCGGTCGAATCAATCGACAAGATCACCAAGGAGATCGCACAGACGCGGGCTGAGCTCGATAGCCTCGAACAGCTTGAGAAGGAGGTAGAGCAGGCGCAAAAAGTAACGCAGAAGTCGCAACCCACACAACTAGCCGATCGCCCTCAAACCCGCATGGTTGCTGGCTTGCAGGCCGTGCTTGAGGACCCACAATTCCGCGCGATACTCCAGTCGCGCAAGGGGCGCTACGTTGCCCAAGCCGTGACCATCCCCACTCCAACGTACACGTATGAGTCGGTGGCCAACTACTTGACCCCTCGTCCGTCCGCTGTTGGAACGTTGGTCTCGACGGGCACACGCGCGCAGGCGATCACCGTGTACGCACAGGAGACGACTACATCGGTCAAGGGTAGTGCAGCTCCCGTGAGTAAGGGTGGCACCAAGCCGGTGACGAGTCTAACGTACCAAGCAGTCCAGTCCACTGCGCAGATCATCGCGCACCTGTTCAAGCTGAGCGAGCAGGACTTGGACGACATCAACGGACTGCAGACCATCATCCAGCAGCGGGGCTTGGACATGCTTGCACAGGTTGAGGAAGACCAGGTTATCAATGGTACTGGTACAGCACCGGCGTTGCTTGGGTTGCTCAACGTCTCTGGCGTTGGGACGAGCACGCAGGGCACTGACACCTTGATTGATGCCATCATCAAGGCGATCACCTCCGTTGCCAGTAAGGGGGCGGTGCCGAGCGCGATCGTGTGTAGTTACGCGACATGGGGCACATTGCAGACCGCCAAAGACAGCAACGGTCAATACCTGTTGCCTCGGTGCAGCAGGTGACCAGGTTGTTGCGGATTGGTCACAAAGTAATTTCGCCGACAACCTCTCACTACAGGCGTCGGCAACATCCGCGGAGTGCCTTTGGTTGCGTCGCCACACATCGCCAATAACAAGGTCATCGTTGGTGACTCGCGCTACGCAACGCTGTGGCGCGTGGGTGGCGTCGCGATCGAGGTTGATCGCGAGGGCAGCGACTTCGCTTCCAACCTGGTGACGATGCGCATCGAGGAGCGTGCTGCGCTCGACGTGTATCGTCCAGAGGCTTATCACGTACTCACACTCGCGTAACCGGTCATGCTTATAACACTGGACTACTGCAAGGCGCTGCTTGGTGTTACAACGACCGCTCATGACACCTATCTGTCATCGCTCATCCAAGCAGCAGAGGGGACAATATCCGCATGGCTACATCAACCCATCGCCCGTACACCTGTAACTACGGCAGCGCCTTGCGTTCCAGTGCCTGACTCTGTCTATTGTGTGGCGCAGCTTGATGGCTCGATCGGCGTCGCGCTAACGAGTGTGGAGGCGGAGGGGTACGACATCACATCGCTGTGCAGCGTTGATGGTTGGCGGTTGTTTGTTCCGCCCGACTACGTGCACATGGTAGTCGAGGCGACGTATGAGAGTGGATGGACGCAGGATACCGTGCCCGACCTGGTCAAGTACGCAATCGCGCGGATTGTGCGCCACTACTACGTGCGCACCGACCTGGCAGCGCTCAACGTTGCTGGGTTGTCGTCTCTCACACAGAGTGACGGCGGTGTTGTGACGTTCTCACGCGTAATTGATCGCAATGAACTCGATGATATACTATTGCCCCTGAAGCAATGGCGAATACTAAGACTGTAGATAAGTGGTCGCTTGACTTGCTTGGTGCTTGGCGCAAAGCCGCATCAGAGCTTGCTTTGCCGATTGCGAGCATCTTGCAATCGTACGTCGAGCGCAACTTCCATGCGGGCATGAGACCAGGACTGAGGCTTGAGCGTGGTCGAGTTGTTGGACGTGGGCAGCGCAACCGCACTAACAAGTTGTACCGCAACACCGGACGCCTTGCGCGGTCGTTTGTTCCGAGATCGCGTGAGAACATACTGCGACTTGATGGCGATGCAATCGTGTATGGTACACGTGTTCCGTATGCAGCGGTGCACGAGTATGGCGGCAGTCGCGTGCGCCCACGTCCATTTATTTCTCCGGCAGTCAAGGCGGCAACACGCGAACGAATACTTGACCAAGTGGTCAGTCAATTATTGCGGGTGATCAAATGATAGCAGCAACTGCGAAGGCAGTGATGGACGCATGGCAAAGTGCACTTGTTGCACAGTCGATTGCTGTGCGCGACAAGTTGCCCTCGGCATCGAGAGACGAGCAGGTGTACATCGTCGGCAGTGTCGTTGACGCACAGGACTACAGCGAGGCAGGCGCACCGCAACTGACGCTGCGCATACGCACGCTTGGTTACACTCGCAATTGGGTAACGATGCTCTCGGCGATGGAGGCAGCTGCCGTGCAAGCCGCATCAGAGCTTGCTTCCAGCTCGATTTCGCTTGCGATCACAAGCGCGGCGCAATACATTGACCCAGAGCCAACATCAGCAGGATGGTACGTTGTCGATCTTGAGTTGGAGGCGATGTGGTGGGCTTGAGCGTAATCAACATCACAACACCTGCCGACATGCACAGCGGCAAGTGGATCGAGATGGTCAAGTCTCTGCCCTCAGGTGTTGAGTTGGTCGTGTTGGTCAACACGATAGGCAGCAGTGACACAGAGCCGCATCTCATCCACACCAGCGAGCACGATGGAGTGATGCGCATCATCTACGAGGCGACGTACAGCGATCTCAACCTTGCGCGTATCCGCAACGACGCAACAGCTCTCGCTTCGCACGACTGGTGCATGTGGCTCGATAGCGACGACGTGATCGCCTACGGTGACCCGCTCAAGGTAGTGGCAGATGTGCATCCAACCGTTGGCGCTGTGCGTTGTCAAGTCGTCGGGATGCAATCAATAGATGGAGGCAGGGCGACCTACTATGCCACACCGCAGACGCGTTTGTGGCGCCGCTCTGCGGGTTACAAGTGGGTCGGGTATGTGCATGAGGTGCTCGATATCGCGAGCGCGCAATACATGATAGTAGATAGCGATATAATCATCAATCACAGCGGCTACGTGACAAGCAGCAGCGCTCATCGCAAGCGATTGGAGCGTAACGTGCGAGGCTTGTGTGCAACGCTCCTCGATGTGTGGGATAGTCGCGAGGACTTGCGCGCGCATTACCTCGACGTGCTGCGGACTAACGTGGACGCGCTTATCAATATGTCCAACCAATCAGGATAGTACAATGGCAAGTGTACTCAACGGCGGGCGGTACCTGGCAGTCTATACGATGTCCTTATCGCCTACACCGACGATCGGGATGAACCCTGTGCTTACTCTCGATGCGCAGATCAAGACAGATGTGGGCTACTCTCTCAACTCCTCCCACGAGATCACCGTGGAGCACATCCGCGACGATAGTGGGCTGTACTCGTTCCTTGAGTCGTACACCGACACAACTACTGGTAGCGACACAGAGGAAATCACCTACGAGGACGGCACGAAGACGAGCGCAGCGACTACTCAGTTTCCGTTGTTGCTCATCGTCAAGGGTGGCATGTCTGGTAGCGCCCGCAAAATCTACACAGCGGTTGTGCGTGTTGACCCGACCAGTGGCGCTTGGTCGCAAGAAGGCAACAAGTACAATCGCCCCGCACTCAAGTTCGCTTCGATTGACCCAGGTGCTCCTGTAACGGTGCCGAGCACTTACTACACCGGCATCGCTGTGACGCCAGCACAGGTCGTGTTTGGGACTGGTGCTGCCAAGTACGGCAAGGTAACGTTTGCCTAACGATGATGTGGGGCCGCCCGCAAAGCGGCTCCACGTCTATGTTTCACGACTATCACACACCGATATGCAGATATACTTTCCCTCGCCCGGTCGTGCTTTCGATGTTGCGATTCCACGACTAACACTACGCACAGAGCCACTACTCCGCAAGTGGTATGAGCGACTGCAAGAGATTGCGCGTGCGCATGTCATCGGTCAAGACATGCTGGCCAACTTGTACGCCGCTGCACGCAAGCGTGGTGTTGACCTGTCGCACATCATCACGCCGAGTGGACAAGTGGCCGACACAAGCGCGAGTGTAGAGGAGCTGCAATCGCTACTACTCGATGCAATCGCCGACGACCCAGAGCTTGTGCGCGCGATGATTCACGTCGAGCACTACCCGCGGACAGCGGAGGCGATCAAGGTTGCAATCGAGTTCCTACGCGAGGTTGGCGGTATTAGTTCTCCATCCGATGATGACTGGATGGACGTTGCCCTTGATGAGATTGCCACTGCGGTCGAGGATTTCATGGGTTCCTTTCGCGGCGGCGCTGGCGTACGAAATAAGTGTTAGTCGGTCAGCATTAATGCAGCTCGATTATGTGGACGATTATGGCGACCCAATCGAGGACACAAGCGCAGTATCACTACTGCTCCCACAGCAGCAACGAGTCGCGATCATCGCAAGTGTTGCGCGTGCACTATCGTGCAGCATAGACTATCTGTGCGATCTCGATTACCGCGATTGGATCGATCACGTCGCAGCCGCTAAGGCAATCACCTGGAGGTCTCCATCACACACACAACGTGACAAGTACATATAGATGGCAACGGCACAGGAACTCGTACTCAAGATAACGGCTGATGTTGCGCAGGCACAACTCAGCGTGCAGCAGCTATCGTCTCAATTGTCGGGGCTTGGTAAGGCCGCAACGCTCAAGCCATCGTTGTCGCTTGACTCTGTGCGCGCAAGTTTTACCCAAGCATTCGGGCAGCTTAGGAACGAGTTCCAGCGCGGGTTTGCGGACGTTTCGACGGGCGTAATTGGCCAACTCGCGACCAATCTTGGCACGTTGGTCAATCCAGCAGGTGCAGCTCTCGCAGGCATCACTGCGCTTGGGGCGGGCATGAAAGCTGCGATCTCCGCAGCGATTGATTACGATGCAGCTCTAACGGATGTTAGCGTCATCACTGGTGCCACTGGTGCACAGCTCGATGGCCTCGGCTCTATCGCACAAGACCTTGCGTTGACGTTCGGCGGCAGTGTCAACTCACAACTGCAGTTGATGTCGCTCACGCTGTCTAAGCTTGGCCCTCAACTCGCGGACAACCAAGAGGCGTTTGCCGCGTACCTGACCAACGTAGAGACGTTCGCCAAGGCCGCGGGGGTTGACGCAGCAACGGCTGGTGGTGCGCTTGCAGATGTGTTGTTGCAACTCGGCGTCAACACGCAAGACTCGACGGAGGTCGTGGCCAAGAGTAGCGAGGCAATCAACGTGATGGCCGTTGGCGCACAACTTGGTGCTGCTACCGTGTCACAGGTCGCAGAATCGTTGCTACAAGCGGGTTCCACGGCACGCACGCTCGGCATCGGTGTCGTCGAGGTCAATGCTGCATTGCAGGCGATGTCGCTCGCAGGTAAGACGGGGAGTGAGGCTGGTGTTGGGTTGCGCAATGTGCTGCTGCGTCTATCCAGCTCAACACAAGAGGCGCGCGAAGCGTTGTCGAGCGTTGGTATATCGTTCAGCGACTTGCAGCAGACGCTATCGCAGCGCGGCTTGCAGGCAGCACTCACAGAGCTGCAACAAGGTCTCTCTCGCATATCTGACCCAACGCAACGCGCTGCTGTACTAACCAAGCTGTTCGGCGCAGAAAACGTGGCGGCTGCTGGTGGGCTACTCGCTAACGTGTCAGCAATGGACCGCTTTGCCGCTGCAATGCGCCAGCAACAAGGTCTTGCACAGGGCACAGGCGCTGCATTTGACCAGGCCGCAACCCGCATGAAATCGTGGTCTGACGTCCTCGACCGATTGCGCTCGTTGATTGAGGTTGTTGCCATTAGGGTGGGCAAAGTATTGCTTGATGCCCTGAACGAGTTGATTGCGCTTGGGCAGCAAATAGCATCTGCCTTTGCCCCTGTGGGCGATGCATTGATGACTGTTTTCGGCGCAGTCGCAGGTTTTGTGCGTGATACTATTGGCGGTATTGTTGACGCGTTTGGCGAAATCGGATCGGCTGGAGACCGCATCAGCACTGCATTTGGCGTCGTTCGCGATGCCATCGCGGTTGTGTTCTCGGTCGTTGGTTCGATTGCTTCGGCGCTTGGTTCTGTCCTCTCGATTGTTGGGCGGTTGGTTGGATTGCTCGTCGGCGGTATCGTTCGCGCGGTCGTTGATACGTTCAGCGCAATTGTGCGCATTGCCAGTGCTGTCGGGACGTGGCTCGCAAACTTGCAACCAATACAAGCTGCTATTGAGTTCATCCGTGCAAGGTTTGCTGAAGTGGTCGGTCACGTCTCCGCAGTTGTTGGTTGGTTGAAGCAACTCGTCGGATTGAACGACGACGCGAAAGCAAGCGCTGAAGCGCGTTCCAAGGCGGAGGACGCCGCGGCAGCAAGTGCGCAGAGTTCAGCAACTGCAACAGCCGACGTGGCTGCGAAGTCGCAAGAGGCAGCGAAGAATTGGGAGCTGATGGCAGAACGTGTGCAGTCTGCTGTGCAAGGCGTCCAACGTTACCGCCAACTCGTTGAACGATTGCTCGACGTGCAAGCGGAGTTACGCGCAACAGAGCTTGGGCTTGCGTCACCAACGACAGCGCAGCAGATAGACGTAACGCGATCAAAGCTCGACGTTGTTACATCGTCGCTCGCCAAACTCGCACGAGCCGCAAACGTAGATTTGACGCGGCTTTCAGGGCTTGACGTTACAAGTACAGAGGCGCAACAGTTGGCCGATGCGATTGCACGCGCGGTACCTGAGGTGGCAAGACTCAAGGCTGCGAGCGATGATAGCAAGGACGCACAAGACAAGTACGCAGAAGCGTTGCAGCGTGCACGCGAACAAGTGATAGCGACGCTGCTCGACCAGCAGAAGCTGCGTGCAGAACTCGCCAAGCTCAATGTAACAGCAGCCACAGAGCAAATCAAGCAACTGGCAGAACAGCTCAAGGCAATTGACGTCAAGGTAACCCCTGAGATGGTTGCCGACCCCGATGCCGTAGAGCGCACGCGAGTACAGTTGCAGTCGCTTGTTGAGCAGGTACAGGCAGCACTTGTAGCAGAGACCAGACCGGAGCTGCGCAGGCAGCTTGACACGGTACTTGCGGACGCACGCAAGAGACTCGATGATTACACCGATGCGGTCGCAACGGCAACGCGCGAGCGTGAGCAGCAGCTTACAGAACTGCGGATACAAGCCATCGCAGACGCGGATGAGCGCGAGCGTGTAGCAGCAATTGCGCGGCTCGAACGAGAGCGTGACACGGCGCTGAGACGTGCAGAACTGCTGCGCGCAGATGCAGAATTGCGACGCCAGATCGAAGAGCGGTACAATGAGCAAATCAACGCCATCAGGGGTGGGCAACTCGAAGAAGAGAAGCGGCGTATTGAGCAGCAGCGCCAGCTTTACACCGAACTGTTTCAGCTACCTGCACAGGCTGCGGAGGCTCTTGCGCAGGGCGGCGAGGAAGGGATGAAGAAATTCAGACAGACGGTTAGCGCTGCGTTGCTCGAACTGGCCGAAGCTCAACTCACCTACGCAATTTTTGGTGTCACCGCTGCTGAGGTTGCAAGCAAGGGCGTGCTTGGTTTTGGTACCGCCGCTGTCGCAATCGCAATTATCCGCGCGCTGTTCGCGGCGCTGAAAGCCGCATTGCAGCGCGGTTTCAAGGTTGGCGGTTACACGGGTAGTGGTTCGGTTGACCAACCTGCGGGCATTGTGCACGCACGCGAGTTTGTGGTTCGTGCGCCGTATGCTGACCGCTATCGTCCATTGCTTGAGGCGATGAATCGTGGCGTGTTACCACAGTGGGGAGCACCGCAGAGCGTGCGCGTGCACGTTGATGGTGGCATTCGGTTGCAACTGCGTGATGGATGGATCGAGGCTCCGCGTTATGTTGCACTAAGAGCAAGGCATGCTGTATGAGTTGGTACGTTGAGCTTGTGCCGACCTCTGTGTATCTGCCATCGGATAGTGATGGCGTTGTCAATAGCGGCAGCGTCAACACGATCATCACTGGTGGTGATACGATTATCACGCTACCCATTATCGCAGGCGATCCAGACGTGCGGCTGGAGCTTGATGCCGACGTGTTGGCGACAAATGTTGTCGCGCCATCGGCAGGCGCATACGCGCAGACGTACACGTTCAAAACCACTCTACTCGATTGGGACGGCGACTATCATGCATGGGTTACCAGATTGGCATCGGCTTACTATATCTACGTTCGCGGAGGCAACTACCCCAACTGGCGGCAGACCGCAAACACCTGGTATGCAGCGGCACTGCTTGATCTCAAGGTTGACCACAAACACGATCAAGGTGCAAAGCAGCTCACCATCACAATTGCAATTACGAGACAATGAGAGTTGCCTGGTGTACTCATGATACCCGCATGTATGGCGTCGCCACGATCGCATTCGTGCGCGACGATGGCAACAGCAGCGCTACAACGATGGTGCGGCTACCCGATGCAGCTATCGTGCAGAGTGCGACGACTATCACGCGAGGCTATGATACATTCCCGATAGGCCTGGAAACCGCACCACAACTGGCTCTCAAGGTGCGCAATATCGAAGCTGTGCGCAATGAAATTATTATGCCGTTGCTTGCAGGTGAGACCATCGTTGTGATTATGCATGCACCATCGCCGACCTCATACACACTGCCACGTAACAGACCATCGGCACCGTTGACAAGCGGAGTGTTGCTGTTTGTGGGCGTAATCTCTACGGATATTGAGTTCGACGTTATCAAAGATGACGAAACGAAAGTCATCGTTGACGACCTTGGGCACTATGCTGCATCACAAGTCACCGCATCCGACCTCTATGCGGCTATCATAGATTTGCCGTCCTTCTACCGTGTCACCGATAACGATAGTTGGTACGATCTCCATCCAGAGGCTGATGTAACGATTGGCACTCTTGGTGGTACGCCTATCAAGGGCATACGTTTTTTTGACCCGTTCAATGCGACAAGCGTCGATGGTCTTTTTACTGCGATGGGTAATGTAATCTCCTCGAAAGCCGCTTCAATCCTTGCTTCTGTTGGGTTCGTTGTAACAAATTCGACAACAGTTATTTTGCAGCCCATTGTTCTGGCTGGAGTACGTAGGATTGGTACTACAACGTATCCTTACTCCGATCCTGATATATACATCCTCACCGACTACCGGTCCAGCGATACCAACAAGCAGCGATGGGGATACTGTGCGCAGGTTGCACGGGCGCGATCGGTTCGGGATGCTATCAAGGAGTTCGCCGAGAGCCTTTGTATTCGCATGTGGATTCAGCATCCGCTTGATGCGATTAGTTACGCTAACCGGACGATCACGTACAAGACTGTGCTAATGCGATCGGCGTTGATTCGGTATGGTAGTGGATTACCCGTACACGTTCTCACCAGTCGCAAGTTGTTCTACAACGTCGTCTCGACCGTTACCGTAACGTGTGCAGCATGGCACTCACCAAACGTGCGCGACTACGCGAAAGAGAAGAGCAAACGGTACAATGACTACGGCGTGAGACTTGGTGCACACAACGTTCCGCTCGATGTCGAAAAGTGGTACGCACGGCAAGAGGGTAGCGTGTTGGTGCTGCGGCCAGACAGCAGCTACGACCGCAGCGCAATCGCAGGTGTATATGTGCGCGATGGTTCAACGTGGGTGCGACCATTTCTGCTGCGCAGTTACTACGCGCATGGTGACAGCACGCTTATCGGCAGCACCTACACCCACGACGGTCGCACGTTCGGATGGTCATTGCCATCGTTGCCTGTATGGGGATACGATCACCGCCACTATATCGCAGACGCAATACTCGACCTATTCGGCAGACCATCGCAACAACTCGTCGAGGCGGTGATTACATCTCCGCAACTTGGTGGCTCTGTGGGGTATCATTACGAGGGCATCGGCATCGTAATCAGCGAAGAAGTATCCGTCCAGAAAAGTACAACGACCGTGAGAGCGCTGAGTTATGCCGATTGAGGAACGACTAATCAAACCCCACACCATCCACCCCAAGCACTTGCTACGCGAAACGAGCGCGGGCACGGTTGTCGTTGCTGAGACAACACAACCAACACAGGCGGAGACGTACTTTGCGTGCGTA
>FWPU01010903.1_pt1 | contig 13119 bp, 10 predicted proteins | sample 2228361 | NCBI WGS metagenome assembly FWPU01 (sample SAMEA103939777, study PRJEB20133) | metagenome | reverse complement strand
CCCCGATGCATCGGGGCTTTGTGAAAGTAGCCCACGATTTCAATCGTGGGACAAAAGGGAGCGAAACAGGTTTTGTTAGGCATTCTAAGAGAACGCGCTGCTTGAGCATCGTCCTCGTCCTCCGTCCGTCCGCGTTCGTAGTCGTGCGAGGCATCGCCCATCAATGCGATGGCGAGGACGATTCAGAAGGATATGCCATGCCCACCAACTGGCACGACATGATCTTATCCGTCTATCGTGGCGAGGACCCCGGCGGGGTTGTCTGGCAGCCGCGCCTGGAATTCTGGTATCACGTCAACAAAATTCGCGGCACGCTGCCCAAGAAATATGAGAACGCGACGCTGATTGACCTCTACGACGACCTCGGCTGCTCCATTCGCTACTTCGTCCAACCGCTGCGCATAAAGTATCAGAACGTCAAGGTCACGGACCGGCGCGACGGCGAACGGCTTTATCGGACGTGGCACACGCCCGTCGGCGAGTTGCACGAAACTCTACGCTACAACCAGTTTGGCATCTCCGGTTATCACGAAGAATATAAGATTAAAACTCCCGACGACCTGCGTGTTTACGAATACATACTGGAGGACGCAACCTACGAGTTCGACGAGGAGCATTACGAGCAGGCAGTGGCGACGGTCGGCAATCGCGGCGTGCCGCAGTTCTACTATCGCCGTTCGCCAGTGCAGTCGCTCATCATTGAGAACATGGGGTTTGAAGCGACCACCTTCGCGCTGCATGATTTCCCTGATGCCATTGAACGATTCATCGAAGTCGCCACGCGCGCCGATGACCGCATGTATGAAGTGCTTCTCTCTTCGCCCGTGCCGATTCTAAACCTCGGCGAGAACATTGACTGCTACCTTGACCCCCCGCCCGTTTTTACGCGCTATCACATCCCCTACTACCGCAAGCGCATCGCGCAGATGAAGGCGGCGGGGAAGTTCTGTCACATTCACATTGACGGTTACCTGCGAACTTTGCTGCCCTACCTTCAGTCGTGCGAGTGGGACGGCATCGAAGCCGCGACGCCGTTCCCGCAGGGCGATGTGACGTTGGAGGAAATCAAAGAGGCAATGGGCGATGTCATCCTGTTGGATGGTATCCCCTGTCTCTACTTCCTGCCCGATTACTCCGTTGATGATTTGGTGGAGTGCACCGAGAAGTGCGTTCGCCTTTTTTACCCGCGCCTGATTTTGGGCATTTCCGACGAGATTCCGCCCGACGGCGACATTGAACGGGTGCGGTTGGTGAGTGAGATGGTCAAAGAGATAAAGGGGAGGTAAGGGGAAGGAAGGGGAAAGAAGGGGAAAGAAGGGGATACTCTTATTGCTTCCCCTTGCTTTCCCCTCCTTCCCCCTCCTTCCCCTTGCTTCCCCTTCCTTCCCCTTACATCCGCCTATAACAAACTTCGAGCAATATAATGAAGAAGTGAAACAGGTCTGGAACGCCTACCGCAGCGGCAAGCCGACGCGGGTGCCGGTCATTTTCGGCATCAATCCGCGCTATACAATGTGGCTGCCGGAGGCGAACCCGCGAGGCATTATTTACGAGCAATACATCAACGACCCGCAACTGATGCTGGAGCGAATCATTGAACACACCTACTGGGTGCGGCACAATATCCCGCAGGATGCTGAGATGGGTTTGCCGCAGAACGGCTGGGGCGTTCACGTTGACTTTCAGAACACCTACGAAGCCGCGTGGTTGGGCTGCGAACTGCGCTTTTACGATGACCAGGTTGTTGACACCTTTCCGATGCTGCACGACGACAACAAGCGGAGGCTCTTCGACCAAGGGATCCCCGACCCGTTCACCGGCGGGCTGATGAAGCGCAACTGGGAGTTTTACGACTACATGAAGAGCAAACAAGAGGAAGGTTGGACGATGTTCGGAAAACCGATTGCGTCGGTGAGTCCGTGCGGGTTGGGGACGGACGGACCGATGACCGTCTGCTGCAACATTCGCGGCGCGACGGAGTTCGTGATTGACATGATGGAAGACCCCGACTACGCCCTGGAGTTGCTGGACTTTGTGACCACCGCCATCATCACGCGCATCAAGGCATACCGCCAACGGTTGGGGCAACCTGAGAAAGCCAACCCCTGGGGCTTCGCCGACGACAGTATCGAAATGTTGAGCACGAAAACTTACGCGGAATTCATCTACCCGTTCCACAAGCGCATGGTGGAGGAACTGGCGGAGCCAGGGGCGCGCGTGAGCATCCATCTGTGCGGCAATGCCCAGCGGCACTTTGTTTTTCTGCGCGACCACCTGAACGTGCGCAGTATTGACACGGGGTTCCCGATTGACCACGGCGCGGCGCGGCGCGAGGTGGGGAACGATGTGGAGCTGATTGGTGGTCCTCCTGTCCCCCTCCTACAGTTGGGAACTCCGCAACAGGTGCGCGAGGAGACCATCCGCATCTTACGAAGTGGCGTGATGGAAGGCGGCAAATTCATCCTGCGGGAAGGCAACAACCTCGCGCCTGGAACGCCGCTGGAGAATTTGTGGGCGATGTATGAGACGGCGAAGGAGTATGGGCGGTATCCGTGAATGAAATGGCGAGATTCTTCGCTGCGCTCAGAATGACGAGTCGGCGGGTTATTATTCTGAGCGCAGCGAAGAATCTCGCCGTATGCGGTGATGTGTCGTGACCCCTCGTGACCGCGTCCTCTGCGCCTTGAGCGGCGACACGCCTGACCGCGTGCCTTACTGCGAGTTGAGCGTGGACGAACCTATCGTCAACCAACTGTTGGGGCGCGAAACGTCCGCCGACAGGTTTTACGAAGCGGGCGAGTATACGCAGAACCCCGTCGAAGTCGAGAAGGCGATTGCGCGGGCGTTGGGGCGCTCCAACATCAACTTCAACTTCCGCCCGCCCATTCCCGCCGTCAAGCGCGTCGGCGAGGGGAACATTCTATTTTACGCGGACGGCGAGATTAAGAGCGAAGCCGACCTTGACAAACTGCAACTGCCCGACCCGAATGACGAGAGCCTTTATGCGCCTGCCCGCGAGTTTCTGGCGCAGAAGGAGGACTTCGCCGCGTGCGCAGGCTGTCGGCTGGGCATCTCGCCGACGTATCTTTGCATGGGGCAGGAGTTTTTCTCGCTCGCGCTCTACGACCAGCCGGATTTGGTGGACGAGGTGCTGCGTCGTTACACGGAATGGAGCGCGGCGGTGATGAAACACATCTGCGCGATGGGATTTGATTTCGTCTGGACGGCGGACGACATCGCGTTCAAAACCGGATTGCTGCTGTCGCCGCAGATGTTCCGCGCGCGGATTCTGCCGCACGTTCGCAAAGTAGCGGAAAACATCACGCGGCCGTGGATTTTCCACAGCGACGGCAACTTGTGGGAAGTGATGGACGACCTGCTGGACTTGGGCATCAGCGGCTTGCATCCGATTGAACCGGACGCGATGGACATCCGCGAAGTCAAACGAAAATTGGGGCAGCGCCTCTGTCTGGTTGGGAACGTGAACGTGAACACTCTCAGCGCAGGCACGCCCGAACAGGTCGCGGAGGAAGTCAAAGGGCTGCTGCGCGACGTTGCCCCCGGCGGCGGCTACATTCTGAGCAGCGGCAACAGCCTCGCTTCCTACTGCAAAATTGAGAACGTGCGGGCGATGGTGAACACACTGCAACAATACGGCAGGTATCCGATTGAGTTGGATTGAGAGGAGTGTTGACATGACCAACCGTGAGCGTCTCATTGCCATCATGTCCGGCAAGCCGCCGGACCGCATCCCGTGGATTCCGCGTCTACTGCTGTGGTATAACGCGCACAAGAAAGCGGGCACGCTGCCAGAACGGTATCGAGGTTGGACGCTGCGCGAGATTGAACGCGACCTGAACCTCGGCACGCCCGCCCGCGACGGGCGCGTGTTTGCGACACGCACGAAAAACGTTGAGGTGAAGCAGACGCGGCTCAACGACTTGGAGACGCGGTACGAATACATCACGCCTGTCGGCACGGTCACGACGCTCTGGCGCGGCAGTGAAGTGCTGCGGCAGAAGGCGATTCAGGACTTGCAGGTGGAGTTCATGCTCAAGCGACGCGAGGATTACGCCGTCGTCGAATACATCATCGAAAACACCGACTACGTGCCGACCTACGAAGAATATCTCGCCTACGACGCGGACATCGGCGATGATGGCGTGCCCATCGTCCCCTGCGGCGACTGTCCGTTTCATCACTGGCAGCGCGCCCTCGTCGGCTATAACGATGCCTACTATCACCTCAACGACTACTCCAACGAAGTTGAACGACTATTGAAACTTATAGAGCAGCGCGACCGCGAAATCGTCTGGCAACTCATTGCCGATTCGCCCGCGCCACTGATTCTGCACGGCGTTCACTTTGATTCTTACATGACGCCGCCGCCGGTGTTTGACCAGTTCATCACGCCCTACTATCGTCTCTTCTCCCGGATTCTTAACGAACGTGGCAAGACCCTGTGTATGCACGCTGACGCCGACAGCCGCTTGATTCTCCAGCACATCAAAGACGCGGGATTCAACATGGTGGAAACGTTCACGACGGCGCCGATGGTCTCCTGCACGCTCAAAGAAGCGCGGGCGGCGTGGGGCAACGACGTGATTATCTGGGGCGCGGTGCCGTCGGTCATTTTGGAGGACACTTACGCGGAAGAGCAGTTTGAAGATTACATGAGGAACGTTTTCGACACCGTTGCGCCCGGCGATGCTTTCATTTTGGGCGTGGCGGATAACGTTATGCCCGCCGCGAAGATTGAACGCATCGCTCGCATCAGCGAGATGGTCGAAGAGTTTGGGAATTATCCTGTGCAACGTAGAGGCGGCGACTCCGTGCCAGCCCTGAGAGATGTAAAATGAGGTTGCTGAGAGGATTAGCATGAGCGAAGTGACGTCCAATCAAGTTGGTTTAGAAGTCACCTTTGAACCCGACGGGCGGCGCGTGCGCGTCACCGAACCAATGACGCTGTATCAAGCGGCGCGGCTGGCGGGCATTGATTTAGAAACGCCCTGCGGCGGCTTGGGAATTTGCGGCAAGTGCAAGGTCGAACTCATCAAAGGTCACAGCGAAATCACCGCCGACGAACGCCGTCTGCTGACGGAACACGAACTGTCGAAAGGCATCCGTCTCGCCTGTCGTCATCAAGTCTCAGAGGAAACCATCGCCTACATTCCTGAAGACACGCGCTCGCTCGTTCAACAGATTCTCGCGTCTGGCGCATCACGACAGGTGGGACTGAACCCCGCCGTGCGCAAGGTTCATCGGCGAGTGCCGCTGCCGTCGCTGGCAGACCAACGCTCTGACCTGACCCGGTTGAAGGAGTCCATTGCGAATGGCGCATTGGATTTGGAGTTGCTGCGTGAGCTTCCGTCCATTCTCCGCGCCGCTGACGGAAGCGTGACTGCCGTTCTCCACCACTCCAACACTCCCACATGCCAACACTCCATCGCTTTAGAATCCGGCGACACCTCCGCCCACTGCTACGGCATGGCGTTCGACATAGGCACGACCACCGTCGTCGGCTATCTGATGGATTTGAACACGGGTCACGAGTTGGCGATTGCGTCGGCGATGAACGCGCAGACGGCTTATGGCGATGACCTCGTTTCCCGCATCAAGCACGCCGTCGAAACCGAGCGCGGACGCAAGCAGTTGCGCACCGCGATTCTCAAAGTCGTCAACGACATCATTGACGAAGTGTCGAAAACCGCGGGTGTCAGTCCGCAGCAGATTTATGAAACCGTCGTCGTCGGCAACACCTGCATGACGCATTTGTTTCTGGGCATTGACCCCGCCCCGCTGGGCTTCGCGCCTTACGTTCCAGTTGTGCAGCAAGCCGTCCGCGTTCCCTCTCGGCAGTTGGGCGTGAAGATGAACCCGCACGGCTTCGTCCACGTCCTGCCCAACATCGCGGGCTTCGTCGGCGCGGACACGGTGGGGGTGTTGGTGACGCTGTGGGAGAAGTTGGGAATGGCAGAAGGTGAACGGCAGGCAACGGCAGGAAACGACGGGGAACACCTGTCGTCTCCTGTCGTTTCCCGCCGTTGCCTTACTTCGCTCGTCGTGGACATCGGCACCAACGGCGAAATCGTCCTCTGCCATGCGAGACGATTGCTCGCATGTTCGGCGGCGGCGGGACCGGCATTTGAGGGAGCGCGCATCAGTTGCGGTATGCGCGGCGCGCCGGGCGCGATTAGCAGCGTTCACCTGAACGAAACCGTTGAATACACGACGATTGACGAACGCCCGCCGCGCGGCATCTGCGGCTCCGGGCTGATTGATGCGGTGGCGCAGATGTTAGAGGTCGGCATCCTTGAAGCCAGCGGACGCATGGCAACGGCTGACGAAGCCGCAAAAATCAGCCATCTCAACGGCGACTTGCGGCAGCGGCTCATCACCGTCGACAACGAACGGCAATTTGTATTGGCGTTCGCCGAAGAATCCGCCACCGGCAAACCCATCACGCTCTCGCAGCGTGACGTGCGCCAGTTGCAGTTGGCAAAAGGCTCCATCTGTGCCGCGATTCGCACGCTGCTGAAAATCGCGGGCGTCGCTCCGCAGGAGATTGATGCCGTTTACCTCGCTGGCGCATTCGGCACTTATCTCAGCAAGGAAAACGCTTTGCGCATCGGCTTGCTCCCCCCGGAAATCCCGCCCGACCGCATCCACCCCGTCGGCAACGCCGCCGGCGCGGGCGCGAAGTTGGCTCTCCTTTCCCTGGAAGAACGTCAACTCGCCGATACCATCGCGCAGAACGTGGAGCATATCGAACTCTGCACCAATCTGGAGTATGCTGATACCTTCATGGAAACGATGGCGTTCCCGGAACGCTAACGGTCATTCTGACCGAAGCGAAGAATCTCATCATTCGGATTGAGCTTCTGCGCTTCGCTCAGGATGACGAATTCTCCATTACTCCATCGCTCCCTCCCTCCATCATCTATACACCGCCTGAATCATCGCCCGAATGTAGCCCACTGCGAAAGCGCGACCTGCCCAGGCGTTTTTGTCCTGGGGGATGTGCGGCGTGTGATCCATCATAAACGGTCCATTGAAACCGACCTCCCGATATGTCTGCATGGCTTTGAACATGTCCACGTCTCCCTCGTCGAGGAACACCTCCTGAAACTTGCGCGGCGTGCCGCGAATGTTGCGGAAGTGGACGTAGACGATTTTGTTCTGCGACCCAATGCGGCGGATGGCAGCCGGCACGTCCTCGCCCATCTCCGCCACGCAGCCCTGACAGAACAGCATCGCGTTGCAGTCGCTGGGAACGATGTCGAAGATGCGCTGATACTGGTCAAGCGTTGAAACGATGCGCGCCGCGCCGCCCAACGGCTCAGGAATCGGCGGGTCGTCGGGGTGCAGAGCCATTCTCACCCCCGCCTCTTCCGCGACAGGAATCACGCGCTGGAGGAAGTATGTGATGTTCTCCCACATCCTCTCTTCGCTGATGTGCTTGTTCGGAAAGTCGGGCGGGTTCTGCATCAACTCATCATAATCAAACGTGCTGTATTTCGCGCCGCCGCGACCGATGGGCACGGAACTCGTGCGGAAGTTGCCGCAGGGTTTGAAGTTGTAACCCAGCGTCGGAATCCCCGCTGCGCCCAAGCTTCGCAACATCGTGCCCCACGCCTCAATCTTCTCATCGCGGTCCGGCAAGCCGAGAGTCAGACTGTCCCAGCCGACCTGCGCGACGTTGTGCAACTTCATGCCGTGCGACTCGACGAGTTTTTTCATCTCGCGCCAGAACTCCGTGCGGTCTTGTCCATCGCTCGCATCCGGCGCGGGGTTGATGGTAACGTAATCAACGCCAATCGCTTTGAGGAAACTCAGGTTGTCGTCGTTGACGTGATTCCAGGCGAGGTGTTCTTGGATGGTCATGGTGATTTTCAATCGTCCTCGTCGCCGTTTGTCGTCGTGCGATTCATCGCACGTCAATCCGACGCGCAATAAATTGCGCTACTACGAACGACGACGAGGACGATTCTTTTCTATGGCGCAATCTCCCGGTAAAACTTCCCCATCTCCTCCACCTTCTCCAACTGCTCCCGCAGCGTGCCCCAGCGGAATATCATCACGCCGGTGGCGGGCAGGCGCGTGCCGTGGTCGAGAACCTCGCGCACCTGTGACACGGGCACTTGTTCGCCCCAGTCGGAAATCTGCACGATGGGCCAAATTTTGTGTCGCTCGCCCGGTTTACCTTCAATGCCCAGATATTTGCCCAGCCACGCGGTCTGGCGCGAAATCCACGCAGGGTCGGTGGGATGCCCGAAGCGGGCGTGATAGGGCATGATGCTGAAAACGTCCACGTATTGTGCCTGCGCTTTCAGGTCAATTGCCAGTTTGTTTTTCAACGCGCCATCGTAGTCACTCTCGCTCCACGGGCAGTGGAACGTTCCCAGCAGCGCGCCCGGTCGCGTCCCGTCAATGATGGCGCGGAACTCCCGCACCCAATCGGTGAACACGCCGCACCGCCACTGCACCCACTGATCTTTGTGTTTGCTCAACAGCAATTTGGATAGTTCCTCCGTCGGCGCGTTAGGCAGCGTGATGTTCGTGTCTCGCGCAAACTGTTTGAGGCAGCGGTCACAGAAACAAGTGTCCGGCATGTTGGGCACGGCTTGTTCCCAACTGGCGTGGCTGTGATGATAATCCAGCCAGATGCCATCAATCTCGAAGTTCTTCAACACGGCGCGGAAAGCGTCCATGCGATACTTGCGGTAGCCGGGATGCGTTGGGCACACGCCCTGCCAACCGTTCGGCGGCGGGCACACCTTGCCGTCCACGCCGACGGGGGCGGCGTCGGGATGCTCCTTCAAATAACCCGCCTCGTGCATCGTGTTGAACTCCGCGAACACCCTCGCGCTCTGCTGTTTCAGCAGCGCGACGCGCTCGGCGGTAACGCTGCCCGACCCCATGAATACCGCATTGACACCATAATCCTTCAACGTCTTTCCGCGCTCAAACAACTCCGTCGGCACACCACCGTAAATGCCGCGAATCGAGATGTGTTTGCGCTTCTCATCGGCGGCTCCACTGCCGCCCACCATCGCGCCCAGAAAGACCAATACAAGCGATAAAATGATTAGTTTTAGCAGAATCATTCTCTTCCTCCTACTCCGCTCGCCACGTTGTCAAGTCATTGACGCGACGAAACTTCCCACCCAACTTACGGTAAAGTTCCTCCGCCCATTCGTAGGTCGTCGGACATTCGCCGACGAATACCAACTCCGTCGGATACAGCAGCCCCGCGACTTGCGGCAAATCTGTGATGCGCAGGCAGTTGAGCATTTCAATCGCCGCCCCTTTGCCGTCGCGCTGGCTGGGGGCGTTTTGCGTGGCGGGGGGGGACTCCAAAAACAGCGTGCGCACTTGACCATCAAGCAGGGCAGCATACAACGCTACCGCTGCCATTTCACCGCGCGCGGCGAGGGACACTTGTTTGCTGTCGACTTGCGGAAGTGTCCTCACGGCTTCCAATGCCCGCAGCACGTCATAGACGCGCAGGGAAGCGAGCGTTCTGCCCGTCCACGCGGCGGCGCGGCGCAGATGCCATTGCAGTTCCTCGCCCCATGCGGTCTCGCCCGTGCCGCGCGGTTCGACAACGACCTTCGCCCACGGCGCCCGCACACGCCCGACGAAACTTTCCGTCGCGTTGCGCTCCTCGCCCGGCATCCGCAGCGCCACAACAGCAGGCGCGGGACGCTTGACGTCGTTAGCGATGGTCAGCCGCCCGTGCAAACGCCATCCCTCTTCGGAAGTGAAAGCGAAGCGACAGCCGGTCGTGTTGCCCGAGGCAAACTCAAACTCGACTTTCGTCTCCAGCGGCGGCGGTGTCGCCGGAAACGCGCCGAAGGTTTTTTGTTTCAGCAACGCTCTCACTTTGCGGCGCGTTTCCTCTAACTGCGCTTTGTCGGCAATCTGCGGCGGCTTCGACGGCGTGAAGAAATCCTCGTGAATCGTCAGCGTGCGGTCTTCGGGCAGCGGACCGTTCACGAACACGCGCAGCGTATCGGCTGATTCCTGTTTGTCGGGCGTCTGGTCAATGTCGCCGACCTGCTCGGGCGGAACGTCCCTGCCTTGCAGGTGCTTGATGAACCATGAAAAGATGGCGGTGCGCGAGCGTTCGTGATACGAGTGTTCGCCCGGCGTTTCGACGAGTCGCAGGTGGTCCGCTGCGCCCAACTTTTCGTAAAGCCCTTTGAGTTGATTGTGAACTTCGCGGATGGACGCAATCGTGAAAATGCCGTCGCGGTCGGCGGAGGCAATCATCAGCGGGCGCGGCGCAATCAACGCGCCCACGTCCGCCAAGTCCCAGCGATAAGTGTTAATCCACCACATGCAATCGCAGTGACCGTCAATCGTGCGGTCGTAGATGTGCGAGGCGAGCGTCGCTGTGCCGCACACGGGCGCCGCGACTTTGATGCGCTCATCGCCCGCCGCAATCCACCAACTCGCCGCGCCGCCCCCCGAAATGCCCGTCACGCCCAATTTACTGGCGTCCACATCGTCGCGCTGCGCGAGCAAGTCGAGTCCGCGAATGCCGTTGAGCATTTCGATGCCTGCGGGTGAGTAGCCCCGACTGTACCAGTGGAACCATCCTTCCCGGTAGCAGCCGTGATGGTAGCCGCGCACCTCGCCCAACTGAATCGTCTCGACGATGAGGCACGCAAACCCCAACTCCGCGAAGCGGCGCGGGTGCGCCTGATAGTGAACCTTCTGCGTGTCCGAGTGCCCGCAGACATACACGACGCCGGGGAACTTGCCTTCGCCCGTCGGCACGTAAAGGTTCGCCGTTACGTAGAGTTTCGGCAGACTCTCGTAGTAGAGTTTCTCGATGCGATATTTCGGACGCTCCACCACACCCGTCACCTTCACGTTCAGCGGCGGACGCTGCTCGTAAGGCGGGAATTCCTCAAACCCCATCATCTCCATATATTGGCGGCGTTTCTCTGGAATGAGTCTTCGCCACGCGGCAGCGTCGGTGAAATCAGACAGCGCGCGGTCGGTGATGCGCCGCGCCTCACGGGACAGATAATCGCGGATGGTCATGTTCACGTTCTCCTTGTTCATATCAGGTGGGTTCATAGAGTCCATAGAGTTCATGGAGTTCATGAACTCATAAGCCCTTGAACTCATGACCCCAGCCGTTGCGCTGACTTTGAGAAAATCGCGTCGAGTCATTGTGCGCCTCCCCAGAACGGCTCATTGATTCGACGGGCGATTCTTCTATCCTCCTGCTATGCGGCGTTCTGCGCGTGTGATATAATGGCATCCAAAATGGAGGACTCAAACCATGCGCAACATTGGCATCGAATATCCCGCCCGCGGCGAGATGCGGTTTTGCGATTTGGGCGAACCACCTCAGCCCCAAGACTCAGAAATCCTCATTCGCACGCATTACTCTGGCATCACCAACGGCACGGAACGACACGCCCTTTTGGCGGAGCACGTCTTCACACATTTCCCCAGTCGGCATGGCTACCAGCATGTGGGCACGGTGGAAGCAGTGGGAAGTAAAGTCCGGGGTTTCCAGCCCGGAGATTGGGTTTTTCACGGACGCTACGTGGGGCATCGTGGCTGGCACGTTGTCAACGTCGCTCATGCGAACGTTGACGCCATCGGTTCGCACCTGTGCTTGCCGTTGCCTGACGATGTGGACTACAAACATTGCGCGTTGTTCGGCGTGGCAGGCGTGGCGATGCGTCATGTTCGGCGGTGTCGCGTCGCGCCCGCGCAGAACGTCTGGGTGGTGGGGCTGGGTCTCATCGGTCAGTTCGCCGCGCAAGCAGCGCGGGCGCTGGGTGCAAAAGTGACTGCGACGGATGTGAACGAACACCGCCTTGCCGTTGCGGAGAAGTTGGGCGCGCACTGCGTTCTGGATGCCCGCGATGATAAGACGACCGAGGCGTTGAAAGCAGGCGGACCATACGACTGCATCCTTGATTGCAGCGGCATCGCCTCGCTGATTCCCCAGATTCAGCGTGACGGACTTCTCGCGTATCACGGCGTCATCGGCTTACTGGCGGTGCGGTCGGAGACGACGTTTCACTGGTCCATGCTGCACAGTCGGGAAAGTTCGATTGAAGTGTCGTGTCACTTCGGGCTGGACGACTTGCGCGTCGTGCTGCATTTCGTTCGTCAAGGGGTGATGCGCGTCGAACCGCTGATGTCGCACTGCGTCTCCATTGACCAAGCGCCCGCCATTTACGAAACGCTGCGCGACCGTCCGAGCGAATTGTTGGGCGTCGTCTTTGACTGGACAGGAGGCTAAACGATGAAACTACGAGTGGCTGGCGCACAGATTCCCGTGACGCGCGACATTGAATCGAATCTTTCTGCCATCAACCGTGCAATGGATTTCGCTATTGCCGAAAACGCCGACGTGCTGTTGACGCCGGAAGGTTCTTTGAGCGGTTACACTCCTCACTTTGATACGCAAGCCGTCGTTAAGGCTCTGAACGACGTCACCGCCAGAGCGCGAAGTGCGGGGCTTGCTCTGGCGCTCGGCACGTGCTTCGTCGAACCCGATGACAACCGCTGTTACAACCAGATTCGCTTCTACGAACGCGACGGCACGTATCTGGGTTTTCATAGCAAGATCTTGCGGTGTGGCACAATGACCGAACCGCCGCAGGGAGAAATCAACGATTACGCGACAACGCCTCTGCGAACCTTTCTTCTGAACGGCATCCTTGTCGGCGGGTTGATTTGCAATGACCTCTGGGCGAACCCCGGCTGCACGCCCATGCCCGACCCGCACCTCACACAGCAGTTAGCCCACAGGGGAGCGCGTGTCGTGTTTCACGCCGTCAACGGCGGACGTGATGGGAGCGAACTGTCGCAAGTCGCGTGGCAGTTTCACGAATCGAACCTGCGGCTGCGGGCGCGAGCGGGAAGGCTGTGGATTGTGACGGTTGACAACTGTTTTCCGACCGACTGCCCCTGTTCTGCCCCCAGCGGCGTCATTGACCCGCAGGGCAACTGGGTTGTCCGCACGCCTCCGCTTGGGGAACATTACTTCGTCTGCATGATGGCTTTGGTGCATAAAAGGTTTGACAAAAAAGGCATAACCGTGTAATTTTAGTGTATGTCTAAACAAAAGAGAACACAATC
>FWPU01010900.1_pt1 | contig 13120 bp, 11 predicted proteins | sample 2228361 | NCBI WGS metagenome assembly FWPU01 (sample SAMEA103939777, study PRJEB20133) | metagenome | reverse complement strand
CCATTGAGGATCTCCTTGGAAGAGCTTCTGTTGTGGTGACAAAAGTTTACTTCCTTTTGGAGATCCTTGCCCTTATCCCGAATTCACGTTATTTTAATAAAAAATTTATAAATTTTTGATTTTTTGTATAGCGCGAATCCATATCTAACCCAACCCCGCTCGGCAAAAGCGCGCTTTGGCTTGGTTTCGGCCGGCGCTGACCGCCCAGCCTACTCAATCAATTTCAAAAAGGTCTCCACAATCAGCGGGTCGAACAGTTTGCCGGCGTTTTCCGCCAAAAATTGCCTGGTCGCCTGTTCCAATCCCTCAATCTCCCTGAGCAGCTCAGCCGCCTACCGCCTCTCCGCTTTCACAGGCCACCTCCCTCGCGAGCAAAAATCCCAAAAAATCCTCCTTGACATTTCTCCCAAAATCCTTATACTTTTCATCATCATGAAACCGTTCTCCACCCTCGCCAAGAATCAGATCAAGCGCAGCCTCTCCTCCCTTGCGGGCAGGCGGGTTGTCGGCGTTTAAGAGACGGTTTCCCCTTCCTCTCTCGGCTTGCGCAAACTCCCCCTCGCCCGGGGAGTTTTTATTTTTGTACCCGTTCGGAGGTCTTTGAAAATGGCAGAAATTTTAGACAGCACCCTGCGCGAAGGCGAACAAACCCCGCTGGTCAACTTCACCATCGAGGAAAAACTGCACATCGCCCGCCTGCTGGACGCGGTCGGCGTGGAAATGATCGAGGCCGGCGATCCCAGCGTTTCGCCCAAAGTGTTCGAGGCGGTGCGGCGGATTGCCGCTCTCAACCTCAAAGCCGAGGTGATCGCCCACTCGCTGGCGACCCGCGCCGGCATCGAAAAGGCACATGCCTGCGGGGTGGACCGCGTCGCCGTGTTTTACCCCACCTCGCGCATCCACCTCGAGAGCAAACTGGGCAAGGACGAGGAGGCTGCCCTCAGCACGATTGTCGAGCACGTCCGCCTGGCGCGCAGTTTGGGGCTGAAGGTGCGCTACACCCCCGAAGACGCCAGCCGCACCGATTTCGAATTTCTGGCGCGGGTGTGCAACGCAGCCATTGCAGCCGGCGCCGACCGCATCAGTTTTGCCGATACGCTCGGCGTGCTGCGCCCGCACGAGACCTACGAGCGGGTCAAAGCCCTGCGGGCACGCCTGCTGCCCTGCAAAATGGATCTGCACTGCCACAACGACTACGGCTTAGCGCTGGCCAACGCCCTCGAAGGCCTGCGCGCCGGCGCCGACTGCGTTCACGTCACCGTCAACGGCATGGGCGAGCGCGCCGGCATCCCCGATTTGGCCGAAACGGCGCTGGCGCTCAACCGCTGGCTGGGCGCGGATCACTACAACCTGCGCCTGCTGCCCGAACTCTCCGCCTATGTCGAGCGGGTAACCGGCTTCTTCCTCGCCCCCAACAAACCGGTCACCGGCCTGAATGCCTTTGCGCACAAGTCCGGCGTGCACACCAACGGCGTGCTGAAAGACCCGCGCACCTACGAAAGCATAGACCCGGCGCTGCTGGGGCGCGAACGGCGCATCGTCATTGACAAATACACCGGCAAGCGCGCCGTCGCCGCCCGCTTGGAAGAGTACGGCCTGACCGTTCCCCCCGATCAACTGGAAACCATTGTGCAGGAGATCAAAGCGATTGGCGACGAGCGCAAAATTCTGCACGACGCCGATATTCTCGAAATCGCTGAGCAGGTTACCGGCCGGCGGCTGGACATCTTCCCGCGCGAGATCAACGCGATTGTGATGGTCTCGGTCGACTCGCACGTCTACACCGGCGCGGTCGTGCGCCGGCTGAAAAACCTCAAATATGTCTCGAATGTGTACGAGATCACCGGCGAGCAGGACATCGCCGCCTACATCAAAGTCCCAACCACGCTGGAATTGAACAACTTTATCGAAGAACTGCGCACCATGCCGGGCGTCAAACACACCGAAACCCGCGTGGTGCTGAAAAAACACGCCGATAACGGTTTATAGGAGGAGGACAAGCAAATGGGCACATTAATTGAAGAGATTTTCTCACACCGTCTGGGACGGAGCGTCCGCGCCGGCGAAATCGTTCTGTTGGACGTGGACTACATGATGAGCCACGACAACACCACCCCGCTGGCGATCAAGGCCTTTCGCGAAATTGGCAAACCGATGCGCGACCCCGACAGAGTCGTCATCCACTTCGACCATGCCTACCCGGCCCCCAACCTACAAGCCGCCGAAAATCAGCAGCGCATCGTCCAGTTCATCCGCGAGCAGGGCATTCGCCATTTTTATCGGCGCGGCGTGTGCCATCAGGTAATGATCGAAGAGGGCTTCGTGAGACCGGGCGGGGTGGTGATTGGGGCTGACTCGCACACCGTCACCTACGGCGGTTTGGGCTGCTTTGCCACCGGCCTGGGTTCCAGCGAAGTCGGCGCAGCCTGGATCACCGGCAAGTGCTGGTTCAAGACTCCCCCCACTGTGCTGATTCGCATCGAAGGCCAGCCGCAGCCGGGCGTCTATGCCAAAGATGTCATGCTGCATCTGGTTGGGTTGCTGGGTATGGACGGCGCCACCTACCGCGCCCTGGAATTCAGCGGATCGTACTGCCGCAGCCTGCCGGCACATGAGCGGCTGGTGTTTGCCAACATGTCGGTGGAGGTCGGCGCCAAGTGCGGGCTGTTTGCGCCGGACGAGATCACCCTCGCCTACCTGCAAACCCAGACCAAAGCCGCCCCGCCCTACGAACTGCCCCAGCCGGTCAATCCCGCCTACGAACGGGTCATCGAGGTGGACATCAGCCAATTGCAGCCGCAGGTCGCCTGCCACCCGGATGTGGATCAGGTGCGCCCGTTGAGCGAAGTGGCCGGCCTGCCCATTGACCAAGTGTTCATCGGCACCTGCACCAACGGCCGCTACGAGGACTTGGAGATCGCCGCCTCGATTCTGCGCGGGCGGCAGGTGCATCCCTATACGCGCGTGCTGGTGACGCCGGTCAGCCAGACGGTGTATGAGAAAGCCATGGCCAACGGCCTGATTCAGGTCTTTTTGGAGGCCGGCTGCACGGTCAACGCGCCGGGTTGCGGGGCCTGCATCGGACGACACGGAGGCGTGCTGGCGGCTGGCGAGCGCGCCTTCACCACCATGAACCGTAATTTCATCGGGCGCATGGGCAGCCCGCAAGCCGAGATTTACCTTGGCAGCCCGGCTGCCGCCGCCGCAACCGCCATCGAGGGGCGCATTGCCGACCCGCGCCCCTATCTCAATTCCTGAACCAAAGGAGAATCATCATGGGACGCGTTTGGAAATTTGGCGATAATCTGAATACCGACGAGATCATCCCGGCCCGCTACAACATCACCATTGACGAAAAGGAGCTGGCCGCCAAAGTCTTTTGCGAAATCCGCCCGGAATTTGCCGCCAACGTGCAGCGCGGGGATGTGGTGCTGGCCGGCTGGAACTTTGGCTGCGGCTCATCCCGCGAACACGCGCCGGTGGCGTTGCGCGGCAGCGGCGTGCAATGCGTCATCGCCGCTTCGTTTGCGCGCATCTTCTTCCGCAACGCCATCAACATCGGCCTGCCGATTTTGGAGTGCCCGGCGGCGCTGGAAATCCCCGACGGGGCGCAGGTTGAGGTGGACTTGGCCGCCGGCCAAATTCGCGACCTGGACAGCGGCAAAACCTACACCGCTCAGCCGCTGCCGCCGTTTGTGCTGAAAATTGTCGCCGCCGGCGGACTGGTCAACTTCCTCAAAAGCCACTCGATTGAGGAACTGACCGCATGAGCCAGCCACAACCCGCCTACCCAATCGCCCTGCTGCCCGGCGACGGCATCGGCGGCGAGGTGCTGGAAGCCGCCCGTCAGGTGCTGGAAGCCCTGTCCATCCGCTGGGAATGGCAACTAGGCGCCATCGGCTGGGGCGCGTATCAGCAGTACGGCGATCCGCTGCCGCCGCAGACGCTGGAGTTGGTGCGCTCCTGCCGCGCCACGCTGTTCGGAGCGGTCACCACCCCGCCGGATGTGCCCGGCTACCGTTCGCCGATTGTGCGCCTGCGTCAGGAGCTGGATTTGTACGCCAACATCCGCCCGTGCCGCTCCATCCCCCACCCGGCTTCGCGCGAGGGGGTTGATCTGGTCATTGTGCGCGAAAACAGCGAAGACGCCTACACCGGCGAAGAGCGCCTGAGCGAGGACGGCGAGACCGCGCTGGGGACGATTCGCATCACGCGACGCGCTTCGCAGCGCATCGTGCGCGCCGCCGCGCAGGTCGCCCGTCAGCGCGGGCTGACCCGCCTGACCGTCGTGCATAAGGCCAACATCCTGCGCCAGACCAGCGGACTGTTCCGCCGCACCGCCCTGGAAACCGCCAGCGAGTTCCCCGATTTGCAGGTGGATGAAATGCTGGTGGATACCTGCGCGATGGAGCTGGTGCGCGCCCCGCAGCAGTTCGGCGTCATCGTCACCACCAACCTGTTTGGCGACATTCTCAGCGACGAAGCCTCGGCGCTGGTTGGCGGGCTGGGGGTGGCCTGCTCCGCCAATCTCGGCGAGCAGACCGCCGTATTCGAGCCGGTGCATGGCAGCGCCCCGAATTTGGCCGGCAAGGGCGTGGCCAACCCGCTGGCGATGATCGCCAGCGCGGCGCTGATGCTGGACTACCTCGGCGAAGGCGCGTGGGCGCGGCGGGTCGAGCGCGCCATCCGGCAGGCGATTCGCGCCGGGCAGGTTACGCCGGATTTGGGCGGCAGCCTGTCCACCCGCCAGACTGCCGAAGCGGTTATCCGCGCTATCTACACAAATGAAGAAGGAGAGGACTAATGCGGGTCGGATTTTTGTTCACCCGCCTGCGGGCGGAAGAAAAGTACCTGCTGGAGGAGCTGAACCGCCGTCCGCAGGTCGAAGTCGTAATGATCAACGATGACGAAGTCTTTTTCGACATTGCCGCTCACCCGCCGGCGGTGGATGTCCTGTTCGAGCGTTCGGTGTCCTACTCGCGCGGGCTGTACATCAGCCGCATCTTTGCCGCGCACGGCGTGCCGGTGATCAACCCGCCGTTGATCGCCGAACGCTGCGGCGACAAGTACCAAACCAGCCAGCGGCTGGTCAGCGCCGGCATCCCCACCCCGCGCGTGCTGATGGCCTTCAGCGCCGAGTCGGCTTTGGCGGCCTGCGACGCGCTCGGCTACCCGTGCGTGCTGAAGCCGGTCATCGGTTCGTGGGGGCGGCTGCTCGCCAAAGCCGATGACCGCGCCGCCGCCGAGGCGATCATCGAACACAAAGCCACGCTGGGCGGCGTTCAGCACCAGATTTTTTACATCCAGGAGTACATCGCCAAGCCCGGCCGCGACATCCGCGCCTTTGTGATCGGCGATCAGCCGATCGCCGCCATTTACCGCGCCTCGCCCAACTGGATCACCAACACGGCGCGCGGCGGCCAGGCCAGCAACTGCCCCATCACCGCCGAGATCGGCGAACTGTGCGCGCAAACGGCGCGCGCCATCGGCGGCGGCCTGCTGGCGATTGACCTGCTGGAAGACCCGCAGCGCGGCCTGCTGGTCAACGAAGTCAACCACACCATGGAGTTTCGCAACAGCATTGCCACAACCGGCGTGAACATCCCCGCCCGCATGGTGGATTACGTGCTGGCAGCCGCAAAACCGGAAAATTTACCGGATTCGGCGAACTTATGATATAAATTCCTGTCGAATCACGGAGCAGATTGAAGAACGGAGCAGATCGGCCAACCTTGAAACCATACGGCGTTGTCCTTGCGTCGTTTCTCTCCATGCTCTGCTTGGGCGGGGTGTATGCGTGGAGCATTCTAGCGGCGGAGTTCATCCGCGCCTATGCGTACCGAGCCGCGCAAACCCAGTTGATTTTCGGCACGCTGATCGCCGTGTTCCCGTTGACCATGCTGATTGTGGGAAGAATAGCGGCGCGACTCCGACCGCGTTGGCTGGCTGTCATCTGTGGCCTTCTTTTCCTGCTCGGCTACCTGATCGCGGGTTTGGGCAGCGCTTCCTTCCCAGTCGTCCTGCTCGGCATTGGCATTTTGGGTGGAGTGGCGACCGGCTTCGGCTACTGGACTTTCCTGACCATTCCAGTGCGTTGGTTTCCGCAGCGCAGCGGTTTGATTACGGGTATTTCCGTGGCTGGCTTCGGCTTTGGCGCGGTTGTCCTCTCCAGCCTGGCTGAGCTGCATTTCGCTGCCGGGCGGGATTTATCCCAATTCCTGCTGCTGATCGGCCTCGTCTATGGCCTTATTTTGATTCTCTGCGCCAATTTCATCGCATCCCCTCAGGATCATTCCGTCCGCGCCTCAAACCCAAACCAGCAGCCTATCTTTCAAACCCTGCTTTCCTCCCCCTCTTTCTACCCGTTGTTTTTCGGCATCTTTTTCGGCACTTTTGCTGGACTGATGATCATCGGCAATCTCAAGTTGATCGGCGCTCAGTTTCCGATCACAACCAGCGTTCTGGTCATGGGAGTCAATCTGTTTTCGGTTGCTAACTTTCTTGGACGAATCGGCTGGGGTTTCCTGAGCGATTATCTCGGCGCAACCGCTACCCTTTTCCTTGCGTTGCTCGTTCAAGCCGTTGCGATTTTCCTGCTGGGGGTATTGACTTTGAACGAAACCGCCTACCTCCTATTGTCATTTGTGGTCGGGTTTGGTTTTGGCGGGAACTTCGTCCTGTTTGCCAAGCAAACTGCCCAAATCTATGGGACTGAACGTCTTGGACTGATCTATCCGTATGTGTTTCTGGGCTATGCCATTGCCGGAATCATCGGGCCGCCGATTGGCGGCGGGCTGTACGACTTCTACGGCAACTTCTCAGTGGCCGCCTCGATTGCCAGCGGAGTTAGCCTTCTCGGCAGCCTCCTGTTTCTGTTCAGACTCAACTGGGTTAAAAACCTCAGGCTCACCCAGGGATAGCGGGTGAGCCTGTCAGGAAAGGAGAGACCCGTTTTTGGCAACCGATAATTGAAAAGGGACGGGTCTTAATCAGCCGTTGCCGCCAGCGCCGCCGAGCGACGTTTTTGCACATTGTAGCGCAAGCGGAAGGCTGTTCCGATGGCTGCAATCACGACCATTGCCGCCAAAACGCCGCCTACCCCAATCGTGTTGAAGTTTTCAGCCAGAAAACCGGTAACCAGCATATCCTGGCAGAAGTACAAGAAGGTGGAAGTGGCTCCGGTAACGCCCTCAACTCCCTGCAACTTGGCAACCGCATCCGCCCAGGGAGCGACAAAAATACCGGTAATGGTCGCCAAACCGCCCATGATAACCGTCGTGATGAACGTGCGCAACATGTCGCCCTTATTTGGAGCCGCCGCAAACACCCAGAAGAACAGCAGAGCCGGCAGGTCAGCCAGCGGCACGCTCAGTGTGCCGGGGATGATGAACGCCCAGGCAATCATGACGGGCACCATCAAAGCCGTGGTTGCCAGCACCGAGGTGTGGCCTACCGCAATAGCCGGGTCAACGCCGATGAACAGTTGCTTGCCTTTGGTGCGCGCCTGCATGAAAGCGGCTGCCGCTTCCGAAACCGGCACCAGCGCCTGCATCACGATACCCGACATCATCGGCAGCAACACGAGGGCGGTAGCCAGTTTGATCATCAGCATAACAATATCGCCCCACCAGAAGCCGGCTCCGATCCCCATCAGCAAACCGATAATTCCGCCCAACACCGCCGGCTCGCCAATGGCGCCAAACCGCTTTTGCACATATTCCGGGGTGAATTTTGCGGAAGAGGTGAAGGGCAGTTTGTCCAGCACGGTGGAAACGGCATGAGCGAACATGCCCCACCAGACATTGAAGCCCTGGTAGAAGGCGATGTTCTTGAAGCCGTAAAACTTTTCGGGATAGCCTTTGTTGGCGTACCAGTCGGTCACCATCAGGTTGACCCAACACCAGCCGGCAGCCACGATCAAAGAAGCCAGAACATTGCCGGTCAGCGCCAACATGATCAGAGCGCAAATTGTGGCTTCCCACGTGTCCCAGATGTTCAGATTGAGCGTATCGGTCAGATTGGTAACGATCAGCAGCAGGTTCACCGCAAGGCTGATGGCAATCACGGCATAGGCAATCGGGTGGCCGAAAGCAAAAGCCGCGTACGCCCCCCAGCCAATGTCGGTGTAGGTGAACACGCCGCCAAACCGCTCGGTCAGCGCCGAAGCCGCCGGCCCGACACCGGCCAGGAAAAAGTCCACAATAATATAAACGCCTTGAAAACCCACCGAGATCATCAAACCGTTGCGGATGGCGCGCACCGGCCCCAACCGAACCAGCAGGCCGATCAACGAGAAAACCACGAATATCATGAACAGCGCGCCAAGATTGACGACCGGCTCCAATAAGGTCTGAATGGTATTAAAAAATCCGTCCATCTTTTCTAATTCCTTCCTTTAACTTTGGAAATTGATTTACTGATTGGCTGGGGTAGCAGGAACATGTGGATACTTCAATAATCTCTCCTCCTTTTTACAACTAAACCAGGACGCCGCTAATCCTTGATTTTGGCAACAGCGTCAAAAATCTGGTCGAACAGTTCCTTTTGACCGATACCCGTCAGCAGCGGCACGCCGTTGAACACCGGCACATCGTCGCGCGGCGGAAGCACGGCCGTCGCCACGATGATGTCGGCCTTGGTGGATTGCAGCAGCACATCGGCATCGGCAACCTTGCCCTTCTTCACCACCACCGGAATGTTGCGCTTCTTGGCTTCTTCCTCGATTTTCACTGCCGCCAAAGTGGAAGTGGCAATCGAAGACCCGCACATGACTAAAATGACAGCTGCTCGATTCATCCTTGACTACATCCTTTCTTTAACCGTTGTAGATTGGAGTGAAATGGAATTTTCTTCGAAGTAATTCCGCAATTCTTTCAGCACACCCAGCACGTCTTCATGAGCGCCGATCGTAATGCGGAAATACTGATCGCCAGGCAGACCGCGGGCATTGACAAAACTGCGGGTAATGTACCCCTTGCCCAGCAGATATTCATAAATCTCACTGGCTTTCAACCCATTCGTGACCCGGATCATTACGAAGTTGGCCTGAGAGGGGATGGGATAAAAGCCGGGGAATTTTTTGAGCTCGTTGAAGAGAAACTCGCGATCTTCCTTGACGCGCCGGACATTTTCGCGAATGTAATCGGCATCGTCAATGGCGGCCATGGCGGCCACCTTCGTCACCAGCCCAATGTTGAGCGGTGTCCGCACGCGGTTGACGGCCTCGATCAATTCAGGGCGCGCCACAATCCAACCCAGCCGGATACCCGCCAGCCCCATCGCTTTGGAGAAGGTGTGGCTGATGACCAGATTGGGGTATTCGTCCAGCAAGTCTTCCACCGGGCTGTCGCCAAATTCGAAATAAGCCTCATCAATGACAACCAGAATGCCGGTTTGGCACAGTCCGCGCACCAGTTCGCGGCTGATCTGGTGTCCATCCGGGTTATTGGGGCGAGAGACCAGCGCCATTTTGGTTTTCGGGGTTATCTTGGAGGTAAAGCTTTCCAGGGTGTAGTTGAAGTCCTGATCCACCGGCAAGACGCTGACCACACTGGCGCCGTAGAGCGGAACCCGCCGGGTATAGGGCGAGTAATCCGGGGTCGAAATGAGGATCTCATCGCCCTCATCCAAAAAGGCCTTGTACAACAAGTCAATGACTTCCATCGAGCCGTTCCCGCAGGTGATCCAGTCCGCACGGCCGGGCAAGCCGACGTATTCAGCCAGTTTGGCGCGCAGTTCCACATCGGTGTAGGGGTCTTCGGGGTAGTAATTCAACCGGTCGGCGATAGAACGCACCGCTTCGATTACTTTGGGCGAGGGCGGGTAAACCAACTCGTTACCCATCAGCCGGCGGTATTCCGGCTTTTGCCACCCCAGCCGAAAGTGATGCAGGTTGTAAATTTCTCCAACTTTTGCGGCTTTGCTGATAAATTTCGAGAGTTCCATGATGTTCGTCCTTTGTCTTTGAAAATCAATCGTAAAGCGCCGATCAAACGCCGGCTTGTTTGAGATGTTTGAGCAGAGAAGCCAGGCCGTCATCTTGTTTCAGTTGATGGAGCTTCTCAGCATCCGATATGAAATCCGCCAGCGCCGATAAAAACGCCACGTGATCATCCGGGTCGGAGATCAACAGCAAGAAAACCAGGCTGGCCTGCACCTCGCCTCCCTGACCGCCCATCGGTTCGAATGCCACCGGTTGTTCCAGCACGGCCACAATCAAGCCGGGCACAATGGTCCATTCCGCATCGGCATGGGGAATGGCAATCCCACTGCCGGGCGCGTGGATTCCGGTGGGGTACTTTTCTTCTCTCTCTACCAGCGCCTGCACAAAGCCTTCTTTTGCCCAGCCGTTCTCGATGGCAATCTCTGCCAAGTGGGAAAGCATCTCGCGGCGGTTCAGCGCTTGCTCGATGCGGGTAATTTGCAGGGAATTCAAAACAGATAGCAAAAGTTCACCTCGATGAGACGGATTTTTGGGAATGCAAGGGGGTAGGGTAAATTTTTGAAAGCGTTCGGGTTTCTGGAATTGCTGTTTTTGATTATAGAAAAAAGCAGGCCGTTTTGTTTCATTGGTTTTTGTAATTGCAAATTATGACAAAGTTATATCATTTAAGCCAACCCATCGCCTTTCACCCTCAACGAGCGCCAGCCTCTCCAACAGGCTGGTTATCTCAAGACGTGGCGGAAACCCCGCTAAATTCAGCCAGAGCGTTTTTTGAAAACCACACCCGATGGCAGGCCTGCTTTCATTCGTATCGCCGCCAAAAACCACCCAGCCGAAGCGCTGATGACCGCCCAAGCGGGTCTATCCAATGGAGCGGAGAATAGGTCAACCAAACACGCTTTGAGTTTCGCTTGCAGGGTCGACCTGCTTCGGCTATAATGCGCTGAAATTCGCAAAAAACAAGTTAATACAAAATTGTTTTAATTTTTTCGGCCAGCCATGCCCAATCTCAAAATCAATATCAACCCGCGCCAGCGGAGTATCATCTACACCCTTTTGGAAAGCGACGGCAAATTAACCATCGAACAATTGGCTCATCGCTGCGGCGTGACCGCGCGGGTCATCCGCTACAATCTGGACACGGTACGCGCCTGGCTGCGCAACGAAGGCATACCTTTGCGGATTCGGCCGGGCTTCGGAATTGAAATCGAAGCCAACCGCACCCAACGCAAACGCCTGCTCGCGCTGATGGAGCAGCCCGAAGAAGATCAGCTGGTTTTTTCCCGCACGCAGCGCCAGCGCCTCCTTTTGTTTGAATTACTCACCTCCTTCCATCCGCTCACCTATCAGCAGCTGGCAGATTTTGGCGGGGTTTCCCGCTCCACCATCGTCAACGACATCGAAGATATGGAAAACTGGCTGGGTCTGTTTTCCATCGAACTCAAACGCCTGCCCAACCGCGGCGTGTTTCTGAGAAGCGGAGAGGCAAACCGCCGCTTTGCCCTTTTGAACCTGATCCGCGAAGAACTGGGCGACCGCAAATGGTACCTGCTGTGGAAACAACCCGAAGCCGGCATGAGCGGCGATAAGTCCATCCTGCCGCGTTTGGAAAAATTTTTACGCGGGCTGCCCTTGAAAATTGCCCACCTCGAAATTGTGCGCATCGAAAACATGATCGGCCGGACGATGTCGCTCTATTCCAGGGTGGAAACGCTGGTTTATCTGGCTATCAGCATTGCCTGCTTGCAGAATGGAAAAATGATTCCCCCTGAACAAGCCATCACCGTAGAGGACAACCTGTATTACGAGGTTTCCGCCGCCATATTTGGCGATTTACGCGCCCGATACCACCTGCCGGCGCCGCCAGCCGAGATTGCGCTTTTGGCAGCCAGCCTTTGCGGAGCGAAGTGGGAGACTCCCTCGCTGGATTTGAGAGATCACGCCAACCGAGCTCAGTTGGAAGCGCTTTACCCCAAGGGATGCGCCTACGCCCAACTCATCATTTCCACTTGCGCCCGTCAGCTGCACCCGCTGCTGCTGCTGGATGAGGAATTGTTTGCCGAGTTGGCGCGCCATCTCGAACCGGTGCTTTACCGCATCCGCTACCAATTGCCCATTTTGAACGAAAACCTGCCGCAGGTGCGCCAACTGTTCCCCGAAATTTACCTTGCCGCTCAGCAAAGCCTGCGGGAAATCGAACACGATCTCGGCTTGACCTTTCCGCCCGAAGAAACCGCCTACATCGCTATGTACCTGCTTTCGGCGTTGAATCGCCTCAACATCAAAGACCGCAGCAAAACCTCGGTTGTGCTGGTGGGGGATGGCATCCGAGCCAAAGTTTCTCTGCTGCGCGCCCGACTGGAACGCGAATTTCCCAGTCTGAAAGTCATTGGAATCGTCAACGGCTTCAGCACGGAAAATGAGATTCTCAATCAGGCCGATCTAATCCTCTCGACCGATCCCATCGAGATGCCCGACTATCCCGTTCTAAATATCAGCCCGTTCCTCGAACCGGCGGAAAAGAAAATGATTCAAAACTGGCTGCTCGAACGCGAAGGACGATTGGAGCGTTTCGTATTCAGCGATGCGGAGAAACCGGAGTTGATTGACCTGTTGCGCCCCGATCACATTTTGATCTGTGAGGAGAAACTGGACTGGCGCGCTGCCGTGCAGAAAGCCAGTCAGCCGCTTCTGGCTAACGGCTACATCCTCCTCGAATATGTGCGGGCCATGATCTCGATCATTGAGCGGCACGGCGCCTACATGTGGATTGCCCCACAGGTTCTTGTTCTGCATGCCCGGCCGGTGGATGGCGTGCTGCGCCTTTGCCTGAGCGTTCTCATTCTGAAAACGCCGGTCGCATTTGGAGAAGCCCCCGATCATCTGGCGCGCATCTGCCTGGTGCTGGGCGCCGTGGATGATCACGCCCACCTCAAAGCGTTGCTGGAATTGAATCAGCTGCTGCATCAGGAGAACTTTCGCCAGAAACTGGGGAATGCCCAAACCTCTGCCGAAGTGATTCGCATTTTTTGGACATCGTTGAGCCATCTCAACCCGGAAGAAACCTGAATCGCTCCAAATTAATTTAACGTGAGTTCGGGTTAGGAGGACAAGGGCAGAGAATTGTCCAAGCCCAACGATGGCTTGATGGGGCGACGGCAATAAGCAATCAAACCA
>FWPU01010899.1_pt1 | contig 13121 bp, 11 predicted proteins | sample 2228361 | NCBI WGS metagenome assembly FWPU01 (sample SAMEA103939777, study PRJEB20133) | metagenome | reverse complement strand
GAGGCATCCGCCCCCGTGTTCCGAAAAGGCTGCCCGGCCGGGCGCTCGCTTGCGCGGGCCCGACGCGTTGGCCTATAATCGGCGGTATTCGCACGAGCACCGCAGTCAGGAGTCCGTATGAACCTGGACGATTGGCGTTCCAGGATCAATGATCTAGACACCCAGATCCTCCACCTCCTCAACCAGCGAGCCGAGGCCGCCCTCCACATCGGAGACCTGAAGCGACGGCGAGAGCTGCCGCCGTACGCTCCCGAGCGCGAGGCCGAGATCCTCGCCCGTCTCCTCGGCGCCAACGCCGGGCCGCTGCCGGCGGACACCATCCGCGCCGTGTGGCGGGAGATCCTGTCCGGCTGCCGCGCGCTGGAGCGGCCGGTCAGCGTGGCGTACCTGGGGCCGAGGGCGACCTTCACTCACCAGGCGGCCCTGCAGCACTTCGGCGCCGCTGCGCAGTACCGGCCGGCCCGCTCCATCGCCGACGTCTTCGACGACGTCGAGCACGAGCGGGTCGACCACGGCGTGGTCCCGGTGGAGAACACCACCGAGGGCGCCGTCAACACGACGCTCGACCGGTTCATCGACGCCGACGTGCTGATCTGCGGCGAGCAGTACCTCACCGTGACCCAGCACCTGCTCTCCCACGCGCCGGACCTGAGCGAGGTCAAGGTGGTGCTCTCCCACCCGCAGGCCCTGGCCCAGTGCCGGGCCTGGCTGGCCCAGCACCTGCCCGACGTGCCGACCCAGGAGGTGACCTCCACCGCGGCCGCCGCCGAGCAGGCGGCCGGCGACGTCACCGCGGCCGCCATCGCCTCCGGCCTGGCTGCCGACCTGTACGGCGTGCCGATCCTGCGACCGCGCATCGAGGACAACCCGCACAACGCCACCCGCTTCCTGGTGCTGGGGCGCCGGCCGACCGGGCCCACCGGCCGCGACAAGACCTCCATCCTGTTCGCCATGCGCAACGAGCCCGGCGTCCTGTACCGGATCCTGGAGCCGTTCGCGCGCCGGGGCATCAACCTGATCAAGATCGAGACGCGGCCGTCGAGGAGCCGGCCGTGGGAGTTCGTGACGTTCCTCGACTTCGAGGGGCACCGCGACACGCCGGCCGTGGCGGCGGCCCTGGGCGAGGTGGAGGGGCGGACCGTGTTTCTCAAGATCCTGGGCTCGTACCCCGCCGGATAAGGAGCGCGCATGCACACGCAGTGGGAGTCCCTGGCCAACGAGCACATCCTGGGCATCGCGCCCTACGAGCCGGGCAAGCCGGTCGAGGAGCTGGAGCGGGAGCTGGGCATCAGCAACGCCATCAAGCTGGCCTCGAACGAGAACCCCCTGGGACCCTCCACCCGGGTGCAGCAGGCCATCGCCGGGGCCCTGGCCACGCTGAATCGCTACCCGGACGGCAGCGGCTACTACCTGCGGCAGGCGCTGGCCAAGAAGCACGGCCTGGCGGCCGAGCAGATCATCCTGGGCAACGGCTCCAACGAGCTGATCGAGCTGCTGGTGCGGACCTTCGTGGCCCCCGGCGACGAGGCGGTGGTGCCGCATCCCTCCTTCGTCGTCTACCCGATGATCGTGCAGGCCGCCGGCGGCATCCGGGTCATGGTCATGCTCAAGGACCACCGGCTGGACCTGGAGGCCATGGCCCGCGCCATCACGCCCCGCACCAAGGTGGTCTTCATCGCCAACCCCAACAACCCGACCGCCACCATCGTGACCGCCGGCGAGGTGGACGCCTTCATGGCCCGGGTGCCCGAGCGGACCATCGTGGTCTTCGACGAGGCCTACATCGAGTTCGCCCTGGGCCCCGATTTCCCGGACACCCTGGCCCTGGTCAAGCAGGGGCGGAGGGTGGTCGTGCTGCGGACCTTCTCCAAGGCCTCCAGCCTGGCCGGCCTGCGGGTGGGGTACGCGGTGGCCGACGCCGACGCGGTGGCGCTCATGAACCGCATCCGGCAGCCCTTCAACGTCAACACGCTGGCCCAGGCGGCGGCCCTGGCCGCGCTGGAGGACGAGGCCCACGTGCTGGAGTGCGTGCGGATGATCGAGGCCGGCCGCCACTACCTCTACGAGGAGTTCAGGAGCCTCGGCCTCCGGTACGTGCCGTCCCGCGCCAACTTCATCCTGGTGGACGTGGGCCGCAGCGCGGCCGACATCTACCAGCGCCTGCTCAAGGAAGGCGTGATCGTGCGGCCCATGACCCCGTTCGGCATGGAGAGCGCCCTGCGCATCACCGTCGGCACGCCCGAGGAGAACCGGAGGCTGATCAAGGCGCTGCGCGCGGTGCTGGGAAAGACGCGCGCGTGATCCAGCGCCTGGCCGTCGTCGGCGTCGGGCTCCTGGGCGGCTCGCTGGCCCGCGCGGCCCGCCAGCACGGGCTGGCGCGCGAGATCGTGGGGATCGGACGCGACGCCGAGCGGCTGGCGCCGGCCGTGGCCGACGGCACGCTGGACGAGGCGACCACGGACCTGGCCGCCGGCGCGCGCCGGGCGGACCTGGTCGTGCTGGCCGTCCCGGTGGCGGCCATCGAGGGCCTGCTCCCCGCCGTGTGGGCGGCCGCGCCCGACGAGGCCCTGGTCACCGACGTGGGCTCGACGAAGGCCGCCATCGTGCGCGCCGCGCAGCGGCTGGCGGCCGGCCGGCCCCTGCAGTTCGTGGGCAGCCATCCCATGGCCGGCTCGGAGCGGAGCGGCTACGCCGGCGCGCGCGCGGACCTGTTCCGCGGCGCCACCGTGATCGTGACGCCGGCCGAGACGAGCGAGCCCCGGGCCGTGAAGGCCATCACGGCCTTCTGGGAGACCGTGGGGGCCGGCCGCGTGGTGGCGCTGGAGCCGGAGGTCCACGACCGCATGGTGGCGGCCATCAGCCATCTGCCCCACCTGGTGGCCTGCGCGCTGGTGGAGGCGGTCGAGCGGCTGGAACCGGGCGCCTTCGACCTGGCCGCCCGGGGATTCAAGGACACCACGCGCATCGCGGCCGGCGACGTGGCCGTGTGGGAGGAGATCTTCCTGAGCAACCGGGCGGCGGTCGCGGCCGGCGCGCGGGGATTCGCGCAGGCGCTGGCCGACCTGGCGCGCCTGATCGAGGCCGGCGACGCGGCCGGCCTGCGGCAGGCGCTGGCCCGGATCAAGGCCCGGCGCGAGGCGCTGGCGTGAGGCTGCGCGTGCGGCCCGTCCGGCGGCTGCGCGGCCGCGTGGCGGTCCCCGGGGACAAGTCCATTTCGCACCGGGCGGCGCTGCTGGCGGGCCTGGCCGAGGGCACGACGGGGATCAGCGGCTTCCTGGAGGCCGAGGACTGCCTGCGCACGCTGCGGGCGGTGGAGCGGCTCGGCGCCGAGGTGGAGCGCAAGGGGCCGGGCGAGTACCGGGTGACCGGCGCCGGGGGACGCTGGACCGAGCCGGCGGACGTCGTCGACTGCGGCAACTCGGGCACGACCGCGCGCCTGCTGCTGGGGGCGCTGGCCGGCCAGCCGTTCTGGACGTTCCTGACCGGCGACGACTCGCTGCGCCGGCGCCCCATGGCCCGCGTGACCGAGCCGCTGCGGCGCATGGGGGCCACGATCGTGGGACGGGCCGGCGGCGGGCGCCTGCCGCTGGCCATCCAGGGCGCTCCCCGGCTGGCGGCCATCGCCTACGAGCTGCCCGTGGCCTCGGCCCAGGTGAAGTCGGCCATCCTCCTGGCCGGCCTCGGCGCCGACGGCCCGGTGTCGGTGACGGAGCCGGCCGCCTCGCGCGATCACTCGGAGCGGATGCTGCGGCAGTTCGGCGCCCGGGTGGAGCGCCGCGGGCCGACGGTCACCGTGTGGCCCGGGCCCCTCGCCGCCACCGCCGTCGCCGTGCCCGGCGACATCTCGTCGGCGGCCTTCCTGCTCGTGGCCGGCGCCATCGTTCCGGACGGGCAGGTGACGGTGGCCGGCGTGGGACTGAACCCGACGCGCACCGGGCTGCTCGAGGTGCTGCAGGCCATGGGGGCGCGACTCGCCATCGCCGGCAGCGCCCCGGGGCCCGAGCAGGAGCCGGCCGGCGACGTAACCGTGGCCGGCGGCGCCCTGCGGGGCGCGACGGTGGGCGGCGCCCTCATTCCGCGGCTGATCGACGAGGTGCCGGCGCTGGCCGTGGCGGCGGCGCTGGCGGAGGGGCGGACGGAGGTCCGCGATGCCGCCGAGCTGCGGGTGAAGGAATCGGACCGGGTGGCGGCGCTGGCCCGCGAGCTGGCGCGGATGGGGGCGCGGATCACCGAGCGGCCCGACGGGCTCACGATCGAGGGGCCGTGCCGCCTCCGGGGCGGGGAGGTCGACAGCGGCGGCGACCACCGGATGGCGATGGCGCTGGCGGTGGCCGGGCTGGTGGCCGACGGCCCGACGGTCGTGGAGGACGCCGGCTGCATCGCGACCTCGTTCCCGCAGTTCGCGGACCTGGTCAACGCGCTGGCCGGCGAGCCCGCGGTGAGCGTCGAGCCGTGAAGGGCGAGCGGGAGCCGGTGATCACCATCGATGGCCCGGCCGGGGCCGGCAAGGGCACCGTGGCCCGCCGGCTGGCCGAGCGTCTGGGCTACCGGCTGATCGACACCGGGGCCATGTACCGGGCCCTGGCCTGGAGCCTCGCCGGGGCCGGCCTGGACGCCCGGGACACTCCCGAGCTGCGGCGGCACCTGGACGGGCTGGAGGTCGACGTCCGGGACGAGCGCGTGTACGTTAACGGACGCGACGTGACGGCCGAGATCCGGACCCCGGCGATCAGCCTGCTCACGTCCCGGCTCAGCATGCTGGCGCCGGTCCGGGCCAAGGTCACCCCGCTGCAGCGGCGGCTGGCCGCCGCGGGGGGCGTGGTGCTGGAGGGGCGCGACACGGGGACCGTGGTCTGCCCGGACGCCGAGGTGAAGTTCTACCTGGACGCGGCGCTCGAGGAGCGGGCGCGGCGGCGGCAGGCCGAGCTGCGCCAGCGCGGCGTGGAGGCGGACCTGCCCACCGTGCAGGCCGAGATCGCCGCCCGGGACGCCCAGGACACGAGCCGCGTCCTGGCGCCGCTGCGCAAGGCGCCCGGGGCCATCGAGATCGACACCACGGCGCTGACGGTGGACCAGGTGGTGGAGCGGATGCTCCGGGAGATCGAGCAGCGATGCTGTACGCGGTCCTGAAGCCGTTCGTGGTGGGCGCCCTGCGGCTGGCCTTCGGCCTGACGGGGCAGGGGCAGGCCCACGTGCCCCGCTCGGGCCCGGTCCTGCTGGTCGCCAACCACTCGAGCGTCCTCGATCCGCCCCTGGTGGCGGCCGTGACGCCTCGCGAGGTATCGTTCCTGGCCAAGGCGGAGCTGTTCGACGTCCCGCTCTTCGGCGGGCTGATCCGGCGGCTCAACGCCCGGCCCGTGCGGCGGGAGGGCGCCGACCCGGGGGCCCTCCGGACCGCGCTGCGGGTGCTGGAGGACGGCGGGGCGCTGCTGGTGTTCCCGGAGGGCACGCGGGGCCCGGAGGGCGAGCTGCGGCCGGGCCGCCCGGGGGCGGGGATGCTGGCCGTCCTGAGCGGAGCCCCGGTCGTCCCGGTGTACATCAGGGGAAGCGGGCGGGCCTGGCCCCGGGGGCGGCGGCTCCCGCGGCCGGCCCGGGTCACGGTGCGGTTCGGGAAGCCCCTGCGCTTCGCGGCCGACGGGGCCTCGCGGAAGGACTCGTATGACGCCGCCAGCCGCGCGATGATGGCGGCGATCGCGCGCCTCAAAGACGCCCCCGATCGGGAAGGGTCGCGGGTGGCGTCACCGCGTGAAGGACGTGCGGCAGTCGACGGGGTGGGTGCGGGAGGAGCCTCGACCCCGTCCAAATCACTCTAGGGAGGAACGGGCAGCATGGAGAAGGATCACCCGCGCAAGACCCTCGGCGACTCGCGAAGAGGGGGTGAGGAACAGGCGGCCGAGGAACGGATGGAAGACCTCTACGGGGTCCGGTTCGCGGAGTTCGAGGAGGGCGAGGTCGTTCGCGGCCGGGTCGTCCACGTCGGCACCGGGGAGGTGCTGGTGGACGTCGGCTACAAGAGCGAGGGCGCCATCCCCATCGAGGAGTTCCACGGTCTCCTGCCCAAGGTGGGGGACGAGATCGACGTCTACCTCGAGGCCAAGGAAGACTCCGAGGGCCTGATCGTCCTCTCCAAGGAGAAGGCCGACAAGATCCGCGTGTGGGACGCCATCAGCCAGGCCTACGACAAGGGCGCGCCCGTGGAGGGGCGCGTCATCGAGGTGGTCAAGGGCGGCCTGGCCGTGGACGTCGGCGTCAAGGCCTTCCTGCCCGGCTCCCAGGTGGACCTCCGGCCCGTGAAGAACCTGGCCGCCCTGGTCGGCCAGCAGATCCGGGCCAAGGTCATCAAGCTCAACCGCCGGCGGGGCAACGTGGTGCTCTCGCGCCGCTCGGTGCTGGAGGAGGAGCGCGAGGAGAAGAAGAAGCACACGCTGGAGATCCTGCACGAGGGGCTCGTCCTGACCGGGACCGTCAAGAACATCACCGACTACGGCGCCTTCATCGACCTGGGCGGCATCGACGGCCTCCTGCACGTGACCGACATGAGCTGGGGCCGCGTCGGGCATCCGTCGGAGATCTTCCAGGTGGGCGACCAGGTCGAGGTCGTGGTGCTGCACTTCGACCGGGAGACCGGCCGGGTGTCGCTGGGCTACAAGCAGAAGCAGTCGGATCCCTGGGAGGCGGTCGAGCAGCGCTACCCGGTGGGCGCCAAGGCCCGGGGACGGGTGGTGAGCCTCACCAACTACGGCGCCTTCGTGGAGCTGGAGCCGGGGGTGGAGGGCCTGGTCCACGTCTCGGAGATGTCCTGGACCCGCCGCGTGCGGCATCCGTCCAAGATCGTCAACGTGGGCGACGAGGTGGACGTGATGGTCCTGGACGTCAACCGGGCCGCCAAGCGGATCTCGCTGGGCATGAAGCAGGTCGAGCCGGACCCGTGGACGACCATCGACGAGCGGTACCAGGTCGGCCAGCGGGTGACGGGCCGCGTGCGGAACCTCACCGACTTCGGCGCCTTCGTGGAGCTGGAGCCGGGGGTGGACGGGCTGCTGCACATCTCGGACATGTCCTGGACCCGCACCGTGGCCCACCCCTCCGAGCTGCTGAAGAAGGGGCAGGAGCTGGAGACCCAGATCCTGAACATCGACAAGGAGCAGAAGCGCATCTCGCTGGGGCTCAAGCAGCTCCAGCCCGACCCCTGGAGCACGGTGGCCCAGCGCTACCCGATGGGCTCGCGGGTGCGGGGCAAGGTGGTGCGCCTCACCGACTTCGGCGCCTTCGTGGAGCTGGAGCCGGGGGTGGACGGGCTGCTGCACATCTCGCAGATGGCCCACCGGCCCATCAGCCGGCCGGACGAGGTGGTGAACGTCGGCGACGAGCTGGACCTGCTGGTGATCCGCGTCGATCCCCACGAGCGGCGCATCGGGCTGAGCCTGAAGGAGCTGGTGCACGCGGTGGACTGGACCCGGGAAACCGACGACCAGGGCCGCCACCGCCGCGGCGGCAAGCGCAAGCGGCGGGACGAGGACGAGTACGACGACGAGGAGTAGGCGCGGGTGAGCCGGCTGGGACCCGTGATGGCGGTCACGCTCGGGCTGTGGCTGGCCGTGCTGGCCCTGTTCCTGGTGGCGGGCGGCGAGGGGGCGCCGGCCTACTTCGGCCCCCGGGTGGCGGTGGTGGAGCTGGAAGGCTTCATCCTCGACGTCCAGGACCTCCTGCAGGACCTCCGGACCTACCGCGAGCACCCCCAGGTGCGGGCGGTCGTCATCCGCATCAACAGTCCCGGCGGCGTCGTCGGCCCCTCGCAGGAGCTGTACGAGGCGCTGCGGCGCCTGCGCGCGGAGGGCAAGCCGGTGGTCGCCTCGCTGGGCGCGGTGGCGGCGTCCGGCGGGTACTACGTCGCCGTGGCCGCCGACCGCATCTACGCCAACCCGGGCACGCTGACGGGCTCCATCGGCGTCATCATGCAGACGGCCAACCTCGAGCAGCTGATGAAGAAGGTCGGCGTGGACTACGTGGTGGTCAAGGCCGGCCAGTTCAAGGACCTGGGCAACGTCGCCCGTCCCATGACGGCCGAGGAGCGGCGCGTGCTGCAGACGCTGCTCGAGGACGTGCACGCCCAGTTCATCACCGCGGTCGCCGAGGGCCGCCGGCTCGACCGGGCGCAGGTGGTGCAGTTCGCCGACGGCCGGATCTTCTCCGGCGCGCAGGCCCTGGCCCTCAAGATGGTGGACGAGCTGGGCGGTCTCGAGGAGGCCGTCAACGGCGCCGCCCGGCTGGCCGGCCTGCCGGTGCCGCCCCAGATCATCCCGCCCCGGCGGCGGGTGTCGATCCTCGACCTGCTGCGCAACGAGCTCGGGCTGGCCCGGACCGCGCTGGCCCCGGCCCTGCCGGTCTTCAACACGCCGCTGTACCTGATGGAGTGACCGGCGGGCGCTAACTGCTCATGAGAGTTGACATTCTCGACCGGAAGGTGCTACGGTGCGCGAGAATCCGGAGCTGGAGGCCGCCGACCTTGGCACGGAGCAGGCGATGACGAAAGCGGAGCTGATCGACGAGGTCTCGAAGATCACGAACCTGACCAAGAAGGAGACCGAGACCATCGTCAACACCATCTTCGACAACATCACCGACGCCCTGGCCCGGGGTGACAAGGTCGAGCTCCGCGGGTTCGGGAGCTTCCGGATCCGCCACCGCCAGTCCCGGAAGGGGCGCAATCCCAAGACCGGCACCGCCGTGGACGTCCCGGACAAGCGGGTGCCGTTCTTCAAGGTCGGCAAGCGGCTCAGGGAACTCGTCAACACGTGACGGCCGACCCGGCGGCGTGAACCGCCTCTGGGCGCCGTGGCGGATGGCCTACGTCGGTGGCGGAGCGGCCGCGCCCGGGTGCATCTTCTGCGAGGCCCAGGCCGGTGACGACGACACGCGGGCGCTGATCCTCCGCCGGGCCGCCCGGGCCTTCCTCATCCTGAACGCCTACCCGTACACGCCCGGCCACCTCATGGCCGTCGTCAACCGGCACGTCGCCACCGTGGCCGAGGCCGGCGCCGACGAGCTGGGCGACGCCATGACGCTGGTGGCGGAGGCCACCCGGGCCCTGACCGCCGAGTACCGGGCCGACGGGTTCAACATCGGCATCAACCAGGGGCGGGTGGCGGGCGCCGGCGTGGAGGGCCACCTCCACGTGCACGTGGTGCCGCGCTGGAACGGCGACACCAACTTCATGCCGGTCCTGGCCGACACGCGCGTGCTGCCCGAGGCGCTGGAGGTCACCTACCGGCGGCTGCGAGGCCGGCTGGGTGCCTGACGCCGGTCCGGCCACGCCGATGATGCGGCAGTACCGGGAGCTGAAGGCGCGCTTCCCCGACTACCTGCTGCTGTTCCGGCTGGGCGACTTCTACGAGCTGTTCTTCGAGGACGCGGCGCTGGCCGCCCGGCGGCTGCAGATCGCGCTCACCGCCCGGCAGGGCGCCCCCATGGCCGGGATCCCCCACCACGCCGCGGACAGCTACATCGCCCGGCTGGTGAGGGCCGGGCACAAGATCGCGCTGTGCGAGCAGATGGAGGCGCCCGGCAAGGGCAAGAAGCTGCTCCGGCGCGACGTCGTGCGGCTGATCACGCCCGGCACCATCACCGACACCCAGTACCTGGCCGGCGCCGCCAACAACTTCCTGCTCGCCGTGGCTCCCGGGCGCGAGGCCACCGGCGTGGCGCTGCTCGACGTCTCCACCGGCGACTTCTGGGCCGGCGAGGACGCGGCCGGCGAGGAGGCCGTCCTGGGCGCTGCCCTGCTGCGGCGTCCGGCCGAGATCCTGGTGCCGGAGACCGTCCGCCAGGGCGGGCCGCTGCTGGCCCGCCTGCAGGCCACCGGCGCCACGGTGACCTTCTGGGCTCCGGAGGCCTTCGCGCCGCGGCGGGCCGCCGCCGACCTCTGCGCCCAGTTCCAGGTGCCGTCGCTGGCCGCCTTCGGCGTGGCCGACCTCGGGGCCGGCCTGCAGGCCGCGGCCGGCGCCCTGGCCTACGTGCGGGCCACGCAGGGGGAGGCGCTCGGGCACCTCCGCCGCCTGCAGCGCCTGGCCAGCGACGACGCCATGGTGCTCGACGCCACCGCCGTCGAGACGCTGGAGCTGCTGGAGGCCCGCGACGGCGACGGCCGGCTGAGCCTCTTCGGCGTGCTGGACGAGACGGTCACGCCGATGGGGGCCCGGCTGCTGCGCCAGTGGCTCCTCCGCCCCCTGCTCGACCCGGCCGCCATCGCCGAGCGCCAGGACGCCGTGCAGGCGCTGGTGGAGGCGCCGGCGCGGCGCGCCGCGCTCAGGACGCTGCTGGGGCGGGTGGGCGATCTCGAGCGCCTGACGAGCCGGGCCACCCTCGGCGTGGCGCACGCCCGCGACCTGTGCGGCCTGCGCGCCTGCCTGGAGCCTCTCGGCGACCTCCGGGCCGCGCTGGAGGGCCTGGCGACCCCGCTGCTGGGCCGGGCGCGCGAGGAGATCGCCCCCCTGGACGCGCTGGCCGCGCTGCTGCGGGAGGCCCTGGTGGACGAGCCCCCGCTGACGCTGCACGAGGGCGGGATCGTGCGGGAGACGTGGAGCGACGCCCTGCGCGCGCTGGCGGAGGACGCCCGCCAGGCCCGGCAGTGGATCGCGGGCCTGGAGGAGCGCGAGCGGGCCCGCACCGGCCTGTCCACGCTGCGCGTGCGGTTCAACCGGGTCTTCGGCTACGGCATCGAGGTCAGCCACGCCCAGGCCGGCCGGGTTCCCCCGGAGTACGTGCGCCGGCAGACGCTCACCGGGGCGGAGCGGTTCGTGACGCCCGAGCTGAAGGAGTACGAGAGCCGGGTGCTCGGCGCCGAGGAGCGCCGCCGGCGGCTCGAGTACGAGCTGTTCGACGACGTCCGCCGGCGGGTGGCCGCCCAGGCCGGCCCGCTGCTGGCCACCGCCCGGGCGCTGGCGCGCCTGGACGTCGTGGCGGCGCTGGCCGAGGTGGCGCACCTGCGCGGGCACGTCCGCCCGCTCGTGGACCTGAGCGACGTGCTCCGCATCGTGGACGGGCGCCACCCGGTGCTGGAGGCGCGCAGCGCCGATCCGGTGACGCCGAACGATCTGGACCTCGACGCCGAGCGCCGCATCGTCATCCTCACCGGCCCCAACATGTCGGGGAAGTCCGTGTACCTCCGCCAGACCGCGCACCTGGTGATCCTGGCCCAGATCGGCGCCTTCGTGCCGGCTCGCGAGGCGCGCCTGGGCGTCGTCGATCGCGTGTTCACGCGCGTGGGCGCCCAGGACCACCTGGCCCGCGGCCAGAGCACGTTCCTGGTCGAGATGGTCGAGACGGCCAGCATCCTGCACAACGTCACGCCCCGCAGCCTGGTCCTGCTGGACGAGGTCGGCCGGGGCACCTCGACCTTCGACGGCCTGGCCATCGCCTGGGCGGTGGTGGAGGCGCTCCACGAGGCGGCCGGGGCCAAGGTGCTGTTCGCCACCCACTTCCACGAGCTGACGGAGCTGGCCCGCCGCCTGCCGGGGGCGCAGAACTTCCACGTGGCCGTCCGCGAGTGGAACGACAGCATCGTGTTCCTGCACAAGGTGCGGGCGGGGAGCACGGACCGCAGCTACGGCATCCAGGTGGCGCGCCTGGCCGGGCTGCCCGAGCGGGTCATCGCGCGGGCCCGGACGCTGCTGGCCGAGCTGGAGGCGGCCGGGCAGCGGGCGACGGACGCCCGCGATGCCGTGCAGCTGGGGCTGTTCGCGCCGGCGCCCGACCCCATCCTGGTGGAGCTGAGCCAGCTCGACCTCGCCCACCTCACGCCGCTGGAAGCCCTGAACCGGCTGGCCAAGTGGCAGGCCAGCCTCGGGCGATGAGCCGGATCCGGCGGCTGCCCGAGCACCTGGTCAACAAGATCGCGGCCGGCGAGGTGGTGGAGCGTCCGGCCAGCGTCGTCAAGGAGCTGGTGGAGAACGCCCTCGACGCCGGGGCGCGCGCCATAGGCGTGGACCTCCGCGACGGCGGCGCGGCGCTGGTGCGGGTCGCCGACGACGGCGTGGGCATGACGCCGGAGGAGCTGGTCCTGGCCCTCGAGCGCCACGCCACCTCGAAGATCGCCGCCGAGGCCGACCTGGCGGCCATCGCCACCCTGGGGTTCCGGGGCGAGGCGCTGCCGGCCATCTGCGCCGTGTCCCGGTTCACCATCACCAGCCGGGCCCGGGGCGCCGGGGAGGGGTGCCGCATCACCGGCGCCGGCGGGGTCGTCAGCGGGCGGCTCGAGGTCCCGGCCGATCCGGGCACGACGGTCGAGATCAGCGACCTGTTCTTCAACACCCCCGCGCGGCTCAAGTTCCTCAAGGCCCCGGGCACCGAGGTGGCGGCGAGCCTGCGGGTGCTCGCGCAGCTGGCCCTGGCGCACCCGGCCGTCCACTTCCGGGTGCTGAGCAACGGCCGGGCGGTGATGACCGCGCCGCGGGCCGGCGATCTGCGGGAGCGGGCGGGGGCGCTCTGGGGCTGGCCGGTCGCCGAGCGGCTGCTGCTCGTGGAGCGGAAGGAGCAGGGGATCCACCTGGAAGCGCTCGCCAGCCGGCCGGACCTCACGCGCGGAGGCCGCGACGACGTGGTGGTGCTGGTCAACGGCCGGCCCGTCCGCGATCCGGCGCTGTTCCAGGCGGTGCTGGAGGCGTACCGGCCCCTGCTGCCGCGCGACCGCTTCCCGCTGGTGGTCCTCCGGCTCACGGTGCCGGCCGGCGACGTGGACGCCAACGTGCACCCCACCAAGGCCTGGGTCCGGTTCCGGCACCCGCGCCTGGTCCAGGAGACGATCGTCGCCGCGCTCGGCGAGGCGCTGCGCGTGCGAGCCGTGGTCCCCGCCCTGACGCCGGGGTCCGACGCGTCCGCCCCGGCCGACCGCCCGCTGGCCGGTGCCGGGGCCGCCGACCAGACCGGGCTGTTCGCGGAGGCCGCCGCCCCGTACGTCGCCCACGCCCTCGGCCGCGTCCTGGGGCAGGTGCAGGACACCTTCGTCGTGACGGCGGCGGGCGAGGAGGTCCTCTTCGTGGACCAGCACGCGGCGCACGAGCGCGTTCTCTTCGAGCGGTATCTTTCGGAGGCCGAGGCCGGCCGCGTGGAGCAGCAGCGGCTCC
>FWPU01010897.1_pt1 | contig 13130 bp, 10 predicted proteins | sample 2228361 | NCBI WGS metagenome assembly FWPU01 (sample SAMEA103939777, study PRJEB20133) | metagenome | reverse complement strand
AAAGGACCCGCTGCCCCTCGCACCCTGGCATCCGCCCCTCACGTCCACCCTCGGAACGGGAAGGTAACCGCATGGTGTACCTAATTCAATTGTCTTGCTGATGTGAACAGGCCAGCGGCTTTGTGTAGCCTGCTCTGTGAGTCATGCTTAGATCGCTGAATGGGAGCACTGGAAAGGTGGGAGCGACATAGGTGGCTATTTACGAGGCTTGTTGAATTTTCACTAGCTGGCAGCAGGCTTCCTGCTTGATCCGATTACGTGGCTCGCGGACGCTTGTCGAACCTGGATCATAAATGGCGAATGCGCTGTTCCCTCGGTCCCCGTCTAATACCCATAGCCTCTGGATTTCACATAGTTCATCATCCCGCAGAAGTTTGAGTCCAGTTGAAGATGCCAGCTCAGCTAGCCGACGTAGGATTTCCTTCCGGGTGCTCAGCCGCAGAGGACCTGGCCCTGGAGAGCCATTGCGGCGATACTTCCATCTGCGCCTCTTCTCGTAGCGAATCCTTGCAAGCCAATTTCTGAAATCGTGTAGCTGTTCATAGGCTTCATTATCGTGGGAGAGTGCCATTCCAGCTTTATCCTTTCTGACGACCGTGCATGTCCAGCAGCCGAACCTAGACCCTCCACAACTGGGGGCCATCCCTTCGCCGACCGAATAAGAGGGACATTCTCCCCCACTGGCCAAGGAATAAATTTGAGCTAACGCTCTGTTGTCCTCGGCCCACGGGCAACGGCTCTGCATGAGAAATTGCCAAATGTCCTCAGTTCGAAAATCCTCGATTGGGGTAAAAGCCAGAGCACCGCGGAGACTCCCATAGCGGCCTACAAAACGCTCGGGTGTGGCATATTTTCCTAGCGTTGCATTTCGTGCTTGACTCTCAGCTTTCCTCAAACCAAGAATGACCACGACCTCGCCGAATTCAGCCACTCTTGATCTTATGAAATCAGACATGGGTTTGATGCGCATCTTGCTGGTGCACCAACGAAACCAGTGTGTTGGAGGTGCATAACCACGACCTATGACGCCAACAAAGAATCGGTACCTCAGGTCAGGCTCCAATCTAATCGTTGAAATGGGCATAAGCTCAGCCGTCGCGGTCAACTGAATCTTGGCCAACATCGTGTCCACTTGGCTAGAAAAAGCCGGGTGTTCCATCCCAGTGTCAACATACGCAACGTAAACCTGCTTCTTAGTCTGATCTCGGCCAACACTCTTGAGGGCCATCCACACCAACTGGAGGACAGCTGTGGAATCCTTGCCGCCGCTGTAAGCCAAGACCCACGGCCTCTGGTCTCTGAGGTATACTTCACGAACGAGTCTGACCCGCTGGAGTATCACGATGGCCTCCCCTCGTTGGAGAGAACATGGCCGATAACGACATGATTGGGCGCGTCCGCAAGATATTTGACTTTGATCCCAGAACCCAAGACGGCCTGATAAGTATAACTACGTGGCTCCTACTGGTTATCTACTTTCTGTATATCCATCTCTTTATAGTCGCCGTGGACCTCCAAAGCTATAAGCCTAACTACGCCTTGTACGCTTTTGTTCTGTTCGTCCCGGCTGCCGTTGGCCTACTGGTATTCAGCGGAGATCCGATTGCACACGCGAGCAACAAAGAGGCAAAGTTTTTTCAGTCCCACTTTCCAGACGCTTATGTCGCCGCGAAATTCAAGATTGATGCGAATCTAGCTCGGCTATTGTGGTTCAAGGCGCTTGACAAGGTTCAGGGCGAAGGATTCGTCAAGAAGACCTACCAACGGGGCTATACTTGCCGCTTGGTCTACTACAGCCGCCGAGCTTCGATAGGTTTCTTCGTATTGGCATCGTTGACGCTTGCTCTTCGGATTTCTTGGAGGTATTTCACGGAGCAAGAATTCAGATCGGCAGGTTGGTATGGCATTTGGCCAGCGATAGGTGCCGAAGAAAATTGGGTGGGTAAGATCTTCTACCTGGCGCACACATTCGCCCTGTGGATTTATCTTACTTGCGGGCACAAGCCGGACGCCTCCAATCCATCTGGTGTCTGGGCTAGGTGGAAAGAGGTCAACGATAGGAACAGAGCCTGGATAGATGGGAAGTTCAACACACTGGACGACCTAAAAAGCTTCACGAGTTTCTGATTCTCTTCATCGCAATCGGCGCTTAGCGGATTAGGTGCCATCTATTCTTGGGGCAACATCATCGGATTGGAAGCCCACGGTCTTATGGCTTCCATCGCAAAAAGGTTTGTTTGCACTGTGCCCGCAACGGCACAGCGAAAACGCCGTCTTGCCTTGTAGATCAAACGCCTTGCCGTCCGCGTCCACCACTTTGATCTCTGCCCCATTGGTCGCTTCCACGCGATACGGCCCGTTCTTTCTCACAGTGATCGTCACCGGCATAAACTCCCCCTATTTCGTGTTGTAACACCGCTCACAATGGAAAGCCGAATTCTTCAGGACACGATTCCAAGGCCGACCAATTCCGCCCTAACCGCAGGCCTGCCATCAGCTCTCGCCCGAATCTCTCCGATGAAGCAATCGAGGTCAGCTTCCGCGTGCCCCCGCAATGCCACAGCGTCCAGTTTGGCGTCACCGCCGTTCATGGGAGAAGCGAGGGCCGCAAGGTCGTGTCGCTCGTCCACCGGCTCCGAAGATCCGTGCGGTCTTATTCGAATGTGCCGATAGTATTGCTTTGGCTTCCCGTTTTCGGTCTGCGCGATCACCAACCAGCGGACAGACAGGTCCTGCAATTCTCCGGGCCGTGCCAGGTTGGCAGCCTCACCGCTCCATTGTGGAGACCGAAGGTATGCCAATAAGCCTTCGACAAAGGGATGGCCTAGCCCCAAGAACTCCACCTTTCTCTTACGTACCGCAACCTCGCGGCTAAACGTGACGGCCTCATACCTGGCCGCGACCCCAAGCGTTTCACGCAGGGCGAAAGGCGTTTCAATGCGATAGATTCCATCCCCGACAGGGACAAAGGCCCCGCCGAGTCGTAGCACTGCTTTCTCCACGAAGACTTTCAAGTCTTCCAAGGTAAACTGGCCCCGCAGCCTTCGATAGTGCTCCAAGTTGAACCGCTCAAGGTCCTGCGTAAGGGCACGGAGCGCTTCGCTGGCTTGCCGCGCTTTCTCCAAGGCTTCTGCTATTTCTGCTTCAGTCCGCTTGTAATCTCGGTCCACCAAGGCGCGCTTATAAAGCTCCTGGTAGTTTGGGGACGATCCGAAGAATCCCAGGATCTCAGAGCGGAAGTCCTCTACCACTTCGCCCCGTTCGTCAATCTTGCCAATGACTTGGGCAATCTCGCGGAGCTTTTCTTCGAGCAGAAAATAAATGCGTTCCTCCACTGTCTCTTCGGCCACGAGGTTGTAAACCTGGACGGTGTCCTGCTGCCCGTAGCGATGCAGCCGACCGATCCTCTGCTCGACTGCCATCGGATTCCACGGCAGGTCGTAATTGAACATCACGCGGCACACCTGCAAATTGATCCCCTCGCCCCCCGCCGAAGTGCTGATCAGAAACTGTGCTCCGCTCTCGTCCCAGAACCGCTCAACAGCTTCAATCTTTTCATCGAGCGGGCCGCCATGCAGCACAGCAATTCTTTCCAGTCCGTACAGCTTTCCCAGTTCCTCCAGAAGGAACTCCTGTGTCTCGCGGTACTGGGTAAAGATCAGAAACTTCTCCCTGGGGAAACCCTGCCGAATCTCCTCAATTGCTCGCACTAGCGTGTCAAATTTTCGATCCGTGCCATCCGGCACAAGGCGCACCAGCTCCCGAACCTTTTTGGCCTCGTCTGGGATCTCAACATCGGCATAGAGGGCGCTCTCGAACTCCTCTTCCGTGTCTAGCGCCCATTCCGTGATTTCCTCTTCCTGACGGCGAGCCAGCCTCTGTTTGACATGAACCACGTATCTCTCTGCATCCCCGCGCGAAGCCGCCGAAACCGGCAAGCCCAGGATTTCCATCGCCAGTCCTAGCATCTCGTCCTGAAGCGTCACCCATTGTTGAGCAAGCTCCGGCGAAGTGCGGCCCCGCGGCCTCCGTAGCTCCAGCTGCAGCTGCTTTCTTGCGAGCAGCACCAGGAGCCGGCGCCTCAGTGCCTGCTTGATGGCCCTCGGGCTGGAGGACATGATCTTTTGAAACGTGGCCATCACAAAGCCGATGGCGCGCTGCTCGCTGGTTGTGCGTGTTTGTCCAATCCCGGCAATTCCGTAGCCTTCCTTCAAGTACTCTGTCAGCTGGTCGTAGAAGCGCCTCTCCGCCAGGCCCAGGGGAAACTTCTGCGAGTGCACTTGACGGCGCATGAAGATCGGATTGCCGACCGCGTCGGTCACCTCTCGCTTGATCCGGCGGAACATCACGCGGTTTAGGAGGCGTCTGTGCTCCAACATCGCCTCCGCGGACTCAAACAGCTCGTCGTCGAGCAGCCGGATGACAGACCAAAACTGGTATTGGTCGCCCTGGTGCGGCGTAGCAGTAAGGAAAAGGAGGTTGCGCGCGTGCCCTCGAATGGCCTCAGCGAAGCGATAGTTTTGGGTGATCGTCTTTCCCTTGTTCCGGCGCGTCAGGTGGTGGGCTTCATCGAACACCACCAGGTCCCATTTCGGCCCGGCCAGTAACCTCTCGGTGTGAGGCGGCTTCTTTAGCTTGTCTATCGAGCCGATGACGCGCGGATGGCGCTCCCAGGCCAAGGGCCGGTCGGCGACGAAATCGCGCCCCACGATTTCAAAGTCAAGCCGGAAACATTCGCTCAACTCGTCCTGCCAGTTGCGGGTCAGCCCTGCGGGGCAGACAATGAGCACACGTTCCACTTCCCCGCGCGCCATCAGTTCCCGGATGATCATGCCCGTTTCGATGGTCTTGCCGAGGCCAACCTCATCGGCAATCAGGAACCGGCGTCGTGGCGCGTTGACCACGCTGTGGGTCAGCAGGATTTGGTGCGGAAGCAGCTGCACCCTGGCGCTGGATAGCTCCCCGCCCGCATTCTGGAGTGGGAATTGATAGGCGAGCTGCTTCAGCAGGAAGTCGAGCGGAGGATCGAGGTCTCGCGCGGCAAGCCTATCCCACAGAGTGGGGCATGGCCGCAGCCGCTCGACCAGGATGGTTTCAAAGCGGCGAGCGTCACCATCACCAAACACCACGTCGGCTTGCTGGACTCCCCCGACCTCCTGAACCCGCAGAACTTCGCCCACGCCCAATTCCGGGCGTCCATCTACGGTCACTCGCTCGTTCGGGCGGATTGTGGTTTGCGATTCGGCCATCCCTATGTCAGGTTCAGAGAGACACGGTAAACCGTGCTGCCCTGCACCTCCTCAGACGTAGGTGTATTGAAGATCAGATAGATCGGCAGAGGCTCATCGCGGTAGATCACACGTAGATGACTCCCGCGCTCGAAGCGACCTTTCAAGACAACCTGCACCGTCACCAGCCTCTGCTGCAACTCATTCGCTGCTTCTTTCATCACCTGCCGGATACGCAGCGCCACGGGCGTATAGTCTGGCTTGGCCGCGAACAGGACTTCCTCCAGGCCTTCCACACGCAGGCAGGCACCCTGGGCAAAGGGCAAGTGCTCCTGGCGAAGTTCGCGCAGAAAGTCCAGCAGGCCCATGGCCTCCGCATACCGCTTCATCCCGCGCTGCTTTTGCGGGGAAAGCTCCTTCTGCGTAACCAGGATGTAGCCTGCCATTTATTCGAACCCCAGCGGCCCTACCTCCACCATCCCCAGAATCTTCCGCAAAGGTTGTTCCAAATCTCTTGCGCGTTGCTTCAACAAATACTCAGCTGCTGCTCGAAATTGCGGGATCTCCGATTTCCAGCGCTCCAGCCACGGACGCAAATCTTCCTTTCCTTCGGCCAGCGAAATCAAGAAATGCAGCCGATCTATGAATAGCGAATCGCCGTTTGTCTTGGCTGCCTCTGGAAACATCGTAGGCTGAGGCGGAGGTTCGTCTCTGAATCGGACCATCAGCGCACTGAAGCGCTCACCCGGTGTCTTCACTTCATAGGTGCGCCCTCGGCCCACGCGCCCTCGTTTGATCAAGCCGGCCTCGATCAACTCGTCCACCTCGATGATGCCCCGCGTGGCTTTGTGCACCTCGTCGCTCTTGATCTCTTTTTTCGCCGAAAGCGTGGTCAGCCAGATGTACGAAGGCCGGTCGATATCTTCCAACTCCGAGGGTAACGGACGCTCGCGGGACACAAGCTGCTCTAGAAGCATGCGGATATCTTCCAACGCTGCCTTAAGCGGGACAGGCTGGAAATGATGATCCACTACTGCACCGTAATGGCGGCTATAGAGCTGGAGACATTTTCCGATCAACACGATGAACCGATCAGCTTCCGAAAGCTGTGTTTTTTCGCCGTACATTCCGGCCTCAATGCGCTGAATCTCCTCGCGGGCAGTCCGGCGGACTTCATTGCGCACTGTAGCCCAGGCGATGCGCTCTCTTGTGGCGTTGGGGACTCGCTTGCGGCAGACATGGATCAAGTCGTATGCGATACTTGAACCCGTGAGCAGATGCATCGAGGTTTCTGATTCACCCTGAACCGGGTAAACTGCAATGATTTCCAAACCTGACTCAAGCAGAGCCTCAAGCAGGGCTCGCCAAGTTTCTCCCTCCTCATGGTGAAACGTGAATGCCATCAGCCCATCTTCGCTGAGCTTTCGGCTGCATTCTTCGAACACTTGCCTCAGACAATTCTTGAAGTCCGCCTTGGTCCGGCCACGGCTTGGGTTTTCGATGCACTCTTCGCTCGTTGGTGTTTGTTCGGGCTGAAAGACCTCGTAGTCATTACTCAGCAAGAGACGCAACCACACATAAAAAAAGTCAGAGAGTTCTGAATAGTTGACATTTCCCCCGTACGGAGGATCAGTGATTACTAGCTGAACCGTCTCCCCAAAATCGTTGGGGATACGGGTCGACGAAAAAGCCCCTAACCGAGCGCGGATGGGGCTTCGGATTGCGTCCTGATAGATCTTCTCTGGTTTCTCTTTTGACCTTTCTATATCGTAGGGATTGGCACCAAAGGACTTGCCCTCCATAACTTTAGCTGCACATTTCGCAAACGAGTTCTTCCCATACTGTACGCCCCACACATTTCCTTCGCCGATTGTGGCTTTCGGCTGAAAGTCGTGCCGTGCAAAGACGCCTTCGCTCTTGTGTGCATCGGCGCGATAGCGAGTGAAGAGGTTGTTCGCCTCAAGGGCGGTGAAAAAGGCTGTGAGGAGCAGTTCACGCAAGACGCGCTCGCGCTCGTGTTCAATCGCTTTGAGGAGTGTACCAAGGCAAAGCAGCTGACGCGCATTGAACATTTGGTGCCAGTAGCGGTAGTGGTGCTCGAGGAGGCGGTGGGTCTCTTGACCGTCCGGGATCTCCTGCCTTGGGTAGGGTAGGCTGTCCTTCTCCCGTTCCCAACGCTCGCAGGCCTCTTGGTAGCGGCGCTCATCGGCAGGAGAAATGGCCTTGAAAAACTTGCCGTTGTTCTTCCAGATGATACTATTCCTGTCAGCGCTCCAGACAGCTTGGCGTGCTTTCTGCGGAACGGCAGTTTCTAGCGTGTGCTGGTTGTTTTTCTCTTCTTCTTCCTCTCTGTCACCCGCGCAAGCGGGGCAATAACCTTCAAGCGCATACATCCGTGCTGGAAGCAGTTGGTCATCGGGCAGGCGGCGAATGGACTCGATCACCGCATCGTTCTGGCCGCAATGAGGACACTTGAAGCGGCCCTTGTCCCTTGTGTTTCCTTCTTTCCATTTGAAGGTTTGGGAGCAGCCGGGACAGGCCACATCCTCGGGCGGCGTTCCGCGATACTGGAACACCGTCGCGCAGTTCGGGCAGTAGAGAACCGACAACTTGACCTTCTTGCGCTGCGGCTTGGCTGTCTTTGGCCGAGGCATGATGTTTCGCTCACACCAGGGGCAGGCAGTGGGCTTTGAAGATTCAGAGAATGCCCAGCGTTTGTTTCCCCGGCCTTCGCCTGCGCCGTCAAAGGCGCTGGCCAGCATCAGGCGCGGTTCCCCGACCAGAGCCGCCGGTTCGATCTCCCAATCGAAACTCTTGCGGCAGTCGTCATGCGGGCAGGAGGCCTCGTAGAACCGGATCGAGGGTGTTTTCTGAGCGACCAGGTAATCCGAAAACAGGGGCACCTGCTTCTTGCACTCGGGATTGGTGCAGATGGCCGACTTCACCCAGAACACGTAAATGATGTCGGCGTCCTCGCTCCCGCAAGCGGGGCACTGCGTTTTGTAATGGCTGAGGAGTTCCTCCCGAACCGATTTCCCCGAGGCAGTTTTGCGATTGGCCAGCCGCTCGAAAGCAGCCTTCAACTCTTCCAGATCAACCGGCTCAACTTCCGTCTTAACGATGAACCAGGCCACAGGGTTGAGGTCAATCCCGATAACGTGGCAGCCCAGGCGGAGCGCTTCGACGACGGTGGTGCCGCCGCCCATGAAGGGATCGAGGATCACTTTGCCGTTCGTGTCCGGGTCGTTGGTGTGGTCCCGGTAGAACTCCTCCATGATGTCCGTGCCAGCAGGTTTCAGGGCTCCCAGCAAGATGGCCCGAAACACGCAGGACGCGCGCCGCGCGAACCACTTGTGCATCTGATAGATGGGCTTGAAGGCGTTACGCTCCGGGATGGCCAGCCGGTTGATCTCGACGATGGGAAAGTATTCCTCAATGGCCCGCCGCGCAGGCTCCTTTGCGACAGTTTCCGCTTGCCCGCTTTGTACCCGGTCTTCCACTCGGCTGTCCTTATGACTTCAGTACGATCCAGGGAATGAACATCTCCATCAGGGAAAGCCCGCCGTGCTTGTAGAGGCGGCTAGACTGCTCGCCACGGGTAAGCGTTTGCACGCGCCCGCGAAGCATCATCACGCGGTGCCCATTTGGAGCCTGCACGGTCGCCACGTCTGGATGATCGAGCGGGGTCTCGCCGTCTCGCAGCCGGGCGAATCGCTGGCCGCCAAACCGCCCGGTGATTTCCTCCAACTCCTCCTTCGTGCGCGGAAAGCTAAGGCCGTGGCCGAAAAATACATATCCATGGTCGCTGGTCACCAGGATGCGACGCCCTGGCGGAATGCACTGGACGGTGTTTCTCCAGGCAAGCCGTAGAGTGGCGTCTAGTTGGCCGAAGTGCTGTGCAAAGCGGGCTCCGCTGTCTTTGTAGGTGTTATCAGGGAAGGCTGACCAGATCAGAATGGCTTGCGCGTTGGGGTCAATCTGCTCTCGAAGGCTATGGGACGCCAGATAATACGTTGCAATGCCCAACTCGCGCAGCTCCCGGCGGCTGGGCAGTTGCGAAGGCGAAACCTGCGGGAGGCCCAGCTTTTGTTCAACGAAGTCAACCGTCTCGCTTGGCAACGCTGCGATGGAATGAGCAACCTCGTCCACTTTGAAACTTGACTGCTTCGCGAGATGGAGAATTGCCGGGATTTCCCGCAACGACAGACCATCGAACACGACAACCGCACAAGGACGCCGGTCGTTAAGAAACGCCCTTATGCGGCCCTGACTCTCGGCGGCGGATTGGAACTCGTCATAGAGCCGCCAGGCGGAAGCACAAATGATCTCCTCTGTGTGGTTGACTTCTCGTTCGCGTGTTTGCAGGAATTCAACCGCGTCATCGTGTGGATACTTCCCGCTGCTCCACAATTCAAGGAGCCAGTCGCCCAGCGCAGGCAGACGCTCTCCGGGAGTTGTGAGAGTGTCTATCAACTGGAGGATCGAGCTAGACATGGGTGGACTGAATCTCGGTAACGATCACCTTCAAGCTGGCCTCGTACTTAGCACCGCTGATACTCGGAAGAAGCTCGGCCATCTGCTCAACTTCTGCTTTGCTGAAATCACCCTCTTTCCTAATCTGCACTTCGGCGGTAAGCGAGCCCGGTCCTTTGAGATTCCCGCGCAGCGATGCAGGCAGGGAGCTGAGATCCCCGGTGCTTTCTTGGAAGAAGATTTTGAAGACAATGTAACGCACGCGATTTGAGTTCGCCTCTGCCAGGCGAGACGCCAACTCGATTCGCAGTTCCCCCGGAGTGTTCTTCGGCAGACACCGGATGTCTCGCCATTGCTCCGTCGGCGCTGGCGGGGGGAGAGGTCCTGGCGGCTCGCCGGGGCCGGGCGGAACAGGCGTAGGGATCGGCGGACGTGGCGGCGGGGCTGCCTCAGGAAACGGCGCGACCACAGTTGCTTCGCGGAGTTCGGAATCCTTCAGATTGGGCTTGCGGCCACAAGCGTTGTCCCGCGCGTGCTGCACGCCAATGCGTGATTCGCTGCACATGCGCTCCAGCGCACGGAGCACAATGGGGCCAATGGGAACCGGATAACCTAGCACCTGCTGGTAGTCCCGCTCGATCATCCGAACAGGTTTCCCCATGAGGTCTTCTCGCCTGCGTATCAGATGGTCTATGAACACCTGCTCAGGGAAAAGATTATTCTGCAGAAATCTCAACACTTCTTCTCGGTTTTGTTCTCTTCCGGGGACGGATTCCTCTTCGATCTGATCCTGTGATGCCGAAGGCCCAAACGACTGCCAATGAACGTACACCAGCCCTGCCCGCTGAATGGCTTTTATGCACGCGGCTTTGTCTTGCCGCTGAATTTTCTCGTAGGTGTCGCGGCGCTGTGCGTCGTCCGCGAACATGGCCAGTTCTTGGGCCGCGATTTGTCGCTGCGCCCACTTCACCAGGTCAGCATTGCGGTCGAGGTCGAAAGCGCTGTCCTTCGGTTCCAGCAGAACTACCTGATTCCGCAGTTCCAGGCCGTCGAACAATTCGTGACGCTCTTCTTTCGAAAGCCTCCGGGGTGCAATCACAAAACGCAGGCGATCTTTCGGGAGGCCTTCGAGGGCTTCCCGTGTTCTCTGAACATCAGAAAAGACCACACCAGAGCCATCGTCACGAAACAACTCTCTAAGCCAAATCTCACGCAAAAGTTCCCGCGCTTTCGTCTCGCTCACGTTAAGCGATTTGAATTCGACCTTTGCATCGGGCTGTTCTTCGGGGTCGAAGTAGTAGCGCCCTTCCCGAGAGTGGAAATGCGCCCCATATTTCTCAAGCGCTCGAAGGGCCTGATTGAAGTCGTTAATGTCAGTGCCAAGGCCGAGCACACTGCGTTGAAGTTCCTCACTCGTTGCGCCGGTCTGTTTGCTACCCACCGGGCTGCTCACGGTATAGAGAAAGGCGGCTGCCGCGATGTCTCGGGCGAGAGGAAACTTGCCAGAAACGTTGGCTGCGTCAGTGCGCGCCCTCTCGATCAGGTCACCACTCGGTTCGAGGTCGGCGAGGCGCGTCCGGACTTCTTGGTCTTCCAGTGAGGCATGACCCGGTGAGATGATGTCGGTTGTTTGATGCGTGAGTCTCACCAGGTTGGCCAGAAAGCCTAGGGCACCACGGACTCCCTGAAATCCACCGCGTGCGGGTACTCGCTTCAGCAATAGTTCGGTCAGCTCCGGGGAAAAGGGATAAGAGTTGCAAAAGCGCGCCTCGAAGTTCTCCGGGACGGTCCCGTGGCGACGCCACACATTGACGTAGCTGCTCACAACAGAGGCAGCTGCACTGCGATCCAGTCGTTCGGCGTTCTCGAAAAGCCGATGCAAGACCACGCGCTCTCGATCTTCGAATTGGCTAAACTGAATCCGACAGCTCGGGACGCGCTTCAACGTTTGGCCCGGTTCTTCTGCGGAACTGTAGATACTGGCAAAGAGTGTTACCTGGTTTGACCGGTTCCCCCACTCGGACAGCATCTGTAGGAAAGCCACGTTTTGATCGCGAATCGCAGGTTCGCTGATCACGCGGATGCCTTGTTCGATCTCGTCGAAAATCAAAACGAGGCGTCGGCCCGCAAGGGCATCTTCCATGCTCTTTAGGTTCGGATGCACCAGCGTCTTGCCAGAGAGAGGCAGGCCTAGCTTTGCGTAAATGAAATCCCAGATCGAAGCAAGGGGAAGATCGGTGAACTTGTTGATGACCACGACAGCGTCAGTAGGAAGCCGGCACTGAAGCCCATGCCGAGCTAGCCATTTACTCGCTTCTGTACGGCTGTTAAACAGATGGTATATGAGAAGAAGAAGGTGAGACTTGCCCGTTCCCTTTAGCCCTTCGAAGAGGAACAGACCAGGCGTGGGCTGATCTGTGCTGAAGCGCTTGTCGAGCTCGCCGATCACCCGCCGGATATCAGCAGTTGGCCAGGTCAGTTCAAAGAAACGGGTGGCGTCCCTTTCAAGAGCTTTCCTCCTGGAGGAAAGCAGGTTCGCAAGGTCAATGATCCCATCAATCCCCTCGCCCGACAGTACTTCCCTGCGCGGCTTCAGAAGAACCGAATAGGCCATGACGCTCCCTTTGAAACGGCTCAAGATGGCGAACAGCGTGCCTTATTGTACCCGACTCCAGCTCAGTCCAGCCAGCTTGCAGAGAAAAACTAATCCCGATCTCCCTCACAGGGAGCTGGAGCGTTCTTTCTCACGAAGTAGTGCTTCCTGGGGGACAGCCCAGGTCCCCTTACTGCCGCTTATTAACTCTGGATATAATGGGAGCGACGGAGTGTAGGTATGTGCGCTCCTTCGTTATTGGGCTCTACAAGTCACGAAGGAAGGTAAGTACATGGGCAAACGCCAAAGTCGGTTGGGCTGGCGTGAAGCTGGTAGCGGGAAGTTCATCAGCGAAAAGAACGCCAAGAGCCGCCCAAAGGACACCGTGGTTCACGAGCGAATCCCGCTCCCGGGAAAAGGCACCAGCAAGTAGTTTCCTCTAACGATCTGGTGGGCCTTTCTTTCGGTGATAGGCCTTCCGAAACTCGTGCGCGAACTTGTGGCTGAAGGTGCGCAGGGCGATTTCGGTGAAGTCGAGCAGGGCCTTCAGATGCGGGCGGCGCTCGAAGGCGTAGATCAGTCTGGCCACGCTGTTCTTGGCTTTGCCGCCCACGCGCTGCAGAACGCCCAGGCCTGGGATGACGAAGGTGCGCTGCTCGCCTTTCCACTGCACCTTCCCGGTCTTAGTCCTGTGGCGGCGGAAGCGCAGCTTGCGGAAGGTGAACTCCTCTTGGACGGGCTGCTTGAAACTCGGGCGCGCGGCCGCCCGTGAGCGGCACGGCCACGCTCTTGCCTCTTGTTGGTTCTTTCTCGCCGCCCTTCTCGAAGATGCCTAG
>FWPU01010896.1_pt1 | contig 13130 bp, 9 predicted proteins | sample 2228361 | NCBI WGS metagenome assembly FWPU01 (sample SAMEA103939777, study PRJEB20133) | metagenome | reverse complement strand
CGACGGCCCGATCAGGTGGCAGACGCACGCCTCGCCCCCGGGCCGCGCCGCGATGAAGCTCAGGAGGAGGAGCCGGGCGGGGTCGGCGAGTGCCTTCAGCACCGCGGCGAGCTCTTCCGCCTCCTCGCGCGACAGGGAGCCGTGCAGGACCGGCGGGCAGCAAACCTCGGCCATCGACATATCGGTATATTGACATAGATCGATGTATCCGCCAAGACATCGATAGTTGTCGATATTCCTCGAGGCAAAGGAGAAGCCCGTGGCAAACACCTTCCACGTCTCCGTCTACGTGCGGAGCATCCCCGAAGCGGTCGAGCAGTACCGGAAGATCCTCGGCGCCGAGCCGGCGAAGGTCCGGCACGACTACGCGAAGTTCGAGCTCCAGGACCCGCCGGTGATCTTTTCGCTCGCCGTCGGCGGCGAGCCGGGAACGCTGAGCCACCTCGGCATCCGCTACCCCGCGACCGGCGAGGTCGCCTCCGAGATGGTCCGCGTGCGCCAGGCCGGGGTGCCGTTCTTCGAGCAGAAGGGCACGACCTGCTGCTACGCGAAGGCGGACAAGTTCTGGGTGAGCGACGCGGACGGGATCCGCTGGGAGATGTACACGCTGCTCGAGGACGTCGAGGCCGAGACCGCGGCCGACCCGTCGCTTCGCGCCTTCCTCGGCCAGGAGCGCGCGGCCGGGGACGACGCCGCAGGGGCGCCGGAGTCCGCCTGCGGCATCGACTGCTGCGTACCGGACGCGGCGCCGCGTACTTGACGAGCGAGCGAAGCCGCGCCTAGCGGAAGCGCCACCAGAGGTCGACGAAGCCGCCGTCGGGCACCTCGACGACGGCGGTGGTCCCTTCCTGCCAGTCGACGTGGCACTCACCCGTCTCGCCGGGCGGGCACGTGCTGTGCTCGACCGTCGAGACGCCGGGCGGCAGCTCGACCGCGACGCGGTAGCTTCCGCCCGGCAGGCCGCGGAAGGCGAAGGTCGGCGCGGCGCTGGTCTGGGTGATGCCGCTTCCCGCGGCGGCGAGAAAGACGCGCGCCTCTTGCGCCGCGATCGGCGGTCCCGCCCGGAAGGTGATCCCCTGGATCGCGCCGAGTCGGCGCGCGTGGCGGGGCGCGTAGCCGACGAGCAAAAACTTGCGGCGCATGAAGTGCTCGGAGGGCAGGTCGCGCAGCCCCGAGCTCTCGAGCAGCGCGAGGTCCGCGGGGTCGCCGTGGTGGCTGTAGAGCAGCCCGTAGAGGAACACCATCGGGTTGTTGCCGTCGGGATGGTCCGTGTGCGCGGCGAAGGCGCGCGCGAAGTCGGTGCCGTCCTTCAGGCGGTTGCCGTTCGGCGCCCTCCAGGAGAACACGTCGTCGCCCGCGTGCCAGGCCATCGAGGCGAGGAGCGCCATCGGCTGCAGGGTGAAGAGCTGGTAGAACTGCCCGGTGCCGCCCGCGGCGGGGCTCGGGCCGCGGTGCCAGAAGTCGTACATCGAGCCGTCGGGCACGGTCGCGCCGCGGAAGTTCGGCACGATCGTCTGCCCGCCGACGATCGCGGTCGTGTCCTGCTCGACGACGTGCGTCGAGCCGCGGTAGATCGCGCCGCGGACGTACTCGCGGAGGCTCCGCGCGTTCACCCCGGCGAGCTCCGGGTGGTGGCCGTAGTCCTCGTACGGCCACTGCTGCGCCGTCGCCCAGGCGATCCGCTCCTCGTCCCCGGTGACGAAGCCCACCGCTCCGTAAAGCAAATCGTTCCAGGCAAACTCGTTCTGGTAGCCCGCGTGCCCGTAGCGGTCCTGGTAGTACTCGGGGCCCGGGCCGTTCGGGTGCCAGGCGGTGCCGAGCGGCGCCGCGACGCGCAGCAACCAGTCCTCGATCCTCGCCTGCTCGTCGGCGCTCAGCACGCCGCTCCAGTAGATCAGGTCGTACGCCCAGGCGAGGCCGACGAAGCCCGTGTCGGCGACGCCGTGCCCGGAGCTGCCGCCGACCGTCGCCTGGGTCCAGGCGAGCAGGATGCGGCGCGCGGCGCGCGCGTACTCGAGGTCGCCGGTGAGCGCGTGGACCAGCGCCGCGTCCGACGCGCGGGTGCCGTCGCGCAGCTCCGCGACGTACCGGTCGCGCCACTCCGAGGTGTAGATCGACGGCGAGAAGCTCGTCTCGACCGCGTCGCCGCGCGGCGCCCCGGCGCGCGTCTCCTCGAACGCGGCCGCGACGTGCGGCGGCGCCGCGCCGCTCTCGAGCGCCGCCCGCAGCTCGGCGATCTCCTGCGCATTCAATAACAAATTCGGATGCCGGGCGCGGGCCTGCGCCGCGGCCGGCACCGCGGGGATCAGGACCGCGAGCAGGGCGAGAAAGGCGGGGCGTCCGAACGGTTCGCGGAGGCGCACGGCGCGCGAGCTAGCGGCGGATCGACCGCAGGATCGGACCACCACCGCCGCCGCGGTCGCCGGCCGGGGTCGGGCGCGGCGCGGGTGGGGATCGGCTGGGCGTGGCCCGCCGGAGCTCCGGTCCGGCCTGCCGACGAGCGCTAGCTTGTGGCCCATGAGGTAGGGCGTCGGCTCGTCGCGCCGTCCCGAGCGCTCGAGCACCTCGAGGTCGGCCGGGTCGCCGTGGTGGCTGTGGACCAGCTCGTAGATCGCCACCATGTTGACGTCGTCGCGCGGGTAGTTCGCATGCGCCGCGAAGGGGCGCGCGGAATCGGTGCCGTCCTTCAGGCGGTTGCCGTTCGCTGCGCGCCACGCGAACACGTCGTCCCCCGAGTGCCAGGCCATCGAGGCGAGCAGCACCATCGGCTGCAGGGTGAAGAGCTGGTAGAACTGACCCTGGCCGCCGCGCAGCGGGCTCGGCCCGCGGTACCAGAAGTCGTACATCGAGCCGTCGGGCACCGGCAGCGACAGGAGCTCGGGGACGACGAGCAGCCCGCCGAAGAAGGCGAAGGTCTCCTGCACGACGCGAAACGGCGAGTCGCGGTAGATGCCGCCGCGTATGAACTCGCGCAGGCTGCGCGAGTTCGCGCCCGAGAGCTCGGCGTGGAGGCCGAAGTCGTCGTGGGGCCACTGCTGCTCGGTCGCCCAGGCGATCCGCTCCCGGTCGCCCGTGACGAAGCCGACCGCGCCGTAAGAGCAGGTTCAGCCAGGCGAACTCGTTCTGGTAGGCGGCGTGCCCGTAGGTCTCCTTGCAGTAGTCGCGGGTCGGTCCGTCGGGATGCCAGCCCTGGTCGAGCGGTGCGGCGACGCGCAGCAGCCAGTCCTCGACGAGCGCGCGGTCGGTCTCGTCGAGCACGTCGTAGATGAGGTCGTACGCCCAGGCGAGGCCGACGAAGCCCATGTCGGCGACGCCATGGTGCCGTCCGCCGCCGACCGTGGCACGCGTCCAGGCGAGCAGGATCGTCCGCGCGGCTTCGGCGTACGCGAGGTCGCCGGTGAGCGCGTAGGCGAGCGCCGCGTCCGAGGCGCGCGTCCCGTCGCGCGGCTCGGCCCGGTAGCGGGTGTGCCAGTCGTCGTCGTAGATCGCCGGGCTGAAGCTCGTCTCGACGTTCGCGCCGCGCGGCGCCGCGGCGAGCGTCGCGCGGTAGGCGGTCTCGAGGTACGCCGGCGCCGCGCCGCTCGCGAGCACGGAGCGCAGCTCCGCGATCTCGCCGCGGTCGAGCAGCAGACGCGGGTGGGACGTTTGCGCGCCCGCCGCCGTCGCGCCGGCGAGGACGAAGGCTGGCACGAGCAACGACGTCACGCGCAGCCGTTGCGCAGCCACGAACCAGGAAAACTGCACGAGGCTCCTCCCCACGAGGCTCCTCCCTCGGTGGGCGGGACGGCACGCGCGTCGCGCAGCCGAGGGCTGGGGGCCCGGGGGACGCGAGGTGCCGCCGCTGTGTCCGAGGTCGGACGTAGCGTGAGACCGAGGTCGAAAGAAGCCCCTTGGCGAGAATGATCGCGCGCCGGGCGCGCACTACGACGGTACGGATCCCGTACGTCGTGGCGCCCACGGCCGCGCTCACGTACACAGCAGTCGTCAAGCACAATCGAGCGGCCCGTCCCGCCGGCCGGCGGACGGGGCCGCGGCGCGCCGCGTCGTGCGGCGCTTCCCATCTGCCGCCGTATCTGGCTTCTGTGCGTCGTGCGCACCGGCCTCCTTCTGACCCTCGCCGCTCTGCTCGTTGCCTGCAGCGGGGAGCACGAGTCCGCGACCCTGGGCCCGCGTCGTCCCGCCGAGGCGGTGGAGCGCGAGGCCGCGAGGCAGGAGCGGGCGCGACGCGCGCTGCCGCCGGGTGAGGCGTCGCCGAGCGAGGCGAAGCGGATCCTGTTCGGCGACCTGCACGTCCACACCACCTACTCGATCGACGCCTTCATGTACTCGCTGCCGCTGTTCAGCGGCGAGGGAGCGCACCCGCCCGCCGACGCCTGCGACTTCGCGCGCTACTGCGCCGCGGTCGACTTCTTCGCGCTGACCGATCACGCCGAGGGCCTCACCCCCGAGCAGTGGCGCGACATCAAGCAGACGATGCGCGACTGCAACGCGCGCGCGGGCGACGAGCACGACCCGGACCTGGTCGGGTTCGTCGGCTGGGAGTGGACGCAGGTCGGCGCGACGCCGGAGACGCACTTCGGGCACAAGAACGTGATCTTCCCTGGGCTCGGGGAGAACGAGCTGCCGGCCCGGCCGATCACCTCGCTCGACGAGCAGACCATGCGCCAGGCGCCGGGCCCGTGGGTGCTGCGCGGCCTGCGGGCCGCGGCCTTCCTCGCGCCCGGCCGCTACGGTGACCTGCTCGCCTGGGTGGCGCGGCTTGCGGTGCTGCCGACCTGCGAGGCGGACGTCGACACCCGCGAGCTGCCCGTTGACTGCCGCGAGAACGCGGCGACGCCGCGCGAGCTCTTCGAGAAGCTCGGGCAGTGGGGCTTCGAGGCGCTCGTCATCCCGCACGGCCTCGCCTGGGGGCTGCACACTCCCGTCGGCGCGCGCCTCGACCACCAGCTCTCGCCCGTGTTCCACGATCCGAAGCGGCAGATCCTGCTCGAGGTCTTCTCGGGGCACGGGAGCAGCGAGCAGTACCGGCCGGAGATCCAGCCGGTGGTCGAGGAGGCAGGCACGCCCGTTTGCCCGCCGCCGGCCCCGGACTTCCTGCCCTGCTGCTGGCAGGCGGGCGAGATCATGCGGGAGCGCTGCGGCGACCTGCCCGCCGCCGAGTGCGAGGCGCGCGTCGAGGAGGCAAGGCGGCTCGCGATCGAGGCAGGCGTCGCGCCGCACCTGATCTTCCCCGACACCAGCGTCGAGGACTGGCTCGACTGCGACCAGTGCCGCGACTGCTTCAAGCCCGCTTTCTCGCTCCGCCCCGGGCAAAGTGCGCAGTACAGCCTTGCGCTGTCGAGGCCCGGCACGTCCGGCGACGGCGAGCCGCTGCGCTTCCGCTGGGGCTTCGTTGCGTCGAGCGACGACCACCACGGCCGGGCCGGAACCGGTCACAAGCAGGTCGGCCGCGGCTGGATGACCGATGCGCACGGCTTCCCGAGCGAGTGGCACGAGTGGGCGGCCTCCAAGCTCGTCTCGAGCAAGCCGGAGGACCCGCGCCGCGCCCAGAAGGTCGTGCAGAGCCAGCGGAGCTTCGGGGCGCTCTTCGACATCGAGCGGGTCGCGAGCTTCATGTACCCGGGCGGGCTCGTCGGGGTGCACGCGACCGGACGCGACCGCGCCTCCATCTGGGACGCGCTCGTGCGCCGCGAGGTTTACGGCACGAGCGGCCCGCGCATCCTGCTCTGGTTCGACCTGCTGAACGGCCCGGACGGTGCGGCGCCGATGGGCAGCGATGTCGAGATGCGCGAGAACCCGCGCTTCGAGGTGCGGGCCGTCGGCTCGCTTGTGCAGAAGCCCGGCTGCCCGGTCGAGAGCCTCACCGCGCTCTCGCCCGAGCGGCTCGAGAAGCTGTGCCATGGCGAGTGCTACAACCCCGGCGACGAGCGCGTGCCGATCGAGGCGATCGAGGTGGTGCGCGTCCGCCCGCAGCTCTCACTTGACGAGCCCGTGGGCGGTCTGATCGAGGATCCGTGGCGGCGCTTCCCCTGCGACCCGGACCCCGCGGGCTGCGTCGTGACCTTCGAGGATCCCGACTTCGCCGCCTCGGGCCGCGACACGGTGTACTACGTCCGCGCCCTCCAGCAGCCGACGCCGGCGATCAACGGCGGGAACCTGCGCACGACCTTCGACGCCCACGGCAACGCTGTCGCGGTGCGGCCCTGCTACGGGAGCTACCGCACGCCGCCCGAGGACGACTGCCTCGCTCCGGTCCAGGAGCGCGCCTGGTCGTCGCCGATCTTCGTCGATCGCGGCGCGTAGCGGACCGCGCGGCGTCGCCTCAGCGATCGGCGGGCGCGCCGTGGGTGAAGCGGCCGTCCATCAGCGTCATCACCACGCGGGTCGACGCGATGTCGTGCGGGTCGATCTCGAACAGGTTCCTTTCGATCACCACAAGGTCGGCGCGCTTGCCGACCTCGATCGAGCCGATCCGGTCGTCGAGGCGGAGCTGGCGCGCGCCGCCCAGCGTGCTCGCGCGGATCGCCTGCGCGAGGTCGAGGCGTTGGTCGACGGGCTCGAGGACCGGCGCGTCGCGCCGCCCGACGAGCTGGCGCGTGACCGCGACCTGCAGCGAGTCGAGGGGCGCGAAGGTCGAGCGGTAGCCGGCCGCCGGCCAGTCGGTGCCGAAGGAGATCTCGCCGCCCGCATCGAGCACGGCGCGGGCGCGGAGCAGCTTGCGCTGGCGCTCGGGCCCGTAGCGCTGCAGCGCGACGTCGACGGTGTTGAGATCGGCCGACATCCAGTTGCCCGAGAGCTGCGCGATGACGCCGAGCTTGGCGAACCGCGGGATGTCGGCGTCGTCGACGTAGATCAGGTGGGCGAGCGTGTGGCGCCGGTCACGCCTTGGATTGACGCGGATCGCCTCCTCGATCGCGTCGAGCGCGACTCGGGTCGTCCGCTCGCCGATCGCGTGGATGTGCAGGTCGAGGCCGGCCGCGTCCGCGGCGCGGATGAGCGCACGCCACTGCTCGACCGAGAAAAGCGACTTCCCGTAGTCGCCCGGCTTGTCCGCGTAGGGCTCGAGCAGCCACGCGGTGTAGCCTTCGGCGGTGCCGTCGCCGATCACCTTGAGCACGCGCGCGTGCACCAGGTCGCCGTGGGAGTAGCGCCGGTCGAGCGCCGCGACGCGGGCCACGGCGTCGTCGATCGGGGGCTCCTTCAGCGCGTGGCTCGCGACCACCCGGAAGGGCAGCCGGCCCTGGCGCGCGAAGTCGGTGTAGACCTGCAGCATGCCCTCGGGGTCGTCGCCGAGCGGCGGCGCGCCCGCGTCGAACACCGTCGTGATGCCCGCCGCCGCGGCGCGCGCCGCCCAGGCGGCGAACAGCGGGTCGACGGTCTCGCGCGTGATCGGCACGAGCGCTTCGACGATCGGCAGGAGGGCCGGCAGCTCGAGCACGTAGCCCGTGGGCTCGCCGCTCGCGTCGCGCACGTAGTAGCTGAAGCCGGGCACCGGGTCCGGCGTGTTGCGGTCGATCCCCGCGGCCTCGAGCGCCTTGCCGTTCACCCAGAGGCTGTGCGCGTCGATCGAGAAGAGGAGCACGGGACGGTCGGGGACGACGCGGTCGAGGTCGGCGCGGCTCGGGCCCTCGGGCGGGAACATGTCGACGCGCCAGCCGAAGCCGCGGATCGGTCCGCTGGGGTTCTCGCGGGCGTAGCGCGCGATTGCCTCGAGCGCCTGCTCGCGGCTCTCGACCTGCAGGTCGACGCCCGCGGTGAAGAACGAGCCGACGAGCGGGTGCATGTGCCCCTCGACGAAGCCCGGCAGCAGCATGCGGCCCGCGAGGTCGACGACCTTGGTCTCCTCGCCGACGAAGCGGCTCATCACCTCGGCGTTGGAGCCGACGGCGACGATCGTCTTCTCGCGCACCGCGACCGCCTCGACCCACGGCCGCTTGGGGTCGACGGTGTAGACCGCGCCGTTCAAGAGCACGAGCGTCGCCTTCGCGGCGTCGCCGGTCGTAGTACCCGCGTCGCCCGCCGCCGGCGCGGCGTTCGTGCTCGCCGGTGTCGCCGCCGGCGACGCATTGCCGTGCGCCGCGGCCGGCGCCGTGCTCTCGGCGGCGTACGCCCGGGCCGGGCCGGCGAGGCGCACGGCCGACGACGCGAGCGCCCGCACCAGGTTGCAGCTCACGCACATCGCGAGACCCTCAGGCTCGCCCCGGCCCGCAGCGCCGAGCGCGGCGAGAAGGGCGGCGAAGACGGCGAACGACGATGCCAACGTCCTGCTCATGATCTTCCGTGGCACCGCCGTGCTGCGTCATGAAAGGCGAGGGGCGGGCAAGGAACGAGCAGTGGATCGGCAGTGCCGCGGGCCGGCTTTAGAAGCGTAGCGGCTTCGCTTTCAGTCTCTTCGCAGCACGCTGATCGCGTCGTCGATCTCACCCGCCCAGCGCAGCGCGTGCTGGCTCTCGACGCGCAGCCCCGTGCGCTCGGCGAGCTCGCGCACCAGCTCGGCCGTCACGTCGCTTCGCCAGTGCGGGTTGTCCGTCCAGTCGCCCACGACCTGCTCGGGGCTCAGCTTCGCGTGGTGGAGGAAGGCTCGTCCTCCGGGCGCGAGCGCCCGACGGATCTCGCGGAGGTAGCTCGCAACGACCTCGCGGTGGAGGTGGACCATCGAGTCCCAGCAGTAGACGAGCGTCGCGCGGCCATCGAGCTCGCGGGGCAGCGTGAGGCCGTCGTTCACGTGGTAGTGGACGGGCGGGCTCCCGCCGAAGCGCGCCCGGCAGGCGTCGATGCACTCCGGGTTCAGATCCACGAGGTGCAGCTCGCCGCAGCGCTCGAGAAGCTTGCGCGAGCTCCGCCCGTGTCCCGGGGCGATCTCGACCACCACCGAGAAGTCGAAGCCCGCGAGGATCGGCCAGATCAGGTCGCGCCACTGGTCCTCGATGTCGGGCTCGGCGAGCGCGTAGTAGTGCGAGCTTCGCCAGTAGTGGCGGTTCTGCGCGATGTTGTCGCGGAGCCGCTGCCCTTCATGCCGCCGCTTCCCGCGTCAGACGGCCTCGTCGAGCTCCTCGAACGTCGTGCTCGAATCCTCGAGCAGGAGGCGCGCCTGCGCCGCCGGAAGCTCCTCGACCTGGCGCAGCTTGCGCTCGATCGCGCGCGAGCGGCGCGCGGCGTCCTCCATCGTCGCGGATGCCTGATCGAGCTTCTTCTTGACGCCGTCCAGCACGTCGCCGAACTTGCGGAACTCGGTCTTCACCGCGCCGAGCAGCTTCCACACCTCGCTCGAGCGCTCCTGGATGGCGAGGGTGCGGAAGCCCATCTGCAGGCTGTTGAGCAGCGCGACGAAGGTCGACGGGCCCGCGATCACCACCCGGTAGTCGTTCTGCAGGCGCTCGAGGAGCCCGGGGCGGCGCGCGACCTCGGCGTAGAGGCCCTCGGTCGGGAGGAACATCACCGCGAAGTCGGTGGTGCACGGCGGGTTCACGTACTTCGTGCAGATCTCCTTCGCGCAGAGCTGGACGCGCTTCTCGAGCGCGCGCGCCGCGGCCTCGACCGCCTCGCGGTCGCCGGCGTGCGACGCGTCGATCAGGCGCTGGTAGTCCTCGAGCGGGAACTTCGCGTCGAGCGGCAGCCACAGGGGCGATCCCGGCTCGCCCGAGCCCGGCAGCCGGATCGCGAACTCGACCGTCTCGAGGCTGCCGGCACGGGTCCGGACGTTGCGCTCGTACTGCTCCGGCGTGAGGACGAGCTCGAGGAGCGCCTCGAGCTGCACCTCGCCCCAGCCGCCGCGCGTCTTGACGTTGCTCAAGACGCGCTTCAGGTCGCCGACGCCCGAGGCGAGCGCCTGCATCTCGCCGAGGCCCTTGTGCACCTGCTCGAGCCGCTCGGACACCTGGCGGAAGGATTCGCCGAGCCGCTGCTCGAGGGTGCCGTGCAGGCGCTCGTCGACCGTCTGCCGCATGCTCTCGAGCTTTTCCGCGTTGTCGCGGTGGATCTGCCCGAGCCGGTCGTCGACCGCGGTACGCAGCCGCTCGAGCTTCGCCTCGTTGGACTCGGTGAGCGTCGCGAGCCGCTGCTCGACGGTCGTCAGCAGCACGCCGAGCTGGGTGCCGAACTGGGCGAGCTGCTCCTGCTGCAGCGACGCGATCTCCCGGGTGCGCGCGGCGAGCGAGTCGCCGAAGCGGGTGAGGCTCTGGGCGAGCTCGGTCCGGGCCTCGCGCGCCGCGACGCTCGCCTCCCGCCGGTTGATCGCAATCTCCTCGCGGACCGCGCCCTCGATCCGCTCCTGCGCCGCCTCGAGCGTCTCGAGGCGGGCGAGGACCGGCTCCGGCGTGCTGCGCTTCACCCGCCGCAGCACGACGACCAGCAGGACGACGAGCAGCAGGAAGGCGAGCACCGGCGCCGCTGCGATCCCGTAGACCACGAACTCGATCGGCACCTCGCTCGCGAGCTTGCTCACCATGACGCCTCCTCCGACCCGACCCCGGGGCCGGATCCCGCACCCTACGCCATCGCTCGCGACAACCGCTGTCCTGGGCTCGGCGGCGTGCCGCGGGCGCGGCGAAGCCTGCGCAGCGTCCCCGGCATACACCAGATCGTGTGGCCGGACCAGGGGCCGACCGCAAGATCCTGGGGCCGCGGAGCAGGGCCCGGTCCTGGGCACGCCGCAGGCCAAAGCGGGCAAAGAAAGAGCCCGGCTCACCGCGCGGGGCGGCGAGCCGGGCTCGGCTCGGGCGGGACCTGCTCCCTATCTACGGCAGGTCAGCCGGTTCTTCTTCGCGTTGAACTTGCAGTCGGGGGCCGTGTAGGCGCTCTCGCCGCACAGGCCCTCCTGCGCCGCCGTCTCGTCGCCGAGCGTGACCGTCGCCTTGATCGGCACGTCACCCTCGACCACCAGGAAGGTCGACTTCTTGCCGCGCACCGTCACCTTCACGCGCCGCGGCGCCTTGCTCGTCTGCCGGTCGTTGATCACCACTTGGTTGATGCCGGTCGCGGGGACCTTGTCCCGGTCGACGAACGTCCAGTTCTTGCCGTTGCCCGAGAGCTTCCACCCGACCTTGGTCGCCTTGTCGAAGGCGCCCGGTGGCACCGTCATGTCGACGTGCGGGAAGCTGTCCTGCGCGACGATCACCAGAAGGATGCCGTCGTTCAGCGGATCGAGGTCGGCGAACGCCTTGCCCGGGGGCAGCGTGAACTGACCGCTCACGGTGAGCGTGTCGTTGCCCGGCGTCGTGTCGGTGTTGATCTTCGCCAGGACCACGCGCGACTTCGGCTTGGTGGCGAAGATCTGACCCGGGTCGAGCGTCGTGCAGGCGTCGATCTCGTCGCACTGGCCGTCCGAGTCCGCGTCCGGCTTCTCGGGGTTGTCCGGGCAGAACGGGTTCACGCCGTCGCACACCGCCGGCAGCTCGCAGGCATCGCCCGGTCCGCGGCACTCGGTGCCGGCGTTGCCGGCCGGGTGGATGCAGGCGCCGGCGCTGTCGCACACGTCGGTCGTGCAGACCTCGCCGTCGTCGGCGCAGGCGACGCCCGCGTCCTCCGGCGTGCCGGTGCAGCTCCCGATCGCGTCGCACTCCACCGGGCCGACGAAGCAGTCCTCCGCCGCGTCACCGGGCACGAAGCAGGTGCCGGCGTCCGCGCCGTCGCCGTTGCCGAGCCACGGCACGTAGGCGAACACCGGGCTGCCCGCGGGGCCGCCGGTCGCGACGATCGCCGCACCGGTGCCGCTCGGGTTCCCGTTCGCCTCGGCCGGGCCGCTCGCGTCGCCGAACCAGTTGCGCTCCGCGTCGAACGACACGTCCGACTGCCAGTCGATCGCGTGCTGCCCGATGTTGGTGAAGCTGTTCTCGTTCAGCACGATGCCGCTCGCGATGTGCGTGTTGTGGATCAGTCCCGCGAAGCCCACCGCGACGCCCGAGATGTCGTTGCCGGTGATCTGCGGGTTGCTCACGAAGCCGAGGGTCCGGATCGCGAGCGAGCCAGGCTGCGGCGTCGCGTTGCCCACGAACCTGTTGCACGAGATCGCCGCGTTCTCGATCAGGCCGTTCGTCGGCGCGCCCGCGACCCCGTTGTTGACCAGCGAGATGCCGCGCCGGAACGCCTCGAGGCCGACGATCGTGTTGCCGACGATCTCGACGTTGGTGAACTTCCCGACCGTCGTGCCGGTGAACGCGCCGTAGAACGTGATCGCGCCGCTCGCGTTGCCCGAGGTGTAAGGGCCCGGGTCGGTCGCCACATTGAACACGTTGTGGCTCACGCGCTGCAGCGAGGTGACCGTCACACCGCTGTGGGCCATGTTAGAGTACGCCGACACCCCGCTGGCCGCCACGCCGCGATCGATCTTGTTCAAGCTCACGTCGGTCGGGCCCGTGTGGTTCTCGAGGAGCATGGGATTCGATGCCGGTCTCCGTGATCGTGCTGTGCTGGAAGATCAGCATCTCGAGCGCGTTGGGGCCGTCCGAGTAGAAGCCGTAGTCCTGCTTCGCCGTCGGGTCGCCGGTGCCGCGGATCACGTTGTTCGTGATCGTGAAGGTGACGGGGTGGTCGGACTCCGCCTGGATGCCGAAGGCCAGCCCGCCCGGCGTCCGCGACGGGTTCTGGATCGTGAAGCCGTCGACCTTCACGTCGCCGTCGGCGCTGATGACCAACGTTCCGGGCGACGGGGCGTTGGTCAGCCCGCCGCCGTCGATGATCGTCGACTCGGCGCCCGAATCCTGCAGCGTGATCGCCTTGGTGATGTGCACCTGGATCTCGGTGTACGTGCCCGGACAGGCGAGGATCGTGTCGCCGTCGACGGCGGCGTCGTGCGCCGCGTTGATCGTCGTGAACGCGGGGTCGCTGCCGTCGCAGCCCTCGGTCGCCGCGTCGTAGGTGCCGTCGTCGTCGATCACGAGCGCGGCGGACGCGCTGAGCGGCAGGAAGAGGACGGCGGCGAGCGCGAGGCTCGGTGCCCACCGTCGGGCCGCGGGCAGAGCTGGAGCAGAGTGGGGACGCAAGACAGGTCTCATGGGTTCCCTTCCTGGCGGTGGGAGTGCCTGATTCGGTGGACGAAGCCAGTGCTCCCTAGCGGTTCCGCTCCACTGTGAGCAGCACAAATCAAACGCCGTACCCTTTTCTCCCTGGAAGGCGTGGGTGGCGGGCGACGA